>ERZ1643247.1289-NODE-1289-length-23948-cov-29.518604_pt1 | contig 23948 bp, 23 predicted proteins | sample MGYA00579264_ERZ1643247 | MGnify/ENA primary metagenome ERZ1643247 (study PRJEB29033, sample SAMEA4952262) | chicken gut metagenome | biome: Broiler Chicken; feature: Gastrointestinal Tract; material: Caecum | place: Ireland | collected 2018 | study: Broiler... | reverse complement strand
GTTTAAAACTGCTTTTTCGTTTACACCATCATCGATTCTAACCTAACGAATTTACATTTTCAATACTTTCCGGGTCAGTTTCCGGTCATCTTCATCTGCATTTCTATAATGCGAAAGAAGTTCCACTTCTTCTTTTGTCAGGTATATTGTACCGGCGTCTGCCACTTCCATTCCGATATAATAAGGACCGGAATTCTGATTGATAACACCAGTACCGGAGCATGGCTGCAGAATGAGCTGCTCAAGTGTGACGTGATAGATATCCGCGATTCGGATCAGGATATCCAGGTCGGGAATCCGTTTGCCTGTTTCGTAATTGGAGTATGCCTGCCGTGAAATATTCAGTTTATCGCCGATTTGTGTCTGGGTATAATCATGATCCGTCCTCAGACGGCGCAGATTTTCTGCCAGCTGGATATTAGCCACGGGAACACCTCCTTTTACAGGAAACTAGAAAAATTCTCCATTATTATATCAATATTTCCTGTAAATAAGGCGGTATGCAACAGAACGGGTAATAACAGCTAAAAGCAACAAATAGTTGCAGAGCAACCGGCTCGGACGAGCTGACTACAACCGGCTCAGAGTACTGTTGTGGTAGAGAGAAGAGTATGTTACATCTTCCCCAAGCCATTCGGGCGCCTGATAAGCCCGGGCAGTCTCCTCGTTGGGGAATTCAATCTCCGCTATGACAAGCGGGGACAGATCTCCCTCAAAGATATCCAGTTCCAGTTTTAGATCATCTTCAAGAGGGATCACATATCTCTTTTTTGTGATAATTCGTCCGTCCGCTTTTGCGAGCAGATGTTCATAACCGGATCTGGTGAGTGGAAGATTGTACTCCTCACGGACCATGAGTCCTTTTGATTTATAAGTTAGAAAGTATTCGTCGTTGTCTCTGCGGATGCGTACGACAGGTTCTGTGCAGAGATAGCCCTGCTCGATCTGGCGGCAGGGATAATCTTCCGGACAAAACGGAAGATGTTCCATATCCGGCAGAAATTTGCGCTCGATTTCCATATAATTTCCTCCTGAACGGCCGCAGGGTGCGCGGTCATATTTTTGTGATGGTGATGAGCTGATGTTGCTCCCCGGTTTTTATTATAAGTGAAAAGATCGTACTGTTCCAGTATAAGTTGGAAAGGCCGGCTTGTAACTGTTTGCGACATTCGCTATAATGAGAAATAGGGGAATTTATGAAATATTGGAAAAAATCAATCAGTGATATACTTTTAATGAAAACAGGAGGTACTGGAAAATGAAGAAAGTATGTGTTTTTCTTGCGGACGGATTTGAGGAGATCGAAGGGCTGACAGTTGTGGATATCCTGCGCAGGGCAGGAATTGATACGGAGACCGTATCAGTAATGGGAAGAAAACAGATCAATGGTTCTCACGGTATTATTGTTGAGGCGGATAAAGTGTTTGAGGAAGCAGATATTGCAGATGCAGATATGATTGTGCTGCCGGGCGGAATGCCGGGAACACTGAACCTGAAAGCTCATGAAGGGCTGAAAACACAGATCCTCTCATTTGACAGTCAGGGGAAATATATTGCGGCAATCTGCGCGGCGCCTACTGTTCTGAGTGAACTGGGACTTTTAAAAGGAAAAAAAGCATGTGCATATCCGTCTTTTGAAGACGAGCTTGACTGCGGTGAGGTTCTCAGAGTACCGGCTGTTACGGACGGAAATATTACGACCGGCCGGGGGATGGGAGCTGCGATTCCGTTTGCGCTGAGGCTGACAGCGGTCCTCTGCGGAGAAGAAAAGGCGGAAGAGATCAGAAAATCTGTCGTATACGAATAAAATACTGGAAATGTGCGGTTTTATGTGCTATACTATTTCAATGACTGCAAAGGTGTGTCCTGCTATGGGTTTTAAACAAAAAACAGGGCAATTTTGAACTTTTGCGCATGCAAGGAGGAAGAAAATGAGTTTACAGGTAGAAAAATTAGAACATAATATGGCGAAGCTGACGATCGAGGTGTCAGCAGAGGATGTGGAGAAGGCACTTCAGGCAGCATACCTGAAAGAGCGCAGCAAGATCAGCCTCCCGGGATTCCGTAAGGGCAAAGTGCCGCGTCAGATGATCGAGAAGATGTACGGACCGGAAGTGTTCTATGATGAAGCTGCAAATCATATGATATCAGAGGCATACGGAAAAGCTTATGACGAGTGTGAACTTGAGATCACATCACAGCCGAAAGTTGAGATCACACAGCTTGAGAAAGGAAAGCCGTTCATCTTTACTGCAGAAGTAGCAGTGAGACCGGAGGTGACACTCGGTGAATATAAAGGACTTAAAGTGGATAAAGTTTCTACAAGAGTGACACAGAAAGAAGTTGACGAGGAGATCGATAAAGAGCGTGAGCGCAACGCGAGAACGATCGATGTGACAGACAGAGCTGTTCAGGATAAAGATCAGGTAACACTTGACTTCGAAGGATTTATCGACGGTGAAGCTTTTGAAGGCGGAAAGGGAGAGAACTATCCGCTGACAATCGGATCCGGTTCTTTCATTCCGGGATTCGAGGATCAGCTTATCGGCGCCGAGGTCGGAAAAGAAGTGGAAGTAAATGTTACATTCCCGGAGGATTATCAGGCGAAAGAGCTTGCCGGTAAAGATGCGGTGTTTAAATGCACAGTTCACGAGATCAAGACAAAAGAGCTTCCGGAGCTGGACGACGAGTTCGTATCTGATGTTTCCGATTCAAGCGAGACTGTAGAAGACTACAAAGCTGAAGTAAAGGCTAAGATCAAAGAGCGCAAGGAGAACGAGAGAAAACAGAAGAGAGAAGACCAGTCGGTTGAGCAGGCTGTTGCCAACGCGGAGATTGATATTCCGGAGCCGATGATCGATCTTCAGGCAAGACAGATGGCTGATGATTTCGCACGCCGTATTATGCAGCAGGGTATGAGCCTGGAGCAGTACTTCCAGTTTACAGGACTGAATGAAGAGAAGATGATGGAAGAGTTCAGACCGCAGGCTGAGAAACGTATCCGTACAAGACTTGTACTGGAGGCAGTTGTGGCTGCAGAGAATATTGAAGTGTCAGATGAACGTCTGGATGAGGAACTTCAGAAGATGGCAGATGCTTATCAGATGGAAGTTGACAAGCTCAAAGAATTTATGGGCGACAATGAGAAGAAACAGATGAAAGAGGACATAGCAGTCCAGGAGGCAGTGACACTCATTGCAGACGCGGCAGTAGAGGGTTAAGCAGGTTGATCGGAAAGGTGTGCCGCATGGTGCACCTTTCAGCACTTTTATAAAGAAAGAAGGCATAATTTATGAGTTTAGTACCTTATGTCATTGAACAGACAAGCCGTGGAGAGCGGTCTTATGATATTTATTCAAGACTTTTAAAGGAGAGGATTATCTTTCTCGGCGAGGAAGTGAATGATGTGTCGGCAAGTGTGATAGTGGCACAGCTCCTTTTCCTTGAGGCGGATGATCCGGATAAGGATATCCAGCTTTACATTAACAGTCCGGGCGGATCTGTTACTGCCGGACTGGCAATCTATGATACGATGCAGTATATCAAGTGTGATGTGTCTACCGTGTGCATCGGTATGGCTGCAAGCATGGGCGCATTCCTGCTTTCCGGTGGAAAGAAAGGCAAGAGATTTGCCCTGCCGAATGCGGAGATCATGATTCATCAGCCTTCCGGCGGAGCACAGGGACAGGCGACTGAGATCCAGATCGCAGCGGAGCATATTCTCCGCACAAAACAGAAATTAAACGAGATTCTGGCCGCAAATACAGGGCAGTCTCTCGAGACGATCAAAGCCGATACAGAGCGTGACAACTTTATGTCTGCAGAAGAGGCAAAGGCATACGGTCTGATCGATGAAGTGATCGTCAACCACTAAGACAGCGGTATGAGGTGAAAAAATATGGCAGGAAAAATGATGGATGATATCGTGAGATGCTCATTCTGTAATAAAACTCAGGCGCAGGTGAGAAAACTGATCGCCGGACCGAACGGCACATATATCTGTGACGAGTGTATCGGTATTTGTTCTGAAATCATTGAAGAAGAACTGGATTATAATGACGACAGGGCATTTGATGATATCAATCTTCTGACACCGGAGGAGATGAAAGCCTTTCTTGACGATTATGTAATCGGACAGGATGAGGCGAAAAAAGTTCTTTCAGTGGCAGTGTACAATCATTATAAAAGGATCATGGCGGAGCAGGATCTCGGTGTGGAACTCCAGAAAAGTAATATTCTTATGCTCGGGCCTACCGGCTGTGGAAAGACGCTGCTTGCCCAGACACTTGCCAAGATCCTGAACGTTCCGTTTGCCATCGCGGATGCCACCGCGCTTACAGAGGCAGGATATGTAGGAGAAGACGTTGAAAATATTCTCCTGAAAGTGATCCAGGCGGCAGACGGCGATATCGAGAGAGCGGAGCACGGGATCATCTATATTGACGAGATCGACAAGATCACAAGAAAATCGGAGAATCCGTCTATTACAAGAGATGTTTCCGGGGAAGGCGTACAGCAGGCACTTCTCAAGATCATAGAGGGGACAGTTGCGTCGGTACCGCCTCAGGGAGGAAGGAAGCATCCGCATCAGGAACTGATCCAGATTGATACGACAAATATCCTGTTTATCTGCGGCGGAGCGTTTGAGGGAATCGATAAGATCATCGAGACACGCCTTGACAGAAAGTCAATCGGATTTAATGCCGAGATCGCGGAAAAGCATGAATATGATATGGACGTCCTGCTTCATGAAGTACTCCCGCAGGATCTCGTGAAGTACGGACTCATTCCGGAGCTGGTAGGAAGACTTCCGGTTACGGTTTCGCTTGATCTTCTGGATAAGGAAGCTCTGATCAGAATTCTGACAGAGCCTAAGAGCGCGATCGTGAAGCAGTATCAGAAACTTCTGGAGCTTGACGGAGTGAAGCTGGAGTTTGACCGGGATGCACTTACGGCTATTGCGGAGACAACGCTGAAGCGGAAGACAGGAGCGCGAGGACTGCGTGCTATCATGGAAAAAATCATGATGGATACGATGTTCCGCGTACCGTCTGATGAGACGATCAAAGAGTGCCGCATCACGAAGGATGCAGTGCTCGGAACAGGTGAACCGTTATATCTGCGCGACGGGGAAGAGAGAAGATCATTCCTGACATCTGAAAGTGCGTAACAGCGGTGATTAGAGACAAAGACTGTATATAGCTTATATGCAGCAAAGATACGATACGGTATAGAGACAGCCGTGGGGCGGGTGCAGTGGTAATTCCCATGTGTACCCGCCTTTTGTGCAATAAGCCCGGCAGGCGGATGACGGGTCCGCGATACCGGAAATCATTGACTACAGGAGGAGATGAAATGGACAACGAGATAAAGAGTCTGCCCATGGTGGCTCTCAGAGGATTGACGATCATGCCGGAGATGGTCGTGCATTTTGATGTGAGCAGAGAGCGTTCCATCGCTGCGGTCCAGGAGGCAATGGTAGAAGAACAGAAGATATTTCTGACGGCCCAGAAATCAATAGATACGGAGGATCCGGGAGCAGATGATGTATATGAGATCGGTACGGTAGGAACGATCAAACAGATCATCAAGCTGCCGAAACATATCGTAAGGGTCCTGGTATCAGGTGAAGTGAGGGGACGGCTTAAGGAGATTGAATATAAAGACCCGTATCTTCGTGCCCAGGTAGAGATCATCGATGATGCAGATCTGACCATACCGGATGATCTTAATGGTGAAGCGATGGAGCGGGGACTCAAAGATATGCTGGTGGAATATGCCGCGAAGAACGGGAAGATGTCTAAGGAATCCGTAGCCCAGCTTTTGGATATCAAGGGACTCAGGAAGCTGGTGGACGAGATAGCGGCCAATATACCTCTTTACTACACGGATCAGCAGGAAATACTGAATGAGACAGACTTCTGGAAACGCTATGAAAAACTTTGCTTTAAACTGGTCAATGAAGTACAGATCATGAATATCAAAGAGGAGATCCAGAAGAAAGTAAAGGAACGGGTAGACAAGCATCAGAGGGAATATATCTTAAGAGAACAGCTGAAACTTATCAGAGAAGAACTGGGAGAGGATTCCACGATATCAGACGCGGAGGAGTTTGAAAATTCTCTGAAAAAGCTAAAGGCGCCGAAAGAAGTAAAGGAAAAACTTCAGAAAGAGATCAACCGCTTTAAGAGTTCCCTGAACTCTCCGGCAGAGAACGGGGTGATCCGTACCTATATCGAGACACTGCTTGAAATGCCGTGGGACAAGGCGGCAAAAGATAATAACGATATCGAATATGCGAAAAAAGTGCTTGATGAAGATCATTACGGACTTGAGCAGGTCAAGGAACGTATTCTGGAATTCCTTGCGGTACGTACTCTGACAAAGAAGGGCGACAGTCCGATCCTTTGCCTTGTAGGACCGCCGGGAACCGGAAAGACTTCTATTGCAAAGTCTCTTGCCCGGGCAATGAAGAAACCATATGTTCGTATTTCTCTGGGCGGCGTGAGGGATGAAGCCGAGATCCGGGGACACAGGAAAACATATGTAGGCGCGATGCCGGGAAGGATCGCAAACGGTATCCGGACTGCCGGAGTAAAAAATCCGGTCATGCTTCTGGATGAAATCGATAAAGTCAGCACAGACTATAAGGGAGATACATTCTCAGCGCTTCTCGAGGTACTTGACGGAGAGCAGAACAGCAAATTCCGGGATCATTATCTTGAAGTTCCTCTGGATCTGTCGGAAGTAATGTTTATTACCACGGCGAACACTCTGCAGACGATTCCCAGACCGCTGCTTGACCGTATGGAAGTGATCGAGATCAGCAGTTATACGGAGAATGAGAAACTGCATATCGCCCTGGAACATCTGATACCGAAACAACTGGAAAAGAACGGCCTTACACCGGAGCAGCTCACATTCAGCAGACATGCGATCTGGAAAATGGCCTGCAATTACACGAAGGAAGCGGGCGTGCGCCAGCTTGAGCGCGAGATCGGAAATGTGTGCAGGAAAGCTGCAAAGGAGATTCTGACCACAGACCGGAAAAAGATCAGTGTTACAGACCGTAATATCCATAAATTCCTCGGAAAGGAAAAATATACATACCAGATGGCGAATCCGGCTCCGGAAGTGGGCATCGTGAGAGGTCTGGCATGGACGAGCGTCGGCGGAGATACACTTCAGATTGAAGTCAATGTAATGCCGGGCAGCGGTGAACTGATGCTGACAGGACAGCTCGGCGACGTGATGAAGGAATCTGCAAGAGCAGGAATCAGTTATATCCGTTCTGTCAGCAGCAGATATGATATAGCAGACGACTTCTTTGAGAAGCACGATATTCATGTCCATATACCGGAAGGAGCAGTGCCGAAAGACGGTCCGTCCGCAGGTATCACTATGGCGACAGCCATGCTGTCTGCCGTGACAGAGAAAAAAGTGCGGGCAGACCTCGCGATGACAGGCGAGATTACGCTCAGGGGACGTGTGCTCCCGATCGGAGGACTAAAAGAGAAGCTGCTTGCGGCAAAGAGTGCCGGAATTACTACGGTGCTTGTACCGAAAGAAAATGTGGCGGACGTGGAGGAACTCTCTGCCGAGATCACAAAAGGTCTGGAGATCATACCGGTAGAAAATATGGATGAAGTGCTGGAAAAAGCACTGACAGGAGAATGATATGGTAATCAGAAGTATTAATCTGGAGACAGTGTGCGGGATCACAAGCACTCTGCCTGTAAATGATAAACCGGAGGTCGCGTTTGCGGGAAAGTCAAATGTCGGAAAATCTTCCCTGATCAATGCGCTCATGAACCGGAAGTCTTACGCACGCATTTCGGCAACGCCGGGAAAAACGCAGACGATCAATTTCTATAATATTAATGACGAGCTCTATCTGGTGGATCTGCCGGGATACGGGTATGCCAGAGTGTCGGAAAAAGAGAAAGAGCAGTGGGGGAAGATGATCGAGAGGTATCTGCACAGCTCCGCGCAGCTCAAGGCAGTATTTCTTCTCATCGACATCAGGCATGCCCCTTCAGCCAATGACAAGATGATGTACCAGTGGGTGATAGAACAGGGATACCAGCCGGTTATTATTGCGACAAAGCTTGACAAAATAAAGCGTTCACAGGTACAGAAACATGTTAAAATGTTAAAAGAAGGTCTTTCCCTCGTCCCGGGGACAAAAGTAATTCCGTTTTCATCGACGACGAAACAGGGACGGGATGAGATATGGGAACTGATTGAAACAGAATGTTTTGGAATAACCGTGGAGGAACAGGATGGAGAATAATCGTCCGTACTGGCAGGTGGCAATACGACTGCTGTTCAGTCTCCTTGCCACTGCCGCGTTTGTGGTCATAGGATGGAATCTGCTGCGGTTTCTTATGCCGTTTGTCATAGGATGGATTATCGCAGCTATTGCGGCCCCGCTTGTCAACTGGCTTGAAAAGCGGCTGAAGATTGTGAAAAAGCTGGGGTCAGCTCTTATCGTTATACTGGTGCTTGCCGCTATCATACTGGTGATTTATTTCGGAATCAGCCGTCTTGTGGCCGAGATCAGCGACCTGATCAGGAATTTCCCTGAGATGTATGCACAGCTGGAAATCGGATTGCGGCAGATAGGGGATACGCTTTCGGGTATCTTTGATCGTCTGCCGTCCGGAATTCAGAGCGGCTGGAATGCAGTGGTGAAGAATCTTGACCAGTATATGGGTAACCTTGTATCCAATATCAGCGAGCCGACTGTGACTGCCGCGGGCAATATAGCGAAACAGGTGCCCTCATATCTGATCAGCTTCCTCGTGTCGGTACTGTCAGCGTATTTTTTTATCGTACAGCGCGAGGAAGTGCTGAACTGGCTGAAGAAAGTTTCGCCCAAATCCGTGCAGAAACGGATGATACTTGTGATCGACAATCTGCGCTATGCTGTGGGCGGATATTTTAAAGCCCAGTTTAAGATCATGGCGATCGTGTTTGTAATTCTCCTTGTGGGTCTGGGAATTCTCAATACGGGATACTTCGTTCTTGTGGCATTCCTGATCGCCTTCCTCGACTTCCTGCCGTTTTTTGGAACAGGAACAGCGATGATTCCGTGGGCCGTCTATAAATTCTTTATGGGTGATTATAAGATGACAGTCGCTCTTATAGTGATCTATGTGATCACACAGGCGGTTCATCAGCTGCTCCAGCCGAAACTCGTAGGTGACAGCGTGGGCCTGAATCCGCTGGTCACACTCGTTCTGCTCTATATCGGCTACCGTATGGGCGGCATCCTCTGGATGATCCTGGCCGTGCCGATCGGCATGGTGCTTATCAATATGTGCCAGGCCGGGGCGTTTGACTATATTTTTGATGATGTAAAGATACTTGTGGGCGGAATCCTGGGACTGAAGGAAGAGCCAAAAGAACATTGAAAAAGTATCGAGGGTATGGTATTATGATTAAGGGTGAAATTCCCTGTATATGAAAGAAGAAAAGACAGAATAATTTATAATGATCACAGGAGGTATCAGGTTATGAAAAAATATGTATGTGACGTATGCGGATACATTTATGATGAAGCGGCAGGAGATCCGGATAACGGTATCGAGCCCGGCACAAAATGGGAAGACGTTCCGGATGATTTCCTCTGTCCGCTGTGTGGAGTGGGAAAAGACCAGTTTTCAGAAGTTGAATAACCCACTTGATCAGATGAAGTAAAACTGCCGCCCACGGCCTTTCAGGAGGAGTGGGACGGCAGTTTTTTTAATAATTATGAAAGGAAAAGCAAAATATGGACAGATATGATGTGATCATAATAGGAGCCGGACCGGGAGGGATATTTGCGGCGTATGAGCTGATGCAGAAGGCGCCGCAGCTCAAAGTGGCTGTATTTGAATCCGGGAATCCCCTGGAGAAAAGAAAATGCCCGATTGACGGAAAGAAAGTAAAGAGCTGTATCAACTGCAAGACATGCGCGATCATGAGCGGTTTCGGCGGAGCTGGTGCATTTTCGGATGGAAAATATAATATCACCAATGACTTTGGAGGCACGCTTTACGAATATATTGGGAAGGATACAGCAATTGATCTGATGCACTATGTCGATGAGATTAATGTGAGATACGGCGGCGAGGGCACAAAGATGTACTCTACTGCAGGTACAAAATTCAAGAAGCTGTGTATGCAGAACAAGCTTAAACTGCTGGATGCGTCGGTGCGTCACCTGGGCACGGACATCAACTATATCGTTCTGGAGAATATGTTCGATGAGCTGAAAGAAAAGGTTAAGTTCCACTTTAACAGTCATGTGGATAATCTGGAGATTGACGGCGACGGCTATAAAGTGACGTGCGCGGGTCAGGTTTATGAGTGCGGCAGATGTATCGTATCCGTAGGCAGGAGCGGAAGCAAATGGATGGAAAAAATCTGTGAAGGGCTGGACATACCTACCAAATCAAACCGTATGGATATCGGCGTGCGGGTTGAGCTTCCGGCCGTGATATTTTCCCATCTGACCGATGAACTTTATGAGAGCAAGATCGTGTACCGTACGGAGAAATTTGAGGACAAGGTAAGGACATTCTGTATGAATCCATACGGTATCGTGGTAAATGAAAATACAAACGGAATCGTAACAGTAAACGGCCACAGTTATGAAGATCCGAAGAAGCAGACAGAAAATACAAACTTCGCCCTGCTGGTGGAGAAACATTTTTCTGAGCCTTTCAAGGACAGCAACGGGTATGGGGAGAGCATCGCAAGACTTTCCAATATGCTCGGCGGCGGAGTGATGGTTCAGAGATTCGGCGATCTGATCCGCGGCAGGAGAAGTACGGCAAAGAGGATCGAAGAAGGATTTGTGCGGCCTACACTTTCTGCAGAACCGGGAGATCTGAGCCTTGTGCTTCCGAAGCGTATTCTTGACGGCATCATTGAGATGGTGTATGCGCTTGATAAGATCGCGCCGGGAACAGCGAACGACGATACACTGCTCTATGGAGTGGAAGTAAAATTCTATAATATGGAAGTGCAGCTGAACGAGCATCTGGAGACAATACACAAAGGGCTTTACGTAATCGGAGACGGAAGCGGAGTGACACACTCTCTGTCCCATGCGTCGGCCAGCGGTGTATATGTCGCAAGAGAGATTGCGGGTGAATAAGAGGCAGTATAGGAGGGCAGTGATGAAACTGACAATGCTGGGAACAGGAAATGCCGTCGTGACAAATTGTTATAATACATGCTTTGTGCTCAGCGATGATGGAAAGTACTTCCTTGTGGACGGCGGAGGCGGAAACGGTATTCTCAGCCGGATGAAAGATGCCGGCATTGACTGGCATGATATCCATGATATCTTTGTGACGCATAAGCATATGGACCACATTCTGGGTGTGATGTGGGTGATCCGTATGATCACTCAGGCGATGAAACGGGATGCTTATGAAGGCGAAGTCAGGATATACGGACATAAAAAAGTATTGTGCATTCTTGATGATATGTCCCATATGCTGCTTTCGAAAAAGGAGGCGGAACTTGTAGGAAACAGGATTCTTTTTGTCCCGGTATCAGACGGCGATGTATGCGAGATTATCGGACATAAAACAACTTTCTTTAATATACACTCATCAAAAACGAAACAGCATGGGTTTACTATGTATCTGAACCGTACGGACAAACTGAGCTGCTGCGGAGATGAACCGTATAATGATACGGAACGCATGTATGTACAGGGAAGTAAATGGCTGCTCCATGAGGCATTCTGCCTTGCTTCCGATGCAGAGCATTATGCGCCGTACGAGAAACATCATTCCACAGTAAAAGATGCATGTACTGCGGCAGAGAAGCTGCATGTGGAAAACCTGATTCTGTATCATACGGAAGATTCGGATATGGGCACAAGAAAAGAAAGATATACTGCTGAAGGAAAGCGGTATTACAAAGGGAATCTGTATGTGCCGGATGATCTGGAGACGATTGATATAAGCTGAAATCAGGAAAACGTAGGCATATATTCGATAGAAAAGAATAGCAGGCCGCCGGGAAATGTGATAGAATACCCCTTATATGAAATGAGGCGATATCACTATGATAAAATTACTTGCAGTTGATATGGACGGCACCTGTCTTGACGGACGGAGCCGTATGACGGACAGAACACTTCAGGCCTTGAGAAAAGCAGCGGAGAAGGGAGTTGTTATAGTACCGACTACCGGGCGGAATCTGGAATGTATACCCCACCGGCTGGCGGCGGGGACACTTCGCACAACTGGGACTTCTGATGATCATGCGAATAAAGGGCTGTTTCGTTATGTGATCAGCTCAAACGGAGCAAGAGTGACGGACATCCGGAACAGAAAAACAATTTTCCGGGCATCTGTAGACCGTGAAGAAGGTCTGACACTTCTTGAAAAATGCAGAGGGAAAGGTCTGGGGATTGCTTCTCACGTCAGACACCGCTATCTTCTGCAGGGACGATTTCTCACTGCGGCAGGACGTATGATATACGGGAAAGACGCAAAAGGCGTTTACTGTGTACGGAATATGGAATCGTTTATCCGTGCGAATCACTGTGAAGTTGAAGAATTCCAGTTCTATTTTCTTACTCCGGCAGCAAAAGACAAGGTGAAAGCCATATTGAAAGATTATTCTTCCCTGCATGCGGCTTATACCGGGCTCTATGTAGAAGTGTATTCGCAGAATGCTTCAAAAGGAAATGCGCTGGCGGCATTGGCGGGGCATCTGGGGATCCGACGGGAAGAAATCGCCTGTATCGGTGACGGTGAAAATGATCTGTCAATGTTCGCGGAGTCCGGACTTAAGATCGCTATGGGAAATGCGGTAGATAAGCTGAAGATACAGGCAGATCATATTGTTGAGTCGAACCGGAACGAGGGTGCGGCGAGGGCAGTTGAACAGTATATTCTGTGAAAAAAGTGTGAACGGGGACGTAGTAAAACCCGGTTTTACTACGTCCCCGTTCACACTTTTTTCACAATTTAGCCGGCCTGCACGATGGATTTTACATGATCGATTTCAGCCTGTGTTGCCTTTTCAGCCGGAACATAATAGCTGCGTTCTCTGGCTGCATTGTACATTTTCTCCTGAGACATCTCGCACTGGTTGCGGATCTGCTTTAAGCACTGCTTCAGTTCTTTGTTTTCTGTCTGCGGGATCATGTCCCCGAACATTTTCAGTTCCCCGTTTATGCCGACAAGGGCGTCGGCTACCATTGTCTTTTCGTCCATTCTGATACCTCGCTGAATTAGTTTTTCTTTGTTTCTACGTCTGATATGGTATGCTGTCAGCATTGTACTGTGATTTCGCTTATGGTCATTTCCGGTTCCGGTCCGGATTACAGGAATTTCATGAGCTCCTGTTTGTTTTTCATTGCGGAATCAGCTGCGTCCTGGAACAGCTTTTTAATCTCCGGATCCTCTGTTTTTGACGCATAGTCTGTCATCTTACAGTGAGTGGTTGAGTAACCGCCGATCAGATGGCGCAGGTTCTGAAGATCAAGAATTGAAATCTCTGACATTGTCATTCCCTCCTTGTTTTATATGAATTCAGGAGATAGTATGTCCTCATTATGTTCAGTTTATGAGTGAATGGAGAACAAATTCATGAAAAAGTTTCCGCATTTCGGGAGAATGGCGGTACATACATTCGGGATGCCACTGCACGCCGATGGCAAAAGGATGATTCTTTATCTCGACTGCCTCGATTGTATCATCCTGCGCGCGTGCGCTGACAATTACATCCTTTCCTGGCGAGTTGACGGCCTGATGGTGAAAACTGTTTACAAAAAGACAGGGACCGACATACTCTCTGAGGCGGCTTCCGCGTTCGGTGCGGATCCTGTGGCTGACCTCGCTGCGGGCTGCGGACTGCTGCATATGATCGAGCGTTTTTCCGGGAATGAGAGACATGTCCTGCCAGATTGTACCTCCGCAGGCGACGCACAGGATCTGCATTCCCCTGCAGATAGCAAAGACGGGTTTGCCGGATTTCAGTATACGCTTCATAAGACGAATTTGAAATAAATCTACAGTGACGTCGGTCTTTCCATTTCCTTTCCGCGGTTCTTCCCCGAACAGCAGAGGTGTAATATCACCGCCGCCGCAGAAGAGAAAACCGTCACACAGCCCGGCGTATTCATCGAGCAGATGATCACTTCTCACGAGAGGAAGTATGAGAGGAATTCCTTTTGCATAACGTACGGACTGGATATACGGATTAGTGACAAACTGTCGGTCCTTGGTAAAACCGCAGACAATGATTCCGATTTTGGGCTCCATAGATTCTCCTTCACAGATATATTTTAGACAGAAATAATGCCATGATGTATGATAGAGTATGTAAGAAAACGGGATATTATACATAGTATTAAAATGAAAAATGTGGCTCACCGCCGGAAAAGACTGGAGGCAGATATTTATGAAATGGATCGATATGCACTGTGATACGCTCAGTGAGATCATAAAAACCAAAGAAAAAGATAAGAATACAAAAGAGAGTCTTCACAGAAATCACCTGTGTGTTGACGCAGAGCGTCTCAGCAGTTCGGAATCCGTGGCACAATTCTTTGCATGCTATGTAAATGCGGCGGAATATGGCACTCCAATTATGCAGATAACACATCAGAAAGAGTTCCCTGTCAGGCGGGAAGACGATCAAAGGTGGGATGAGGCATATGAGGCTATCCTGAAAATGATCGGCGAGGCGCACTGTGAGGAAGACCAGGAGCTTTTCTTCGCCAGGACGGTGGAAGAACTCTGTGTTCCGGGGAAGGAGACTGGTACATCAGAAAAGGAAAGAACAGCAGGTATCCTTACGGTAGAAGAAGGCGGCGTCTTAAACGGCAGCCTTTCCCGCCTGGATGAACTGTACGAGAAAGGCGTCCGTCTTGTTACTCTGACGTGGAATTATGAAAACTGTATCGGTTATCCGAACAGCCGTGACAGAAATATTATGGAAAAGGGACTCACGGACTTTGGTATATGGACAGTGGAGAGGATGAATGAGCTGGGGATGATCGTAGACGTATCCCACCTGTCAGACGGCGGATTTTGGGATTGTATCAGATACAGCAGTTTTCCTGTTACTGCCTCCCACTCGAATGCCAGAAGCCTCTGTCGGCACCCGAGAAATCTGAGCGACGAGATGCTGCGTGCACTGGGGGAAAACGGAGGCGCAGCCGGACTTAACTTTTATTCTGAATTCCTGAGAGAAAAGAGCGGGGCGTCTCCCGCGGATATCGCAGAACATACGGCATGGATGATCAGTAAAGGCGGAGAGGACACGGTTGCCCTTGGAACAGATTTCGACGGTTTCGCTCAGGATTCCCTGCCGGCTGGCATACAAGGAGTACAGGATATGGAAAAAGTGTGGGATGCAATGAGGAAAAAGGGAATTACGCCGCGTCAGATCGATAAGATAGCATACGGAAATATAATGCGGGTCATGCGGACGGTGTGGAAATAAGCAAAAGACTCTTTTTCTTAATAATTATATCGCTGAATATTAAGAATTTTTTCTAAAAATTAGTCGAAAAGGGTGTGTATAATCTCCTTATTGAAAAGGAGGAGATGCCCTTATGTGGGAGGAATGGGAAAGCGAGAGCAGATACAGGGGGAACAGATATAAAGTAAACAGATATGAGGAAAGCAGGTATACAGGAGGCGGCAGGTCAGGAAAGCGCGGAAAAAATAGAAAGAGGAGGAGAAGACACAGGATTCTGAAAAGTATTCTCTGTATCGCGATTATCATACCGATGATCATGGCGGTTCTTTGGGCAAAAGATATGATCAGCGGAAAGAGCAGTCTGGCAGTGATGGCTTTGTTCAACCCGAAAGTGCGGGAAGTGATGGCGAATAAAGATCAGTATCCGGAACAGCTGATCGAACTGCTGAAAAACAATGGAGAGACAGTGGACTTTGTTTTCGATTATCAGGAGAAGAAAGATGCTCCGCCGGCGGACACAGTCGGTGAAGTGGTACAGGGCCAGATCCCTCTGCTCCTGCAGTGGGATGAACGATGGGGATACGCGTTTTATTCGGACGATATGATCGCTGTCAACGGGTGCGGGCCGACGGCAATCGCCATGGTGGCGGCAGGGCTGACAGGCGACAATACTATAACGCCGTATAAGGTGGCGCAGTTTTCTGCTGAGAACGGATATTATGCCGGAGATGCAGGAACAAGCTGGACCCTGATGACGGACGGCGCGCGGCAGTTCGGGATATACGGGGAAGAGATGGGCCTTAGCGAGAGCGAGGTGTTCTCTGCATTGGAAAACGGCCATCCGATCATATGCAGTATGAGACCGGGAGACTTTACAACGACCGGACACTTTATCGTACTGACCGGAGTCGAAGACGGGAAGATCCGGGTAAACGATCCGAACAGCCGGGTACGCAGTGGGAAGCTGTGGGATTACAGCAGGCTGGAGTACCAGATCAACAATCTGTGGGTGTATACGGCGATGTAGAGACTAAGCCGGCAGTTATTCTTATTAACTGCCGGTTACTTTTTTGTCTGTATTTGTGAAAAAGGCTCAGTTGTGAGGGACATATGAAAACTGGTATAATGTGTGCAGGAAGAATATGTATAAGACGAAATGTGCATAACAGGAAAATTGATGAGGAGGATACAGATATGCCGGTGGGAGAAGTGATACGCAGGAAGAGAAAAGAACAGGGACTTACGCAGGAACAGGTGGCACAGCGTCTTGGTGTATCCGCACCGGCGGTCAATAAGTGGGAGAGAGGCAGCAGTTATCCTGATATCGCAATACTGCCTGCTCTGGCGCGTCTCCTCAATACGGACGTCAATACACTTCTCTGTTTTCAGGAGGAACTTTCTGACAATGAGATCGCAGAGATATGTAACAAGATTGTAGCGATCATGGAGGAGCAGGGCCTGGAAACGGCATTTGACGCGGCGGAGCAGAAGGTGCGCGAATATCCGAATTGCGGGAAACTGATCCATATGATGGCTTCTATGGTGCAGGGATTACTGATGATGTCCGGCGGCCGGAGTACAGACAGAGAAAAATATGAAGAGAAGATATATTCATGGTATGAACGCGTGACCGAATGCAGCGGGGACGAACAGGTGAAAAATGCCGCCGCTTATATGCTGGCGAGCGAATACATAATGAAGAAAGAGTATGAGAAAGCCCAAAAGATGCTCGACTCCCTGCCGAAGCAGCAGGCAGATAAGAGAATCCTCAATGCACGTCTTCTGCTTGCACAGGAGAAACATGATGAGGCGGCGGTGCTGCTGGAAAGGAAACTCACAGATGTGCTTAATGATCTCGGCATCGTGCTGTCCATGCTGATGGATATTGCCTTTCGGGAGGGGGATATGGAACGGGCGGAAAAGATCGCGTCCGCGGGGGAACAGACCGCTCTTTTGTATGACCAATGGGGGTACAGCCCCCTGATCCTGCCGATGGAGCTGGCAGTAAAGAAGAAAGATGTGGAAAAGAGTATTGCCTATATCCGGGAAATGCTCCGGATGCTGACGGAGCCCCAGCATATGTCGGAATCAGTGTTTTACTGCCATTTATACGGGAAAGAAAATTTCGGAAGAAAATATGACAAAGCGATGGAGACTTATGTGGAGAAAATACTGCCGGGGCTGCTGGCAGAGATGAAAACGGGGAAGGATTATGCATTCCTGCAGGGGAATGAGGAGTTTCAGGAGCTGATCCACAGATATGAAAAATAATATTTCCAGTGTTTTAAATAAGGAAATTCTATTCACAAAAGTAAGATAGAGATTTGAAGGAGAAGAGAGAATGAAAGGACAGGCTTTTAACCCTTATCTGCCTGAATACGAGTATATACCGGACGGGGAACCTTATGTGTTCGGCGATCGTGTCTATGTGTATGGTTCTCACGACCGGTTCGGGGCGCCTATGTTCTGTATGAACGATTATGTCTGCTGGTCAGCTCCGACGGATGATCTGAGTGACTGGCGGTACGAAGGAGTAATTTACCGCAAGAATCAGGACCCGAAAAACAGGCTTGGCGTCCGCCTTCTGTTTGCACCGGATATTACCCGGGGAAGCGACGGAAGATATTATCTGTATTATGCATTTGACTTCATGGGAATCATGGGTGTTGCAGTATCGGACAGTCCGACAGGGCCCTTTGAATTTTACGGACACGTGCAGTATGCTGACGGAACGGTCTGGGGCAGAAAAAAGGGCGACTCATTTCCTTTTGACCCGGGTATTTTCGTGGATGACGATGGGAGAATCTATCTTTATTCAGGTTTTTATACTCCGGTGCCGGGAATCGTGACCGGTCTCCGAAGTCTGGAATTTAAAGGAGGATATGTGCTGGAGTTGGAATCTGATATGAAAACGATCCGGACCCCGGAGAAGCTTTTGTTCCCCAAAGAAGGTCCGGATTCATTTAAAGGACACGAATTCTTTGAAGCAAGCTCCATGCGCAAGTACAACGGAAAATACTATTTCGTCTATTCTTCCAGACATAACCACGAACTGTGTTACGCGGTGAGCGACAGCCCGGTGGAAGGCTTCAGGTTCGGCGGTACACTGGTGAGCAACGGAGATCTGTTCCTGAATGGGAATGAGGATGAGAGCCATGCTTCTAATTACATCGGAAATACCCATGGCGGTCTGCTGCATCTGAACGGGAAGTATTATATCTTTTACCATAGACATACCAACCGCAGTTCCTATGCGCGTCAGGCATGTGCTGAAGAGCTGGTGATGGATGAAAACGGGATGTTCCGACAGGCAGAAATGACAAGTTGCGGGCTGAACGGAGGCCCCCTCAGAGGCATCGGTACATATCCGGCGAGAATTGCCTGTAATCTCTGGTCGAAGGACGGAACCGGAAGATACGACTGTAAAAATCCGAAGAAAGTTTTTGCAGATCATCCGTATTTTACACAGGACAAGAAGGACGGGGATGAGAGTGCGAGGCAGTATATAGCGAATATGCGGGATGGAGCTGTGACAGGATTTAAATATTTTGAGATACAGCATTTAAAATACATTTCTGTAGACATTAATGGAAAAGCAAAGGGAACGATTTATATTTCAACAGACAGAGACTTTGAAAAAATTATAGCCAATATAGAAATAGATATTAATGGCGGCAGAAAAGAGATGGGGGATGTGATTTGCAGATTGAAATCTGGAACATATCCGTTATATTTCAAATTTCACGGGAGTGGAATGTTTGACTTCTTTTCATTTGAACTGGGGAGAGAATCATTACGCAATCCGGCATGACCTTGCTGATTGCAACTTATTTTCTTAAGAAATAGAAACAGGATCAGATATTAATAAATCCCGCCCGGATAATTCTACTCACAAGTTAGTACCTTACGAGTAGAATTGTTCAGGCGGGATACAATTTTATGTCATAAAATAGAAAAGATGAATATTATTTCTGGTTTTCTTTCGCCAGCTCCTGCATCTTCATGGCGCGGACCTTCAGCGGCAGGCCGAACAGTGTGATGAATCCGTCTGCGTCGTGGTGGTCGTACATATCACCTGTTGTGAAGCTTGCCAATGACTCGCTGTACAGGGAGTACGGGGAAGTCTCGCCGGCTTTGATGATGTTGCCTTTGTACAGTTTGAATTTTACTTCGCCTGTCACATACTGCTGTGTCACATCTACAAATGCGCGAATCGCTTCGCAGAGAGGTGTGAACCATTTTCCTTCATATACAACCTGAGCAAGCTTATTGCCCATTTCTTTCTTCACTTCGTATGTAGCGCGGTCGAGGATCAGTTCTTCCAGCTGCTGATGAGCGGCCATCAGGATCGTTCCGCCCGGTGTTTCGTATACTCCGCGGGATTTCATACCTACAACACGGTTCTCCACGATATCGATGATGCCGATGCCGTGTTTTCCGCCCAGTGTGTTGAGCTCTTTGATGATGTCGGCTACTTTCATTTCTTTGCCGTTGATCGTCTTCGGAACACCTGCCTCAAATGTCATTGTCACATATTCCGGCTCGTCCGGAGCTTTCTGCGGCGGTACCGTGAGTACAAGAAGATCGTCATAGTTTGGCTCTACAGACGGATCTTCCAGCTCAAGGCCTTCGTGGCTGATATGCCACAGGTTACGGTCGCGGCTGTAGCTGTGTTTTGTATCAAACGGAAGATCGATGCCGTGTGCTTTGCAGTACTCGATCTCATCTTCACGGGACTGCATTGTCCAGAGATCTGTCATACGCCACGGAGCGATGATCTTGATGTCCGGAGCAAGAGCCTTGATGCCAAGTTCGAAACGGATCTGGTCGTTTCCTTTTCCTGTAGCGCCGTGGCAGATGGCAACAGCGCCTTCCTTACGTGCAATCTCAACCAATTTCTTTGCGATGGCCGGACGTGCCATGGATGTTCCGAGCAGATATGCGTTTTCATATACAGCGCCTGCTTTTACGCACGGCATGATGAAATCTTCGGCAAATTCGTCAACAATATTTTCAATATATAATTTGGAAGCTCCGGAGAGTTTTGCCCTCTCGTCGAGTCCGTCAAGCTCCTCGCCCTGTCCGCAGTCGATGCAGCAGCAGATTACGTCATAACCGAATGTCTCTTTCAGCCACGGAATGATTGCTGTTGTATCAAGTCCGCCTGAATATGCTAAAACCACTTTTTCTTTACTCATTTTTATATCCTCCTGAATGTATTTTTATTAATTTTGCCGTCCGGATTTCCGGAAGCGGTTTCTGTTGATTTTATCGCTGTGACAAGCTACAGATTACTATACACCAGAACTTATAATTATGCAAGGAGAAATTTATAAAAATAAAATTTATGCATATATACACGATAAAATGCATAAAAATACATATTTTGACTTGCGATGTGCATAAAAACCCAAAAAAATGTGTTCGTTTTGAAAAAAAATAATGCCATATGGAGAAAAAAGAAGTATAATAGAAGCGGAGTGTATAAAATACGAAGGTATATCTGTATCCCCAGAAGGTATATCAGATTACATTTGTATGCTTTCAATAGAATAAACAACAGGAGGCAGTTATGGACTACGCAAAAGAATCATTAAAAATGCACTATGAACTGAAAGGTAAAATCGAGATTAAAAGCCGTGCGGCGGTGGATTCCAAAGAGGCATTGAGCCTTGCCTATACACCGGGAGTAGCACAGCCCTGTCTGGAAATCCAGAAAGATCCGAGCAAGAGCTTTGATCTGACGAGACGCTGGAATACAGTGGCAGTCGTTACAGACGGAACAGCAGTGCTGGGCCTTGGAGATATCGGACCGGAAGCCGGTATGCCGGTTATGGAAGGTAAATGCGTTCTGTTTAAAGAGTTCGGCGGTGTAGATGCGATTCCGCTCTGTGTCAGATCAAAAGATGTAGATGAGATCGTAAAAGCCGTAAGTCTTTTCGCAGGAAGCTTCGGTGGAATTAACCTGGAGGACATCGCGGCTCCGAGATGCTTTGAGATCGAGAAACGGCTGAAAGAGTGCTGTGACATTCCGGTATTCCATGATGACCAGCACGGTACAGCAGTGATCACACTTGCCGGTATGATCAATGCACTGAAGATTGTTGGCAAGAAGATCGAGGACATCAAGATTGTAACTTCCGGCGCAGGCGCTGCAGGTATCGCTATCATCAGACTGCTTATGTCCATGGGTCTTAAAAACGTTATTATGACAGACCGTCACGGAGCAATCTATGAGGGAAGAGATTATCTGAACCCGATCAAAGAAGAGATGGCTAAAATCACAAACTTTAATCATGAGAAAGGAACTCTCGCAGAGGTGATCAAAGGCGCTGATGTATTTATCGGAGTATCCGCACCGGGCACACTGACACAGGATATGGTGCGCAGCATGGCAAAAGATCCGATCATCTTCGCGTGTGCAAACCCGACGCCGGAGATCTTCCCGGATGAGGCGAAAGCAGCAGGAGCGGCAGTCGTATCCACCGGAAGAAGCGATTTCCCGAATCAGGTAAATAACGTGCTTTGCTTCCCGGGTATCTTCCGCGGAGCTCTGGATGTGCGCGCATCTGATATCAATGATGAGATGAAAGTTGCAGCGGCTTATGCAATTGCAGGGCTGGTAAGCGACGAAGAGCTGAATCCGGAATACATCCTTCCGGCAGCATTTGATCCGCGTGTAAAAGACGCTGTGGCAAAGGCAACAGCTGAGGCTGCAAGAAAGAGCGGAGTGGCAAGAATCTAATTTGCTTTTATCCGTATGTCTGTATATAAATGTTGTATATGGGCAGTAACAGAATAGATTGAAAATGAAGGCAGAGAATTTCCCGAGAGGAACAATTCTCTGTCTTTTTGCGCAATAAGCCCGGCAAGCAGCCGCCATGCCTGCATGAGTGGATATTTGCCCGGCAAGCGGCAGATTCTGAAAGTAATGAACACATAGATTAATGAACACCTGAAATTTTCCCGCATAGACTGAGATATAGTGAAAAACGATATAGAATCCGGAGAGTGAAGCTGAATGATCACAATCAGTCTGTGTATGATCGTGCGGGATGAAGAAGAAGTTCTGGGAAGATGTCTGGATAGTGTGAGGAAACTCGTGGATGAAATTATAATAGTAGATACAGGCTCAAGGGACAGGACAAAGGAAGTGGCGTCTGCGTATACAGACCAGATCTATGATTTTGTATGGATTGATGACTTCGCGGCCGCAAGAAATTATGCTTTTGAAAAAGGACGGATGAGCTATCTGATGTGGCTGGATGCGGACGATGTGATTCCTGCGGAAGAGGCCGGTAAATTTATGGAGATGAAAGAGCGGATTTCCGATGAAGATGTGATAATGATGCCGTATATCACTGCATTTGATGAAAAAGGAAAAGCTTCATTTTTCTATTATAGAGAAAGAATTGTGAAAAACGACGCAGGATTTCTCTTCAGGGGGAAAGTGCATGAAGTGATACAGCCGTCAGGAAAAATATATTATTCGGATATACCGGTAGAGCACAGAAAGCTGAGAGTAAAAGAAGGCGGCGGAGAGAGAAATCTCAGGATTTACGAAAAGATGGAGAAAAGCGGAGAATATTTTGACAGCAGAGCACTCTATTATTATGGGAGAGAGCTGATGTTCCACGAGAAGTATGAAAAAGGCGCCGAAATTTTAAACAGGTTCCTTGCACGTCCGGACGGCTGGAAAGAAAATAAAATTGACGCGGCGCGTCAGTTGGCAGTCTGCTATTATGGCATGGGTGAAGAACAGAAAGCCCTTCACTCTTTACTGTGTGCTTTTGAGTATGACGTACCCCGCGGTGAGGTCTGCTGCGATCTGGGAAGACATTTTCAGGACAGGGAAAAGTATGAACAGGCTGTTTTCTGGTATAAACAGGCTTTGAACGCAAAACAGACGCCTGAGACAGGAGCGTTTGTAGAAGAGGACTGTTATGGCTTCCTGCCTGCCGTCAGTCTGTGCGTCTGCTATGACAGGCTTGGGAATCAGAAAGAGGCGGAAAGGTATAATGAACTGGCGGGCAGTTTTAAACCCGAGTCGCCGTATTATCTCAGCAATAAAAAATATTTTGAGCAGAAGGCTGAGTAAAACTATGTTCGGGTATCATCATTACAAACAAAAAATAACTCCCAACATATATTGATTATGAAAGGAGGTTTGCAATTATGATATGGTTTAGAAAAAAAGCGGCAGATGAAGCAAAGTCTGATGAGATACAGAAGCAGTCGAAAGACTGTCAGGATAATGACAGCGCGGCACAGAGTCAGGAACGCTGCGGCTGGACGCCGTTTGGGTGCCGTCCGTGTCCGCCGCGGCCGTGCTGCTGTACCGGCGTAACCGGTCCGACAGGAGCAACGGGCCCGACGGGAGCGACAGGCCCAACGGGGGCAACGGGCCCAACGGGAGCAACCGGCCCGAGCGGAGCGACAGGCCCAACAGGAGCAACCGGTCCCGGAGAAGGAGCGACCGGCCCGACAGGACCTACCGGTCCGAC
>ERZ1643247.1287-NODE-1287-length-23981-cov-18.421842_pt1 | contig 23981 bp, 20 predicted proteins | sample MGYA00579264_ERZ1643247 | MGnify/ENA primary metagenome ERZ1643247 (study PRJEB29033, sample SAMEA4952262) | chicken gut metagenome | biome: Broiler Chicken; feature: Gastrointestinal Tract; material: Caecum | place: Ireland | collected 2018 | study: Broiler... | reverse complement strand
AGTGCATTTTATCAAATAATTCAATGCTTATTTCTGAAAAAAATTGTATTTTTTTGAGTTACTTTATACAGCATTGACATTTTCCAGAAGCGAATTCATCTGCTGGTACAAGATCTCTTTTGTAGAAGCGCCCATGATAATCGAAATATAGGGTTCTCCATATGCGTCCTGACAGAGTAAAGCCAGACAGTTTCCGGCATCGCTGGTGGTTCCCGTCTTTCCTCCAAGTACCGTAATGCCCTTGGGAGCAGTCGCCTCGCCGGTAAGATAATGGTCCGTGGCCGTAAGGGAAACGCTCATGTCGGATCCGTCACTGCTTTTATAAGTGACATTATAAGAAGAAAGCTGCGTGATCTCCGTAAATTCCGGATAATTCAGCGCTTCCTTAAGCATCAGGTAAATATCATAGGGTGTTGTATAATGGTTTTCATCCTGCAGACCGTGAGGATTCGTAAAATGAGTTCCGGTACATCCAAGCTGCGCCGCGTAATCGTTCATCATATTTACAAATTCCGCTTCCGTACCGCCGATATGGGTGGCGATGGCAGAGGCCGCGTCGTTTCCGGAATATACAAGAAGACCGTGAACAAGCTGATCCATAGTCACCTGGTCGCCGGGCTGAAAGCCGATCACCTGAGAGCCTTCTTCCAGAGTAACATTGTCCTGTGTGATCGTGACAACATCGTCCATATTTCCATACTGAAATGCAAGAAGAGCCGTCATGATCTTCGTGATACTTGCCGGATACACACGCTCATAAGCGCCCTTCGCATAAAGCACCTCCCGGCTGTTTAAATTCAGAAGTAGTCCTTCCTGTCCGTCTTCAAGAGAGACGGAATCAAGGAGCTTGTCTCCCGACACCACACAGAGATCCGCAGCAAAGGCATCCGCGCGTTTTTCAGAATCCGTAACCTGATAATCCGAAAATTCATTTTTGATGCTGTAGGACATAACAGGACCTCTGAACACAGTTTCCTTTAAAAGATAGAAACCGCCTCCTCCGGCTCCCGCCAGTACCGCAACAGCTAATACTGCCAGTAAAATACGTCTCCGGCGTTTCTTCTTCATCTGCCGGATACGCGCTGCCCGTCTCCGCCGTTCCCGCATGTCCGCATATTCTTCCGGAGATTTTGCCGGATAGGTTCTGGAAGGATTCTTCTTTGCCTGCGCCTGTTTTCCGGAAGGCCGGCGGCGATGCTGTTCGTTTCTCATAAATACTCCTCTTTCTGGTTTATATGACTTTTCTGAATCTCTTTGTTATAGGCGCTGCTTTGCAGACCGACGTTCAGTACCAGCCCCATTCCGATATACAGGCTGATCAGAGAAGACAGTCCGTAACTGACAAATGGAAGCGGGGTGCCGGTATTGGGCCCCATTCCTGTCGCCACGCAAATATTCAGAAAGCTTTGCAGGGCGATGACGCTTCCCATGCCGCAGCAGATGATCTTTCCCGACAGATCCTTTGCCCGTAGGCTCATGCGGATACACTCTGCGGAGATCAGAAAAAGCAGCAGAATGATCACAGAACAGCCGACAAAACCGTATTCCTCTCCTGCCACGGCAAAAATAAAGTCCGTCTGATTTTCGGAAACAAAATTTCCATCGTTAACAGAAGTTACAGAGTCGTCTCCGGAAAGACGCTTCCCGATCAGTTCTCCGGAGGCGATAGCTGTCCGGGAATTGTTCTGCTGTTCAACATCGTCTGTATATTCTTCATTTTCCGGATAGAGAAAGGCCATGATACGGTTGCGCTGATAATCCTGGATCAGCTTCTGATCAGGCTGAACAACGATGACCAGGAAAATGATCATCAGAGGAATGGCGATCAGCAGAGCTCCGCCGATGATCCGGTAACTGATCCCTGCAATATAGATCAGAATACAAAACAGAGCCAGGATCATAATCGTATTTTTCATATCCGGCTGTTCATAGATCAGAAACAGAGGAACAGCCAGCAGAACCACTGCTTTGGCGATTGTCCGGAACGTATTCAGGTTTTCCTCGTGATCCATAAAAAAACGGGCAAAAAACAAAATTATGATGATTTTTGAAAGCTCTGTGGGCTGAAATCTTATAAAACCAAAATCAATCCATCTTGCAGCTCCGTTTGCTGTATCGCCGAAAAGGCGCACCAAAAGAAGCAGGACGATATTCGCTCCGTACATGATCCACTGGAAATTGGAGATCCAGGAATAATCGATCAGTGAAAGGATCACCATGATCACAACGCCCAGGATCACGCCTGCAAGCTGTTTGTATTTTAAATCCTCCCTGGCCGTAGACACCAGGACTACTCCAATGGCGCTGACAGCCAGAAGGAACAGCATCAGTCTGAAATTGTAAAATCGTAGCTTGTACTGTTTTAACATTTTGTCCTTCGTTCCTTTTTCACTTTGAGAGGTATGTCCGCATGAAGAACCATGGGAGTCTGGGTTATGCGGATACTTACCTGTGTGTCGTCAATGGCAATATATTTCTTTGCCGTATGTATCAGATCGTTTTTCAGCATGATCATCATCTGCGGAGAACAGCCAATCCGTTCTGAGACAAGAAGAAGCTTCATTCTGTCTTTCGCATACCCTGCGGAACGGTTTTTTGCCTGCGAAAAAAAGCTCACAAGAACCCCTCCTTTGATATGGACACGCGTTTCTATTTGCGGAAGATCTCTCCCAGACGGCGAAACATTCCTTTTTTCTGACGGATTTCCATAAAGGGAACCTCCTCTCCCAGAATGCGGCGGCAGATGTTCCGGTACTCCTCTTCCGCCTGGGATTTTTTGCCGGAAAGAGGTTCTCCCTGATTCGACGCGATCACGATCTGCTCATCGTCAAGGATCGTTCCGATCAGATCAACTGCCAGGATCTCGATCACATCGTCCACGGACATCATATCGCCTCTGGCGATCATTTCAGGCCGTAAGCGGTTGATAATAAGCTGGATATTTCTAAGGCCGCCCGCCTCCAGAAGACCAATGATCCTGTCGGCGTCCCGGATAGCCGAAACTTCAGGAGTCGTCACCACAAGAGCTCTTTCCGCCCCGGCGACAGCATTCCGGAAGCCCTGTTCGATCCCTGCCGGACAGTCAAGAAGAATAAAATCAAATTCTTCTTTTAATTCTTCTGTCAGCTTGATCATCTGTTCCGGAGATACGGCGGACTTGTCCTTGGTCTGGGCAGACGGAAGAAGGAAAAGCTCCGGATGCCTTCTGTCTTTGATCAGCGCCTGCCTCAGACGGCAGTTCCCGTTTATTACGTCCACCAGGTTATAAACGATTCTGTTTTCCAGTCCCAAAACCACATCCAGATTGCGCAGACCGATATCTGTATCCACCACAACCGTCTTTTTTCCCATCATGGCAAGGCCTGTGCCGATATTTGCGACAGTTGTTGTTTTTCCAACACCGCCTTTTCCAGATGTAATAACGATGACTTCACCCATGTTTCTGATTCCTCCTAAAAGATATCTTCCATAATCCTGGTATCATCTTCTGTATATTAGTCTGTTGATGTATTGCTGACGTCTGTAGAAGCATATCCTGTCAATATGGTGTCTTCATCTGCGAGACCGAAAATGTATTTTACAATATCATTTGCAGTGGTACATGCGTTTCCGGATGAAAAGGCGTTGGGGATCCGCACTGCGATAGCGTACTGCGGGTCGTCCGCCGGAGCGTAGCCGATAAAAAGTCCGTGGTTCGGCTGATAATAATCAATCTCCGCGGTTCCCGTTTTGCCGGCCAGAGATACGCCCAGACCGCTGAACTCGCTGTGAGTCTGAATTACCCGGTACATACCGTCCTGGATGTCGGCCCACACATTGTCCGGAACATCCGTCATCTCATTTTCCACGGAAGGTTCATAGACCTTCTGTGTCTGCCCTTCGGAGTCTGTTACTTTGTCCAGAAGGGACAGATCGTAAACTGTTCCGGAGGTTGCCAGAGCCGTTGCATAACGGGCAAGCTGGCTTGTGCTGTACAGATGATTTCCCTGTCCGATATAGGAGGGAACGGCATTGATGTCAGAAACATGAGGAGTTCCCTCTGAAAGTTCAATCCCTGTCTTTTTGTCCAGACCGAACTCTGAAGCGTAGCGCTGGAGCTTGGAAAGGCTCAGATTCTCCGAAAACTCATCCTGATCGTTCATTCCGGCCTGATAGCCCACCATATTAAAGAAAACATTGCAGGACTGTTCAATGGCGCCGCGGATCTCTAAGGATCCGTGTCCGCTTTTGTTCCAGCAGTTGATAGGCGGCGTTACCAGATCGAAGCTTCCGTTGCATTCAATGTATGTTCCGTCGTCGATGACATCCTCCATCATACCGGTAACAGCGGAAACAAGCTTAAATGTAGATCCAGGCGCCGTAGTCTGCTGGGTTGCCTTATTGAAAAACGGACTGGACTGATCCAGCGCCAGCTTTGTGTAGTAATCCGTATCCATATTGTTGCTCAGACGGTTATTGTCATAACCGGGATAGGACACACAGGCCAGAACCTTTCCGGTCTTTACGTCTGTGATCACCGCTGAAGCGGAACATGGCGTAAGGGCAAGCTGCGCCGGCTCGATTTCCAGAGTGGATATCTTATTGATCATAAAATCATAGGCACTCATTGTTCCGGAAGCAAGATTCTGATACGCCTCGTCTTCTTTTGAAAGCACACCCTGCTCATACAGGACAAGACAGAGCTCCTGACCGGAGATCACATCGTCCAAAAGCATATATTTATACAGCAGTTTGGAAAAACCTGTATCTGTCCGCAGGTACTCGGTGATATACTCTGTAAGAGCCTGGTATATTTCAGCGGAATCCAGATATTCTCCGTCAGGAGAAATGGCGGAAATATCGATCCAGTTCTGGCTGGCGGCATAATTCAGATATTCTTTGAGGCTGATGCTTTCGTCAACCGCCCATGCCTGGTAGGTGGGATCGGATGTATCAACAGCGCTGCTGGAAATCACTTCAAGAGTATCCCTGAGCACCGTATCGCAGATGTAGGAAAGATATTCCTGCACCTCGTCGCTCTCATCTTTATAAGCAGGAGGATTCTCCGCTGTCAGCCTGTTAGTAATTGTATCAAAAACTTCCTGCTGCTTTTGTTGAAATTTGGCATATAAATTTTTTTCTGTCTCGGAAGCGTTTTCATCGCTGAACCGGTCAATATCAATGACACTGTTGGAAACAAGCGCATTGTAGACATCGTAAATAGGAATGACAATCTGCGCGGCGTCCTGGACTTCCTCATAATCAAATTCTTTTACCGCCTCAATACGGTTCAGAAGGATACCTGCCACCCTCTGTTTCAGGATCTGATAAATCGCGGACTGCCAGTCAGAATCCACAGTCAGATATACGTCGTTTCCGGCTTTCGGCTCTACGGTAGTGTCCTCGTCGATGCTCAGGACTTTTCCAAGATTGTCTACCGTTACGGTTTCCTGGCCGTCGGTTCCCTGAAGATCCAGTTCCATATACTGCTCGATACCGGCTTTTCCCACAATGGCATCGTTGGAATAATCCGGATTCTGCTCCTTCAGCTCCTCCAGTTCCTCTGCGGAGGCCCGGCCTGTATATCCCAGGATCGGTCCCATGCTTTCATCATCTATATACTGGCGGACGGAATCTTCAAGAACATCGATTCCCTGCAGCTCATCCTGATTTTCCATTATGGCGGCAACTGTGCTTTCGCTGACGTTTGTGGCGATGGTGACCGCCATATAACGCTGAAAACGGTTTGTATTCAGCTCATATCTCATAATGGCGATGTCCAGGACCTCCTGTTTGGTCAGTTCCTGAGGAAGGCCGTACTGTTCCAGTTCTTCCAGAGTGTATGCGTCATCGCCGTAAAGAACAATAGAAAATCCGTCGCTTCCGCTGAGATAGTCAACAATCTCTTCCGCAGTGGCAGATGCCTGTTCTTCTGTTAAGTCGTCAATCAGAGCCTCTCCGAAAATATCCGCCCGGAACCTGTCCAGAGTAAAGCCTTCGTCTACATCAAAAACATAGTTTCCGTTCTCATCCAGTTCAATATGGAAATCATGAGTCAGGCTGTCCCCGTTTTCCGCAAGGATCTTCAGGACTTTGTAGGCTACTCCATTTAAGGTAAGATTTTTTTCACGGGTGGTATCGTAGCTTCCGTTGTCCTCAAAAGTCAGAGAATAAGAAAGAACATTAGAGGCCACCAGTGTTCCGTTGCGGTCGTAGATATTACCTCTTGTGCTTTTCAGCACACGGGTTTTTGTAGTCCTGCTCTGGAACTCGCTGATATAATTTTCCCCCTGGATGATCTGAAGGTCAAAAATCTGACGGATCAGGATGAACGCCATCAGAATAAAGGCCAGAAGCAGTACGGTAGTTCTTTTCAGTTGTATTCTTTTGATCAGTTTTTTTATTTTAGTACCCAAATAGACTCACTTTCTTTCCTGGCAGGTGTCATAAAACGCCGGTTGATGAAGTAAAAGATTTTATATACGATCACCGTCAGAAATACGGTATATACGATTTCAGGAATGATGATCCTGTACAGGTAGGTAAAAAGTCCGATCCTTCCGCGAAGAAGGAACTGAAGAATGTAAACCGCAAGATTATAGAGAAGATCCATTATTGCTGTTAAAAGCATGGGGACCTTAATATCATCATCATAGTAGATACGGAAAGCATAGCCGCTGAAAAAGCCTGCGTACATGTAGATCAAAGCGTAAAATCCAAATAAAGATCCATAAAAAAGGTCGATAAGAAGACCGCAGAAAAATCCGGTCCACATTCCGCTTTTGCGGCCGCGCATCAGCCCCATGGATACACAGAGGATCAGGAGAAGATTGGGCGTGATCGAACCGATAGAAATCAGATGCAGCACAGTCGTCTGCAGAATAAAGCATATAATGATCGTAAAAAACAATACTGCTTTGCTCTTCATTATTCAGCCCCTTCCTGTGTTTCGTCATCCTCCGTTTCCGTGTTTCCTCCGGCAGCGTCTCCCTGAATAGAATCCTGTTTATTTACCGTAATTACAAACACATCCTTGAGATGCTGAAAATCCACCGGCGTAACAATGGTTCCGGTTTTTGTCAGATTATTCGTATCCAGTTCGATATCGCTTACATATCCGATAAAAAGTCCTTCCACATATTTTTCACTGATGTTGGAGGTCACAATACGCTCGCCTACCGTAACCCGGTCCTCCAGATCGTAAAGCTGTGTAAAGCGCAGCTTTCCTTCATCGATCAGCTCCAGATCTCCTTCCACCACGCAGTTGTCGTCTGTGCTGACCGTCATGGCGCTGACGTTGCTACTGTCGTCAATGATCGCTCTTACGGTAGCCCAGTTGGATCCCACCTCGGTGACGATTCCCACCAGGCCTTTTCCAGCGATAACATTATTGTCCACGCGGATGCCGTCGCTGCTGCCGCGGTTGATGGTAAAAGTATCATACCAGTTTCCCGGATCCTTGGAGATGATCCTGGCGGCGACCTTCGGATAATCTGAATATTCCTCGTCCAGATCATAAAGCTGTTCAAGCCGGGTCAGTTCCGCCTGATCCTGTATCAGGATATTGTTCTGTTCCGTAAGCGCGTCTACCGTTGTCTGGAGTTCTTTGTTGGCGCCGATCAGATCCTGTTTATCCTGGAAGGCGCTGTGAACATCCGTCAGCCACTGGCCAATGGCCGCAATGGATTTTTCAAAAGGCACTATGATCATGCCCGCGGCTTCTTTTAAAGGAGCGGAAGTGACTCCGGACGCCAGTGTAGCTACAATGGCGCTTATGCAGAAAAATGTCATGATCGCCAGAAGATGTTTGCTTTTCAAGTGAATTCGAAATCGAAATTTCTTTTTCAGGTTTTTCATGAACTATACCCCTAAAAAATTATAATCTTCGTTGTTTGACAGGCTGCGCCCACTTCATCAGCTCACGGTTCCGGATGATCCTCTCCAGTCCGTTTACAGCCGACGTTTCATAAAGTTCGGACAGCTTGAAAGAGACTCCTGTATAGCTTGCAAGATAATTGTCTATGTAGGGAAGACGGGTGCTTCCGCCGGTAAGATAAATCCCCTCTCTGGAGATATGATAAGCGATCTGCGGAGGAGTCCTTTCCAGAAAAGTTTTCATTTCCGCGGCAATCTCATTGACACAGTCCATGATGCCGGCATTTACTACATATCCGGAGATCACTTCCTCCCGGGGAAGTCCGGAAATACTGTCGATCCCCACAACCTTGCGGGCGTCTTTTTTCTGGTCGTTCAGCCGTCCCATTGCAAGCTTCAGCCTTTTTCCCGTCCGTGTGCCGATCTGAAGATTATATCTTTTCCTGATCTCACTGCAGATCGCTTCGTTCATCTGCCGTCCCCCAATGGGGATCTTTTTCGCGATAATGATCTTGCCGTCGGTAATAATAGAAAACTGAGTGCTCTGGGCGCCGATGTTGACGATCATGCTGCCCGGATTTTCTTCCAGCTTCACACCCATAGCCAAAGCGTCCGCAATAGGCGCCTCCACCATAAATACACGGTTCTGATGGAGCCAGTGGCCATTGGCCACATGATAATAAGCTCTTTTTTCAATAGCTGTCATATCAAGCGGAACAGAAAAAAACATATCCGAGCCAATGCCGAGAAATCTGTCGATCTTTTTCATCATGCTGTAAAGCGCTATTTCCTGAAGCTCAAGATTCGCTATCATACCAAAAGCCATCGGCGAATTTACAACGATGTCGGCTGGTGCCTTTTCAAACATTTCGTATGCTTCATTGCCCACGGCGATAATTGTGCGTCCCTTGGACGCGATCATATTTTTTTCAATATATGTCTTGTTTCTGAGAAACGAATAAACTTTAATACTGCTGCTTCCCAGGTCTATCCCATAGGTCTTTTTTAACAGCATAAAATTACCCCTTTATTCCAGATATCCACTGATCATCCCCTGCTCTTTAAAACTGACATACTGATGATCCCCGATAATAATATGATCCAGAAGATGGATCCCCAGTATCTCCCCGGCCTGATAAATCTGTTCTGTAATAAGGATATCATTTCTGCTTGGAGCAGGATTGCCTCCCGGATGGTTATGGATCAGTATCAGACTGACCGCATGACACCGGACAGCTTCCATATAGATCTCCCTCGGTGTGATCAGCGCCGCGTTTACAGTTCCTTTGGACAGGAGTCTTTCTGCAAGAAGATGATTCTGATTGTCCAGCATCATACAGATCATAAGCTCCTGCTCCTGATGACGGAGCTGCTCCATATAGTAAGCCGCGATGGAATCCGGATGATGAAAGCTGAGGGCCGGTTTTGCCGCCGCAGAGGAAATCCGTTTTGACAATTCGCCTATGCATTTTAACTGAACGGCTTTTACCTTACCGACTCCATGTATCTTCCTCAATTCCGAAAGGGAGCTGTGAAGGATGCCCGCCAATCCCGGATAGGAGGATTCTTTCATATAATTCATGATATCGTTTGCCAGAGCCAAAGAGGAAACTCCTCTGGTCCCGCAGCGCAGTATCACGGCAAGCAGTTCGCTGTCGCTTAAAGCGCTTTCCCCTTCGCGGATGCATTTTTCATAAGGCCGTTCCGACTCCGGCAGTTCCTTGATCGTATGTTTCATATCTTTCACCCTTGGCCCTCTGCAGGATATCAGGGAAAGAATCAAATTTTATTCTAGCATAAAAAAAGATACATGTATACTCTCTACAGGGAATTTTTAAAATTTTCACAAATCCACTCCGCTACACGGATCCCGTCCATGGCTGCGGAAGTAATGCCTCCCGCATAACCGGCTCCTTCCCCGCAGGGATAGATTCCCTCTGCGTTTGACATTCCTCTGGCATCCCTGATGATGCGTACCGGAGAAGAGGTACGGCTTTCCACTCCGCTTAAAAGCGCGTCCTCTCTGTCAAAGCCCTTTATTTTTTTTCCGAAGGCAAGGATTCCTTCTTCAATAGAATCTCCCAGTGGCTCAGGGAGAACGGAACGGACATCGGAAAGCACATGATCTCCTTTTGTACAGGGTTTTACTTTGCCGAATTCCCTACTTGCCCTGTGGCTTTTATAGTCGCCGAAAAGCTGGACAGGGATCCTGCCCTGGCCTGCTTCCCAGGCTTTTTTCTCGAGCATACGCTGAAAAGCGATTCCTCCCAGCGGCCCCTCTTCCGGAAAATCCTCCGGCGTAACCGTCACGATCAGGGCGCTGTTTGCATTCCGGCTGTTTCTTGCCTGATAACTCATACCGTTTACCGCCAAAAGCCCCTCTTCAGAGGAAGCGTTGACTACATATCCCCCCGGACACATGCAGAAAGAATAGACTCCTCTTCCGTTTCGGCAGCTATGAGTCAGTTTGTAGCTGGCAGGTCCCAGGTATGGATTTTCCGCCTCGCCGTAAAGCGCCTGGTTGATCATTTCCTGAGGATGCTCTATACGCAATCCTACTGCGAAAGACTTTGGCTCCATATGGATTCCCCGGCTTTTCAGCATTTGAAAGGTATCTCTTGCGCTGTGTCCGGGAGCAAGAACACAGATTTCGGCAGGAATCCTCTCACTTCCGTTGATCTCCACTGCATTCAGCCGTCCGTTTTCGATAAAAAGATCCGTCAGTTTGGAGCGGAAACGAAATTCTCCTCCCATTTCCTCAATCTGGCGGCGCAGTGTCTGGACAATATGGATAAGAACATCTGTGCCAAGATGAGGCTTCTGCTGATAAAGGATTTCCCGGGGAGCCCCTGCTTCTACAAAACGCTTCAGGACTTCCCGGTTCCGGCCGGAGGAATCTTTTACAAGAGTATTCAGTTTTCCGTCTGAAAAAGTACCGGCGCCCCCTTCTCCGAACTGTACGTTGGAATCCGGGTCAAGCACGCCGTTTTTCCAGAAATGCTCTACTGTTTTCTGACGCTTTATCGCTTCTTCTCCTCTTTCCAGGATCAGGGGATAGTATCCGGCATAAGCAAGATACCAGGCGCAGAACAGACCTGCAGGACCGCTGCCTACGATCACAGGAGACAGACGGTTTCTTTCCTTCCTTGTTTCCGGGAAATGATATTCCTGCTTTTTAGTATACATAATATTATTATTGTGAACCTTTTTCAGGATCTTTTTTTCACCGGGAACAGTTACATCTATTGTGTATACAAATTTTTTATCTTCCTTATGTCTCGCATCCAGAGACTGGCGGATAATCTCGTAGGACAGATCATCCGGAGAACAACGGAGACTTTTGGCGATTTTCTTTCTGAGCTCCTCCTGACTGTGTGAAACAGGAAGCTTTAACTGTGTGATTCGTATCATATACGCTCCTTTGCACTGTGAATTCCGGCCACGGCTCCGCTGGACCATGCCCATTGAAGATTGTACCCGCCGCAGGCTCCGTCGATATCAAGAAGTTCTCCGGCAAAATAGAGTCCTCTGTGGATTTTTGACTCCAGGGTAAAAGGATCGATCTCTTCTGTGCTGACGCCGCCGGAGCATACCTGCGCCTGGGAAAATCCGGTATCTCCTGTAATTTCCAGCCGGAAACCATGGATCGCCTGGATAAGATCCGGTTGTCTGCAGAGAATTTTGCACAGCCTGTCCGGAAAAAGACCGATGAGCAGTTCTGCGCCGGATTTGTACGGGCAGGTTTCCTTTCGCCTGCGAAGAAGATTTTCCGTCTGATCCGGAGTGGATTCCGGAAAAAAGTCAAGCAGGATCTCCGCTTTACGTCCCTCCCGGATGGTACGGACGGCAAAACGGCTGATCTGAAAGACAGGAATACCGGAGACCCCGTACTCGGTAAGCTGAATTTCCCCGGCTTCCGTCCGGATGAGCTGTCCATCGGCAAGAAGGCTGACACGTGCCTCTGTGCGAACTCCGGCCCAGCCGGAAAAATTTTTCCCTTTGCACTTTAAAGATACAAGGGCAGGAAGGGGAGGAATGATTTCATGTCCCAGTTTCGCGGCGATTCTGTAGCCGCTTCCATCGGAACCGGGAACAGAAGATGCCTTTGAGCCGTTGGCAAGGATCACGGCGTCTCCCTGATAAGTCCATCCTTCTGTCCTTACGTTCCAGATTCCGTCTTTTTTGAACACATCGTTTACATGTTCCTTTGTCTTTATTTTTACTTTCAGGCTCCTGGCCTTTCCCTCCAAAAGCTCCGCTACGCTTTTGGCCTGTCCGCTTCTTGGATACAGCCATCCCTTACGATCTGCAAAGGCGATCCCTATGTTCTCGAAAAAATGAAGCGTATCTTCAAAAGAAAACTGCCGGAGGACTTCCCGGGCAAATTCAGGGTGATCCCCATGGTAGGCGTCTTCCCGCTGATCCCGGTTTGTCAGATTGCAGCGGCCGTTTCCTGTGACGCAGATTTTACGCCCTGTTTTTTCGTTATGCTCAAGAACTGTGACAGAACAGCCCTCTTTTGCCGCCATAATTGAGGCGGTCAGTCCCGAAGCGCCTCCTCCTGCAATAATAATATGCCGTTTGTGATCCATACAAGGCTCCTTTTCTCTGTGCGGAAAACTATAAAATCTTTGTTTCCGGCAGGGTGATGAGATTTTTTTCCGCCAGTTTCTGCACTGACATGAGGATGCCGAGCTTTGCGTGCTCCCATGTCAGACCGCCCTGAAAATAAACTGCATAGGGAGGCTTCATGGGACCGTCGGCGGAGAGTTCTATGGAAGATCCCTGTACAAAGGCTCCAGCGGCCATGATCACCTGACTGTCATATCCGGGCATATCCCAAGGCTCCGGTTCTACATAGCTGTCCACCGGGGCGGCCGCCTGGATCCCGCTGCAGAAGGCGCAGACTCTCTCCGGAGAGTTCAAAGTCACCGCCTGGATGATATCATGCCTGGACTCTTTCCCATCCGGAATCACCGGAAAGCCGAGGCGTTCGTAAATATTGGCGGCGAAAACAGCGCCTTTTAAAGCGCCTTTTGTTACCATCGGAGCAAGGAAAAATCCCTGGTAAAAAGAACGGTTTACCCCAAGAGAGGCTCCTACCTCCATACCCAGTCCGGGGCAGGTCATACGGTTTGCGGCGTTTTCCACGCACTCCTTTGTTCCAGCGATATATCCTCCGATGGGCGCCAGCCCTCCGCCGGGATTTTTGATCAGGGAACCCACCACCATATCCGCGCCTACGTCGCTGGGTTCCAGGGTCTCTACAAATTCCCCGTAGCAGTTATCTACCATACAGATCACATCCGGCTTGATGCCCTTAATAAAAGAAATCAGCTCGCCGATCTGCTTTACGGAAAAAGAAGGTCTTGTCTGATAACCCTTGGAGCGCTGGATCTCCACCAGCTTTGTCTTTTCATGAATTGCTTCTCTGATGGCGTCGTAATCAAAGGTTCCGTCCGACTTCAGCTCTACCTGGCGGTAAGTAATCCCATATTCCGCCAGAGACCCTCTGGACGGGCGGATCCCGATCACTTCCTCCAGGGTATCGTAAGGCTTGCCGGCCGGAGCCAGAAGCTCGTCCCCCGGACGGAGATTGCCGAAAAGGGCGATGGCCAGAGCGTGGGTTCCGCAGGCGATCTGAGGACGTACCAGACATGCCTCTGTATGAAAAGTATCTGCATAGACCTTTTCCAGCGTATCGCGGCCGAAATCATCATATCCGTAGCCGGAAGAACTGTTGAAGCATTCTGCGCTGACTTTATTCTTCTGCATGGCAAGAAGAACTTTCATCTGATTGTATTCTGCGGTTTTGTCAAACTGCTCAAACCGGTCTTTCAGAAGATGCTCAATGGCTGTCCCGAATTCATACACTTCCGGGGAGATTCCCAGTTGTTCATATATTTCTCTCATTGCTGATGTTTTTCCTTTCTGCTTATTCTGCTGTATTGTCTCCGTCCCTGCGGAAAATCCCTTTTTCCCGGCAGACGGAAAGCATATAGTTCAGAATTTCGTCTTCCTTATAATGAAATTCGTCCTTGTTTACCCATATGACGTCAGGTTCTCTGCGGAACCAGGTAAGCTGCCTTTTGGCAAAATGGCGGGTGTCCCGCTTCAGTATCCTTACTGCTTCATCCAAAGAACAGAGTCCGTCCAGATAGTCCAGGATCTCCTTATATCCCAGCCCCTGCATGGAAACCATTCCCCGGCGGCATCCGTCTTTTTTCAGCGCGGCCACCTCTTCCAGGAGACCGTCCTTCATCATTTGATCCACCCGCCGGTCAATTCTTTCATAAAGAAGCTCTCGCGGAAGATTTAAAACAAAATAGGCAAGATTATAGGGACTTTCCTGTTCCTTCTGCTTCTGGTTATGATCAGAGATCGGCGTTCCGTTCTGATGATAAAATTCCAGGGCGCGGATCACTCTTTTTACATTATGAGCGTGAATGAGCGTGGCGCTTTTCGGATCTTTTTCTTTTAACATATCGTGAAGATACTCACAGCCTTTTTCCCGGGCAAGTTCTTCCAGACTATGGCGATAGTCGTCTTCCTGACGGGCTGTTGTAAAATCAATATCTCTTGTCACTGCCTGAATATAGAAACCGGTTCCGCCCGTAAGCACAGGTATTTTCCCCCTGGAATAGATAGTCTCCATGGCGGCCTTTGCCATTTCCTGAAATCTGACAATATGGAATTCCTCCCGGGGATCAAGAACATCAATAAGATAATGGGGAATTCCCTGCATTTCCTCCGGCCGGATCTTTGCAGAGCCGATATCCATTCCCCGGTACACCTGCATGGAATCCGCCGAGATGATCTCACCGTTTACTGCCTTGGCAAGAGAAATGGAAAGGCTTGTTTTTCCGGCGGCCGTAGGGCCGGTAAGAACGATCAGTGGCTTCTTCATACTGCCTCCTATATGATTCGCTTAAACTTTTTTTCCAACTCTGTCTTTGTCATGGAAATGATCGTAGGACGTCCATGAGGACAGTGATAAGGGTTATCCAGCTTTAAAAGCTGATCAATAAGCTTTTCCGCTTCCAGCGGCGACATGGAATGGTTTCCTTTTACCGCCGCTTTGCAGGCCATTGTCGCCAGTTTCTGGGCAAAAATCTCAAAAAGATCTTTTCCCTTGGCATCTGACAGATGATCCAGCATATCCAGGAAAAGCTGTTCTTCTGTGAGACCGTAAAGATTGGAAGGTACTGCGCTGATACAGTACTCTTTCCCTCCGAAATGCTCGATCTCAAATCCGAACTGCCGGAAATAATCTTCATTGGCTTTCAGGACCGTCTCCTCCTGAAGATTCAGGGTTACGATCATAGGAGGGTTCAGATACTGCGAAACTGTAGTGTGCTCCCGGAATTCTTTTACGAATTTTTCATAATAGATCTTTTCGTGAGCCGCGTGCTGGTCAATGATATAAAAATATTCTCCAAACTGAACCAGCCAGTAGGTGTCAAAAAGCTGTCCGATCAAGTGTATCTTGTTCCGTGATTCAGGAGCAAGCAGCTTTTCCTCAAAAAGCTCCATCTGTTTCGGAGAACTCTTGGAAACGGCGGTCTTTTCATCTGCTTTTTCAGGAGTCCTCTGACTCTCTTTTGGAACCAGCTCCGGAGAAGATGTTTTTTGGAGCCGGGCGTTCTCCGGTTCGGAACAGGTCTCCTTGTTTTTCAAAGCCTGATGGAGCGTCCCGTGAAACAGGGCCTCTTCCTCCCTGGAAAAAACTGCCTTGTTGTCCGGGGCGGAAGAGGTTGCCCCGGCAGGAAGGTTCTGCGAATCTGTATTTCTGGAAAATTCTGTATTGTTATATTTCGCGGGCGCTGTATCCTCAGAAATTTTCGCATTGTATGTTGCTGAGGTTTCCCGCAGTGGTCTGTTCCTTTCATATACCGTTTCCCGCCGTTTTGTCTCAAAGGGTTCCGGTATGTCCGCCGGTTTTGAAACCTCCTGCCGGGGTGTTTTCTCTTCTTTTCCTATTGTAAAAGAAGGGATCATTTCTTTTTTTGTCAGGGCCTTCCTTACCGTATCGTAAACAGCCTCGTATACTTCCTGCTCTCTCGCAAACCGGACTTCTCTTTTGGCTGGATGGACGTTTACGTCCAGATCGTTTCCCTCCATTTCCATCTGCAGGGAAATAAAGGGAAATTTATGCTGCATCAGAAAGCCGCGGTACGCATTCTCGATAGCTTTTGTAATGATATTGTTTTTTACATAACGGCCGTTGATATAATAATTCTCAAAGCCGCGGTTTCCTCTGGCGATTTCCGGCTTTCCCACAAATCCGGTGATCTTCATAAAATCATTTTCATAATCCGCTTCCAGGAGTGCTTTTGTAATATCCTTTCCGTATACGCTGTAAATAACATCCTTTACATTGTAATTTCCGGAGCTGTGAAGTTTTACCTGTTTGTTCTGAATATATTTAAAAGAAATCTCCGGATGGGAAAGAGCAAGCTGTTCCATCAGCGTATGGATGTAATTTGCTTCCGTCACATCAGATTTCAGAAATTTGCTTCTCGCAGGTGTGTTATAAAAGAGATTTCTTACCAGAAAGGTAGAGCCGTCGGGAGCGCCCAGCTCTTCCAGAGACCGTTCGGTCCCTCCTTCGATAATATATCTGGAGCCGGTAATGGCGGAAGGAGTCTTGGTGATCAGTTCTACCTGGGAAACGGCCGCGATACTGGAAAGCGCCTCGCCCCGGAACCCAAGAGAAGTAATCTGCTCCAGATCCTCCACTTTTTCAATTTTGCTTGTAGCGTGGCGGCAGAAGGCAAGGGGAATCTGATCCGCCTCTATACCGGAGCCGTTGTCCGTAATACGTATCAGTTTTTTGCCGCCGTCTGTGATCTCCACCGTAACGGCGGTAGCTCCTGCGTCGATGGCGTTTTCCACAAGCTCTTTTACAACAGAAGAAGGACGTTCTACCACTTCTCCTGCCGCGATCTTGTCTATGGTATTCTGATCCAAAACAGCAATTTTTTTCAAGGCGTTTCCTCCTTTTGCCTGTATAGATAAACTATGTTACCATCTGTTTCTGATCTTGTTCTGCAGATTATAAAGAATATTCATCGCCTCCATGGGCGTAAGATTCGTAAGATCCAGTTCCTTGATCTCCTCTACAATGTCGTTGTCCTGTACTGTATCAAACAGAGACATCTGCGCCATATCTACCTGATCGTATACGATCTTCTGCTTCTTTTTTGGAGAGGTCAGATCTTTTACAGCGGCGGTAATATCCGCGTCGCTTAATTCTTCCACCAGTTCTTTTGCCCGCGAGATCACGGACTCAGGAACTCCGGCAAGTTTTGCCACCTGGATGCCGTAGCTTTTATCCGCCCCGCCCTTTACGATCTTTCTCAGGAAAACAATATCATCGCCTTTTTCTTTGACAGCGATGCAGTAATTGTTAACGCCGGCGATTTTTCCTTCCAGCTCGGTAAGTTCATGGTAGTGGGTGGCAAAAAGTGTTTTCGCCCCGCAGAGTTTTGGGCTGCTGATATGCTCGATCACCGCCCAGGCAATGGCAAGACCGTCGAAGGTACTGGTTCCTCTTCCGATCTCGTCCAGGATCAGAAGACTTTTGGACGTGGCGTTCCGCAGGATATTCGCTACCTCTGTCATCTCTACCATAAAGGTACTCTGGCCGCTGGCAAGATCGTCGGAGGCGCCTACTCTGGTGAAAATCCTGTCCACGATCCCGATATTCGCCTTTTCAGCAGGAACAAAACTTCCAATCTGAGCCATCAATACGATCAGCGCCGTCTGACGCATGTAGGTGGATTTTCCCGCCATGTTCGGCCCGGTAATAATGGAGACACGTTTTTTCTGATTATCCAGATAGGTGTCATTTGCGATGAACATATCATTTTCGATCATCTGCTCGACTACAGGATGGCGTCCGTTTTTTATATCGATCACGCCGTTTTCGTTGATCTTGGGACGGACATAATTATTTCTCTGGGCAACAAGCGCAAGGGAGGCAAAAACGTCCAGCGCGGCCACTGCCTTTGCAGTGCGCTGGATACGTGTTACCTCTGCGCCTACCTTGTCTCTCACCTCGCAGAACAGCTCGTACTCCAGAGTATAAAGGCGGTCTTCCGCACCAAGGATCAAATCTTCCAGATCCTTAAGTTCCTGGGTAATATACCGTTCCGCATTGGTAAGTGTCTGCTTGCGGATGTAATTGTCAGGGACAAGATCTTTGAAAGAATTTGTGACTTCCAGAGAATACCCGAATACGCGGTTATATTTTATCTTCAGATTTTTGATCCCGGTACGCTCTTTTTCCCGCATTTCCAGCTCAGACAGCCATTTCTTTCCGTCTGTGCGGGAACGGCGGAATTTGTCCACTTCTTCATTATATCCTTCCCGTATGATCCCTCCGTCTCTCAATGCCATAGGAGGCTCGTCGGTAATAGCCTGTTTGATCAGGTCCGCGATATCTGTAAGCGGATCCATATCCTGATAGATCTGCTGAAGAATAGGGCAATGATAATTCTGCAGGATCTGCCGGATAAAAGGAAGCATTTCCAGAGAAGAGGCAAAGGCAACCATATCCCTGGGATTGGCTGACTGATAGCTGATGCGGCTGATGAGACGTTCCAGATCATATACCGGGTTCAGATACTCCCGGATCTCATCCCGATCCATCGGGCTTTTGTTTAATTCTTCCAGAGCCTCAAGACGGCGGTTTATTTCCTGGGAATCGATCAGCGGCTGTTCCACATAGGCTCTCAGGGTACGTGCTCCCATGGCAGTCTTTGTTTTATCCAGAACCCAGAGGAGAGAGCCTCTTTTATTTTTTTCCCTCAGTGTTTCCACCAGTTCAAGATTTCTGCGGCTGGAGCTGTCGATCAGCATGAATTTTTCCGCTGTGTAGGGATGGATGGTAGCCATATGAGAAAGAGCCGTTTTCTGTGTTTCCTGAAGATAAACAAATAACGCTCCCGCAGCGATGACGCCGCTGTCATAGTCTTCCAGGCCGAGCCCCTCCAGTTGGTTTACATGAAAATGTTCTTTCAGTGTTCTCTGACAGAGACTGTCGTCGAAATACCAGGGATCCAGAGAGAAAATACAGATGCCCATGCGATCTTTCAGGTCCTCCGTGTCAATGCCGCTCATGAGAAAAGCATCGTTGCAGATGATTTCTGCCGGAACAAATTTGTTGATCTCATCCAGAAGCTTTGCCGGCGTGCCCACTTCTGTCACAAAGCAGTCTCCTGTGGTAATATCGGCAATGGCGCAGCCAAACTGATCCTCCACAGAAACGACAGACATCAGATAATTGTTCTTTGTTTCATCCAGAGAAGCGGCGTCCAGGGTGGTTCCGGGAGTCACCACACGGATGACTTCCCTTTTTACCAGTCCTTTTGCTTTTTTTGGATCTTCCACCTGTTCGCAGATGGCTACTTTATATCCCTTCTCAATAAGCCGTTTGATATAAGTCTCGGCAGCATGAAAGGGGACCCCGCACATGGGGGCCCGTTCTTCCAGTCCGCAGTCTTTGCCTGTCAGAGTCAACTCCAGTTCCTTTGTTACGGTCAGAGCGTCGTCAAAGAACATTTCATAAAAGTCGCCGAGACGGTAAAATAGGATACAGTCTTTATACTGCTCTTTTGTTTTCAAATATTCACGCATCATTGGTGATAATGCCATATCAAATTCCCCAATCCCTTTATTTTCAAGGCTTTGCGCCATTTTTTCATCCTTCAAAAAACCCGATTTACACACTTTTTACACACTTATTTTTTGAAGCTGAGAATTTATTTCATAAGAAAATGAATATTATTCATTATTTATGTATAATTATGCAAGTGCGGTTTTTTGGTGTTCCTCTGTGGTTTTTATATGGACCGTAAATTTTTTAAATTCATCCTGACTGTAATCTGTGCTTATGTGTGAATAGTGTTTCAACATTTTTTCATCTGAGTGTCCCGCAATACTCATGATAGATACAGGACTCATACCGGACTCCACACAGCATGATATAAAGGTATGCCTGAATATATGCGGATATATGTGGGTGTATTCCGGTTTACGTTTTTCTTCTCCCGCGGAGATTTTTTCTTTATTGTTAATAATTTTTTCTATCCTTTTACATTCTGCTTGGGCATAAACAGGAAGGTAGGCGTTACCATTTTCGGTTGTAAAAACCAGGTCTGGATATTCTGCAAAGAGAGGATTTGACTGGCCCCATGTTTTTTTATACTTTTTCCTATCCTGGTCCTGTTTACACACCCACGTCTGGAAAGCCGCGATTGCATCGTCATTTAGCGGTACATATCGACAGCTGGACTTCTTTTTCGGAGATGTGATCTGGATCATGTTTTCTCCTTTGTCCAAACTATTTCCATTTTTATGATAGGAGGGGGTCCGGTTTAATGTTTTGTTGATATGCAGGATGCGGTTCTCTAAGTCAACATCCTTCCACTCAAGCGCGCACAGCTCTCCGATCCGCAACCCTGTATTGAGCAGGATCAGGAACACTTCATAGTACCTGGTGTTTTTGCATATCTGAAAAAAACTTGACAGTTCTTTCTCATTTAATCGCTTCAGTCCTTCCTCTTTCGGCGGATCATGGTCATGCGATTTAACTTTTACGCCTTCGCATGGATTATATGGGATCATGCGGAGTTCAAACGCCTTCTGAAGCATACTGTATAACAATGTCAGTGAGCCTTGGATTGTTGAAAGCGCATATCGCCGTGCTGACAGACTGTCGATCAGAAATTTGATATTCGCTGGTCCTAAATTTTCAAGTTTAAAATACCCAACATATGGTTTGATACGATTATAGGAATTCACGTAATTCCTGATCGTGGTATTTTTTAAGTTAGGGGTACAATATATAAACATCCATTCTGAGAACCAATCGTCTACTGTCATTTTATTAGATTGAGGGAAATCCCCATATCTGACCGTATGTTCCAAATCCGATTTCTCTTTTTTTAACTCTTTTAAATTCTTATTGTAAATATAGACAGGTTTTCCATAGCCTGGTTTAAATACCCTTGCCTGGTACGTTCCATTTTTTCTCTGGCAGATCCCCCTTCCAATTTCCTTTCCTCGCAGATCTTTACCCATAAAGATCCCTTACCTTATTAACAGCATAAAGGTAGCTCAGACTTATACTATCATTTTTATATTACTATTTCAACAATAAAAGTCTGAAGCTCGATTATGCGTTATTGAATTACAAATTGGTTTTCGTGTTCTGATCAATCCAGGATTCTAATTTTTTTCGGTTTACCATTACCCTTCTTCCGATCCTGACCTGAAGGTTATTCTCGTAAAGTAAATTTCTCATTGTTTTTTCGCAGACGCCTGTTAATCGGCAGGCTTCCTGAACGGAAATGAGTAACCGTTCATCATTTTGTTTTTCAAAAACATCCTGCATGATATTTCTCCCCGTCATAAATGGCAGCTGATCAATAGAATGCCCTTAACCCTTCTATCATTTTTTTGATATAGAGCATCTCCTCATTTCGGTCTACTCCATTGGCCAGCTCTTCTTCCAGTACCTTAAGATCTTTCTCCAGCATCCCCTGCACATATTCTGCCGGCTCCCTGCGTCCGGAGAATCCCTCATAGACTCTCCGGACCGCCTCTCTCTCTGATATGCCAAAAGTTTTCGCATATATCTTGTGTAGCATATAACTTTTCCGTTTCCCGTTTTTCCACAGACAAATATATGATTTCCCATTTGATGCACGGGAAGCCTTAAGCGTTTTCTCAGTCAGAAGCCTGCCGTCTGCACCATGGCCGTCTTTTCTTTTGATGGCTGCGCTGTCTGATATCTGATACTCATTCTCATATCCAGGTATATCTTTCCACATTAAAAAACTCCTTATATAAATTATTATTCTTCGAATGACAAATCCAAAAATACGGCGAAAACTATGGCAAAAATGATCACTGGCAGATACACCAGGATCCAACACACCCTTCCGAACCATAAAAAATCTTTCATGCCTTGCCCTCAACGATTTCCAGAAGCTGCTCGATCCGTTCCGCTTCGTCCTCAAGCAAAGAAAATTCCCTGTGGAAATACTCCCTTGCGAGGTTGCCGCGCTGGATGGAGCGGTTCACCGTATCCGCAGGGACTTCAAAATGCATGCACCATGCATATGCGGCGTCATAAGCACCCTGTTCTGAGTTTGGAACATTCTTAAGTACATTCAGGACCGACTTATATCCGGTAGAAAGTTCGTGTTCCAGATAGGAAAGCTGTCCTTCCAGTGTATTATAGTCAAGCCCTTTTGACTGGCAGTATGCCATGAGCGCACTGAAACGGCTGTTATGCCACTGGCAGATCCCGTAACTCGTTCCCCCATCTCCTACAGCAAAAGTGTTGAAATTACTCTCATGCTGGATGTTGGCAAGGATACCGCATGCAGCCGCATGGTTAAGGCCCATCTTTTTTGTCAGGTACTGGTAGATGAGTCTTGTGTTTTCATTTATATCGACCGGCAGATACTGGGAAGGATCAATAGAAAATCCGGAGATCTTCACATTGGAATTCGTGGCATTTTCTGTGACGTATTTAGCAGGTTCTTTTGTGTTTTTTGATACGCTGTTGTTTGTTTTATTATTTGCCGTATCTTTCTGGGGTTTAGTCACAGGCTTTTTTTCTGTATCAGGGGTTGATGTAAAATCAGATTCCGGCGTCGCTTCTGTTTCCGGAGAATCCGTCTCAGCAGGTGTCTCCGGCTGGGGCGCTTCCGTTTCTGGAACTTCTGTTTCTGGGGGTTCCGTTTCCGGTGCCTCTGTTTCAGGAGCCTCTGTCTGCGGAGGATTTGTCTCAGCAGGTGTCTCCGGCTGGGGTGCCTCCGTTTCTGGCGGCGCTGGTGTCTCAGGTTCCGTTGCCGGCTCTGTTACTGGCTCAGTCGCAGGTTCCGCAGCTGGAGTCGGTGTTGCAGGTGTTTCTGACTGTACTGCAGGAGTGATATCTGCAGCCATGGCATTTGTCGTCATGGACATAGCTGCCATCATGATCGCCCCTGCAAGGATTGTTCCTTTAATCTGTTTTTTCCTCATGTTTAATCTGGGCTTTGCCCATCCTCCTTTCGAAAAAGTCTTCATAATAAATATGTAAGAAATTTCCTAAAACAGTAAAAGAAATTGTATGTGGAAAGGCAATCTGAAAAAGGTAGAAAGAAAGCCGCCATGTGAGGCGGCCGTGAAAATATCGAAAATAGATGCGATTTATACAGAATGAAATATCTGACATTATCTTTGTAAGGCCATCCCCTCTTTCCAGAGGGGAGCATCTCCCCTCTGAGATTGTAAGAAGGGAGGGGATAAAATAATAGAACTATTAACCGAACTTATAAAATTTGCAAATGAACTATCAGACTTCCTTTGCAAAATGTATTTTGTTGTGAAATTCATCATTTTCCTTTATAGCAAGAAAAAAGATAAAAGATGATTTCTTTTACATAAATTTTCAGGGGTGGCCATTTGGGTTATCCTCTCCCTTTTCATCTTACATATATAGTATGTAAGAAATTTCCTAAAACAGTATGGCTTATACGGGACATGAAAAAAGCCGCATAAGCGGCCTTTTTCGAAATAAATATTTGGGGTTTAGGAATTATAAGTTTTTACACTACTCTCAAACCGATTTCCATCATTAGAAAATATATATCGGTTTAGGAATTATAAGTTTTTACACTACTCTCAAACCAACACTCTAGCTGTTCGTATTCCAAAGTTGTTTAGGAATTATAAATTTTTACACTACTCTCAAACTTCAAGTGTGGTGTTTTTCGGGTAGCCAACGTTTAGGAATCAATAATTTTTACACTCTCAAACAACACTCTCAAACGTATGGAAAATAGCAAAAAAATAGCAAAAAAAATAACAACTTTTTATACTACCCCTAAACCAAACACCTCCTTTTCCTTTACATATATTATGTCAGATTTTTTCCAAAACAAAGATTTTCCATACGGGAGGAAATTCATGAGAAAACATGCCTGCAAGAAGATAGAAAGCTGCCAGAAAAGGCAGCTGAAAAGACTAGAAAAATCATGAGATATAAGAAAAGAAACCCGGTAATCTTACCGGGTCAGACTGTAGACAAACTTGGTGTTGGGGATTATGCCCAGCACCATTTTTCTTTT
>ERZ1643247.1286-NODE-1286-length-24045-cov-15.493997_pt1 | contig 24045 bp, 27 predicted proteins | sample MGYA00579264_ERZ1643247 | MGnify/ENA primary metagenome ERZ1643247 (study PRJEB29033, sample SAMEA4952262) | chicken gut metagenome | biome: Broiler Chicken; feature: Gastrointestinal Tract; material: Caecum | place: Ireland | collected 2018 | study: Broiler... | reverse complement strand
AGCCCCACCCGCCCAAAAGGCGCGCTTTTAGAGTATATCCCCAATTAGGCCGCCGGGGCGGCGAAATCCCCCTGCGTCCCCCCCCAAAAAAGAAAGGAGCCCACTCCCAATGAAACACCGCCTGCGATTCGCGGGAAAAAAGTTGATCCGCATGCTGCTCCTCCTGCTGGGGGTGAGCCTGGCGGCCTTTCTGCTCATGTCCGCCTCCCCTCTGGACCCCCTCCAGACCAACGTGGGCCAGGCCGCCCTGGGCGCCATGTCCCAGGAGCAGATCGCCCAGCTGGAGGACTACTGGGGGGTGAACACCCCCCTGCCGGAGCGTTACCTGAGCTGGCTGTCCGACGCCCTCCACGGGGACCTGGGAACCTCCCTGCTCTACCGCCAGCCGGTGCTGACCATCATCGGGGAGCGGCTGGGGAACTCCCTGGGGCTGCTCCTGTTCGCCTGGGCTCTGTCCGGGATCTTGGGGTTCACCCTGGGGGTGCTGGCCGGTGCCTTTCGGGGCCGCTGGCCCGACCGGCTCATCCGGGGCTGGTGCCTGCTCATCTCCAGCACTCCCGCCTTCTGGCTGGCCATCCTTCTTCTGTTGGTGTTCTCCGTGTGGCTTGGGTGGGTCCCCACCGGTCTCTCCGTCCCTATCGGGGTGGATGCGGACAGCGTCACCTTCTTGGAGCGTCTCCACCACGCCGTCCTCCCCGCCCTCGCTCTCAGCATCACCGGGGTGTCCTCCATTGCCCTCCACACCCGGGAGAAGATGATGGACGTGATGGAGTCGGACTATGTGCTGTTCGCCCGGGCCCGGGGGGAGTCCCTTCGGAGCATCGTCCTGCGCCACGGAGTGCGGAACGTGGCCCTGCCCGCCATCACCCTGCAGTTCGCCTCGGTGAGCGAGATCATCGGCGGCTCGGTACTGGTGGAGCAGGTCTTCTCCTATCCCGGACTGGGCCAGGCGGCGGTGACCGCCGGGCTGGGCAGCGACCTGCCCCTGCTCCTGGGCATCACCGTCATCACCGCCGCCATCGTCTTTGCCGGGAATCTCATCGCCGACCTTCTCTACGGCGTGGTGGACCCCAAAATCCGAAGGGGGGCGGCCAAATCATGAGACAGCTCAACCGGCGGCAGAGGACCCTTCTGCTCCTGCTTCTCACCCTGTCGGTGCTCCTGGCCGTCACGCTGGCCGGCGCTCTGCTCACCCAGCGGGCCACGGAGACCGACTTCTCCCGCATGAACCGCTCCCCCAGCCTCACCTTTCTGTTCGGCACCGACTGGATGGGGCGGGATATGCTGGCCCGCACCCTGGCCGGACTGTCCCTGTCCATCCGCATCGGCGTGCTCACCGCCCTGGTGAGCGCGGTTATCGCCCTGCTCTGCGGGGTGGCCGCCGCCCTGAGCCGGAAGGCGGACGCGGTCCTCTCCTGGTGCATCGACCTGTTTCTGGGCATCCCCCACATCCTGCTGGTCATGCTCATCTCCCTGGCCTTCGGACGGGGGTTTCTCGGGGTGGTGGCCGGAGTGTCCCTGAGCCACTGGCCCTCCCTGGCCCGGGTCATCCGGGGGGAGGTCCTCTCCCTCCGCCACGCCCCCTATCTGCTTGCGGCGGAGAAGCTGGGGGCCCCCCGGGGGCAGATCGTCCGGCGGCACCTCCTCCCCCACCTGCTGCCCCAGTTCCTCACCGGGCTCATCCTCCAATTTCCCCACGCCATCCTCCACGAGGCCAGCGTCACCTTCCTGGGCTTCGGCCTGTCCTCGGAGCAGCCCGCCATCGGGGTCATCCTCTCGGAGAGCATGCAGTACCTCACCACCGGCCGGTGGTGGCTGGCCCTGTTCCCCGGGCTGGCCCTGGTGGGGGTGGTCCTCCTCTTTGCCGCTCTGGGGGAGCAGGTGCGGCGGGTTCTGGATCCGTCCAGCGTGCATCAGTAAAGTACCTCGCCGCAGAGGCGGCGAAATCTCCCACGAAAAGAGCTGAACGACCCATGGAACCAATTTTACAGGTATCCCATCTGTCCCTCTCCTTCTCCCAATACAGCCGGGGCACAAAAAAACAAAACCTCCCTGTCATCCACGACCTGTCCTTCTCCATTCGACCCGGCCAGGTGGTGGCGGTGGTGGGCTCCAGCGGCTCGGGCAAGAGCCTGCTGGCCCACGGGATTTTGGGCATTCTCCCCTACAACAGCGCCATGGAGGGGACCATCCTCTACCGTGGGGAACCCCTCACCCAAAAACGGGCGGAGGCCCTCCGGGGCCGTGAGATCGTCCTGGTCCCCCAGGGGGTCGCCTACCTGGACCCCCTGATGACGGTGGGCCCCCAGGTGCGCCGTGGGCGGCGGGACACCGCCGCCCGGGAGGAGAGCCGGAGCGTCCTGGCCCGGTACGGCCTTGGGACGGAGACGGAAGAGCTCTACCCCTTTGAGCTCTCCGGCGGCATGGCCCGGCGGGTGCTCATCGCCACCGCCGCGGTGGAGCACCCCAAGCTGCTCATCGCCGACGAGCCCACCCCCGGCCTGGACGCCCGGGCCGCCGGGCGCATTCTGGGCCACTTCCGGGAGCTGGCGGAGGATGGGGCCGGGGTGCTCCTCATCACCCACGACCTGGAGCTGGCCCTCACCATCGCCCACCGGGTGCTGGTCCTCTACGCCGGGGAGACCATTGAGGAGGCGGAGGCCGCCGACTTTTCAGAGGGAAAGCTCCGCCACCCCTACACCCGGGCACTGTGGAGCGCTTTGCCCCAGAACGGATTCAATCCCATCCCCGGCACCCAGCCCTACCCTGGGGAGATCTTGGACGGCTGCCAGTTTGCCCCCCGGTGCCCCCGCTGTCAGGAGCGGTGCCGGTCCGGCGGCCCCGTCCCCTATGTGCCCCAGGCGGGCGGCATGGTCCGCTGCTATACCCCGGAAGGAGGAGATGCCTCATGAGTCTGGAAGCCCGCAGCCTTACCTTCCGCTACCCCCGCCGTGGAAAGAAACCCGTTTTGGAACACGTGAATCTCACCCTGGAACCCGGAGAACGTGTAGGCCTCACCGCTCCCAGCGGCCGTGGCAAGACCACCCTGTGCAAGCTGCTGGCGGGGTACGAGCGGCCCACGGCGGGGGAGATCCTCCTGGACGGCCGCCCCCTGTCCCACTACCGGGGGGCCTACCCGGTCCAGATGATCTGGCAGCACCCGGAGACCGTGCTGGACCCCCTTCTGCCCCTGGAGGTATCCCTGAAGGAGGCGGGACCGGTGGAGGAACGCCCGCTGGAGGAGCTGCACATCCAGCCCCAGTGGCTGCGCCGCTACCCCCAGGAGCTGTCCGGCGGGGAGCTCCAGCGGTTCTGCATCGCCCGGGCCCTGGGCAGGGCCACAAGATACCTGCTGTGCGACGAGATCACCGCCATGCTGGACCCCATCACCCAGGCCCAGATCTGGGGTTTCCTCCTGCGGGAGGCGGAGCGGCGGAATCTTGGGCTGCTCATTGTCAGCCACAGCGCCCCCCTTCTGGAGCGGGTGTGCACCCGGGTGGAGGTTCTCTCTTCCCCTCCGGAAAAAACGACGCCCCTCTCTTGACTTGGAGTGCACTCCAGGGTATATGATGGTGCTGCTGACAGAGGGGGCACAGTTCTCTCGCTTTTATTTTCAGGAGGTTTTGTCACAATGAATGTCTTAATGATCAACGGCAGCCCCAAGCCCAACGGCAACACCGCCATCGCTCTCCGTGAGATGGAGCAGATTTTCCTCCAGGAGGGCATCCAGGTGGAGACCGTCCACGTGGGCAATAAGAACATCCGGGGCTGTATCGGCTGCAACAAGTGCATGGAGGCTGGCAAATGCGTTTTTGACGACCTGGTGAATGAGACCGCCCCCAAGTTTGAGGCCTGCGACGGCCTGGTGGTGGGTACCCCGGTGTACTACGCCTCGGCCAACGCCACCCTGGTGGCTTTCCTGACCCGGCTCTTTTACAGCACCCACTTCGACAAGACCATGAAGGTGGGAGCCGCCGTGGCCGCCGCCCGCCGGGGCGGACTCACCGCCACCTACGACGAGCTGAACAAGTTCTTCGGCATCTCCGGCATGCCCATCGCCTCCGGCCAGTACTGGAACGGCATCCACGGCCGGGAGCCCGGCGAGGCCTCTCAGGACGCGGAGGGGCTCCAGGGCATGCGCACTCTGGCCCGAAATATGGTCTTTTTAATGAAGAGCATCCAGCTGGGCAAAGAGGCCTACGGCATTCCGGAGCGGGAGCCCTTCCAGCGCACCAACTTTATCCGGTAAACAAATTTGGGCCCCAGCCTGCGGCTGGGGCCCTCAGGCTGTCGAAAAAGTCTAAGGACTTTTCCGACAGCCTGCAAAAATGCCGTTACTTTCCCGCCGCTGCGCGGCGGAAAAGTCCTCGCTGCGCTCGCTGAACGCCTTGCTCTGCAAGGCATTCAGGGCATTCGATCCCACTCGAGGCGGGCTGCCGCCCCCTCGAGCTCCCCCGCCAACACTCGGGCGGATTCGTCTGAACAGAGGTGTTTCGACAAGCTGTGGGCCCCAGCCGCAGGCTGGGGCCCTTCTGCACACGTTTTACATGATGTGCTCCTCCGCGCAGTTGTCCACCACCCGGACGCCCATCTCACCTGGTTCCCCCACATGGAACTCCGCGATGCTGTCCGGGTCAAATTTGGGACACAGGCGCAGCTGGGGATTCAGGCGCAGGTTCTCCCCCATTTGTTGGGATGACCGTTTGGTTTTGCGTTTGCTCATGTTCCTCACCCCTGGAATAGTATGCCCGGCAGGGAGATGGTTTTGACACATGTGCCTGAATTGGTTCATTTTTCACCACAGGGATTTTAATGCCAGTGGTAAACTCAAGTAATGCGGCGGAAAATAGCGGGCGGCCACATGGGGCCGCCCCTACGGCAACTCTATAAGCCATCCCTTCTTTCGTAGGGGCCGGTCCCAGACCGGCCCGCCGACTGCAGACCAGCCGCCACCTGGTCGGTAAGGCCAGGCGTAGAAATTGAACCGCACCGGCTGAAATTTTCCACCCAAACAGGCCGCTGAAGGCGGTCCCCAACGCAAAGCCCAGCGCAGCGGGTTTGCGTTGGAGAGGAGGAGCGATGGAGTGAGCGAGCTTTGTCCGTCAGGACGAAGCGAGGGATACGAAATCCGCGACGACGAAGTGGCCCGGCAGGAATTTAGACCAGCCACTCAGATTTTGCGCGCCGGAAATCTTCTGCTGACTTTCAGGTACGCGTCCCCCGTAATGGGGTCCGGGGCCGACTCCCCCTGTCAGGGGGAGATGGCCCGAAGGGTCAGAGGGGGTAGGGTGGGCGAATATGGACACGAAGTGTCCATCCTGAGCCGTTCCCCGGCGGCGTTTTGGTGACTTTGCCGCCGCGGGCAAAGTCACTCGCCGCCCGCAGGCGGCGAAATCCCCCTGCGTACAACGAGTTCAATCCGAATCCTGCCCCCTCATCCGTCACGGCTGCGCCGTGCCACCTTCCCCCCAGGGGGAAGGCTAAAGTGGAACAAGGCAATGAAAAATCCCCTTGAATCCGTCTCTCCGGCCGATTCAAGGGGCTTCTTTCAGCAATTCATCATAAGTCGTCTCCAGCGCATCTCGAATGCCTCGCAGTTGACTGGCTGTAATATGCTGGATTCCACGCTCAATTTTCACCAGCGTCTCCCGGGTCATCTCCACGCCCGCAAGCTGTAATCTCCGAGCCAGCTCCGCCTGTCCCAGCTTTCGTTCCATACGGATACGGCGGATGTTTGCGCCGATTGGAATAGCGTCCTGCTTGATCTTTTGTTCCCGCACCCACATCACCCATTTCCATAAAGTCTCGCCTTGTTCTTTATTTTATGAAAATCCGGTGATATAATAGGACCAGTATTGGTCCACTTATAAAATAAAGGAGTGCTGAACATGGAACTGGCAGTAGAACTTTTGGCAAAAATTTTGGAACGGCGGGAAATCACCGTATCTTTTCCGACTCTGGATCTGACTGCCAAGGATCTGCTGGAGTCGGCCAGCTATCAAGCCCTGTGCCAAATTCAGGCCATTCTCAAGGACGACGCCCTCTCTGATCCGGAGTGCTTTCAAAAAATCGAAGCTGTTGTTCAGACTTTGGAAGATATGGGCGTGAGTTGCGGAAACCGGCACGATTTTGGATGATTCTCTTTTTCCCGGTTGTTCTGGACAATCCCCCTGTCTTTCGACTATAATACTCTCGATTGAACTGCTATAAATTGAGAGTGAGGAATCCCAATGAACGAAATCATTCTGCTCAAGTTGGGCGAATTAGTGTTGAAGGGTCTGAACCGCCGCAGCTTTGAGGACAAGCTCCAGGCCAACATCCACCGCCGCCTCCACCCCTACGGCCAGTTCCGGGTGTACACCCGCCAGTCGGCCACCTATGTGGAGCCCAAGGACGACCGCTGCGACGTGCTGGGGGCCTACGAGGCCCTGAAGAAGGTGTTCGGCATCGCGGGCCTGTCTCTGGCCCGGCCCTGTGAGAAGGACAAGGACGCCATTCTGGCCACCGCCAAAGAATTCCTGGATGCCGAGCTGCGCTCCGCCAAATCCTTCAAGGTGGAGACCAAGCGGGCAGATAAAACCTTCCCCATGACCTCCATCCAGCTCAGCCAGTATGTGGGCGGCGAGCTCCACGAGGCCTATGACAATCTGGAGGTGGACGTCCACCACCCGGAGCTCACCGTGTATATCGAGGTGCGGGACTACGCCGCCTACGTCCACGCCCAGGCCCAGCCCGGGGCGGGCGGCCTGCCTGTGGGCATCAACGGCCGGGCGGTCTCCCTGCTGTCCGGAGGCATCGACTCCCCGGTGGCCTCCTGGATGATCGCCAAGCGGGGGGTGGCTCTGGACATGGTCCACTTCTTCTCCTACCCCTACACCTCCCCCGAGGCCAAGGACAAGGTGCTGGAGCTGGCCCGCCTGCTCACCCCCTGGACCGGGCGGCTCACCGTCCACGTGGTCCCCTTCACCGCCATCCAGGAGGAACTGCGCCGCTCCTGCCCGGAGGAGCTCTTCACCGTCCTCATGCGCCGCTTTATGATGCGCATTGCCCAGGAGGTGGCCAACCGCTGCGGGGCCAAGGCCCTGGTCACCGGCGAGTGCCTGGGACAGGTGGCCAGCCAGACCATGGAGGCGCTGCGCTGCACCGGCGCGGTGGTGGACCTGCCCGTCCTGCGCCCCTGCATCGGCATGGACAAGGAGGAGATCGTCCAGGTCGCCCGGAAAATCGGCACCTTTGAGACCTCCATCCTCCCCTACGAGGACTGCTGCACCGTCTTCACCCCCCGGCACCCCCGCCTGCGGCCCATGCCCGGCGAGGTGGAGGCCGCCGAACAGGCCCTGGACATCGATGCCATGGTGAAGGCCGCCGTGGACGGCATCGAGCGGGTGCAGGTCAACCTGTAAATCAACCACCTAATTCAAAACCTTTTAGGAGGCGCTATTTCATGCACGATCTATCGGAATTTATGGACCTGCTCTGCGGCCGCTTTGACAACCGCGAGCAGTTTGAACAGCGCCAGGCGGCGGGAGACACCTCCTTCCCCTTTGCCCGGCATGTAAACACCCTCTGCAATCAGAAAATCTCCGGTCTTCCGGCGGATTTCCCCGGCCTCTTCCTGCTGGAGGAGAGCTACTACACCGTCCAGGGACGCACCAACGCCTCCCCCCATCTGTTCTGCTTCACCCAGGAGGCGGACGGGATACTGCTCACCTCCTACGACCTGCCCCGGGGGCTGGACCCCAAGACCTTGTCCTATGAGACCATGCCGGAGCTCCCCTTTGACCAGCTCTCCCCCTCCCAGAAGTTTACCCCCGCCCTCTACCGGTTCCAGGACGGCGGATGGGTGGGCGGCAGTGAGAGCATGTTCTCCCCCGTTATGAAATTCACCCTCTTTGAGCGCTTTTTCCCCGACCGCCTGGAGGTATCCGAGTCCATGGAGCGGGAGGGAAAACGGGTGTTCGGCTACGACGTGCCCCTGATCTATAAACGTACAAACTAAGGACGCCTCTTCCGCGCCCTATCATGGAGGTCTTTCCTTTGTCTCATAAAGTGGAAATCCTGTCGGTGGGCACCGAACTGCTGCTGGGCAGCATCGCCAACACCGACGCTCAGATGCTCTCCCAGGGGCTCAGCGCCCTGGGGCTGAATGTGTACTGGCACACGGTGGTGGGGGACAACCCCCAGCGGGCCCGGGAGGCGGTGGCCATCGCCAAACAGCGGGCGGACATCATCATCACCACCGGCGGCCTGGGCCCCACCTGCGACGACCTGACCAAAAACGTGCTGGCGGAGGCCTTTGGGAAAAAGCTGTACCGGGATGAGGACTCGGTGCACCGGCTGGAGGAGTTTTCCAAGAAGCGGGGGCGCAAACTCACCGAGAACAACTATCAGCAGGCCATGCTCCCCGAGGGGTGCACCGTTCTGGTGAACGACTGGGGCTCCGCCCCCGGCTGTGCCTTTGAAGCGGAGGGGGTCCATGTCATCATGCTCCCCGGCCCCCCCAGCGAGTGCCGCCCCATGTTCCAGTACCGGGCGGTCCCCTGCCTGCAGCAGTTCTCCGAGGGAGTCATCGCCTCCCACACCCTGAAGCTGTTCGGAATCGGGGAATCCGCCATGGAGGCCCAGCTGCGGGAGCAGATGAACGCCATGGCCAACCCCACCCTGGCCCCCTACGCCAAAGAGGGGGAGTGTGAGCTGCGGGTCACCGCCAAGGCCGCCACCCAGGAGGAGGCCCAGGCCCTGCTCCTCCCCACCGTGGACAAGCTGAAGGAGCACTTCGGGCCCCTGGTGTACGGGGTGGACGTGCCCTCCCTGGAGTTCGTGCTGGAGGGGCTTTTAAAGGAGAAGGGCCTCACCCTGGGCACCGCCGAGAGCTGCACCGGCGGCCTCATGGCCAAGCGGCTCACCGACCTCTCCGGAGCCTCCCAGGTGTTCAAGGGGGGCGTCGTCTCCTACACCAATGAGGTGAAGCACAATGTGCTGGGGGTGCCCCAGGAGCTGCTGGACCAGTACGGGGCGGTTTCCGCCCCCGTGGCAGAGGCCATGGCCGAGGGGGCCCGGCGGGTACTGGGCTGTGATATCGGCCTGTCCTCCACCGGCGTGGCCGGCCCGGACAAGGATGACCGGGGCAACGAGGTGGGCACCATGTTCGTGGGCATCGCCACCCCCGAGGGCACCTACGTCCGGCCCCTCCACATCACCCTGCGCCCGGTGCGGGAGCGGCTGCGCACCATCACCGCCCACCATGCCTTCGACCTGGCCCGGCGGTATCTTATGGGGCTGGACTATGAGGCGGGAATGCCCCAATAACCGCCAATATCAACCGGGAGGACATCAAGTATGGATGCTCTGTTTTTGCAATTCCAGCAGCTCCCCATAGACAAAAGCCTGATCTCTCTCGAGCCCGGTTCCATAGAGTTCCCCTACTTCTGTTATCCGGTCAACGCCGTCCCCATCGGGTTTGAGGGGGGTATTCTGTACTGTTTTCTGCCCGAGTACGGCGGGATGGTCTTTGCCGCCAACCCGGAGAGCTGCGCGGACCGCTGTGTGTATCCGCTGGCCCAAACCTTCTCCGATTTTCTCCGGCTGATTTTGGCCTGCGGCTCTGCCAACCCGGTGGAGCAGATCGTCTGGATGAGCCGGGAACAGTTCGAGGACCACCTGCGGGCGGAGCGGGCCATCCAGACCGAGGCGCAGAAAGCCGCCCTGGAACAGCTCCAGAGCACCTTCGGCCTCACCCCTATGGAGGACCCCTTTGCCTATGTCAAGGCATTGCAGGCCGGCTTTGACGGCAGCAAAATTCAGTACAGCGACGAGTATTACGACTGCACCGGGCTGGAACGGCCCGGGCAGGAGTAACTGGAACGGCGGGGGCGCCCTGTGGGCGCTCCCGCATTTCCATTTTTCTTCAGGAAAAATTAAGAGATTTTTTCTGGTAAACGCAGAACCCCTCTGGTATCCTGATGGAGCTCACACAACAGACCAGAGAAAGGACGCCCGCCTCCCATGAGAAAAATTTGGTATTTTCAAAATGACCCTGACCTGCCCGACGAGATCAATTTGGATGACAACAGCCTTCCGAATCCCGGCACCATCGTGGGAGAGGACTTTCGCCGCCTGATGGACCTGTGCTTTTCCCAGGCGGATGTCTTCTCGCTCACCAAAATACATGGACCGTACCGCACCGACGTCAGGCTGGAACGGGCCCTGCAGAAATTCCAGATCAAGCACCTGTCTGTGGACCACTGGTTCTGTTATGCCCCGTCCGGCTACCTTCACGAAGTCACCCTGTACCACGCCTCCCGGAAGGCAAAGGAGACCCTTCTGCGGTATGCAGACAACCTGTTTCTGAAAACCGGCGACGACCAAAACGGCTGTTCTCTGGAGGACCTGTGTTTCTTTCGGGATCAGGAGCTGTTTTTCGGAACCCTGTCCCATGAGTTCATGTGTTACGCTCACGTTCTCTCACCGGAGTTCGGCGCGCAGCTGAAAACGCTGGGTGCCTGGGAGGAGGAGGAACCGCAGAACAGCCTGGCCTCTTTGAATTTGGACGACTTTGCACACCGCAGGGAGGTGGAGATCCGGGGCCGCGTGGAGCTCCCCATGTGGACCTCCGCCGGTGAATTTTACGAACAATTCTTTGAGTTGATGGAGGTCAACCGCTGGTCCTTCCGCGGTAATCTGCGGGAATTGTTAGACGGCCGCCCCGTCCAGCCGGACGAAATGCGGGACACGGCTGCAGGAAAAGAAAATAACTGACCAGAGAAAACGGCGGGAGCGCTCAAATGAGCGCTCCCGCCGCTGTTTTTTGCGATCTAATTGATTCGATTAGTAGTTTTCCGCCTTCAGCTGGAAGTAGTCGCGGGGATGGGCGCACACGGGGCAGACCTCGGGGGCCTCCTTACCCACATGGATATGGCCGCAGTTGCTGCACTGCCAGATCATGTCGCCGTCCCGGGAAAACACCAGGCCGCCCTCCACATTGGCCAGCAGCTTGCGGTAGCGGTCCTCGTGCTCCTTCTCGATCTTGGCCACTTCCTCAAACAGGAAGGCGATGTGGTCGAAGCCCTCCTCCTTGGCCTCCTTGGCCATGGTGGCGTACATGTCGGTCCACTCGTAGTTCTCGCCCTGAGCGGCGGCCTCCAGGTTCTCGGCGGTGGTGCCGATGCCGCCCAGCAGCTTGAACCAGATCTCGGCGTGCTCCTTCTCGTTGGCGGCGGTCTCCTCGAAGATCTTGGAGATCTGCACATAGCCGTCCTTCTTGGCCTTGGAGGCAAAGTAGGTGTACTTATTGCGGGCCTGGGACTCCCCGGCAAAGGCGGTCCACAGGTTCTGTTCGGTCTTGCTGCCCTTCAGTTCCGGCATCGTAAATTCCTCCCTAAATCTATGTATTGTTATTTTCTAACAAGAATTATTCTTATTAGTTGAGTCCACTATACCAGACTCCACTCCGATTGTCAAGGACCTTTCCCACATTCTTGTCAACTTTTTTCGTGATTTTAAATGGATTTTTTTAATTCTGCACAAATGGGTCTTTCTTTGACTTTTCGCTCGGACTTTGGGGAGTTTCGCCGCCTGAGGGCAGCAACCTATTTGTGTGGAAAATTGGGGTTGGTTCGGTTTCCGCCGTAGGGGCGGCACATCTGGGCCGCCCGCTCGTTACTTCACCACCACGTTCTCCTCCCCCAGGCGCTCCTTCAGGTCCTGCACCAGAGCGGGGTGGATCATACAGCGGGTGCCCACCCGCTTTTTACAGTCCTCGAAGTAGAGCACCGCCTGGCTCTCGCCAGGGAAGAAGGACAGGGCCAGCTTGATCTTCCGCATGCGGGGGTCCTCCCGGGTGGGCAGGCGGAGCCACAGCTTCTCCGGCTTCCCCTGTGCCTTGCCGTCCAGGTCCCCCAGGGGGCGGATGGAGTCCACCATGAGCTGGGGCTCCTTCTCGTCCCGGACGGAGATCTTCCCGGTGGCCAGCACGGCGCTGTTCTCCCGGATATATCCTCCGCTCTCGTTGAGCACCCGGGAGAAGCACAGCAGCTCCATGGAGGCGGTGTCGTCCTCCAGGGTGACGTAGGCCATCAGGGTGTTGTTCCGGGTGGTCCGGGTCTTATAGGTGGAGATCACCCCGGCGATGGTGACCAGCTCCCCGTCCCGGTAGCGGGCGGGGCCGTCCTCCCGGCCGAAGTCCCCCAGAATGGAGCCGATGGTCACCGCCCCCACCATCTTGGCCGCCTCCCGATAGGCGTCCATGGGGTGCCCGGTGAGATAGAGGCCGGTGACCTCCTTCTCCATGGACATGAGCTGCTGGGGCGGGTACTCGGGCACATCCGGCAGGTGGAGGGCGGGCAGGGCGGCCTCCTCCGCCTCTCCCCCGCCCATGCCGAACAGGTCCAGCTGACCCTCCAGGTTGCGCTTGCGGCTGGCGGCGATGCCGTCCAGCACCTGCCCAAAGACCTCCATCAGCTGGGCGCGCTTATAGCCCATCCGGTCAAAGGCCCCGGATTTGATCAGGCTCTCCAGCACCCGCCGGTTCAGGTCCTTGTCAAACATCCGGTCGCAGAAGTCCATAAAGTCGCTGAAGGGTCCGTTTTTTGAGCGCTCCTCCAGCATGCCGTTGATCACGCTCCGCCCCACCCCCTTCAGGGCCACCAGACCGAAGCGGATGCCCTCCTCGGACACGGCAAAGTCCGCCTCCGACTCGTTGATGTCCGGGGGCAGCAGAGCGATGTTCCACTCCTTGCACTCGGCGATGTACTCGGCCACCTTGTCGCTGGAGTCCAGCACCGAGGTGAGCAGGGCCGCCATATACTCCTTGGGGTAGTGGCACTTGAACCAAGCCGTCTGATAGGCCACCACCGCGTAGCAAACCGCATGGGCCTTGTTGAAGGCGTAGTTGGCAAAGTCGTAGATCTCGTCGTAGATGCTCTGGGCCACGTCCTCGGGAATGCCGTTGGCGGCACAGCCGGCGATGTTCCGCTCCGGGTCCCCGTGGAGGAAGGTGGCCCGCTCCTTCTCGATGTCCTTCACCTTTTTCTTGGACATGGCCCGGCGCACCATGTCCGCCTGGCCCAGGGAGTAACCCCCCAGCTGCTGGAAGATCTGAATGACCTGCTCCTGGTAGACGATACAGCCGTAGGTGTTGGACAGGATGGGGATGAGGGAGGGGTGCTTGTAGGTGACCTTCTCCGGGTTGTGCTTGCAGGCGATGAACCGGGGGATGGAGTCCATGGGCCCCGGCCGGTACAGGGCGATGATGGCGGTGATGTCCTCGATGTTCTGGGGCTTCAGGCCCACGCACACGCCGGTCATGCCGGCGGACTCCATCTGGAACACGCCGGAGGTCTTGCCGTCGGACAGCATCTGGAACACCGCCGGGTCGTCGTCGGGGATCTTCTTCGGGTCAAAGTCCGGGTGGCTGCGGCGGACCAGCTTGGCCGCGTCGTCCAGCACCGTCAGGTTTCGAAGGCCCAAAAAGTCCATCTTTAAGAGGCCCAGCTCCTCCAGGGTGGTCATAATGTACTGGGTGACCACCAGGTCGTCGTTTTTGGCCAGGGGCACATAGTCGCTCACCGGACGGCTGGTGATGACCACGCCGGCGGCGTGGGTGGAGGTGTTCCGGGGCATGCCCTCGATGGCCTTGGCGGTGTCGATGAGCTTTTTCACCTGGGGATTTTCGTCGTAGGCGTCCTTGAGCTGCTTGGACAGCTTCAGGGACTCCTCCAGGGTGATGTGGAGGGCCCCCGGGCCGCTGGGGATCAGCTTGGCGATGGCGTCCACCTCAGCGTAGGTCATGTTCAGCACCCGGCCCACGTCCCGCACCGCCCCCCGGGCGGCCATGGTGCCGAAGGTGACGATCTGGGCCACATGGTCGGCCCCGTACTTCCGGGAGACATAGTCGATGACCTCCTGGCGGCGGCGGATGCAGAAGTCGATGTCGATATCGGGCATGGTTACCCGCTCCGGGTTCAGGAAGCGCTCGAAGTACAGGTTGTACTTCACCGGGTCCAGGTCGGTGATATTCAGGCAGTAGGACACCATGGAACCCGCCGCCGAGCCGCGCCCCGGCCCCACGGGGATGCCGTGGCTCTTGGCGTAGGCGATGAAGTCGGAGACGATGAGGAAGTAGTCCACAAAGCCCATCTTCCGGATCATACCCATCTCGTACCGCAGCTTCTCCAGGTACTCCGGCGGCTCCGCCGGGTAGCGCCAGCGGAAGCCGTCCATACACAGCTTCTCAAAGTAGGCGTCCCCGTCGGTCCAGCCCTCGGGCAGCTGGAAGTGGGGCAGGTGGTATTTGCCGAACTCGAACTCCACATTGCACATATCCGCGATTTTCGCGGTGTTCTCCAGGGCCTCGGGGCAGTTGGGAAAGAGAGACGCCATCTCCTCCTCGCTCTTGACGTAAAACTCCTGGGTCTCGAACTTCATGCGGTTGGGGTCGTCCAGCGTCTTGCCCGTCTGAATGCACATGAGGATGTCCTGCATCTCCGCGTCCTCACGCCGCAGGTAGTGGGCGTCGTTGGTGGCGATGAGGGGGATGCCCGTCTCCTGGTGGAGGCGCATCAGCCCGGCGTTCACCTGCCGCTGGGCGGGGATCCCGTGGTCCTGGAGCTCCAGGTAGTAGCCGTCCTCCCCGAACCACTCCCGCATCTCCAGGGCCACCTCTTTGGCCTTGTCGTAGTCCCCGGCGGCAAGCAGCTTGGGCACCTCGCCCCCCAGGCAGGCGGAGCAGGCGATGAGGCCGCCGCAGTGCTCCTTCAGCAGGTCCAGGTCGATGCGGGGCTTCATGTAAAAGCCCTCCAGGAAGGCCTGGGACACCATGTAGGACAGATTGCGGTACCCCTCCTCGTTCCGGCATAGAAGCACCAAGTGGGAGAAGTTGGAATCAAATTCGTGGACCTTTTGGAACCGGGTCCGGCCCCGGGGGGCCACATACACCTCGCAGCCGATGATGGGCTTGATCCCCTCCGCCTTGCAGGCCTTGTAGAAGTCGATCACCCCGTACATGACCCCGTGGTCGGTGATGGCCACCGCCTCCTGGCCCAGCTCCTTCACCCGCTTGACCAGCTTGTTGATCCGGCAGGCCCCGTCCAGAAGGGAAAATTCGGTATGTAGATGTAGGTGGACAAAGGACATGGTGGTTCTCCTTTTCTCTGCTTTTACGGAGGGGTTTCGCCCTGCGGGGCGAGTTTCTTTCTCCGCGATGGGAAAGAAACCAAAGAATCGCCAGGGGCCGCCCTTCGGCGGCCTATTTGGGTGGAACATTGCAGCCGCTTCGGTTTCACAACTGCGCCTGGCTTTGCCGAGCAGGCGGCGGCTGGTGCTGGGGTGTAGGGCGCGGCCTCCTGGACGCGCCGCGTATATCTGCGGGCCGGCCAGTGTCCGGCCCCTACGAGAAGAACACGACCGCCTCTTGATTCGCCGTAGGGGCGGCCCTTGCGGCCGCCCGCGGGCCGGTCTGGGACCGGCCCCTACGAAACGAAGGGAAGGCTTCTATATCAGCCGTAGGGGCGGGTCCTAGACCCGCCCGCGCCTTTCTCTTTAGGGGGCGATTCTCTTTATCAAGGGGGGAGGTGCCGCGTGAGGTCCGTAGGGGCGGCACACCGGGCCGCCCGGGAACGTTCAATCAGCAATCCAGCGCGCCCCCAGTACTTATGGCTGATTTGCCGCCTGTTTCAGGGTCTCCCCCGCCAGGCGGTAAACCGTCCAGTCGCTCATAGGTTCGGCCCCCATGCCCTTGGTATAAAAATCAATGGAGGGCCGGTTCCAGTCCAGGCACCACCACTCCATCCTGCCGCAGCCCCGTTCCAGGGCGACCTGCGCCAGCTTCCGAAACAGTGCCTTTCCATAGCCCTTTCCGCGGCACTCCGGCCGGACATACAAGTCCTCCAGGTAGAGGCCCGCCCGGCCCAAAAAGGTGGAGAAGTTGTGGAAAAACAGGGCAAACCCCACCTCAGTCTCCCCCTCCAGGACAAAGAGGACCTCCGCTTTTCCCTTTTCAAAGATCCAGGTATGAAGGGTAGCCTCATCGGCTACTACCTGGTCCAGCATCCCCTCATAGTCGGCCAGCTCGCGGATAAAGGTCAAAATCAGCCCCTCATCCCCCGGGACCGCCTTTCGGAATTTCATGGTCTCACTCACGGCAATTCTCCTCTCTGACGCCGCCGCACATAGGCGGCATACCCCATCTGGCAGGCCCGCACAAAACAGTACCCCAAAAAGGCCCCCAGGAAATTCAAAATGGAGTCGTCCACGTCGGCGGCCCCGGTGGCGGTGCGCCACTGGATATACTCCACCCCCACCGACGCCAGGGCGGCCAGGGGCAGGAAGGTCCAGAAGTGCCGCATTCCCCGGAACAGCAGGGGCAGCAGTATCCCCAGGGGAACCATGATGGCCACGTTGCCCAGCAGATTCATAATGCTCACATAGCTGCCGGTGTTGCGGTAGAAACGGATGTAATTGCGGATGGTGTGGAAGGGCTCCAGGTTCACGGTGCCCCCCCAGCCCCGGTCCATGTGGAACAGGCCGCCGAAAAACAGCAGGACCAGCAGCAGGAACAAATAGTAGCAGAACAGCACCCACAAGCTCCCCCGCAGATACCGCCTCCAGGCCGTCCGGGGCAGGGTCCGCAGGCGCAGCAGCACCCCCGCCCCGGCGATGGCCACGGTCAGCACCGGGACGGCCAGCTGGTGGGTCAGATGGAGCTCGTCCCCCAGCAGCAGCCACACCAGATTCAGCCCCGCCGCGGCCGCATAACATATGATGTGAAGCATACGGTCCCTATTCCTTTTCTCCAGGGTTGCCCAGCTCCACCAGCTTGCGCAGGCGGTGGTTCAGCGCAGACTTGGTCACCGGCGGGTCAGCCCACAAAATCATAGATTTTGTGGGGGCCCGTTTTTTGAAATCCTCGGGCGAAGTGAATTCGCCCTGCGGGAATTCTACGCTTCGCTTCGAATTCATGTGCGCCCCGCCTTTCCTTCTTCATGCGTCTGTCCCAATTCCACCAGCTTGCGCAGGCGGTGGTTCAGCGCAGACTTGGTCACCGGCGGGTCGCAGCGCTCCGCCAGCTGGGACAGGGTGTCCTCCGGGTGGTCCATCCGCAGGCGGGCGGCCTCCTGGAGCTTGTCCGGCAGCTTCTCCAGCACCTTGTCCCGCTCCAGCCGCCGGATGGCCTCCAGCTGGGCCTGGGCGGCCTCCACCACCTTGTCCAGGTTGGCGGCGTCGCAGTTCACCCGCCGGTTCACGCTCCCCCGCAAATCCTTCTCCAGCTTGGCGTTCATCACCTCCATGGCGGACAGGGGGGCGCCCACGGCGGTGAGAAAGTTCTCGATGGACTCGCTCTGCTTGAAGTAGATGACCGAATTGCCCTTCCGCCGGGCGTCCTTGGGGGAGAAGTCCTCCTCCCGCATAAGGGCCAGCATCTCCCGGCTGACGCTGTGGTGGGAGGTGGCCAGCTCCAGGTGGTATCCCTTTCTCGGGTCGGTCACCGACCCCCCGGCCAGGAAGGCCCCCCGCAGGAAGGAGGCCCGGCAGCAGTCCTCCTCCAGCACGGCGAAGTTGATGTGCAGGGCCAGGGCCGTCCGGTCCGCGCCGTAGGTCTGATGGATGGTCTCCAGCTTGCCGGGGTCCTGGATGGAGAAGATGTACTTTCCCTCCCCCTGGGGCAGGCGGTCGAAGGTGAGCCGGAAGGCTTTTTTGAACAAGACGGGCAGCCGCTGGGCAAAGGCCTCGTGCTCGGTGACGATGCGCACCTCGTCCCCGCTGAAGGTGTTGCAGTAGAGCAGCACCCCGTAGGCCTCCGCCTGGGCGCAGCACTTCTTGTGCACCTCCAGGCGGCACAGCTCGTTTTTTACCTCTCCTCCAAAGGTCATGCCCTCACTCCTCTATGATATAGCGGTTCTTGCCCCGGAAAATGCGCACGGCCCGCTGGCGGTAGAGCTCCAGCACCGCCGCGGCCAGCTTATCCGGGTCGTGGCGGGCGTAGTCGCCCCCCTCGGAGGCCACCGGCCGCTCCACCAGCTCCAGGCCCATGGCGGAGATCCGCTCCCGGTCCACCACCAGGGGGGCGGCGTCCTCCGCCCGGTAGCGCTCCACCAGCCCCTCCCCCACCGGGGCGGAGTTGGCCAGGCACAGGTCCACCCTGGCCCCGTGGTCCATCAGAGCCTCCAGGTGGTCGGCGGCGGTATACCCCTCCGTCTCCCCGTCCTGGGTCATAATGTTGCAGATGTAAATTTTCAGGGCGTCCGACTCCCGGATGGCCTCCGGCACCCCGGCCACCAGCAGGTTGGGGATGACGCTGGTGTACAGGCTCCCCGGCCCCAGCAGCAGCAGGTCGGCCTCCCGGATGGCCTCCAGGGCGGCGGGCAGGGCCTTGGGCTTGGCGGGGATCAGCTCCACGTGGTGGATGCGGCAGTCCTGCTGCTTCTTCACGTCGCAGATCTTGGACTCTCCCACCACCCGGGCGCCGTTTTCAAAGACGGCCTCCAGCTGCACGTCGGCGCTGGTCACCGGCAGCACCCGGCCGGTGATGGCCAGCACCTGGCTCATCTGGGACACCGCCTCCTCAAAGGAGCCGGTGACCCCGTTGAGGGCGGCCAGGATCAGATTGCCGAAGGACTGGCCGGCCAGCCCCCCCTCGGTGAATCGGTAGGTGAGCAGCCGCTGCATGATGGGCTCCACGTTGGCCAGGGCCTCCATGCAGTGGCGGATGTCCCCGGGCGGGGGCATGCCGATGTCCCGGCGGAGCACGCCGGACCCCCCGCCGTCGTCGGCCACCGTCACCACGGCGGTGAGGTTTCGGGTATATTTCTTCAAGCCCCGGAGCATGGTGGACAGTCCGGTCCCGCCGCCGATGGCGGTGATCTTGGGGCCGCGCTCCCACTGCTGGGCGTTGGGCAGCATCTCCAGCATAGCGATCTCCTCTCTTGCTTGTGTCAGGCTTCAAAACAAAAGGCTCTACGTCCGCCCCATGTCCCGGTGGCTCTCGGTCACCGGGTAGTTCAAACCGCGGATGGTCTCCGCCAGGGCGTGGGCCACCGCCACCGACCGGTGGTGTCCCCCGGTGCAGCCCACGGCGATGACCAGGGCGGCCTTGCCCTCCTCCAGGTACCGGGGCAGCAGGTAGGTGACAAAGTCGGTGAGCTTCTTCAAAAACTCCTGGCTCTGGGGGGAGGACAGGGCGTAGTCCCGCACCCCCGCGTCCAGGCCGGTGAGGGGCCGCAGCTCGGCCACGTAGTAGGGGTTGGGCAGGAAGCGCACATCAAAGACCAGGTCGGCCTCGGCGGGGATGCCGTGCTTGAAGCCGAAGGACATCACCCGCACCTCCATGGACCGTTCCGCCGCATTTTTGGAAAACATCCGCAGCAGCTCTCCCCGCAGGGCCCGGGTGGACAGGTTGGAGGTGTCGATCACCCAGTCGGCCCGCTCCTTTAAGGGGGCGAGCATGTTCCGCTCCAGGGCGATGGCCTCCTCCAGAGAGCCGCACTCCTCCGCCAGAGGGTGGTTCCGGCGGGTCTCCTTGTACCGGCGGATGATCACCGGGTCGGAGGCCTCCATGAACACGATGCGGTAGCCGCACTTCATGGCCTTCAACCCATCCAGAGCCTGAAACAGGCCGTCAAAGTTGGTGCCTCCCCGGACGTCCGTGACCAGGGCCACCCGGTCGTACTCCCCGTTGCCCCCCATCCCCAGCTCGGCGAACTTGGGGATCAGGGGGGCGGGCAGATTGTCCACACAGAAAAAGCCCATGTCCTCCATGATGGAGGCCGCCCGGCTCTTGCCCGCCCCGGACAGGCCGGAGATGATGATAAATTCCATGGCTGTACACCTCTATTTCTCTCTGCCGCCGTCCCCGGCCAGCTCCCGGAGGATCAGCGCCCGGGACAGGTACATGGCCTTCAGCCGCCGCTTCAGCAGGGTGTGGTGGGAGGCGCCCGGAGAAAACTTTTTCTGGGCCGCCTCACACTTGTGAATGATCGACTCAACGGCGGTCAACGACTCGGACAGGTCCTCTCTCGTATATCCGTCCATTTTACCGCAGTACCCGCACTTCCATCTCCAGCTCCACGCCGGTCTGCTGGAGCACCCGCTCCTTCACCTGGTCCACCAGGGCGAGCACATCGGCGCAGGTGGCCCCACCCCGGTTGATGACAAAGCCCGCGTGCTTCTCGGACACCTGGGCCCCGCCCACGGTGAGGCCTTTCAGCCCGCACTGCTCGATGAGGGCGGCGGCGAAGTGACCCGCCGGCCGCTTGAACATGGAGCCGGCGCTGGGGTATTCCAGGGGCTGCTTCTCCTTCCGCCGCCGGGCCAGTTCGTCCATACGGCCGCGGATGGCAGTGGGGTCGTCCGGCTCAAGTTGAAATTTCGCCCCCAGAATGACCCGCTCCCCGTCGGAAAATGCGCTGCGGCGGTAGGAGAACCCGCACTGCTCCGCCGGAACCGTCTCCACGCCGCTCCGCCCGGCGGCGGCGACCTCCTTCACCACCTGGACCATCTCGCCCCCGTAGGCGCCGGCGTTCATCAGCACGCCGCCCCCCAGGGTCCCCGGGATGCCGTGGGCAAACTCCAGGCCGGCCAGCCCCTCCTGGGCGGCAAACGAGGCCAGCCGGGCCAGAGACACCCCCGCCCCGGCCCAGATCTCCCGCTCCCCCGTCCGCTCCAGGGCGTCCAGGCCGGTGAGCAGCACCGCGAAGCACGGGATCTCCCCGTCCGCCGCCAGCAGATTGGAGCCGTTGCCCAGCACCACCAGCCGGACCCGGGCCCGCTCCGCCTCTCTCAGGCAGGCGAGCACCTCCCCCTCGCTGCGGGGCAGGGCCATCAGCCGCACCGGGCCGCCGATGCGGAAGGTGGTGTGGCGGGCCATGGGCTCATGCTCTCTCAATTCCAGGGCGGGGCAGGACTGTCTCAGCGCCGCCGCCAGCTGTTCAAACCGCTCCATAGAACCTCCAAATAAAACCGGGGGCGCACGCCCCCAGAGTATGATCGTACCGTTATTATAACAAATCTTCCCCGGGAATAGAATAGGCCTTGTTTGAAAATTGGAAATGTACCCGGCGCACGTGCCGCCGGGCGGCCGGTCACGCCTCCCAGCCGGCCAGATAGTCCTTCTGCTCCTGGGTGAGGGTGTCGATGGACAGGCCCATGGCGGCCAGCTTCACCCGGCCGATCTGGTCGTCGATCTCCTCGGGGACGTTGTAGACCTTCTTCTCCAGCTGACCGGCGTGCTTGGCCATCCACTCCAGGGACAGGGCCTGGACGGCGAAGGACATGTCCATGATCTCCGCCGGGTGGCCGTTGCCCGCCGCCAGGTTGACCAGGCGGCCCTCGGCCAGCACATTGAGGGTGCGGCCGTCGGGCAGGCGGAAGCCCTCGATGTTCTCCCGGCGGGAGAAGCGCTCCGCCGCCAGCTCGCCCAGGCGCTTTACGTCCACCTCGCAGTCGAAGTGGCCGGAGTTACACAGGATGGCGTTGTCCTTCATCACCTGGAAGTGGCGCTCCACGATCACGTCCTTGCAGCCGGTGGCGGTGACGAAGATGTCCCCGTACTTGGCCGCCTCGTCCATGGGCATGACCCGGAAGTTCTCCATGGTGGCCTCCAGGGCCTTGAAGGGGTCCACCTCGGTGACGATCACGTCGGCCCCCATGCCCTTGGCCCGCATGGCGATGCCCTTGCCGCACCAGCCGTAGCCGGCCACCACCACCGTCTTGCCCGCCACCATCAGGTTGGTGGTGTGCATGATGGCGTCCCAGGAGGACTGGCCCGTGCCGTACTTGTTGTCGTAGTAGTGCTTGGCCTTTGCGTCGTTTACCGCCATCATGGGGCAGGGCAGGATGCCCGCCCGCTCCCGGGCGTACAGGCGGTGGATGCCGGTGGTGGTCTCCTCACAGCCCCCCAGCAGCCGGTCCCCGTACTGGGCGCACTTGCCCCCCATCAGGGAGATCAGGTCGCCCCCGTCGTCCACGATCAGGTGGGGGCGGCACTTCAGGGTCTCCACCAGCAGGTCCTCGTACCCCTGCATATCCACCCCGTGGACGCCGAAGGTCTCCACCCCCAGGTCGGCCATAGCGGCGGCCACGTCGTCCTGGGTGGACAGGGGATTGCAGCCGGTGAGGTACACCTGGGCGCCCCCCTCCCGGAGGACCAGACCCAGGTTGGCGGTCTTGGCCTCCAGGTGGACGGAGACGGCGATGGTCAGCCCCTCAAAGGGCTTCTCCCGGCGGAAGCGCTCCTCAATGCCGCTGAGGGCGGGCATGAAGTCCCTCACCCACTGGATCTTCTGATGGCCGGAGGGGGCCAGGGACATATCCTTTACGATGCTCATAGATACCGTTCCTCTCTCTTCTCGAAAAATAAATCTATTTTTTGAGCCGTTCCGGCCCGTTTTTCGCGGATGCTATTGTATCACGATTTGCCGCCCAGGGGAAGGGCAGGTTTGTTCCCCGCCGAAAATGTTTACACTTTGGTTATAGACATTTCCCTGGAAAGCGGATACAATGTTGCTTGTATGCCCAATTATCATCACAAAAGGAGGGCTGTCCATGAAGGCCATTTCCCGCTGGCTGGACCGCTTCTGTTATAATCACCCCAACTTCGGCATTCCCAATCTGATGAAGTTTATCGTCATCGGCAACGTGCTGGTGTACTTCCTGGATATGTTCTCCCGCGGATATGTCTCCTGGCTGTTTTCTTTCTCCAGCCCGCTGATTCTGCAGGGACAGATTTGGCGGATTATCAGCTTTATCTTCGTCCCCACCAGCGGCTACAACCCCAATGACATGTTCAGCATCCTGTGGTTCGCCATGACCACTCTGTTTTACTACTACATCGGCAACTCCCTGGAGCGGCAGTGGGGCACTCCCCGCTTTACCGTCTTCTACGGTCTGGGCGTGGTGCTGAACATTCTGGTGGGCTTCCTGATGGGCGGCACCTCCATGTACTACATCAACATGTCCATGTTCTTCGCCTTCGCCACCCTGTACCCCGACCTGCAGGTGCTGCTTATGGGCATCCTGCCCCTGAAGGTGAAGTGGCTGGCCTGGATCGACGCGGCGCTGTTTGCCTTTGACTTCTTCTTCAGCATCTTCTCCCGCCAGTGGATCACCGCGGTCCTGCCCCTGGTGGCCATCCTCAACTACCTCATCTTCTTCTGGGAAGACCTGATGGGCGTGGTCCGCCGCACCGGACAGCGGGCCGCCTACCGCGCCAATCCCCAGACCATCAACTTCAAAAAGGCCCAGAAGCAGGTCCGGGAGCACAAGGGATATCTCCACAAGTGCGCCGTGTGCGGCATCACCGACGCGGACGACCCCAACATGGAGTTCCGGTACTGCTCCAAGTGCAACGGCTACTACTGCTACTGCATGAAGCACATCAACGACCACGTCCACGTGCAGTGAGGTTGTGCTTCTCCCAAAAGCGTGCTACAATGGGAACGAATGAATCGGGCGGTCTCCGCCCAGGAAAGGAGGACTTCCGTTTATGAGCGATTGTCTGTTCTGCAAGATCGCGGAGGGACAGATCCCCTCCAACAAGGTCTATGAGGACGAGGTCTGCTACGCCTTCTACGACATCGATCCCCAGGCCCCCACCCACTTTCTGGTGATCCCCAAGATGCACATCGCCTCGGTGGCCGAGGTCACCCAGGACAACGCCGCCGTGGTGGCCCACATCTTCGCCGTCATCTCCAAAGTCACCAAGGAGCTGGGGCTGGAGAGCTACCGGGTGGTGTCCAACATCGGCGAGCAGGCGGGCCAGAGTGTACCGCACCTGCACTTCCATGTGCTGTCCGGCCGGGACATGACCTGGCCTCCCGGCTGAGGAGAGCCTGCTCGCCGATTCCGCCGCACAGCGGCGGCGGCGCTTTTGCGCCGTACAAGCGTTTTCGCGCAAGCGAAAACCTTGGCGCAGGGCGAATTTATTTCGCCCGAGCATGGATAAAACCCGGGAACCCAAAGGCTGTCGAAACAGCCTTTGGGAGGAGCAGGCGGGGCAAAGTGTACCGCACCTGCACTTCCATGTGCTGTCCGGCCGGGACATGACCTGGCCTC
>ERZ1643247.1283-NODE-1283-length-24111-cov-117.149443_pt1 | contig 24111 bp, 24 predicted proteins | sample MGYA00579264_ERZ1643247 | MGnify/ENA primary metagenome ERZ1643247 (study PRJEB29033, sample SAMEA4952262) | chicken gut metagenome | biome: Broiler Chicken; feature: Gastrointestinal Tract; material: Caecum | place: Ireland | collected 2018 | study: Broiler... | reverse complement strand
CTTTGCTGATGGGCAATCAAGGCGGGAAAGCCCTAAAATGGCTTCCCGCCCATTTTAATTTTTACATCTTTAAACACTCCAAAATCAGAAAGAGAGCGGCCAAGCACTTTGAGGGATTGGCCGCCTTGTCCACCCATCCAGCGGGACAGCGGGCGGAGGTCAAGGCCGGGTGTAAACCCGTTCATTTCAGCCTTGACGGTTGCCCGCTGTCCTGCTACTTTTCCGGGAGTGTGGCCACAACTTCGGGACACTTTGTCCACAAGTCGGAGCGTAGGACGAGGGACGGGGGCTTTCATATACGCCCAGTCTGCTGTTGAAACCAGACCTGTGCTTACGGCTCTACGCCACGCAAGCACAGCCCTGTTTTCCTGCCGCTTCAAATGCCCTTGCCCTCCCCGGCGGCAACGGCATTTTCACGGCAACGCCGACAGAGCGTATAACACACTACACTTTGCTTCGCAAAGTCGTGTGCCAAATGGGGGCGTTGCCCCCTTTGGAAACCCCCACAAGAAAAGGCGGTACGCTACCCCTCCACGGGGCGCATACCGCCTTTTCTTGTTATCCAGCCCTCCGGCTGTATCGGTTGAGCAAAAGTAAGCGTGGGAATGGTGTGGTATCTTTATCTAAGTGAACCCCCCGTCTCCCATTTGGAGACAGCTGCTTTGGATACCCCCAGGAACCTAGCCAGCTCTTCCTGGGTGATCCCCATTCTGCGGCGGTTTTCAGCTAAGATCGGACCAAGATGGATTTCTTTCATATATTTGTACCTCGAAATTCTTTTCTGAGTCTAATTTTACATACTATTTTTCTCCTCCGCAATGGAGAGGTATTCGACTTTGGTAGAAAAAATCAACCAGAAGGAAACTAAATCTTATTTGAAGTTTAGACATACAAAATAATTAGTAAAATATAATTACAATGTAATGAAAATACTTGCATTTATCTGAAAAACTAGTATATAATGATAATGCAAGGAGGTGTTTTATATGGCACAGACAGTTAATATTAATTTCCGTATGGATTCCGACCTCAAAAAAGATTTGGAAGAAACCTGTTCCGATATGGGAATGAGCATGACTACAGCCTTTACAATTTTTGCCAAAACTGTTGTCCGGGAAAGAAAAATCCCTTTTGTAGTTACAGCAGATCCATTTTACTCGGAGAATAATATCCGGTATTTAGAAAAGAAAATGGAAGATTATAAAGCCGGTCGATTAAAGACGGCCGAACATGAGCTGATTGAGGATTAAGTATGCAAATAAAAAGAATACAGTGGGATTGTGATGCCTGGGAAGATTATTTGTTTTGGCAAAGCCACGACAAGAAAAATTTGAAGCGTATAAATCAGCTGGTAAAAGATATTTGCCGAACCCCATTTGAAGGGATAGGAAAGCCAGAGCCGTTAAAAGGAAATCTGTCAGGGTTCTGGAGCCGACGTATCGATGGTGAACACAGGATTGTATATGCTGTAGAAGAGGAGGCTATTGTGATTATTGCCTGCCGGGGACATTATGAAAAATATTAATTCTATATTGTATAAAATTATTGGTTAAGGGCCGCTTGTATTTAGCGGCCCTTAAATTATACCCTTTAAAGAAAAATAGAATCTTGAATCACAGAAAATATTTATCGAAAAACAATAAAAATATCTTGCATAACAGAAATTACTGTGCTATCCTGAAACAGAAGAAAAGAGATAACAAAATATAGGAGGAATGAACCTATGAAATGGAATGATGATAAAAGCCTGTTCCTTACCAGGATCTTTGTGTGGCTCAGCGCGGCGGCTCTGGCAGCTCTCTGTGTGAGCGCTCCCTGGATCTTTTCCTGGTTTATCCGGGAAAGAATGATCCTGTCTGCGGACAGCAGGATTTATTTTCTGGCTACTACATACACAACAGCCATCCCGGCGGCAGCGGCTCTCTATATGATGAACCGGCTGCTGGCCAATATTAAAAGGGAAGAGGTGTTTACAGAGAAAAATACCGGATACCTCAGAGGAATGTCCTGGTGCTGTCTGGCTGCGGGACTGATCTTCCTGGTCAGCAGTTTTTACTATCCGGCATTCTTTGCCCTCTGTGCCGCTGCAGTGTTTATGGCCCTGATCCTCCGGGTGATCAAAAATGTATTTGCCCAGGCGGAGGAGATCAAGAAGGAAAATGACTATACCATATAGAGAGGAAGGGTGGATATGCCGATTATTGTAAATCTTGATGTGATGATGGCTAAAAGAAAGGTCGGCGCCGGAGAACTGGCCAAGGCCATAGGGATCACCCCGGCCAACCTTTCTATTTTAAAAAACGGCAAAGCCAAGGCGGTGCGTTTTACTACCCTGGAAGCTTTATGCCGGGAGCTGAATTGCCAGCCGGGAGATATCCTGGAATATGTTCCGGAAGAAGGGAGTGACTGAATATGGAAAACCTGAAAACAGGAAATGAAACAGGACATGGATTGGTACTGATGAAAGAGGAACGGCCTCTTCTGGAGAAACTGCCGGGGGACCGGTGGGATCATGTTTTTGCCGGACTGTATGTGATCCTGGGGATCCTGATGTGGAACTGTCTGTGTATGGAGAACTTTGCCAGAGGACTGTCCATGTTTTCTATCCTTTATATTATTACCGTTCTTGCCTATGCCGGACTGAAAAAATTTCCCATAACCGGGGAAAAAATCTTCTGGACGCTGATCCTCCTGGGAATCAGTCTTCCATACGGCTTTTACAGCGTATTTGATTTCGGCCAGACTTTGATGATCTTTCTCGTGGCCGCCTACTGGACCTTGGTTATAACAGAGGGGCTTTTGTGGAAAGGGCAGACCTCTTCCTGGATCCTGCTGGACAGTTGGAACGGGCTGATCGCTCTTCCAATCCTGAATTTTTTGTGCCAGATACGCCTGATCTTTCAGACTTTTTCTGAGAAAAGGGAAGAGAAGCAAGACTGGCGGATGGTCCTTCTGGGGATCCTCATATCCATCCCGGCCCTGCTGGTCATTATTCCTATCCTGTCCCGGGCAGATACAGGCTTTCGAAGCCTGGTAGATACTGTCCTTGATGCTCTGGGAGAGGATTTCTGGATCCTGATCTGGAGAGGAATCGTGGGAATTCTCCTGGGAGCATTCATGTTCGGCACTTTGTATGGCGGCGTCTATAAAAGACATGTAAAAGAGGAAGCGTGTATCCGTTTTCACGAAGAATCCGGCAGAATTTTCCGGTTTGTGCCGGATATAGCAGTGCTTACTTTTGGTATGATCGTTTCGGCAGTCTATGTTCTGTTCATTGGACTGCAGGCCAGGTATCTGTTTTCAGCCTTCTTTGGCATTCTGCCGGAAGCCTATACCTATGCTCAGTATGCACGCCAGGGATTCTTTGAGCTGTGTGTCATCGCTCTTTTGAATGCCAGTTTTCTCACTGCCATGAACGGCTGTGCCAAGACTCCACGGAGAAAGAACAGAGGACTGCTCCTGGAAAACGGGATCCTGGGAGCTTTGACCCTTCTTCTTTTGGCCACAGCGGCCAGCAAGCTGGGCATGTATATAGTTGCCTATGGCTTTACCGTAAAAAGATGTATTTCTTCTGTATTTCTGATCTGGCTTTTCCTGGTTTTTATCCTGGTCCTGATCTATCAGAAGAAAAATATCCCTTTGGTACGCTGGTCAGTCTTTGCAGGAGCAGTATTCTTTACTCTTTTATGTGTTCTCCCTTTGGAACAGATCATAGAATGGATTCCCTATTCGCCTGTTTCCTAACATGGATTTTACAGATCCAGGCTTGTATCGAAAGGAAAAAAGGGATACTATTAGGCCGGATAAAGAAGAAACTCCGCTGCTATACTGTCAGAGGATTGTATTTTTTTTCATACAATCCTCTGAGCGAAATCCTTGAAAAGCAGTGCTTTTAAAGTGGCAAAACGGAGAGAAAGGAGAAAAACTGTAAGTTTTCTACCAAAAAGATGAAAAATAATAAAGTAATGATCAAGATCCAGCAGATCTATGCCGGCCTGCGTCCCTCGGAACAGAAGGTGGCGGATTATATTCTCAGATATGAGGGAAAAGCCAGCAGGCTGCTGATGGAAACACTGGCCCTGGAGACCGGAGTCAGCCAGCCTACAGTGATCCGTTTTGTGAAAGCGGCCGGCTTTGAAGGATTTAAGGATTTTAAATATGCCCTGGTCCGGGAAGAGGCCAAAGAACAGCCAGAGGATAATGAAAAAATCGGATTATATGGCTTTCCCTTATTCAAGAAAGACCGGCTGGAGGATATTCCTGGAAAGATCGTGACCACTTCTGTGGAAATGCTGGATGAAACACTGAAAAATATTTCTATGAAAGAGTATCGAAGAGCAGTGGAGGCAGTGCTGAAAGCAGAGAATATCGTCATATACAGTGTGGAAAATTCCGTATGTACTGCCAATGACCTGCTGACCAAGCTGACCTATCTGGGACTGAACTGCAGGATCTACGGTGATTATTATCTTCAGAATCTCAGTGCTGTGAACCTGATCAGGAAAGATCTGGCCATCGGGATCTCCTATTCCGGTTGCTCCCGGCATACCGTGGAGATGCTGGCCCTGGCCCAAAAGGCAGGGGCAACCACTCTGGCTATGACAAATTTTGAGAACTCTTTGATCTCAAAATATGCAGACATTCTCCTGTGCGCCAGTAACCGCCAGTTCTTCTACGGAGATACCATATTTTCCAGGATCTCCCAGCTGGCCTTGGTGGATATGATCTATGCGGGAGTACTGAACCGGGATTACGACCGGTTTGCCAGAAAATTGAATAAGACCAGCGCTATTGTTGCCAAAAGGGCTTATGGAGAAGATGAAGAAGTTTTGTAGATTTTCTACAAAATTTCTTTTTTGACTTTACCAGGCCTTTACACAGACTTCACTCCGGCTTGATTGAAAGCCGGATTTTTTTTGTCTATATAATACAAACTGTCGGCGGGGCAGAAACCCCGGACATAACATGTTGTACTCCAAAAAGAGAGGAGAAAAAAGAAAATGCTGGAACTGAGACATATTAAAAAATCATATGATAACGTAACCATTCTGGAAGACATGAATTTGAAAATACAGGACGGAGAGATCGTATCCATCCTGGGACCTTCCGGATGCGGAAAGACAACTTTACTGAATCTGGTGCTGGGACTGACCCCGGCAGATCAAGGGCAGATCCTTTTTGACGGAAAGGATATTACCAATGTGTCTATGGAAGAGAGAGGCTTTAATATCGTTTTCCAGGATTATGCCCTGTTTCCCAATTTAAACGTATACAGGAACATTACCTACGGACTGCGGAACAAACCGGATATCTCTACAAAAGAAGAGGTGGATGAGTCTATCGAGCTTCTGGGGCTGAAGGAACATTTGCATAAAAAGATCGACCAGCTTTCCGGAGGACAGAAACAGAGGGTAGCTCTGGCCAGGACTATGGTGATGAAACCTAAGATCCTTCTCCTGGACGAGCCATTAAGCGCTTTGGACGGAGTGATCAAGGAATCTATCAAAGAGAAGATCAAAGAGATCGCCAGAGACTTCCATCTGACAACCATTATTGTTACCCACGATCCGGAGGAAGCCCTTACTTTATCCGATAAAGTCCTGATCGTAAACCAGGGGCATATTTCCCAGTACGGAGCTCCTGAGGAGATCATTACGGCTCCTTCCAATAGTTTTGTAAAGGAATTTATCCTGAATCAGCTGGAGATCAAGAGAAACAATATTTTCGCCCTGTTTCACCAGGACCTGACCAGAAATGCACAGGCGGTATAAAAAGATGATCAGAAAAGAAAGAGAAATCAAAATAATCTATATCCTGGTCCTTGTTATATTTGCAGCCTTTCTTGCCATCCCCATTATAAGACTCCTGCTGGAGTCCTTCCTGGGAGAGGCGGGAGCAGGGATTGGCAATTATGTGGAAGTCCTCACGGGCCGGGGGTTTCTAAAGGCTCTGGGAAACAGTGTGGCGGTATCGGTTTCCAGCGCTTTGATCGCTACGATCCTGGCTTTTTTTATGGCTTATAGTATACAGTATACAAATTTGCCGGGAAAATTTAAGACCATGATCCGCACCCTGGCGGTCCTTCCCCTGTTGCTTCCCACCATTACTTATGGATTCGCCATTATTTATTCCTTTGGAAAACAGGGGCTGCTGACCAGGATTTTCGGAAGACAGCTCTTTGATATCTATGGATTTCACGGATTGCTTTTCGGCTATGTGATCTATACCCTTCCCATATCCTTTATGCTGATCCTGAATACCATGGGATTCATTGACAAAAAGTTTATGATCGTTTCCAGAGTTATGGGAGACAGACCGGTGCAGACCTTCTGGCAGACCATTATCCGTCCTCTTCTGGGAACCCTGGCTGCCTCTATGGTACAGTGCTTTTTCCTCTGCTTTACAGATTACGGTATTCCGGCTTCTGTAGGAGGAGAGTATGAGGTAGTGGCTACAGTGCTCTATAACGAAATGCTGGGAAGTATCCCCAATTTTAACCGGGGCGCGGTAGTGGCAATGATGATGCTGATCCCCTCCGTGGTGAGCATTGTCCTGCTGAAATACCTGGAGAGGTATAACGTAAGATACACCAGGATCTCCCGGATCGAGATGAAGAAAAATCCTGTAAGAGACGGGATCTGCGGTATAGGATCTGCTTTTATCCTGCTGTGTATCCTGGCGGTCTTCGCGGTGATCTTTGTAGTGCCTCTGGTAAAAGAGTGGCCTTACCAGACCAGTTTTACCCTGGAGCATGTTCAAGCGGTACTAAAGGACCAGAGCCTTTTCGGTGTGTATGAGAATTCTATTTTTGTAGCTTTCTTTACGGCTGTTCTGGGTCTGCTGATCACCTACGGCGCGGCCCTGGCTACAGCCAGAAGCGGCTTAAACGGAAAGCTGAAAGGGGTTATTGACGCCATCGCCTTAGTGACGAACACCATTCCGGGAATGGTTATCGGTATTGCCTTTATGTTTATCTTTTCAGGCACGGCTTTGCAGAATACATTCCTTCTTATCATCTTGTGCAACGTGGTACATTTCTTTTCCACCCCCTATCTGATGATGAGAAACTCTCTGTCTAAGCTAAACAGTTCCTGGGAGACTACAGCGTCCTTAATGGGAGATACCTGGATCAAAACCATTGTCCGGATCGTTACGCCGAATATGACCTCCACTATTTTAGAGGTTTTCAGCTATTACTTTGTAAACGCTATGGTAACCGTCAGCGCCGTGATCTTTATCGCAGGAGCAAGGACCATGGTCATCACCACCAAGATCAAGGAACTTCAGTATTACACGAAATTTAATGAAGTCTTTGTACTGTCCCTGTTTATTCTGGGAACGAACCTGATTGTGAAAGGGATACTGGGATGTTTGATAAGAAGAAAAGAAGGAAAAAAGGAGAAATAACACATGAAAGCAAAAAAAGTATCAGTGATCCTTATGACAGCGGCGATTTTGGCAGGAACTCTTTCCATGGCCGGCTGCGGCGCCGGCGGCGGTTCCGGCTCTTCCGGAGAGGAAGTGGTTATCTATTCCAACGCTGACGACGAGGCGGTAGAAGCCATGAAAAAGACTTTAGACGAAAACGGCTATGAGGGGAAATATCTTTTTCAGACTTTCGGAACCTCTGAGCTGGGAGGAAAAGTCATGGCAGAGGGAACCAATATTGAGGCGGATATGCTTACTTTAAGCACTTTTTATATTGACGCGGCCCAGGAGGACCAGCATATGTTCCAGCCCCTGGATTTTGACTATACCCTTCTCAATGCTGCGGATCAGAAGGACTACTGCGCGCCCATCACTTCCCAGGAGGGTACGATTATCGTAAATACCGAGGTTATGAAAGAAAACAACCTGGACATGCCTGCTTCCTTAAAGGATCTGACTAAGCCGGAATATAAAGACCTGATCTCTGTAACGGATATTAAAAGTTCTTCCACCGCATGGCTGCTGATCCAGGCCCTTGTCAGCGAATACGGAGATGACGGAGCGAAAGAAGTTCTCTCCGGTATCTATGAAAATGCAGGTCCCCATATTGAATCTTCCGGCTCCGCCCCGTTAAAGAAAGTCCGGGCAGGAGAAGTAGCCGCAGGGTTCGGCCTTCGCCAGCAGGCGGTGGCAGATAAAGAAGAGGGACTTCCGGTAGACTTTGTAGATCCTACAGAAGGAAACTTTTCCCTGACAGAATCTGTAGCTGTTGTGGATAAAGGAGAAGACACCAACCCTCTGGCCCAGGAGATGGCAGAATGTATTATTACCAAAGGAAGAACTGAACTTCAGAAGTATTATCCAAACGCCATCTATGAAGGGGAAACTACCGATGAAGCCAACAGTTCTGCTTATCCAAAGACCTTCCCGGAACCTCTTACTTTAGACCTTCTGGAGAAACATCAGGAACTGTCTGAAAGCTGCAAATAAGAAAATGTGATAAAAGGAGAATAGAAAAATGCCAAATTATAAACTGCTTACACCGGGTCCTCTGACCACAACAGACACGGTAAAAAAAGAAATGCTTTTTGACCACTGCACCTGGGATGATGATTATAAAAAGATCACCCTTTCCATAAGAGAGAAGCTGCTGAAACTGGCTCATGTAAACGAGCCTGCATATACCGTGGTCCTTATGCAGGGCAGCGGAACTTTCGGAGTGGAATCTGTACTGACCAGCGTCATCGGAGAGGAAGATACTCTTCTGATCGCGGCAAACGGAGCCTATGGAGAGAGAATGGGAGACATTGCCCGCCATGCCGGGATCCATTACCTGATGTATAAGGAAGATTACAACAAAATCCCTTCTGCAGAAAAGATCGGAGAGATCCTGAAAGAGCATCCGGAGATCACTCATGTTTCCATGGTCCACAGTGAAACCACTTCCGGGATTTTAAATGACATTGCCTCTGTAGCCAAGGTGGTAAAAGGTGCGGGAAAGACTTTTATCGTTGACGCTATGTCCAGCTTTGGCGGAGTGGATATCCCGGTGGGAGATCTGGGGATCCGTCCTTATATCGGCAGCGAACACCAGGGACCGATCATCACTACCTTCCTGTATCCGGAACACCATAATTTCTCTTTCCAGGAAATGTACCAGTATATCAAGGACAGAGGCTATGCCATTTATCCGGGAAAGGTAACCGACGCAGATACCTTCCGTGTCGGAAATATCGGCGAGATCTATAAAGAAGACATTGAAAAACTCTGCAGTATCATCAGAGAATTTTTAGAGGAGAGATAAAATTATGAGATTTGACGGGATTATTTTTGATTGGGCGGGAACTACTGTAGACTACGGATGCTTCGCTCCGGTGAAAGCCTTTATTGAAGCCTTTGAACATTATGGGATCACCCCTACCCTGGAAGAAGTGAGAAAGCCTATGGGTATGCTGAAGATCGATCATGTAAGGACTATGCTGTCTATGGAGCGGATCTCAAGGCTGTGGGAAGAAAAACAGGGAAAAAAATGGACGGAAGAAGATGTACAGAAAGTCTATGAACTCAGCGAAAGCAAGATCCTGGAGATCGTACATAACTATGCCCAGCCCAAGCCCTATGTAGTAGAAACGGTAAAGAAGCTGCGGGAAAAAGGATTAAAGATCGGATCTACCACAGGATACACCGATGAGATGATGGCCCTGGTAGTGCCCAAAGCCGCCCAGATGGGATATTCCCCTGACTGCTGGTTCAGCCCGGATTCTACGAACAAAAAGGGCAGGCCTTATCCCTACATGGTTTTCCGGAACATGGAAAAGCTGGAGCTAAAGGATGTATCCAGGGTCATGAAAGTGGGAGATACAGTCTCTGACATTCTGGAAGGGAAAAACGCAGGACTGGTAACGGTAGGGATCCTGGAGGGAAGCTCCGTGATGGGACTGACCCGGGAAGAGTATGAAGCCCTGTCAGAGGAAGAACGGGAAGCTGCAGATAAAAAAGCGGAGAAGACATACCTGGACGCCGGCGCAGACTATGCGGTGAGAGACGTGCGGGGGATCCTGGATCTGTTAGAGTAATCCAGAACCTGGAAAATCTACCCTGCCAACAAATTGTACGAAAACTGAAAAAAATAATTCTTGCAGTCCTTTATTGAAATCTTTATGATAAGGCTATGACTGTAAAGGAGGACTGCAAGAATCATGAAAGAAAAAGCAAGCAGCAGAATTCATTATTATGAAAATTCCCAGGGACCGGTGATCGGAACCTGCAGCGATAAGGTGATCCGGGAGGATGGCCTTTATTTTCGTGATATTAACGGAGACGGGAAATTAAACACCTATAAAGACTGGAGAAAATCTCCGGAAGAGAGAGCCAGGGCTTTAGCCGAGGATCTGTCTGCAGAAGAGAAGATCGGCCTTCTTTTCCTGAATTCCTGGAAAATGGGTATGGAACAGGAGGACAAGGACTTTGTAGACGAGACGGGACTTTTGGATGAAAAGCCTGTGGAGAAAGGTTCTTCTATTTTTGCCACCAGTTCCACGGTGGGAACCACAGAAACCATCAAAGATTGGAAGGTGCGCACTTTTATCCTCCGCAGTAATCCAAAACCGGATGAACTGGCAGACTGGATCAATGAGATGAACAGCCTGGCTGAGGAAGGGGAACATTTTATCCCGGTGATGGTAGTATCCAATTCCAGAAATGAAAATGGAGAAGTAGTCTTCGGTATGAACGATGCTTCCGGCGTCTTTGCCGCCTGGCCGGGAACCATGGGGATCGCCGCTGCGGTAAAGGGAGACGGGATCCATATCATTGATGACTTTGCAGACTGTATCCGGAGAGAGTGGGATGCGGTAGGTATGAAGAAAGGATATATGTACATGGCGGACTGTGCCACAGACCCCAGATGGCAGAGAACCTATGGTACTTTTGGAGAAGATCCAAAACTGATCAAAGAAATTTTTGAACATCTGATCCCGGGAGTACAGGGAAGCCAGGAGGGACTGACTCCGGATGGAGTGGCTATGACTGTGAAACATTTCCCGGGAGGAAGCGCCAGAGAGAACGGCTTTGACCCTCATTACCGTCAGGGACAGTGGAATGTCTATCAGACCAAAAACAGCCTGGAGACTTATCATATTCCGCCTTTTGAGGCAGCTATCGAGAAAAATGCCTCTTCAATCATGCCTTACTATGCAAAGCCCTCCAGAGAGAAGAGCGCAGACCAGTATGACCTGCAGGGAAATCCCATTGAGTGGAAGCCGGTAGGATTTGCCTTTAACGATTACTTTATCCAGAAACTTCTGAAGAAGCAGATGGGCTTTAAAGGCTATATCAACAGCGATTCCGGAATCGTCCAGAATATGGCCTGGGGCGTGGAGGAACTGGAAGTCTGCGAGAGAGTTGCTCTGGCTGTCCACGCCGGAGTAGATATCATCAGCGGATCTTATGATATCGAGGCTGCAAAAGAAGCCTACCGGAGAGGAAAAGAAGGTTATTATACCGCCCAGGGACACAAGGTGCCGGAAGGGTATACCGTAGAACAGGTGACTCTTTCTGATGAGGCTCTGACCCAGGCGGCAGCCCATACTCTGAAAGAAAAGTTTGAACTGGGACTTTTTGAGAACCCGTACAGAGATCCACAAAAAGCTGTGGAAGTGGTAGCTATAAAGAAAGACTGGGAAAATGCCGCAGACGTCCATAGAAAATCTGTAGTTCTCCTGAAAAATCAGGGAGCCCTGCCCCTTACAGAGGAGAAGACAGCAGGTAAAAAAGTATATGCCCAATGCTTTAACAAGAAAGATGAGGACGGGGCAAAAGCCACAGAAGAACTGAAAAAAATGCTGGAAAAAGAGAAGGGGATCACCCTTACAGACAAGCCGGAAGAGGCAGATTATGCACTGCTGTTCCTGACTCCAAGCTCAGGAGAATACTTTAACGCCACTCCCGGATATCTGGAACTGGAGATCTGCGACGGAAAAGAAGTCTGTGATGTAGACGAGGAAGGAAGACCTGCGAAAACGACTCACACAGAGACTACACTTTCCGGCGCGAAAAAAATCTCTGAGATCGCAAAAACCGTCCATGGCAGAGGCGGAAAAGTCATTGCCAATATTAACTTTACCCTGGCCTGGGAAGTAGGCACAGTGGAGCCCTACGCAGACAGTCTGCTGGCAGGTTTTGACACATATCCATGGGCTGTGCTGGATGTGATCTTCGGCAGATTCTCTCCGGTAGGAAAGATGCCTATCACTCTTCCAAAGGATGATTCTGTTCTTAAGGTAAGCCCGGAAGGCGTATGTATATCTCCGAATGATGTGCCGGGCTATGACAAATATAAATATATGCCTGAGAGCATGAAAGACGAAAACGGAAAAGCCTATGCTTACAGAGACAGCGCAGGAAATTACTATGAGCTGAACTTTGGATTGCAGTATTAAAATGAAAATAACTATTGACAAAATCCTGTTCAGGGCATAGAATAATACCAGCAAAAGCAAAACCGTTGAGAAAGAGGAGTAAGCTTTAAAAGAAATCTCAGAGAGCGGCAGATGGTGGGATTGCCGTATGGATTTTATTGCTGAATGGACTTTCGAGGGCAGCCCGAAATGAAAAGAGTAGGCGTTGCCGGGAACCGAACCCGTTATCAATCAGGAGCGTATGTCAGTACGTGAGAAAGTGGGCGAACTGCCAAATTGAGTGGTACCGCGATAATAAAGAATTTTATTACCGTCTCAAGTTATGAAAGATAACTTGAGGCGGTTTTTTGTGTGATACGCCCGGAAAGGGACTACTTGCACGAGCAGTATTTACCGGGCAACGGTCATCCAGTGGCAATGCCACGAGATGAGCGAAGCATCGCACAGATATAAACCGGGATTTTGCTTTTGAAATCATGAATAAAGGAGACAGAGAAAATGAAAAAAAGAGTATTAGCAGTGATTTTAGGAGCAGTAATGATAACAGCAGGACTGGCAGGATGCGGAGGAAACACGGGAAGTTCAGGAAGTTCCCAAAGCAGCAAAGGAGAGAAAATGTATTCCATAGGAATTTCTCAGTTCGCAGAGCACGGTTCTCTGGATAACTGCAGAGAAGGCTTTATCCAGGGGCTGAAAGAAGAGGGCCTGGTAGAGGGAGAAAATCTGGAGATCAAAGTAAGTAATGCGGATTCTGATACAGGAACCGCCGCTCAGATCGCCGATACCTTTGTGGCAGATAAAGTAGATCTGATCTGCGCCATTGCTACCCCCAGCGCCCAGGCTGCCTACAATTCAGCAAGAAATACAGATATCCCTGTGGTCTATACCGCAGTGACCAATCCGGAGGAAGCACAGCTGGCAGATGACCAGGGAATGCCGGTAGGAGCAGTGACCGGAACCAGCGATCAGCTTCCTGTAGAAGCTCAGCTGGCTATGATCCGGGAGATCCTCCCAGATGCCAAGACCATCGGTATCCTCTATACTACCAGCGAGGCCAATTCCGCTTACAGCATTACCCAGTATGAGAAATACGCAGAGGAATATGGTTTTACCCTGGAGACCGCAGGAGTTACCAATACTTCAGAAGTTTCCATGGCAGCAGCCAGTCTTCTGGATAAGGTAGATTGTCTTACCAACCTTACAGATAATACCGTGGTAAGCGCTCTTCCTACAGTTTTGGATCAGGCTAACGAAAAGAACATCCCTGTATTCGGCAGTGAGATCGAGCAGGTAAAACGGGGATGTCTGGCAGCAGAAGGACTTGACTATGTGAATCTTGGGATCGAAACCGGAAAAATGGCGGCTCAGATCTTAAAGGGAGAAGCAAAAGCAGAAGATATGAAATACGAACTTCTCACAGACAGCAGTCTGTATATCAATCAGGCAGTGGCGGATAATCTCGGAATTACCATTCCGGATGATATGACCCAGAGAGCAGAAGAAACCTTTACAGAAATCTCTCAGGAATAACAGGAAAGCAGATAACAGGAGGCATTAAAAATGGATTTTGCGTTAAGTATACTGGAGCAGGGACTGATCTACGGGATCCTGGCCCTGGGCGTCTATATTACCTATAAAATACTGGATTTTCCGGATCTGACAGTAGATGGAAGTTTTCCCCTGGGGTCGGCGGTGACAGCGTCCCTCCTGACCAAAGGGGTCAATCCTTACCTTTCTCTTGTGATCGCTTTTCTGGCGGGAGTCCTGGCAGGAACCTGTACAGGGCTGATCCACGTAAAAGGGAAAGTCAGGGACCTTCTTTCAGGAATTATTATGATGACCGCTCTGTATACGGTAAATCTTATGATCGCAGGAAGCAATAATGTGCCTCTTTTTGCGCAGGATACCATCTTCAGCAACAGCTTTCTGGAAGGGATCACAGGAGGAAATATCCCGGGATATGCGGTGATCCTTCTGATCCTTTTAGTGGCGGTGATCAGCAAGCTGCTGCTGGACTTTTATCTGAAGACCAGATCCGGATATCTGTTAAGAGCAGTAGGAGATAATGAGCTTTTGGTGACCTCTCTGGCAAAGGATAAGGGAAATGTAAAGATCCTGGGACTGGCCATTTCCAATGGGCTGGTCGCCCTGTCAGGCTCTGTGTTCTGTCAGCAGCAGGGAGTCTTTGATATCTCTTCAGGAACCGGCTCCATGGTCATCGGTCTTGCCAGTGTTATCGTGGGAACCAGTCTTTACCGGGTAGTCAGCAAGATCGGTCCTTTCCGGAAAAAAAGTTATATCAAGGTGACCACTTTTGTGTTTGTGGGAGCTATTTTATACAAGGCCTGCACAGGTCTGGCCATCCGGTACTTTGTACCTCAATCCATGAAAATGATCTCAGCCCTGTTCCTGCTGGCTGTGCTCCTTCTCATGCTGGTATTTGACAATATGGATAAAAAGAAGGTGAAGAAAAATGCTTGAACTGCGTCACATTCATAAATATTATAACCCGGGAACAGTCAGTGAAATGTGCCTTTTCCAGGATTTTAACCTGGAGATCCAGAAGGGAGAATTTGTTTCTGTGGTAGGCAGCAACGGCTCCGGAAAAACTTCCATGCTGAACCTGATCTGCGGCAGCATCGGCCTGGATGATGGGCAGATCCTGGTAGATGGAAAAGACATTACAAAACAAAAAGAGTATAAACGGCTGAAACGGATCGGCCGTGTCTACCAGAATCCAGCCATGGGTACCTGTCCGGAAATGACCATACTGGAAAATCTCTCCATGGCAGACTGCAAAGGCGGCTTTTTCGGCCTTCAGAGAGGAACAGACAAGAAAAGGATCCCTTATTACCGGGAACTTCTTTCTCAGCTGGGTCTGGGACTGGAAGATAAGCTCTCGGTAAAGGTAGGAACACTTTCCGGAGGACAGCGCCAGGCTATGTCCCTTCTTATGTCTGCCATGACTCCGATTGATTTTCTGATCCTGGATGAGCATACGGCGGCTCTGGATCCAAAGACGGCGGATCTGATCATGGAACTGACAGAAAAGATCGTAAGAGAAAAGCATCTGACAACGATTATGGTGACCCACAATCTCCGGTATGCAGTGGAATATGGAGACCGGCTTCTGATGATGCACCAGGGAAAAGCGGTGATGGATATTACCGGAGAAGAGAAGAAAAACCTTCAGGTAGAGGATATTCTGGACAAATTCAATACCATCAGCATTGAGTGCGGAAATTAAGGTGATTTTGTATAAATTCACGAATCTGAAATATGGGCTTGAAACTAACCATATATTGTGGTAACATTAGTGTCGCTGACAAAATGTAGTGGAGGTTGATGGGAATAGCACAAAATCGGCCATATATTGCACGAACATTTTTGCAGCCGCAAAATCTAGTGGAGGTTGAAAGCATGACAACAGAAGAGTGGTTGGGCAGTGAGAACCAGCTTGGTATGGACATCTGGACCAGAAAGTACTGCAATGAGGGCGAGGATTTTGAAGCCTGGATCCAGAGGATCAGCGGCGGAAACGAAGAAATAGGGAAGTATATCAAAGAAAAGAAGTTTTTATTCGGGGGAAGAATCTTATCCAACAGAGGACTGAACAAGCAGGGAAGAAAGGTTACCTATTCTAACTGCTATGTGATCGCTCCTCCGGAGGATAATATTGAGAGTATATTTGACTGTGCAAAAAAACTGGCAAGGACATACAGCTATGGCGGCGGATGCGGAATCGATATTTCCAAATTAAGCCCAAGGGGAGCAAAAATCAACAATGCTGCAAAGGAAACCAGCGGCGCAGTATCCTTTATGGAGCTGTATTCACTGGTTACAGGACTGATCGGACAGAACGGAAGAAGAGGAGCTTTAATGATCTCCATTGACTGTTCTCATCCGGATGTGCCAGAGTTTATTGAACTGAAAACAGATCTGGAAAAGATCACAAAAGCAAATATTTCTGTGCGGGTTCATGAGGATTTTATGGAAGCCGTAAAGAAAAACGAAGAGTATACTCTGCATTATACCAGGGAGACTACGGGAGAAGTCATCGAAAAGAAGGTAAACGCCAGAGAACTTTTCCGCAGGATCACAGAGACAAACTGGGATTACGCAGAGCCGGGAGCCCTGTTCTGGGACAGGATCACCAGCTGGAATCTTTTGAGCAATACAAAAGAATTTTCCTATGCGGGAGTAAATCCCTGTGCGGAAGAGCCTCTTCCGGCAGGAGGGAGCTGTCTGCTGGGAAGCGTGAACCTGGCAGAGTTTGTCCAGAACCCTTTTACAGACGAAGCCTTTTTTGATTTTGAAGGGTTAAAAGAGTGCGTACAGGCTTCTGTCCGGGCCTTAAATGAAGTTCTGGAGGAAGGTCTTCCTCTTCATCCTCTTCAGGAACAGAGAGACAGCGTAGAACAGTGGAGACAGATCGGTCTGGGAATCATGGGACTGGCCGACGCTCTCCTGAAGCTGGGGCTTACCTATGGGGAAGAAGACGCGGTAGAAATGTGCGACAAGATCGGATTTGCCATGGCAGATACAGCTATCGCAGCTTCCGCAAAGCTGGCAAAGGAAAAGGGAGCTTTTCCAAAGTGTAATGTGGACGAGATCATGTCTACTCCTTTCTTCCAGGCAAACACTACAGAGAAGACCAGGGAACTGGTAAATAAATATGGTCTGAGAAACTCCCAGCTTCTTACTATAGCGCCTACAGGCACGCTGTCTACTATGCTGGGAATTTCAGGAGGCATTGAGCCGGTATACGCCAATTATTATGTGCGCAAGACCGAGTCTCTCCATGGTACAGATGTATATTACAAAGTATATACAAAGATCGTGGAAGATTATATGAAACAGCACGATCTGAAAGAGGATAAAGAGCTTCCGGATTATTTTGTGACTGCTATGACTCTGGATTACCGTCAGAGGATCGATATGCAGTCTGTATGGCAGAAACATATTGACGCTTCTATCAGTTCTACTGTAAACGTACCTAACAGTTTTACAGTAGAAGAGACCGAAAGCCTGTATCTCTACGCTTATGAGCAGGGTCTGAAAGGGATCACCATCTTCCGTGACGGCTGCAAGAGAGTAGGTATCCTGAATACAGAGCAGAAGGAAGAGAAGAAAGAAAAGAAGGTAACTGCGGGAGAAGGCCTGAAGAGAGGCGAGATCCTTCTGGTTACTGATGACGTGGTAGGCAAGAAGAGAAAACTGATGACCGGCTGCGGAAGCCTGCACTGTATTGCTCTTTTTGATCCTCACACAGGAGCCCTTCTGGAGACTTATTTAAGTAAAGGATCTACCGGAGGATGCAACAACTTCATGGTGGGACTTTCCAGAATGATCTCCATCAGTGCAAGAGGCGGCATTGACATCGAGACGATTGTGGATCAGTTAAATTCCAGCGGTTCCTGTCCTTCTTATACGGCAAGAAGAGTTACCAGAAAAGATACCAGCAAAGGGGCCTGCTGCCCGATGGCTGTAGGAAACGCCTTGATGGATATGTATAAGGAAATGCAGGCAGAACTGAATCAGAAACAGGGAAAAGAGCCTATGAAGCCTAAAAAAGCTCCAAAGCCAAAGGCAGTAACTCCTGTGGAAGAGACAGACAAGATGTATTGTCCGGAGTGCGGAGAACCTCTGGTATTTGAGGAGGGCTGCAATATCTGCAAGAGCTGCGGATGGAGCAAATGCCATTAAGAGAAAACAGCAGCTCTGAAATCCCGGAGGAAGGCAGAGCAGTATGATATAGGAAAAGGCGGCGGCTGAAGAAATCTGATCATGAAGATTTTGAACAGCGGCTGCCTTTTTGATCATAGAGATGAATCATAAAAGAGGAGGAGAAAAATGCGGCTGGAAAAGATACAGAAAGTTTTAAAAGAAAAAAATTTCCCATATACCTATACAGAAGAAGACGGCTGCGGCAGTATTGATTTTGAATACCGGGGAGTGGTCTATCATGTGTGGGAATTTCAGGATCAGGATCAGTGGGGCGCGGAGACCAATGTGCGGACCGTAGGACGCCATGAAGACATCCTGGGGGATTATGAAGAAGAGATCATAAAACTGATCAGCGGCTGGAAGTAAAGGCCGGGAGAGGAAAACCGATGAAAGAAAACAAATATGATGATCCGGTGTTTTTTCAGAAATACAGTGAAATGAACCGGTCAAAATACGGTCTTTGGGGCGCTGGAGAGTGGCAGGAATTCCAGAAGATGATGCCTGACTTTACAGATAAAGAGGTTCTGGATCTGGGCTGCGGCTATGGTTGGCACTGCGCTTACGGGGTACAGAAAGGCGCCGCAAAGGTACTTGGCGTAGATATTTCTGAAAAAATGCTCTGTCAGGCAGAAAAGATCAACAGCCATGAAAAGATCAGTTATCAGAGAGCGGCCATGGAAGATCTGGAATTTCCCGCCGATTCTTTTGATATTATACTCAGCTCTCTGGCTTTACACTATGTTCAGGACTTTCCTTCTCTTGTCCTGAAGATCCGCAGATGGCTGAGACCGGAGGGAACCTTTCTTTTTTCTGTAGAACATCCCGTATTTACCGCCTATGGATCTCAGGATTGGTATTATGATGAAAAAGGAGAGATCCTTCATTTTCCAGTGGATAATTACTATTACGAAGGAAAGAGGGATGCTGTATTTCTGGGAGAAAAGGTCACAAAATACCACAGGACTCTGACCACCTATGTAAATACACTGCTGAAAAACGGATTTATCCTGGAAAGCCTGGTGGAACCGGCCCCTCCGGAAAATATGATGGATCTGCCGGGAATGAAAGATGAGATGCGCCGGCCCATGATGCTGCTGGTCCGGGCGAAGAAATAAATACTGGCGAAAAAATGTTATAGAAAAAGCGCTGTCACATTAAACATATGTCAGGAATATTTATACATTTTATGTGAATTTGTCGAGCATAGCTTTGCGACTATAGGCTCAAAGCGGCACAGACTGAGTAATGAAATGTATAAATATTCTCGATTTTGTTTAATAGGACAGCGCCTTTTTGTATGTTATTTATAATTTAATACCAGCGGACCATTGGGAAATCATTATTGATGCCTTTTGTCAGAAGAATCTGATGGATATCAATGATGCCGTTATGGAAAGTTGCCGCGCAGGCATTCAGATACATATCCCACATACGAAGGAAACGTTCGTCGAACATTTTCCGCTCTTCCTCTATATGCTTGTGGAAATTATCCGCCCAGCACAGAAGGGTCTTGTTGTAATGAAGACGGAGATTTTCCACATCCATGGTATGGAAATTATCCTCTGCCAGACAGGACAGGATCTCCCGGAGGCTTGGAATCGTTCCGCCAGGGAAAATATATTTTTTGATCCAGGGATCTCCTGCATGTTCTTTCAGAGCGCTGATAAAGTGAAGGAGGAATACGCCGCCTTCTTTCAGGACTTTGCTGACACAGTCTACAAAAAGCTGGTAGTTTGGCCTGCCTACATGCTCGATCATACCTACGCTGACAACACGGTCAAAGGTATAGCCGCTTTTGGGAAGATCACGGTAGTCCATGATCTCAGCTGTAAGGTAATCCTGAAGACCTTCTTCTTCGATACGGCGGTTGAATTCCGCGCACTGTTCTTTACTTAAAGTGATTCCTACGCCTTTGATTTTGTGTTTTTTTGCTGCTTCGATGAGTAAAAATCCCCAGCCGCAGCCAATATCCAGCAATGTCATGCCTTCCTTCAGATTTAATTTCTGAAGGATATAATCTACTTTATTTACCTGGGCCTGATACAGAGTATCATCCGGGTTCTTAAAATAACCGCAGGAATAACTCATGGTTTCGTCCAGCCATAACTTATAGAAGTCGTTTCCGATATCGTAGTGAGAAGTTACTTCTTTTTCCTGATTCTTTTTGGAAACAGATGTATGGATCAGTTTTTTCAGGGCAGATTCATTGGTGGAGAATTTCCCCATCTGGCCCAGAAAATGATCAAGGGCATAATACAGGTCTCCCTCGATCTCCAGATCCCCGTCCATGTATGCTTCACCAAGAGCTAGAGAAGTGCTGGTGAGAAGTTTTGTTTTTGGTATTGGTTTCTTAAAATCTACGGTAAATTCTGGTTCTCCTTCTCCGATCAGATATTCTTTGCCATTTAGTTTTACCTTAAAGGGATAGTCGTCAAATTTCCGCAGAAAGGTGATCATAATATCTTCCAAGTTTCCTACCTCCAGTTAAAAATTTGCTGTGATGCTATGGGAATACTGCATATAAAAACTGCCAATTATAGCACCATAATTATTTTAATCCTGAAAAAAAACAACTTCAAGGCGCTAATAGACGAAAATTACAGACAATATTTCAGGAATTATTATAAAAGTGACGAATAACAGATCAGGTACGATGATTAAAATGCCGGACTGTGTATTTACAGAAAAACAATCAAGTGTCTTGTCACATGTAAAAACATGGTGTATAATTCCTGTTAAAATTGTGTTAACAGGAGGGGACAGGGATGGAGTCCGTAAAAGAAGAAATCGAGAAGCTGAAGAAAGAAAAAAGAGCGGTTATACTGGCCCATTATTATGTGCCGGGTGATGTCCAGGAGATTGCAGATTACATAGGAGATTCTTATTTTCTCAGTAAAAAGGCAAGAGAAACCGATGCAGAAGTGATCCTCTTCGCAGGAGTATCCTTTATGGGAGAAAGCGCCAAGATCCTGAATCCGGAGCGGATGGTTTTGCTTCCGGATCCTCAGGCGGATTGTCCTATGGCACATATGGCTTCTCCGGAAAAGATACAGGAGATGCGGAACCGATATGAAGATCTGGCGGTGGTCTGCTATATTAATTCTTCCGCCCGGCTGAAAACTTTGTCAGATGTATGTGTCACTTCCTCCAATGCGATAGATATTGTGAGAAAACTGCCCAACAAAAATATTTTCTTTATACCTGACGGAAATCTGGGAGCTTATGTAGCGGCTCAGGTTCCGGAAAAAAATGTGATCCTTAATGAAGGATACTGCCCGGTACACCGGGAGATCACCCTGGAAGATGTAAATAAAGCCAGAAAGGATCATCCCGGAGCTCTCTTGCTGGTCCATCCGGAATGTACAGCGGAAGTAGTGGAAAAGGCAGACTTTGCAGGAAGTACGTCAGAGATCATCCACTTTGCCTGTCAGTCGGAAAAAAAGGAATTTCTCATTGGCACCGAGGAAGGGGTCATGTGGGAGCTGGAGCAGAAATGTCCGGGAAAGGTTTTCTATCCTGTAAAATCGGAACAATGTTGTCCGGGTATGAAAATGGTTACCCTGGAAAAAGTAAGAGACGCATTGAAAGAAGAGAAATATCAGGTAGTCCTGGATGAAGAGACGGCCAAAAAAGCAAGACTGCCTCTGGACAGGATGCTGGAGCTGGGAAAATAGGAGGAGATAAAATGGAGATAAAAAATACAGATATGCTGATCGTGGGAACAGGAGCCAGCGGACTTTTTGCGGCTCTTCATATCCCTCAGGACCTCCGTGTACTGATGATCACAAAGGGCCAGGTAAAAGAAAGCGATTCCTTTCTTGCCCAGGGCGGGATCTGCATGCTGAGAGATGAAGATGACTACGACAGCTTTATGGAAGATACTTTAAAGGCAGGCCATTATGAAAACCGCCGGGAATCTGTGGACATTATGATCCGTTCTTCCCAGGGCGTGATCCGGGAACTGATGGGATATGGAGTGGATTTCGCAAGAAAAGACGGAAAACTGGATTTTACCAGAGAAGGCTGCCATTCCAAGCCGAGGATTTTGTTTCATGAAGATATTACGGGAGAAGAGATTACCAGTAAACTGCTGCAGGCCGTACAGAAGCTGCCGAATGTAGAAATCCTGGAGCAGGTTACCATGCTGGATATGATCGAAAAAGAGAATACCTGCCTGGGGATCCTGGCAAAGACAGAGGAAGGGGAACATCTGGGAATACAGGCAGAGTATACCATATTCGCCACCGGCGGTATCGGGGGCTTGTATCAGCATTCTACTAATTATCCTCATTTAACAGGAGACGCCCTTGCCATAGCTATGCGTCATGGGGTAGAATTAGAACATATTGACTATATCCAGATCCATCCCACTACCCTGTATTCGAAAAAGCCCGGCCGCCGGTTTCTGATATCGGAATCTGTCCGGGGCGAAGGGGCGAAACTCTATAATGCAAAAGGGGAGCGGTTTGCCAATGAGGTCTTGCCCAGGGATGTGCTGACCGCAAAGATCCGGGAGCAGATGGAAAAGGACGGGAAGCCTTTTGTATGGCTGGATATGACGGTCCTGGGAGAAAAGGTCATACTGAATCATTTCCCCCACATCTATGAAAGATGTCTGGAGGAGGGTTATGACGTGACAAAAGACTGGATACCGGTAGTGCCTGCCCAGCATTATTTTATGGGAGGCATTCATGTGGATCGTGACAGCAAAACAACCATGGACCGCCTCTATGCGGTGGGAGAGACCAGCTGCAACGGCGTCCACGGCGCCAACCGTCTGGCCAGCAATTCTTTACTGGAGAGTCTGGTATTCGGAGAAAGAGCCGCTTCTTCTATCGTGGAACACTGGGAGAGGTCAACGGGATCAACAGAGGAATTTACAAAGCTTCTTCAAAAGACAGAGGCGTGCGTCTGTCAGCAGGAGAAGGACCTTGCAGATACATATAAGCAGGAAGTATTAGGAGAAATTGAAAGGGAGAAACAGGCAAAATGAATGAGATCACCATGAAATTAAATGCGGACCGGCTGATCCGCATGGCTTTGGAGGAAGATATTACCAGCGAAGATATTACCACAAATTCTGTAATGCGGGAAAAACAGAGGGGAGAAGTCCAGCTTTTATGTAAAGAGACAGGCATCATTGCCGGGATCTGGGTCTTTGAGAGGGTATTTACCCTTTTAGATGAAAATACAGAGACGGAATTTTATGTAAAAGACGGGGATAAAGTAGAAAAAGGACAGCTTTTAGGAATCGTAAGGGGAGATATCCGGGTACTTCTCTCCGGAGAACGGACAGCTTTGAATTATCTTCAGAGAATGAGCGGTATCGCCACCTATACCCGCCAGATTGCAGATCTGCTCAAGGGTAGCAAGACAAAACTTCTGGATACCAGGAAGACGACTCCCAACATGCGGATCTTTGAAAAATACGCGGTAAAGACCGGAGGCGGATATAATCACAGATACAACCTTTCCGATGGGATCCTTTTAAAGGATAACCATATCGGAGCAGCGGGAAGTGTGAAAAAAGCCGTGGAAATGGCCAGAGAATATGCGCCCTTTGTGAGAAAGATCGAAGTGGAGACAGAAAATCTGGATATGGTGAAAGAAGCCCTGGAGGCAGGAGCGGATATTATCATGCTGGATAATATGACTCCGGAAATGATGAAAGAAGCGGTAGCTCTTATAGACGGCAGAGCCCAGACGGAATGTTCCGGAAATGTGACAAAAGAGAATATCGAGAATCTGGTATCCATAGGCGTAGATTATATTTCCAGCGGCGCTCTGACCCATTCTGCGCCCATTCTGGATCTTTCCTTAAAGAATCTTCATGTAGTGGACTGATCACCCAGGCAGTCGCCAAATGAACATAAATGTTCACTTGGCTCCTTGCTTTATGATATACTAGCCGTAGAACGGCTAGTATCATCGGCAGTCGCCAAATGAATATAAATGTTCACTTGGCTCCTTGCTTTATGGTACAATAGAGGCAGAAAAACCAGGCATCGGAAGATTTTTGGAAGGGATATTTAAACAT
>ERZ1643247.1280-NODE-1280-length-24141-cov-62.571701_pt1 | contig 24141 bp, 20 predicted proteins | sample MGYA00579264_ERZ1643247 | MGnify/ENA primary metagenome ERZ1643247 (study PRJEB29033, sample SAMEA4952262) | chicken gut metagenome | biome: Broiler Chicken; feature: Gastrointestinal Tract; material: Caecum | place: Ireland | collected 2018 | study: Broiler... | reverse complement strand
ACTCAAAAACTGAATATGCTAATGTAGCACAGTCGGTAGTGCACCGCCTTGGTAAGGCGGAGGTCACGGGTTCAAGTCCCGTCATTAGCTCCATAAACAAAAATCGCTAAAAGCCTTATAAATAAAGGAATTTAGCGATTTTTTCTTTTCAATTTTAGAGAGCACTATCCTTTTCCAAAAATGCAATAGGTGTATTTTTTAAGTGTCGTAGGTGTATAAATTAAATCAAAAAATTATAAAAATAAAGACCGAAAACTCAATTTCGAATTTTCGGTCTAAAACTGTCCAGATACATCTAAAACTAGCACGGTAGATGTATATAGGTGTATATAAATATCAAGCTTTATAACAATAAAATTTGTATTACACTTCTTCAAACTTATGATATTTTAAAATGTCATAGTCAGATATTACTTTATATAGAGTTTCCCCTTTATCATTAGCTGCCCAAGGAGTATTTTCTCTATGTGTAAAAGAAATAATTGTTTTTGTATTGTAACCTTTGTATTTTTCTAACGTGTTACGAATTGAATCTATTTTTCTTACTCCATCTATACTATTCATAATTCTACTGTTTAATGGCATCTTATATTTTGCTGGTAGCTTGTCATGCATTTTTAATGAAAATTTATCTACATATGTTGTTGGCGAACTATTCTTATAAGTTTCATATAAGGTTTCAATAACTGGACCATATTTAAAAGCAAATATTTTATCTTTAAAAAGCTTTTTATTATATTTACATAAATAGTCTGCATAGCAATAATATACTAATTTTTCTAATCTAGTATGTGTGCATTTATACATTGACAAAATATAGTTTGCAACATCAATTGCTGTAATTTCTGAGTCCTTTGATAAATATTTTAGAAATTCTTCTGATGTTTTCAATAATTTAACATTATCAAAAAATGGATCTAATTCAACAACATCTTTCCATTTTGCTGTCTTTGTTGAAATAGTATGTGTAGCAATCGAATAATTCTCATTAATATTTTTTTTCTTTTTTAATTCGTATATTAAGTTTTTAAAATCTTCATTATAATCTGTATAATCAATAGCAATTCTTTCCCCTGTATTATAAGAGCTTCCTAAAACTATATAATGTTTAATCACTTCAAACCTCCTTGTTTATTTTTAAATAATTGTTCCCATTTAGTGTATGCTTGTTTGTGTAATTTATGAGATTCGTGATTCTTTTTCTCATCATCTTTGAACCACAATTGAACTTCCCATAAATAATTATAATTATCTTCCTTAATATAAATATGAATAGCTTTATATTCATCCTTGGAAGAATTTAAGCATTTAAATTTAGGAAAATTTTCCTTTATAAAATTCTTTACTTCATTAAAAGTAAAAACTCGGTTAGTAATAACTCTCAACCCAAACATATCATTTAAACATTTATTGATGGCAATTGTCCCAGATTTGCCAGTAATTTTTTTGGTATTATAGTTAACTAATTTAAATAATGTTGAATTTAATTGCTTTACTCTTGAATGAGAAACATTTGGAAGAGATGATATTTTTAAAACTTGTTCCAATTTTTTTTCATTTAAAAAATCCCTATATTTAAAAATATCTATTAATTTATTAACATCTTCAAGCGTTTGCCAAACTGTTGTCGTCATTTGATTATATTTTAAACCATTTTCTAAACGCCAATCATCACAAACATTCTTATATATATTATAAGTTTCTTCTAATAAAATTTTTAACTCTTCTAAATCATTCATATTTATATTATAGCATACTTGTCAAGTATTTTGTATATCATTATTTCAATTCTTTTATAAATTTTGAAAAAATTTACATATCAAAATCTTTTTCTTTTTTCGTTCTTCGCTTTCTTTCTTCGAGTAATTGTTCTAGCAAATCATCATATTCTTCATCTGTCATATTTGAAAGCAAATCATTCTTTTTGGTTTGTATTTCTTCTTGTCTTCGCCTTTCATCTTCATATAGTTTTTCTTGTTTAATCTTTTCATTTAACTTTTCTGTCGTATTTCGTATATATTCGTTATCAACGGAGTTGTAAACAGTAATTGTTGTTTTTACGTCTCGATGGCCTAAAAGTTGTTGAATAACCTTTGGGTTTTCATTCATTTCAAAAAGCATATTTGAAAATGTATGGCGAAGCCCATGAAAATGTATATTATATTTATCAAGATTATTTCTTCTCTTAAATCTATCAAACACCATTCTACAACCAGAATATGTTCTAACACTTCCGTCGTCATTAGCAAAAACATATGACGTTGGTGCAGTTAATTCTGCGGTTACATTTTTATTAGTCTTTTCTCTATTATTTTGTTTTTCTTTCCAAGTTTGTAATGTATCAACTACAATGTCTGTAATTGGGATTTCTCTAACACTACAAGTTGTTTTAGTATCACCAACAACAGTCACACGAGTTAATACATTACCTTCGCTGTCAAACTTTGGAATTTGAGTTATACCCCTTTCAATTTTCAAAGTTTTATTTTTGAAGTTTACATTTTTCCATTGAAGTGCACATACTTCACCAATACGCAACCCAGCAAATAACAAAAGAATACACATCGGTTTTAAAAAATTTGCTTCATCTTTATTTAATGCTTCTAAAAATTTTGTTCTTGCTTCCGGTGTTAATGCTTTATATTTTTCTTGTCCACTATAAACTTTTCTATCTTTAACTTTGATAAGGACTTTTCGTGTTGGATTTTCTGTTACCCATTTTTATCTATCGCATAATCAAAAAATTGTGCTATTAAGTGCTTATTCTTTTTAATTACATTTAAACTGTAGTCTCCATCAATTAATTTGTTAATAGCTTTTTGAACAACATAAGTATCAATTTCATAAATTTTCATATTGCCAATTATTGGTTCAATGTGTAATCTAAAATTACGAATAATACCTTCAAAAGTTCGTGGAGTTACAGCACTCTTTTTAAATACTAAAAGCCACTCACTCATAAGTTCACCAAATGTTTTATGCTCAATAATTTCATAAGAATTATTTTTTATTCTTCCAGAAATCTCGCTTAACTTTTTAGCAACTTCAGTTTGATTTTTCCCATAAACTGTTCTTCTTTTTTGTCTACCTTTTTCATCATATCCAATAGTTATACTTCCAACCCAAATCCCAGTATCCTTTCTTTGGAAAATACTGCCTTCACCATTAGTCCTTTTTGTTTTTGTAACAACCTTATTCTTAGCCATTTTGCACCTCGCTTTTATTATTGTTAAGTGTTAGCCAAGTAACAAAATTGAGCACACTTACAACTTGTCTTTTACCGACTTTTGTTGTTGGAAAATCTTTACTTCTAAGAAGAGTTCTTACATTATCTCTACCAAGTCCTGTAATTTTTATTAAGTCATCACAGTCTAAAAAATCTTTACCATATTTCAAAGAAATTCTATTTACTTCATTTTGTATTAAGTCATTTATGTTAATGTTTGTATTGTTCATTTATTCCTCCTCACAAACTAAAATTTCTTTCTATATCTAATTAAAAATTTTCTATTAACCTCTCTATTTCTAATCTCTATTTCTAAATTTTTAAACTGTGATTTAATAACAAAAAAAGAAGAAGTGGGCTTCACACTTGCTTAAAATAAAGGAAGTAGGTTTGAGTCAAAAATGTAACATTGAAAAAAGTCTTATTTTATAAGGCTTTTTGTTACTTTTCTGTATTCAAAGCGTTTCTTCCGCTTATCCTGTATCTTAAAATCTAATAAAGCGAGTCATACAAAAATCACATTTCAAACTCTTTTTGTTTTCTATATCTCTCTAACTTGTTATAGAATTGCTTAAAGTTTTCCATTTCATAAATCTCTTGATTATGATAGTATTCAAGGCAATCAAAAAGATGTTGCCATTGTCTTTTTCTTTGGCGTTTTTTATAATATCTATCTCGTTTTGTATAAGTTGTTATACTTTCAATCTTATCTCTAATATGACCAATTTCTAATGCTGTCTGAATTGTCTTATTTCCCAATCTTCGCATAATGTCTTGCTTGTAAATTTCGACATTGTATTCATCAGGAATATGCTTATAATTTTCTTTTTGCCATTTGTCTAATTTGTAAAGTTCATATAAAAAACTAAAAAAACTTTTTTGTAAATTTTTATTACTTGTAATCAAATTTCTAGTTATATCATCAACATAAGATTTTACACTTTCCATATTCTCACTATCATAACTTACACGACCAGATTTAGGCATCATATCATACAAATTTAAGAGTTGCTTTTTAAGTCCTTTTTTTAGAGTTATTGCATTTGAAAACATTTCATATTTATCCGTTAAATCTTTTCTTGTTTTAACTATTTCAGCAGTTCTATTTGTTAATGCTTTTTCAAAAATTACTTTGCTAGATATTAAAACATTTTTAGGTATTTTGCCAGAGTGAAAAACAAGTTCATTATTGTTTTTATAAAACTTTGGTTCTTTCTCGAAAAATGATATATGGATATGTTTATTCTCAGTGTTCTCGTGGAGCCCTGCATACCAGATTATGTTGTCTTTGTCTAGTCCAGCACGAGTAAAAAATTTAGGTAGTTCTTTTTTGATAAAGTTATATGCTTGCTCATAATCTATGCAATACATTTCACCAAATTCTTCTCTAAATGAAATTACCATATCCCATATACAACTTTGCGTATTTCTTAACTGTTCTCTTAACTCTCGTTTTTGCTCATCTGTCAAAAGTCCATCTTTACTAAAAACTCCACAAGATTTTTCGTTATTGCCAACATATTTTGTATAATCAGTTGGAGTATTGTCTATAGAACCAGTGTCAACATAACTCACATAGTTATAACTTGCTGTGCAACTCAAAAATTCTCGTTTTGCAATTTCTTTTTCTTGACTAGATTTGTATTTATCTTTTGGTTTGTAATACTTACACAATAAAACAATGTTGTCTGTCATCTTTTCACCTTCTCGTAAATAGCATTTAAGACATCTTCCATTTTATCAAGCCTTGAAATAATCTCATCTTCTTTCATCTCTTTAAAGGCAACTTGTTTTAAACATGCGTTTAAAAACTCGTTAATTGACCCGTATTGGCTTTTTTCGTAAATCTCTTGTAATTTATCAACCAAACGCTTTTCTCGCAATCTGAGCATGTTTTGGCACTTAATTTTGCTATCTCTCATAGCTCCTCCTTTTGTTTAATTCGATTTGTTTAAATTTTAAGTTTAATTTTACATTTCACACCTCCTTTTAAAATGATTTTACTATTGTCGCTGATTCACCATTTGAACCTGCGGGAAAATATGTATAAGAAAAAAAACACCATTGCAATTTGCAAAGATGTTTACTCCTTCTATATTATTAACTACATGTTTTTCTAAATCGTGGGGTCATTTTTAGCATTTTTTAAAAAAAAGTTTAAATATGTTTCATTTATACCCCCTCACTTATATACAAATCGTAAGGCACTTTTAGCTAAAAAAGTCCCTAAAATAAAGCAATTAAGACTTGTCAAAAAAATAAATTTTTTAATTTCATATTTACAAGGACATGTTCTTATAAAATATCAAAGACTTTACTTTTTCTTCATTAGTTGATACAAAAAAATTACTCCCTCTATATTATTAAGGACATGTTTTTTAAAAAATATCGTGGGTTTTTACTGTTTTTAGCAAAATTTATTAAAAATATTTTGCCCCTCTATTATATATAAGGACATGTTTTTTTAATTTGTCAGGTATAAATTTATGGTTTTATAAAAAATAGTTTCAAATTTTTTATCCCGCTATTATATAAGGGCATTTTTTTGAAAAAAATTTAGTCAGCAAATGATTTTTTTTGAGAAATCTAAAAACATATTTCAACACAAAAGAAAAAAGACACCAAAACTGATGTCTTAAAACTCTAAATTACAAAAGAAAACTTTTCTTTATTATTAATTTCTTTTGAAAGTAAATACTTAACAAAAAGTATTAATATATATAATTATATTAGAGTAAAATTACAAACTCATTTAAAAATCGCAAATCAAAACTTGTTTTATTATAAATGTTAGTGATTATATATTAGTTGTTTCACTCCTTTTTCTTTTGTGGCTAAAACTACATCATGTATTCCGCTTGCTTTATTACCCTTTCAACTGCACCTTCTCTATATTCAGGTGGGTAATTATATCTCTGCAATAATTTTTTTATTTGCATTCGCATACGAGCTTGAGTCGTTCTTTTTTTAGACCAATCAACAGTTGCATACTCTTGAACAATGTCTTTCAACTCTGAAGCAATTTGATAAAGCACTCCATCTTTCATCATTTCAATAGCACTTTCCTCTTTTATCAATGCATCGTAGAATGCTTTTTCTCTTCCTCTTAAATGATTTTTATCAGAAAAATTTTTGTCACTTACCATCTCACGAGAAAAATCTACAAGTCCCATAATAGTTTTATTTATAACAGATGCATCTTCCCTTGTATTATATTTATCAAGAAGCAGTCTAAGTTTTTCACTATATTCATTTGATTTTATCAAATTATATTGCTTATATTCTTTAATGGCTTCATTCAGTAGTTTTTGCATGATTTTTATAAATATATGTGGTGGATTTGTTTTTCTTAATTGTTCAATACTATCTTCGCTTAACAATTCCCAAACTTTTACTTTTTCTTTATCTTCACTTACTGATTGTAAAACTTTTACCTCATCTCCTTTTATTGCTTCTGAAATCAATTCTGAAACATGTTTGTTAATTTCTTCAGTGTTGAATACATAACCTTCATACTCAAGTTTCATTATGTAATGTCTAACTGATATATAATATAAAATCTTAGTTTTATATATTTCATTCAATATACCAGCAGCAACAATAAATGCATCTTTTAATCTTCGAGTTATTTTTAAAAAGTTTTGTTTTCTCTCATCATTTTCAAGAATTCTTTCTGCCCCATCTTGAATTGATTGAAATCTATCCTTTGAAGCATTGCTCATAAATCTATTTTTATCTATATTATAAAGCATTTCATCAAGTATAGACATATCTTCATCTATCATGGTTTTCGCAGTTGCTTGAACATCCTGCAAATTAAATTTTTGGTCTCTTGCTGTATAATCACTTAATGCTTGTGACAGACTTTTGTTTAATCCTATATAATCTACGATTAAACCACTTTCCTTACCAGGGAAAACTCTATTAACTCTTGCAATTGCTTGCATCAAATTGTGCCCTTTCATTGGTTTGTCTATATACATAACATCAAGATCTGGAACATCAAATCCTGTTAACCACATATCAACTACAATTGCAATCTTCTTTCTTGGTATTCCTTTCTTAATATCTTCGCCTTTAAAGTTTCTTGCTAGTTCATCTCTTTGCGCTTTTGTACCAAATGTATTTCTCATTTCCGCACTATCTTTATTACTATCTGTTACAACGAGAGCGATTAAATCTTTTAGCTTTGGATCAATTTCTATTAATAATTTATATAAATTGTAGGCAATTTTTCTAGACATACATACAATCATTGCTTTGCCGTTAAGAAAATTTTTTCTTTCTGTATAATGTGTATAAATATCGTTAGCGAGAAGTTTTAATCTATCCTTATCTCCAACAATTAATTCCATATTTGTTAATCGTTTCTGAGATTCAATAATTTGCTCTTCACTTACACCATCAATTGATCGCAGATCGTCATAGTAATTGTCAATTTCTCTTAAAATATTTTCATCGAGCCAAACTTTAGCAAGTCTGCTTTCATAGAATAGTTTTACTGTAGAGCCATCCTCAATAGACTGTGTCATATCATAAGTATCTACTATATCTCCAAATATAGCTGTGGTCATTTTATCTCTTGTTTTTACAGGAGTGCCAGTAAAACCAATAAATGTTGCATTTGGCAAACTATCACGAATATATTTTTCCATACCATATTTGCTAATATATTCAACAATCTGCTTATTCTCTTTTTTCATTATTATTTTTTCATCTAAACCATAGTGCGACCTATGAGCTTCGTCAGAAATAACAATAATGTTTTCTCTCTGATTAACAAACGAGTTCTCTTTATCAAATTTTTGTAGTGTAGTAAAAAATATTCCACCAACTTTAATTTTACCAATTTCATCAATCAAATCGTTTCTTGATTCTACTTGTTTTATGTTAGCAGACAAAAAATCCTTTGCACTACAGAATGTTCCAAATAGTTGATTATCTAAATCATTTCTATCGGTCAGAACAACTATTGTTGGGTTATTTAAACTATTATCTGTTATCAATCTTCTCGAAAGCATTAGCATTGTAAAAGACTTGCCAGAACCTTGTGTGTGCCAGATAATACCAGCCTTACCATCCCCATTTGGTTTTTTATGTTCTTTAATACTTTCATATGCTTTTTTAACTCCAAAATATTGATGGTATTGTGTTAAAATTTTAATAGGTCTTTCTTTATCATTTCTTATAAAGAATAAGTAATTTTTCAAAATGTCTAAAAGTCTTTCTCTATCAAATACACCTGCAATTAAAACATCAAGTTTTCTTGTGAAATTCTTCTTATATCCCATTTCACCATTTATACTTTTCCATTCGGAATATCTTGTAATATCTGATGTAAGGGTTCCTATTTTGTTGTTTGCTCCATCGCTTATAACTAGGAACGCGTTGTAATTGAATAATGTAGGTATATCATAACGATATCCATCTTCTTCGCTTTTACCACCAAGTTGCTCGTATGCTTTTTGTAAGAAGGTATCTTCTCTGTATTCAGGAGATTTTAATTCAAAAATAATCATTGGAATACCATTGATATATATTAAAACATCGGGAATCCTCGTCTGCCCTTTTTCGTTAAACTTTAATTGATGAGTAACTTGAAAAATATTGTTATCTACATTATCAAAATCAACAATTTTTATTGTAGGATTGCTTTCATTATTTCCTGTTTCAACTTCAATTCCACGAGTCAAATAATCATGAAAAATTCTATTTCGCTCAAAAAGTGAAGGATTTGTAATTCTTAATATAGAAGAAATGGCATCATCTATTAAACCAACCTTAACACCTTTATTAATTTTTTGCAATTGGGTTCTTAACAAACTTACATCAATAAATTCATCTAGACTACGAGCACAAACCCAAGAATTTTCATCATTTTCTTCTGGATTTAAAAATTCGTAACCTAAATCAGTTAATTTATCTATAATAACATTTTCAACATCACTTTCGCTTAATGTTCTTATCATAAGATACTCCTAATTGCTTTTCTACCATGCATTATAACACAAATTTTCACTTTTTGTATGTATTTTTGTAAAAAATAAACATAACATAATAAAAAACTATGTGCCATTATCAATGTTTACTATGTGTTGTTGCTCAGTTAAAGAAATGTTAGGAATTTCAATGCTACCAAGTTCTGTAAATGTAATTTGCGGGAATGTGCCCGATCTAGATTCAGCCATTGTTTGCAAATCATCAATTACTCTAAGGCTTGATAAAAATTGGTAAATATAATCCATTGAATAATTACTGTTGATTAACCTTAAAACCATAAGTTTTGTAGATACAACATAGTTGTCACAATCGTTTACTTTAACTAAAGCAAAGTGTCTATTTACTGGTCTAATCTCTGAATAAAGCAAATCGTTAAATTTGATAGATTTTTTTGCTTGTCCTGGCAATAATTCAGTTTCTGTAAAATCATTATGAAGAAATTTGCCATTAAGAACATCACTAGTATTAAGAAAAATAACTGATGGCTTACCAGTAAAATTATAGGTATCAGAAATACTTGTTAAAACTTTATTTAATAACATAAAACCTCCAAGGAGAAAATAATGAAATATAAAATAAATGATATAGGACAAATAGTTTGTGGTGGCACTCCTTCTACATCTGTAAAGGAGTACTGGGATAATGAAATAGTTTGGTTAACACCTAAAGACTTGTCTATAAATAAGTCGAAATATACAACTCAGAGTTCGGTCATGATTTCACAAAAAGGATATCAAAATTCTTCTGCAAAATTAGTACCAATAAACACGGTTTTAATGAGTTCTAGAGCTCCTATAGGTTATTTAACTATTGCAAAAACTGAATTGTGCACAAATCAGGGATTTAAAGCCATTATTTGTAATGAAAAAATTATAAATCATGAATTTTTATATTATTTATTACAAACAAAAGTCGAGGATTTAAAGACCATATCAACAGGTTCAACTTTTTTGGAACTATCGACCAACACTTTTAAAAATTATAAAATTGAAGTTCCAGATTTACAAGAACAACAGCACATAGTAAACAGTATAAATTATGAGGTGAAATATGCTTGTTAAATTAAAAGATATTTGCAATATTACAATGGGTCAATCGCCTGATTCTTCGTATTATAATACAAGTGGTGATGGATTACCATTTTTACAAGGAAGGACAACTTTTGGAAGAGTTTATCCATACTACGAAACATGGACAACTTCTTATAATAAGTGTGCAAATCCCAATGATTTATTAATGTCTGTAAGAGCTCCTGTTGGAGATATGAATATTTGTCAAACAAAAACAGCATTAGGTCGAGGTGTCGCAGCAATACATCCAATTAATATTTCGTTTCTTTATGTTTACTATTTACTTATCGCAAATAAAGATCACATTTGCTCTCGTTCTACTGGTTCTGTTTATGATTCTATATCAAAACCAGATTTAGAAAATTTACAATTCAACATCCACTCTAATGAACAAATTCAACACATAGTAAACATAATGTAAATATTATTCATCGCTATTTAAAATCTCCATAATTTTAGCATCTAGTTCTTTATCTTTTGCAAATAGTTCTTTTAGTTCTGCTTTGACTTTTTTTATTTCTTCTTCAATTTGTTCTGGTGTCATTTCATTGGAATTGTCAATACCAACATATCTACCAGGTACAAGGGAATAATCAGCTTCTCTAATTTCTTCTATCGTTGCAGATTTGCAAAAACCTTTTTTATCTTCATAATTTTCTTGTTTTAGCCAATTATGATATGTATCTGATATCTTCTTGATTTCATCATCTGTAAGAACTCTTGTTTTTCTATCAATCATTATCCCCATTTGTCTTGCATCTATAAATAAAGTTCTTCCTTTGTTTGATTTATTCTTCCTTAAAAACCAAGCACAAACTGGTATTGCAACAGTTGAAAATAGTTGAGTTGGCAATGTAACAATTGCATCTACTATTCCATCTCCAAGCATTGCTTTTCTTATTGCATATTCTTCTTTGCCCGATGTTGAAAGAGATCCATTTGCAAGCAAGAAACCTGCAACACCATTAGGAGCCAACTTAGAAATTATGTGTTGAATCCAAGCATAGTTCGCATTTCCTGCTGGCGGAGTGCCATACATCCATCTTGGATCGTTTAATAGTTTTGGTTGACCATAGTCACTAATATTAAATGGTGGATTTGCTAATATATAATCTGCTCTTAATGTTGGGTGTTTATCATCGTGGAATGTATCTGCATTAGATAAGCCTAAATTTGCCTCGATGCCACGGATTGCCAAGTTCATTTTTGCAAGTCTCCATGTGTTAGCTTCTTTTTCTTGACCATATATAGCAATATTATCAATGTTTCCTTGATGTTCTTTTACAAACTTCGCAGAGTGCACAAACATACCACCAGAACCACATGCCGGGTCATAGACCTTACCCTTAAAAGGTTCAATCATATTAACAAGCAATTCTACAATGCATCTTGGAGTATAGAATTCGCCGCCTTTTTGTCCTAAACTTTTAAAAAATTCTCCAAGGAAATATTCATAAACTCTACCAAATAAATCACCTTCATAGTTTTTTGTGTCTAGTTTGTTTGTAAACAAATCAACAAGTTCACCAAGCAATGATTTATCTATCTCCAACTTTGAATATGTTTTTGGCAATATGTTTTTAAGTGTTGGGTTTTCTTTTTCAATTTCAACAAATGCATCGTCAAGCACTTTACCTATTTCAGGAGATTTAGTAAATGTTGTAATATATTCCCACCTTGCTTTCTCAGGTATCCAGAAAACCAAATCTTCTTCATATGCATCTCTATCGTTTTCAAAACCCTCTCCATCCGCACCAGACAGCGTCAATGACGCTTTTTATTTTAAACCTTTTTATAATGAATTTATTTGTGCGCTTATTTTCATATTTTTAACTATTCGCACTTCTTTTATTCTGAATTGATTTCAAATATAAAAACAGAAAAAAATTGGTTTATTTTGAATGTCAAAATTAAACGATTGAGACGAAAAACACAGAGCAATCGCTCTGTGTCCTATTTTTTTTGTTGCAAAATTGGGAAATAAATTGTTGTTAATCGACGACGAAAAACAATTTTTTGATGTTCTTCAACTCCAATTTATATTGTTGCCACGAAACAAGCACTTGGAATCCATTGATTGCTGACAAAATCTCGTCCCAAAACAACAACTTTGTCCGCATAAACATAGACATAATATCCTTGCGAGCCTTCCAAATATTCTCCTGTTGGGATGTGGTAACTTGTCCACAAATATGCAACTGAAGCGGTGTTGAAGATGTTTGGAAGTTCCTCGTCGGCAACATACATCGAACCTCTTGTGTTCATGTCCCAATGGCTGTGTCCGTTGAACATGCAAACTTCGGAATACTTTTTCAAAATTGCCCTAAGTTGGGCATCCTGAATCACTCCGTCCCAGCCTTGCCCCTCAAAACTGCCGGCAATGGTGTCATACAAAGATTGGTGCAGATAAACAAACACAGGTTTGCCAGGCTCGGCAGATATGATTGCACTTAATCTTTCATCCAAAAACTCCAATTGCGCATCGCTTAAATCTGCATCCACACTGCTGACACTGCTTTCACTTCCGAGGAAGATGTGGTGGAACCCGTCAATCTCTTTTTCATAATATACAGAATCAACATTTGCATAGGTTTTGAAATAGCCAACTTGAGTTTGATAGTTCCCCATTCCATTTCCGTCATACAAATCGTGATTGCCCAAAGAGAAATAGATTTCTGGCAATCCGTTGACTGAGGAAAGAAGTCTCAAAGCCTCTTGCCATTCATATTCCTTCCCTGAATTTGCAATGTCGCCAGCAATGATGAGTGCATCACTGTTTGGACTGACTTCAACAATGTCGTTGCACATGTCAAGCAAATGCTGAGAGTTGATTTCTTTGGAATTTGATGCCGCCAGATGCGAATCTGCAACAGCAATATGGATGTCGCTGACAACTTGAAACTCTGACAAAACTTCACTTGACACTTGAAATTGACAGCCGGTTGGAAGAATGAACTCTGCACAATCTTCACTCATGCCAACATCATTAAGCCCATATGCCACAAGTTTGGTTGCCTCTGCAGGAATGATTGTATTTTCATACATTTCAAAAACCATTGGGTTGGAAACAATTTTGAAAGGCGCAAGACTTGTATATTCCTCCAAAATACCGTCCTCATTTGCCCAATAGAAAACCACATCTGTTGCCTGAAAACCAGACGCAAATTCAATTGTCACTTCTCCATTTGCAAGTCCAGAGGTTGAATCATCAATGGAATATAAAATTGAAGTTGGCGCTTCTGGAATGTCCAATTCCTCCGTTGTGATTGCGAAATTGCAAGAACTTTTCTGTTCGCCGTTTTGATCAAACAAAATCACCTTATAATTTCCTTGTGGAAAATTTTGAAAGGGTCTTTCTGTGGCAACATAACTTTTTTGCACTGAATAGGTCTCACCTGAAAGATAGCCATTTTCATTGAAGTGGCGAAATCTGATTGGGTCACGGGTTTGCACATCATCCGACGCTCGATAGACCCCCACCCAAAAATTGTCAAGCCCGCTTGCAGTGACATAAATTTCTTCGTTTAAACAATATTCCGCTTTGTTTGTGGCAACTTGAAATTCTGGATTTTCTGTTGTTTTCTTACCGCAACCAAATGGAACTGAGACGAAAAGCAAAAGTAAGACCAAAATCAAACAAGACAAATTTCTAACTTTACTCATTTTTCACTTCTTCTTTTATAATTCAATCAAGATAAAATCATGAACAACAATTTTAAATTTCGGTTGGCGCTTCAACAATTTCGAAATCAATCACTTGTTGAATTGAATAGCCAGATGTGTTGAAAAGCACCATTTTATATTCTCCAGCCGGCAAATCTGCATAGTCGCCTCTGTCGGCATTGTGAGATTGCTCTTTGATGTTGTAAGTTCCGCCAGAAACATGGTTGTCATCTTTGACATAGAACCAATAGATTGAAGTGTCTTCCTCCACGGAATCAGTGGAAAGATAGAGTCCAACCCACCATTGTTCGTTTGCAGAACTTTCTGGTGCACTTGCTGTCACGTTGATTGTTTCACCAACATAGAATGTTGTTTTTTCAAGCATAAGCAAACTGTCAACAACAGTCAAAACTGCATATCTTCTTTCAATTTCAACACCATTTTGGCTGAAGATTGCAACTGCTTGATATGTTCCCGTTGCAGTTGCAGTGTTGTTTTCATAGGAAACACTCACGCCTTCTGGAAGTTCTCCACTTATCACAAGGCTTTGTTCTGAGCCGTCACCCTCAACTGTTTTGTCTGAGAAAGTGATGTTTGAAAGATTGGCTGACCCATTGTCCTCGCCTGCTGGAAGCACTTCAATTTCAATGGAATATTTATATTCATATTCGCCGGTCACAAAATAGTAAATCACATATTCACCAGGGGTCAAACCACCAATTTGGTTGTCAATTTGGTCTTGAATGCAAACCGTTCGGATGAAATCGTCTGAATTGTTGTTGAAATAATAGTAATAAACAGAAACTTCACCGCCGTCAACATTGCCAACACCCGCATTTTTGTGATAGATTCCAATCCAAGCGTCACTTGTCAGTTCTTCACCCTCGCGTGTTGTTGTGACATAGACATTTTCGCCATATTCATAAACTGTTTTGTTTGTTGCAAGTTTTGAAACTGTGATGGTTGCCTCTCTGTGACCTACAACCTCACCATCTTGTGTGAAAGTTGCAAGAATGGTTTTTGAGCCAACTTCTGTTTGAGTTGGTTCGACATCATATGCAACATCGACGCCTTCTGGCAAGCCTGTGACAGCAATGCTCTTCTCTGTGCCGTCATAGAGGAAGTTGTTGCTTTCAAAAGCAACATCGCCAAGGTCAATGACATCTTCCCATTCATAAACAGGGTCAATTGTGACAGGAGTTGTCATGTCCATATGTGAAAAGTCATAACCTGTGCCAAAAACATCAAGACAGTCAGCGTAAGAGGAAATTCCGTTGCCATAGGTTTTGTTTGTTCCGTCTGGAGCAACATATGAAATGTATCCAATATATTGGTCTGCAAAACGACGAGAATATTGTGTGTCGATGTATTTATAGACATCATATGCAGGTTTGCGGTTTCCCTCAAGGTCAATCAGTCCAAGTCTTGCACTTGCGGCAGCTTCGCCTTCTGCATCTTGAACACGATAGTAAAACCATGCCTTAATGGAGTCGATTTGAGAAATTTTATACCAAACTGCTGCAATTGAGCCTGCTTGTTGGCCTCTTGTTGTTGCGTCATCAGCAGTGTTTGAAGAAACGCCAGATTCTGTCAAATAAACCGACCTCACCTGTCCGTCAAACTTCATATAGTCTTGATTTAAATATTCATCCAAAATTTCAATGTTGGAGAAAGTGATTTTTGAAGAAGTGTTGAAATCACCTGTCATGCCAACAGTTTTGCCAACAAGTGTGTCCATCAAAAGCACTTCAGAGGAAGCAAGCCCATAGGTGTAGCTGTGTGGAGCAAGTCCCCAATCATAATCTCCCTCTTGTTTTGTTTTTGCATTCAACCATTCAATCATGTCTTTTGGAGCATAAGGTTGAATTTCATCTGTGTTGTCATAACCCTTTTCTGCCCATGCCTGTGTGAGAGGAATGGAAACTGTGATGTCTTCATGATATTTCTTCCCTGCCAAGTTTGCCAAACGAAGAAGACGAGAATATTCTTCCATATATGTGTCAAGAGAAACTTGTTTCTCTGAAATTCGGTTGAAATCTTTTGCATAGTCAATTTCATTTCCAATCACGAAGTTGGAGATAAATCCATTTTCAAGGTTGTTTTGTGTGTATCTGTCTGCCAAAAATTCAATGATTGCAATGTAATATTCAAACCCATAGGAATTTGATGTGTTAAGAGCCATCAATGTTGTTCCTTGTGCCGACCAAGGTGCATAGGTCAATTTTTCAGGGAAAGTTTCCCAATTTCCACCATTGTTTGGTGCATAGATGATTGCGGTTATGTTTGCACCCAAGTTATAATAACTTGACACAAGTCTGTCAAAATAGTCCACCATTTCATGGTTGAAATAGAATGTTTTTCCGTTTGAAACAAATTCGATTGCGGTGTCTGGATGAGAAAGTGCAACCGCCTGTCCATCTTCAAAAATTTCGTTTGGATAAACAAATCGATTGATTTCAAAGTTGAGTGTCACATAAGAACAGCCCAAATCGTCATATGCCTCAACACTTTCTCCAAGCAAACCCTTCTTTGAAAGTGCGCTGAAAGTTGGCTCTGCAGAAACTTCTGCCTCAATGTCGGTTGTGTAAATTGGACCTTTCAAAATTTTGTCTTGCGCAACTATGTAATATTTATTATAAATTGCATCATATCCGCTTACATCCACCCTGTCAAACTCAACAGTTGCATTTGTGCCAAGGGTATATTCTCCAACCACGGTTGCATCTGCAATGTCGATGATGTCTTCAGAAAGTCCAGAATATTGGTCGCCAACAAGATATTCATATGCTGGCAGTGCCACCACCTGCGTTTCCGCATTTCCAACATCCTCTTCGTTTGAAGTGATGTCAATCAACATTTTGTCGCTTGTTGCAGAAACCTCCATCGAAATTGACTGTTGTGCCTCATCAATTTCCGGCAAGGTTGCCTCTTTCTTTCCGCATGCAGTCACAACAAGTCCAAAACTTGCAACCAAAACCGCACAAGCAACAACTCCTAAAAACTTTTTCCATTTCATAGTTTTTTCTCCTTTTTCTTTTGTTTTTATTATGAACAAACTGTTATGTTTTATTTTTCGTTGTCTTTTGAAACAAATTTTCCGTCTTCAAATCTGACTTGTCACTCTTTTTGTTTCACCTCTTACTTGTTTATCTCGTCAATTTTTCTGGAATCAGTGTGAGGAATTTGTTTCCATTTAACCTTTTTAAACAGGCAAACAATTGAGATTGGAAGATAGGTTGCAATGAAAATTGGGAAAGTGAGGCTGTATCTGATTTTTTGCCAAAAAGTTGTTTTCACACGCTTTCTTTCCACAATCAAAATCAAAAGTCCATAGCAGAAAAGCGCAACATAACCAATGATTAACCCCGCAATAAGACCTACCACAACATTCATAAACAGTGAATTTGCAAAGGCAACGCCAGCAAAAAGATGCTTGACGCCCATATATATGTAATAGAAAACCGACCAGAAAAGTGTTATTGGAGCAAATGGAAAAATCATCAACATCATCTCATAACTTGCAAACCAATGGCTTGAGAAAAATGTTGAAATGAGAAATAAAAAATACTTGGCAAAACATTGATAGAACCCCTTTTGCCATCTCATTCTTTGATTCCAGCTTGCTTTAAATGTGACAGGTTGCTCGTCATAAAAAATTGCATCGTCACAATATGTAATTTTGTTTCCTTTTGCAATTTGACAAGTGGAAAATTCAATGTCCTCAGTCAGTGTTGTGTATTTCCAACCTGTCTCTGTGTTCAGAATTTTGGTGCTGACCATGAAACCTGTACCGGAAATGAAAGTGCTTGAATTTAAAATTGCTCTTGGCGTGTGCATAAAACGGCACTCACGCAAAAAGATCATCCCTGAATTTGCAGAGATGGTGTTGGTGTTGAAATTTTTGGAATTTCTGTATGAAGTTGAAATGTCATATCCTGCATCGAGGACTTTGTTTGTTTCATAAATGAAATTTTCATCCAAAAGATTGTCAGCATCAAAAACTAAGAAAGCATCAATTTTTGTTTCGTCAATCTCTTTGGAAGTTTTGATTTTGTCAAGAAGAAAGTCAAGCGCATAGCCTTTTCCAACCAATTCTTTGTTGAAACGCTCAAAAATCCCCCACCCGCCAAATTGGGACTTTTCAATGGCTTGTTTAGCAACAAGGGCGGTGTTGTCTGTGCAATTGTCTGCCACCACAAAAACGCTGATCAAACTTTTGTCATAGTTTTGATTTGCAATGCTTTCAATCAAATTTCCAATAACTTTTTCTTCATTTCGGCCAGCAATAAGCACCGCAAAAGTGTGATTTTCCTTTGCCTCTGGAAATTTTTTCTTCGTGAAAAGACCAATAAGACCGATGACGAACTTATATGCAAAAAGAACTGCAAGTGTCACAGAAACAACAAAATTGATGATCACAACCGCATCCATTTTCCTTATTGACCTCTTCCTTTTTGTAATATTTTATAACATCATATCACAACTTTGCATTAATTGCAAGCAAAATAGTTAAAAACTTTTAAATTAAAATTCGTCATCACCGAAACAATAATTAATAAAAACCAAAACACCCGGCAAAACAAATATCAGTTCCATTAAAAAGCATTTTTTAAACAAAAAAATAAAATTTTCTATAACTAACATTCGTGCATTTGCAAAAAATAAAAAAAGGATGAATTATTCAATCATTTTTCAATCTAATATAAAAATAGTGGAAAAAATTATATCCACTATCTTTTTTGCTAACTTTTTTATACTGGAAATTTTTTCCATATTTTCAAGTTTTTGTGTTAATTTATAATTTTTATCTACTAATTCATTATAATCTTCATATATGTTTTTTAACTTTTCTGCAAGTTCTACATTTTGAACTACTTCTGGTAATGCCATAACTTTTCTTAATTTTTCCGTTGCGCCCATTATTTTACTCCTTTAAAAACACATAGTTAATAACTATGAGAAGTTTTAATAAAATTATTATAGCATATATTTTTTATTTTTGTATAAAATTATAAAATAAAATCATTTATTATTTGGATTTTTTTAATAAGCATATTAATCAGATTAAAAAAAACACTAGAAAAAAATTCTAGTGTTTAAAGTTTTTCTAGTTTTAAAGCCTCAATAAGCATATAAACATTTGTACAAGAATTCCACTCCCAAATTCTAAATCCTTGATTTCCAGAATATTGTTTTTCATGTTGCAAAACTCTTTTTTGAAAATTAATTTTAGCATTTGTTATAGCATCGCTAATTTTGGGCATAAAATAAGTTTTTAAAAGTTCCTTATTTGATTTGTCATAACCATTATTAATTTTTAACTCTTTTTTACACAAATAATCAATTTCTTTTATGAGTTGATTATTGTCCATTCTTTTTTCAACTTGTTTATAATGAGATAATAACCAAACTTCAAAAGCCATATTTGAGAATGCTATATTTACATTGCTTTCTTCAGCTAATTTTATTGCTGGTATTAAAGAATTTTCTTCAAACGTATTATCAATATCAAATACACACCACACTTGATTTGCTTGTTTAACCAAACGAGATGCTATCCTTATTAAATTTAACGGATCATCATTATGATATTCAATTTTTACATCATAAATACTTTTTTTTCTTTTAATAAGTTCAAAATAATTTTTTTCAGTTTCTTTTCCATTAGTTAAAATGTAAAAGGTATCTCTGGCTTTAATTTTCTTTTGTATTCTTGCCATCTTACACCTTCTTATACATATTTGGCAGATTTGAATAAAACCCAGCCAAATATTTTTTACTGAATAAATCTTTTTTTCTTACATTTGTATAATCAACTAAAGAAGATAGCTCGCTTACACCAACTGCATTTTTGCACGTAAAATATATTTGATCTCTTCGCAAATTATCATCCATAAGCATAACATTGTGTGCTGTACAAATTAATTGCGCATTATTTGGATTGTGATCAATAGAATTAAACATTTTAATTAAATAATCTGCAACCAAAAAATGTAATTTAGAATCTATTTCATCTAAAAGAATAACATTACCTTTATCAAGCGCATAGAGTATCCATCCTAAATAACATAATAATCGAATTGTTCCTTCTGAATGAAATCCTCTATCTCTATATAACAAAACTTCAGCATTTTTAACTATATTATCATCTTTATCATATACGTTATACACAGTATCTAAATCAATATTGTACATATTTTCATTTTCTTGTTTAATCTGTCCATATTGGTTAGGATTAACTTGTCTTTGCAAATCAAAAGCAAGTAATTCGTTTATATTTTTTAAATTCGCAACTTTGTCTTTTATTACTTGCATATTTTGAATACCAATATCAGCTTTTTTCAAAATATTTAATGCTTGATTTTTGTATTTTCCATTCTCCATTGTATATATATCTAATGAATTAGCATTATGTTCAAAAACTATTATTAGATTTCTAAACCATTCTATTACATCATTCATATACTTTGAAATAGCTAAATTAAAGCTTAAACTTGCAGATAAAAATAAAGTGGCTTCAGGTACTTTAATAAAGTTTTCATAAATTTTATCGCCCATAACATCTATTTTATTATTTTCTCTATTAAAAACTTGAGTTAACCTTTCTTGTTTTTTAAATAAATACTCTTTGTTAACTTTACCATGTAAAATTGTAAATCCATATCTATAAAAAATGTTATTTTGTATTATCTCAACTTCAAATAAAGACTCTTGATCAACAGCATCTTTATAAAAAGCGAAATAAGCATTATTCTGAATAGTTCCCATTTGTGGCGAAGATGATGTCAACACTGCATTTCTCATATAAGTTAAACACTTTAACACATTAGATTTTCCTGAAGCATTGGCACCAAAAATAATAGCAGATTTCAATAAACTATTATTTTCATCTTGGTTAAATAAGTCTTTATTTACACTAAACGTATTTATGCCATCAAATTCTTTAATAGAAGCAGCCTGTAAACTTAGTTGATTTTCATTATAGAATGACTTAGCATTACCAAATCTAAAATTTACTAACATAACTTTTCTCCTTGAATTGTGATTATTATAATATAATATATGCAATTTGTCAATTCTTAATGACAATATTTGCAATTTTTTTTCAAAATTATATATTAAGAATATTAACCATTAAAATAATTTTATACATATTAGCGTAAAAAATACATTTGTCTCACTTAACAAAACTAAAGTAAAAAACTTATTTTATATAAATTTAAACAAATTTACATAGTTTTAGGCAGTTTTAAATCACATGATTTTATTAAAAATATAGGCGTAGGTGTATGTAGGTGCACAAATTTTTAAATTTTTTGCACCTATTACAAAAAATACTAGCATTTTTGCTAGTATCTATAAGGGTTTTATTGGTATAGAGCACAAGATTTGTTTAAAATATTTTTAAATTGGTAAGGAAAAACCAAGTAAAAAACACCGCTAATTAATAAGGAGGAGATTAGATTATGGATATCGGTTAATTAGGACGGAGAGAATTTTCTCTCCATATGCTAATGTAGCACAGTCGGTAGTGCACCGCCTTGGTAAGGCGGAGGTCACGGGTTCAAGTCCCGTCATTAGCTCCAAAATCAAAAATCGCTAAAAGCCTTATAAATAAAGGGATTTAGCGTTTTTTTTCTTTTCTAAAATTTTATCTTCAAAAACACAAAAATTTACAATTGCTGTCAATTTTAACTTAAATTGATGTCAAAAATTTTATAAAAAATAAACAAAAAATAGACCGAAAACTCGCTTTTGAATTTTCGGTCTAAAACTGCCTAAAAATGACTAAAACCACCCCAAATTGGTGTCAATTGCTGTCAAAATTTTTATACATTAATCACAATACATAAATGATGGTTTCTCTATTTTATCCCACATATCTTTTAGCAAAACACCATTTATATTCGCTTTATTTTCAAACTCTTCACGAAATTTATATTCTTGTTGAAATTTTTGTGAACAAAATACAATATACGGAATCTTCATTACTTTTAGAGTTTTTATTAGCTCGTAAAAACACTTCATATTTTTCATTTTTATATTCAAATAACATTTCACTATAAAAAAATAATCCATTCAAAAATTCTTCAAAAGTTGCCTTAAAGGGTTCACCTTGTCTATATTGTTCTCTTGCAGTTGTAGGAGTTACAAGCATAGGATAACTTATTCCAACTTTTTTCTCTAATAATTCTTCATCTTTACTGAATTTCCAACCACAATTTTTACACTCACCATTGCCGTATTGATCTTGCATAGAAACATGACCACATATTGAACATTTTGTTTCAATATCTTCTTTAGGTGGTTCAAATTCTTCCCATTCACCTTTGTCATTTTTCATAATGCCTTATATAACATACCATGATATTAGTTTACCATAAATTATTAAAATTTTTAAGTAATTATAAATGTTTTTATCTATTTTGCAAAATATATACAAAACGACAAATAAATAAAAACAATATTGCAACTTTTTCTCAAATAATATTATATATATAATTTGTTATTTTTTATTCTTATAAATTGACGCATCCATTCCTAAAAAACTTACATCTCCATATCTTCTTCTTTTTTGCGTTTTCTTTCTTTGCGTTCTTCAAGTAATTGCATAAGCAGGTCGTCATATTCATCATCTGTCATTCTTGATATCAAATCATTTTTGCGATTTTCAAGATCTTCATGTCTTTTTTGATCATCAAGATACATTTCCACTTCCTTTATCTTTTCATTTAATTTATCAGTTGTATTTCGTATATATTCATTATCAACAGAGTTGTAAACTGTTATTGTCGTTTTAACATCTCTATGTCCAAGTAATTGTTGTATTGCCTTTGGATTTTCATTCATTTCAAATAGCATATTTGAAAATGTATGTCTTAGCCCATGAAAATGGATATTATATTTACTTAAATTATGTCGTTTAATAAATCTATCAAATATCATTCTACAACCTGAATATGTTCTAACACTTCCATCATCATTCGCAAAAATAAAAGATGTTGGAGCCGTAAGTTCAGCCGTAACATCTCTATTTATTCTTTCTCTTTCTATTTGTTTATCTCTCCATGCAAGCAACGTATTAACAACAATGTCTGTAATAGGGATTTCTCTAACACTACAAGTGGTTTTTGTGTCCCCTATAACAGTGGCTCGTGAAAGAATTCTACCTTCGCTATCAAACTTTGGAACTTGTGTTACACTACGCTCAACTTTTAAGGTTTTATTCTCAAAGTTAACATTTTTCCATTGAAGAGCAATCGCTTCGCCAATACGAAGCCCTGCAAATAAAAGGACATAACATAATGGCTTTAAGAAATTTGCTTCATCTTGATTTAATGCTGTAAGGAATTCTTTTCTTGCTTCAGGTGTTAATGCTTTATATCTATCCTGTCCGCTATAAATTTTTCGATCTCTCGCTTTAACAACAACCTTTCTTGTTGGATTCTCTTGCACCCATTTATTATCAATAGCATATTCGAAAAATTGACCGATAAGATGTTTATTCTTTTTTATAACATTCAAACTATATTCTGCGTCAATCAATTTATTAATAACTTGTTGAACAACAAAAGTATCTATTTGATAAACTTTCATATTCCCAATAATTGGTTCGATATGCAACTTGAAATTACGAATTATACCTTCAAACGTTCGTGGAGTTACAGAACTCTTTTTAAACACTAAAAGCCACTCTGACATAAGCTGACCAAAAGTTTTTGTTTCCATAGCTTCATAAGAATTGCTTTTTAATCTACCAGAAATTTCACTCAACTTTTTTGCAACTTCAGTTTGATTTCTTCCGTAAACAGTCTTTTTAATTATTTTACCATTTTCATCATGACCTACTGTAATAGCTCCTGACCACCTACCATCTTTACGCAAATAAATAGTTCCTTCGCCATTACTTCTTCTATATTTAGTTTTCACTTCATTTTTAGTTGGTGTTTTGTTTCTTTTACTATCCATTTTGCACCTCGCTTTTGCTATTGTTAAGTGTTAGCCAAGTAACAAAATTGAGCACACTTACAACTTGCCTTTTTCCGACTTTTGTTGTTGGAAAATCTTTACTCCTAAGTAGAGTTCTTACATTATCTCTACCAAGTCCAGTAATTTTAATTAAGTCATCACAGTCTAAAAAATCTTTACCATATTTCAAAGAAATTCTATTCACTTCATTTT
>ERZ1643247.1278-NODE-1278-length-24211-cov-122.944237_pt1 | contig 24211 bp, 19 predicted proteins | sample MGYA00579264_ERZ1643247 | MGnify/ENA primary metagenome ERZ1643247 (study PRJEB29033, sample SAMEA4952262) | chicken gut metagenome | biome: Broiler Chicken; feature: Gastrointestinal Tract; material: Caecum | place: Ireland | collected 2018 | study: Broiler... | reverse complement strand
TGAAAAGACAGTGCAGGGTCCTTTTTTTCGGCCATCCATACACTATAATTTATATGAGGTATGATATGGACAGACAGCGGGAACGGAAGCCTCCGGGATTTTTCTGTAGACACCCTCCCCGGACAGTAAAAGGATAAGAAGGTATCATTGGAATTGTATGAACAGATAGGAGAAAAATGGAGGGGCCTATGGAATATAATAAGGAACAACAGGAAGTCCTGATCCAGGACCTTATCCAGGGAAGAGATTAAAGAGCTGATCCTGGCGGCTACTTTCCAGTATCAGCAGGCCTGGTCAGAATATAAAGAAAGACTGGCTGTCCGGAATATGTGTATAATCGAGCTGCTTTTCTGTCTGGGGCTTCGGGTGGGAGAACTTTCCGCTCTGGATATGGCAGATTACCGGCCGGAAGAGAATACAGTGCTGATTCATGGAAAAGGGAGAAAGGAGAGTTATTGAAGAGGACAATCAGCTTTATAACAGGGAAAGGCTCTGTCAACCACAACAGCAGAAAATTCCATGCAAAGAATACAGATCCGAAACGGAGTCACTGGAATGTGGAATACTGCAATCAGGATATTCAAGAAATATACCATGAATTATTTGATGAGGCACTTGAAAGGTATTTAACGAGTGTGGCAGGGTAAAAGTTCTGCCGCACAAAATTAAGAAATTTTACGTGCCTGCGCCAAAGAATATAGCGAATGAAATTGAAAATGGTCAAGTCCATATTTGTGTGTAAATTACCTTTAGGTCTATGATGACCATTTAGGCTGCCAGTAATGCTTTTTGTTCCTCTGCAATCCGCACCAGGTTCTCAGGGATATCTGACTGTATCAGATTTTTGTATGTTTCCTTGCTAAACATTGCGGTTCGAGACTGCTGCACATTGCTGTGCTCAATCAGTAGAGAGCCCATCAAACGAATGATAGAATCTACATTTGGAAAGATCCCAATTACTTTTGACCGGCGTTTCAGCTCCCGGTTGAGCCTTTCCAGATGATTGGTTGTCCGGCAGGCTTGTCTTATGCGTCCCGGCATTATTATGGCCGTCATTGCATTTTCAAAGCCCTCATCCAGATATTCCATTGCTTTTTCAGCAATCTCTTTATAATCATTGATGATTTCATCCCGCTTTTTCCGTGCTTCCTCTATGGTCTTACTGCTGAACATTTCGAAAAGCTCTGACCGCAGTCCGGCCTGATATGCCTTCGGCGCTTTATCTGTAATGTTCCTGTTAAAATGCACCTGACAGCGCTGCCACGGTACAGCTGGAAATATCTTGCTGATCCCATGGAGGATCCCATCATGTGCATCGGATGTGATCATCAGCAGTCCTGTCAGTCCACGCTTCTTCAGCCCGGCCAGAAACTGTGTCCCTGTATCGGCGGATTCACAAGGGTATGTTTCAAACCCCAGTACTTCCCGATGCCCCTGGGCGTTTGTACCATATGCGATCATCAATGCTTTAGAGATCACACGATGATTTTCCCGGACTTTAAAATAAGTGGCATCTACGGTTAGAAACGGATACGGACCAGTAAGTGGACGATTTCTGAAATCCTCCACTTCCCTGCTGAGATCTTTACATACCTCTGATACCGCAGATTTGGAGACAGAAGTTCCGCATAGTGTCTCAACGATCTGAGACACTTTACGGGTAGAGACCCCATGGACAACCATTTCAGACATTGTAGAGATCAGCGCAGCTTCACTCCGGGAATAGTTATCAAAAAGCATTGTTTTGAATGGCTGATTCCGATGCCTGGGTACATTGAGGGTGATCGTACCGATACGTGTCTGGAGTTTTCTTTCTCTGGAGCCATTTCTGCTGTCTGTACGATTCAGTGTGCGCTCATAGGGAAGAGCCTTGAGCTGCTCCTGGGATTCTGCCTTCAGGACGCTGTTAAGGCTGCTTTCAAGAAGCTTTCTGAAAACTTCATTGCGATCATTAGAAAGTAACTGTAGAATTTCTTCCTGATTTCATGTAATATTGAGTTGAGCCATTGGTTTATAACCTCCTTGGTATTATGTTGATTTGGTCGTTTTCATTATACCTAAAGGTTGAGCCATTGGCTCATTCTATTTTTTATTTTACACCATTATAAGGGCATAACCGGATTACGCACTGAAATATGTAGACAGCGATTATACAATGCCTATTAAGGATCTGGGAATTACAGACGCTGATCTGTCAAAACAGTATCAGTATACGAAAGATGTGGTTACAGATTCTGATGGCGTCCTGAAAGGTCTTTCATGGCAGGGATGTCCGGGAGTCCTTTTCTATAACAGAGAGGCTGCAAAAGAAGTATTTGGAACAGATGATCCGGCCGAAGTACAGGAATATGTAAAAGACGGGGATACATTTAATGATACGGCAGCTACACTGAAGCAGGCAGGTTACAGCATTATGTCCACGGTAAATGATTCTTATCGTGTATATTCCAACAATGTATCTTCACCGTGGGTAGTAGACGGCAAGATCAATATTGATGATAACATCATGAAATGGGTAGATGATTCGAAAGAACTGGTAGATGCAGGTGAGACAAATACATATGAACTCTGGAGCGATGACTGGAGAAAAGGTTTCTATCCGGACGGAAAAGTATTCTGCTACTTCGGACCTGCATGGCTTGTAAACTTCTCTATGGCAGCCGATACAGAAGGTAGTATCGGATACCAGGGCGGCTGGGGAGCCACTGAAGGACCGCAGGGCTTCTTCTGGGGCGGTACATGGATCTGCGCGGCAGAAGGAACAGATAATGCGGATCTGATCAAAGATATTATGCTGACCATGACAACAGACGATACCGTAATGAAAGAAATCGTAGTAGATGATGACGACTTTGTAAACAACCAGGACGTTATGAAGAATTACTTCGAGGGCAGCGCATCCAAGGATGAAGCGCTTGATCTGTTCTATAAAGCGGTAGTAGAGAAATATCCAGAACTTACGTATTGATCAGGAATAGGAACAGGTAGATTTGGAAATCGCACACGGATGAAAATTGGGTGCGACAGCAGGTAATTCGGGCTGCGCCTGCCGTGCCGCAAGGCAGGCAGACGCAGCTTTCATATTTTCTGAAACGGAGGACGGATCAGATGAAGAAAAAAAGAAGCAGAGTGTCCGGCTATAATAAGTGGGGATATATTTTCCTGATACCATTTATGCTGGCATATGTAATATTCCAGCTCATACCGCTGGTAAGTACCATCTATAATAGTTTTTTTGAAAATTATATGTCCGGACTGACGCAGATCGGTCCGACGTTTGTAGGGCTTGACAATTATGTACGGCTTTTTGAGGGTGGAGATATCTGGATATACGCAAAAAACACAATGGTACTGTGGATCATGTGTTTTATCCCGCAGATCATCTTGTCCCTGCTGTTGGGAGCGTGGTTTTCAGATACGCGGCTTAAACTGAGAGGATCCAGATTTTTCAAGACCGTGATCTATCTGCCCAACCTGATCATGGCGTCAGCTTTTGCTATGTTGTTTTTTACGCTGTTTTCAGATGGAGGACCGATCAATTCGCTGCTCATGCAGATCGGATTTATCGATGCGCCGTATAAATTCCTCTCTAATACAGGAAGCGCAAGGGGCCTTATTGCTCTTATGAACTGCCTGATGTGGTTCGGGAATACCACGATCCTCCTGATGGCCGGCATGATGGGAATTGACACAAATCTTTTTGAAGCGGCTGAAGTAGATGGGGCCACATCTACCCAGGTATTCTACAAGATTACCCTTCCCCTCCTGCGGCCTATCCTCGTATACGTGATCATTACTTCTTTGATAGGCGGTTTACAGTTGTTTGATGTGCCGCAGATCCTGACTAACGGAACCGGAGATCCGATGCGTTCTACCATGACGCTGATCATGTTCCTTAACAAGCACCTGTTCAGTAAGAATTATGGCATGGCCGGCGCTCTTTCAGTTGTATTGTTCATCATGACTGGTATCCTGAGCCTTATCGTGTTCAAGGTGACAGGAAACGATAAGAGAAAGGGGTAGGATTTATGGGCGGAAAAAAGAAGGAAGGTTTAAAGAAAGGATTGGGAATTAAGGCAAGAAGAGGATTGGCATATGTCGTACTCATTGTTATAAGTTTCTTCTGCCTGTTCTGGTTTTATATACTGTTTATTAATGCTACAAGATCCAACGGAGAACTGCAGGCCGGATTTACACTCCTGCCAAGCACTCATGCATTTGACAACTGGAACAATCTGCTCCATGGAACACTGCCTATCGTGCGAGGCATGTTGAATAGTCTGATCATTGCAGGGGCGAGCGCGGTGCTGAGCGTATATTTTTCTACGATGACAGCATATTCCATCCATGCATATGATTTCAGGCTGAAGAAATATATCTATCCTTTCATCCTGATGATCATGATGATCCCTACTCAGGTAACAGCGCTTGGATTTGTACAGCTTGTTTCTGCTATGGGGCTTGAAGATTCATTTATACCGCTTATATGTACAACGATCGCGGCTCCGGTTACATTTTTCTATATGAAACAATATATGGAAAGTACACTTCCGCTTGCCCTGATCGAGGCGGCGAGAATTGACGGGTCAGGTGAGTTCCGGACATTTAACCACATTGTGATTCCTCTTATGAAACCGGCCATTGCGGTACAAGCAATCTTTACGTTTGTGAGCAGTTGGAATAATTATTTTACGCCGGCGCTGATCCTGCATGAAGACAATAAAAAGACGCTGCCTATTCTGATCGCTCAGCTGCGTGCCGCGGACTGGCTGAAGTTTGATATGGGGCAGGTATATATGGCGATTGCTTTCTCCATTTTCCCGGTGATCATCGTGTATCTGGTGTTATCCAGACAGATTGTTCAGGGAGTTGCGGTAGGAAGCGTGAAGGAGTAAAGCTGCTATATGAGGATAAACGAAATGAGGCGATTATCAGTATATGCAGATATGAAAAAATCATATTGACTGTTCAGCCTAATGGTGATATTTTTTAATATATATTTGGAGAAAAAACAAAAGAAAAGAGTTGCGAAGAAATGACATACACAAAGGAAGTATTGCTTGATCCAGAGAATCATATATCAGCAATACTTCTTTTGCATATTTTGGAGGTAGGAATGAAGGACAAAAAGCTGCAGGGAAATGAAAAGATCGAGAAAGCCGTTGAAGGGCTTAAAAAAGAGCCTACTCAGGAGATGCTGGCCCACACGCTGACAGTGATCCGCCGCCGGATGAAAGAAGAAGGGGAACTGATCGTTGCCGTAGAGCCCGGGGCGGGAGATTCCCAGCTTAAAGTTCATGGGATCCGTTTAGAGGACGGCTCCATATGGTGGATGGCATTTACCAGCTTTGAGGAAGAGATGAAAGGGGCGGATAAGGTTATGTCTGCCTTTATGGGAAATATGGGGCAGCTTTTCGAAGCAGTCTTAAAGGCAGAAGGAGTAAAGGGGATCATCCTGAATCCCTGGAACCGGACGATCATGCTGGATAAAAAGCTGATAGGGATCATTCTGGGAAAGACTGCATAAAAATCGGAGAAAAGCTTAGAAAAATGGATAATTTTGAAATTGAGATCAAGATCCCAATAGAAGATCCTGAGAAGATAAGGAAGGACCTGCTGACTATGGGATTTCAGAAATATCAAAAGGTCACGGAAGAAGATATGTATTATAATAGTGAATATCATGATGTAAGAAAATGTGATGAAACCCTGCGTATCAGAAAAACCAGGGATCTTCTTACTGGAAAGACCAGGGCGCAGATCAATTTTAAAGGCAAAAAGATCGATCAGATCTCTATGTCCCGGCAGGAGTATGAAACAGGCATAGAAGACCCGGAACGTATGGAGAAAATCCTGGGAGCCATTGGGTTTGCACGGGTGGCAGGAGTAAGGAAAATCCGGGATTATCTTTATAATGGAGAAATGACCGCATGTCTGGATCAGGTAGAAAATCTTGGAGATTTCCTGGAACTGGAAGTCCTTGTAAGAAACGAAAAGCTCAGAGAGGGATGTCTGTCCCAGATGGATGAGATTTTACAGAAACTGGGACTTTCTATGGATAATACAGTCAGGACTTCTTATCTTAGTATGCTTATGAGTAAAGAAAAATAAAATAGGAGAGAAATGATCATGGAGAAAAAAATAGCGGTGATATTTCCGGGAGTAGGTTATCATGTAGATAAACCTCTATTATACTACAGCAGAAAACTGGCAGACCAGTATGGGTATGAGATTGTCTGTGCAGACTACGGAAACCTGCCAACTGGTATTAAGGGGGATATGAAGAAGATGTATGCTGCGTATGAACAGGCCCTTGCCAATGTAAGGAGAGAACTTTCAGGTATGGATCTTGATTCTTATGATCGTGTTCTGTTCATTTCTAAAAGTATCGGAACAGCGGTAGCAGCTTCTTATGACGCTGAACATGAAATTGGCGCGGGCCATATCTATTATACTCCGGTAGAAGCTTCCTTCCAGGCGATCGGTACACAGGGGATCGTGTTTCACGGGACTGGAGATGACTGGGCCAAGACCGAAATTATTTCCGCTGAGTGTGAGAAAAGAGGATTGCCCCTGTATCTGACAGAGCATGCCAACCATTCTATGGAGACGGGAAACGCGCTCCGGGATCTGGAAATTTTAAAAACTATTATGGAGAAGGCTGACCAGTATATCAGAGAATTTTCCAGCCGGTAAGTATCCTCTCTTGGCAGGATAGATATATAGTTCTGTATAGAAGAATAGAGGAATATCTTGGATGGAGATGATAAGACTATGGAAGGAGGAGTAAAGAAAATGAATGACAAAAAGAGATGCCTGCAGGCGGCGGAAGAACTGCACCAGCGGTTTGAGTTCCGGTATATCCGTCCGGAGGAAGGAGATCAGGCGGCACAAATCGAACAGATCTGCTTTCCTCCAAATGAAGCATGTACGGAGAAAATGATGAAAGACCGTGCGGCTGCGGCTCCGGAGATGTTTCTGGTGGCGGCTGACCGGAAGCAGGGCGTCCTCGCAGGATTTTTATGCGGGCTGGCGACAGATGAATCCAGATTTCGGGATGAATTTTTTTATGACAATACTTTGTATCAGCCAGAAGGAAAAAATGTGATACTTTTGGGCCTGGACGTACTTCCGGAATACCGGGGACAGGGCCTGGCAAGAGAACTGATGCATGTCTATCTTCAAAAAGAAAAAGAAAGGGGAAGAAAGGTAGCGGTCCTTACCTGCCTGGCAGATAAAATCCCCATGTATGAAAAAATGGGATTTACCGGCCATGGCCTTTCCAAGTCCACCTGGGGCGGGGTTCCCTGGTATGAGATGAGCTATGTGCTGAATGATTGAGGGCTATGGACTTCATATGCTTATCTTCCCTCTGATATCCCACTGTTTTTAGGTATATCGGAGGGAAGGATCCGAAAAACGAATTCAGCAATTTTGCTAATTGAGAAATAAGAAAATTTATGATATGGTAAAGATACATTTCAAAAGCGGTTCAGCAAATATTCCCAACTTATAAAATTTTGTGAAATAGATCCTTTAACAATTCTATGTTTACTTATCAATGACATGAATCCCTTTTTTCAATCACTGAAACTTAAAAACGCAGATACGGTTAAGGCTTGTAAATGTCCGGAATGGACAGGAAGCAAGTCTGGATTCCATATAAATTAATAAATGAGAGTGTGTAAAAGATGAATTTTTTAGCAGCGGTCCACACGGATAGGGGGATCAGAAAAGAAAGAAATCAGGATTCTATATTATTGGAAACAGCGGTTACAGATCATGGACAGGTGCTGTTAAGCGTTATCTGCGATGGTATGGGCGGTCTGGCGAAAGGGGAAGTGGCCAGCGCTGTTTTAGTCAGGGCCTTTTCTAACTGGTTTCACAAAGAATTCCCCTGTCTGTTATATAGCGGGATCAAAGCGGATGCTGTGAGACAGAGCTGGACAGATCTGCTCTTAGAACAGGATCGGAAGATCTGTGAGTATGGGCGGAAGCACAATATTACTCTTGGAACTACTGCGGCTGCTCTGCTGTTGATAGAGAATGTTTATTATATCATCAATATAGGGGATTCAAGGGTTTATTATCTGAAAGAGGGAATAAAACAGATGACTGCAGATCAGACTTTTGTACAAAGAGAAATGGATTTGGGAAGAATGACTTTTGAGGAGGCGAAGATACATCCGAAGAAAAACATGCTGCTCCAGTGTGTAGGCGCCGGCGGAGTGATCATACCGGATTTTTACGCAGGTAGATATGAGCCGGACTCTGTGTTTATGATCTGCTCAGATGGATTCCGCCATGTAATACAGCCTCAGGAGTTTTGGGATAGATTGAAACCTGAGCTTATGGAGACGGAAGAAAAAATGAAAGAAACGGCTGTATATTTCACGGAACTTAATAAGTCCAGAAGAGAAGAAGATAATATTTCAGTTGTTTTGATCCGGGCGTACTAATCTGCTGATATGGTCAGAATTCATTCCATGTCATGGCGCTTGTAAATGGCCGTGCCATCACACCAGGGGGGGGAGCCATATGCTTGAGATTGGATCTTTAATAGATGGAAAATATAAAATATTAAATAAGATCGGCCAGGGCGGAATGAGCATCGTTTATCTGGCCATGAATGAGAGCGCAAATAAGCAGTGGGCCATCAAGGAAGTCCGCAAAGACGGTATGCAGAATTATGAGGTGATAAAGCAGGGACTGATCGCAGAAACAGAATTGCTGAAAAAATTAAGCCATCCCAATCTGCCCAGTATTATTGATGTGATCGATGGAGAGGGAACTTTTCTGATCGTTATGGACTACATAGAAGGACGCCATCTGGAAAGCATTGTAAAAGAGTACGGCGCCCAGAGACAGGAAGACGTAGTGGAATGGGCGAAACAGCTTTGTGATGTGCTTTCTTATCTTCATTCCAGAAAGCCGCCTATTATCTACAGGGATATGAAGCCGTCCAATGTTATGCTGAGACCAGATGGAAAGGTCATGCTCATCGACTTCGGCACGGCAAGGGAATTTAAAGAAAACAGTACGACGGATACCACATATCTGGGAACACGGGGATATGCAGCGCCGGAACAGTATGGAGGCCGTGGACAGACCGATGCCAGAACCGACATTTATTGTCTGGGAGCGACGCTTTATCATCTTCTCACCGGCCACAATCCCAGCCAGCCGCCTTACGAGATGTATCCGATCCGGTATTGGGAACCGGGACTTTCCTCCGGTCTGGAGGAAATTATTCTGAAATGTACCCAGAAAAATCCTGATGACCGCTATCAGAACTGCGGTGAGCTTCTATATGCACTGGAACATTATAAGGAACTGGACACTGAGTATAAGAAAAAACAGGTTTTAAAATGGAGAGTTTTTCTGTGCAGCGCCGCATTGACGCTCCTGGCCGGCGCAGGGGCAGCGGGTTTTAAGACTGCAGAAAATACAGTGACAGCAAGTACCTATGAGACGTATGTGAAAGAAGCGGATAATCTGGCGTCCACAGATCCGCGGCAATGTATTCAGTATTATAAGGATGCCATCGCCTTAAATCCTTCTGAGGGTCTGGCCTATGAGAAACTGCTGGATTTTTTTCTGTGGGAAAATAATGAAAGCAGCGGGGGAAAGGAAGGAAGAACAATGGAGGATCAGCAGATTACCTGCGTGTTTTCCGATGAAGAAGAACAGGAGATACGCAAGGTACTTGGAACAGAGGAAAACCGGAACCGGAGTAATGAGGAATATCTGAAAGCTAATGAAAAAGATTATGAGAAATTTGCCTACGACCTGGGAATTGCCTATTACTTTTCCTATAACGGAACCGGAAATAAGGGAGCTGCCAGAAAATGGCTGGAGATCGCTTCAAAGGCGGAGCCTGCAGAGCAACTTAATGAGGTAAATATCAACCGTGCGGCCAATCTTTATCATATTGCGGAATATTATGACAGCCTGGGCATGCGGAATCAGGCAGGAGATTCCAAGGTTTCCTATGCAGACTATTGGAGAGACCTGCAGAAAACAGCGGAAGATGATACAGCAAGTGGAAATAACGTAAATATGCTTCTTGCATATAAAGAGATGATTTCACAGATAGCCGGCAATGCTGCTGACTTTAAGAGTTCCGGGATCACTCGGCAGCAGATGGAAAAGGAACTGGATAACGCTGCGGAGGCCGTAAGCAATATGGAAATCGTTACAGGATCCGCCAATGCAGAATACGAGCGGGAACTGAAAGAGGAGCTGATAGAAAATCTGGGAGCCGTCAGAACAATTGTAAATTCCGCTTTTAACACAGAGAATCTGGCCGCAGATAAACAGGGGAGGTGAACAGGACGCAGCAGATACAGCAGCGGATTAATATGTTTCAAACCTTATTTTATGTGTGCCTGGGATTATGTATTATTTTGCTGATATTCAGTGTGATCTTTTTCTTTAAATTCGGCATACGGAATATTTTTAATGCCAGGACCGGACGTTCTGTGAGAAAAACTGTAAGGAGTATGGCGGAGAAAAATGCGCATACCGGTCCATTAAAAGGACCAGCCGGAAAAGTACGGAAGGTAAATATAGACCAACTGATCCAGCCGGCTTTTGGGCCTACAGAAGTTTTGCGGACAGAGCAGCAATGTACCTTAGGTATGGAAACGCAGGTATTAGGAAGGGAAGAGATGGTTTCTGCTTTAGGACAGATACAAAAAGAAGCAGAACAGAGCCCTGGGAGCTTCCGGATTGAAAAACATATCATGCTGACACATACAGACGAGGCAGTATGACAGATGAAGCGCTGCCGGATTAAAAAGGAGTTAGGGAGAATGAAAGGAAAGCGGACATGTAAAGAAAAGATATTGGCTTTTATGTTGTCCTTCGTTGTGACAGCGGGAATGGTTATGGAGACGGTACAGCTTCAGGCGGCAGAAAGCGGGCCGGTTCGGGAACAGACCGTAGCAGATGCACCGGCGCCCAGTGAAGAGCCGTTTGTAGAAGAAAATAGTGGGATTGGTGTCTTCAGCGCCGGAGATGACGGAGAAGCACAGCCCCGGGAAGAAAAAAAGGCGTATGAAATAATGATAACGGCTCCGGATGGCCCGTTTTATATAGGAGAAACCTGCGAAGCTCCCTTTAAAGCAACCGTGCGGGAGATAGCAGGAGATACTATCATAGAAGATCCATCCATAGAATGGTTTTGTACAACTTCCAATGGGGTCATAGATACAGCAGGAAAAATAACTGTTAATGCGGGAGGAGAGATTGGCATTGCCGCCAATTATAAAGACCCGGATACAGGAAAGATTTTGGGTGTGAGTACTCCCTGGATCATCAATGGAAATACAGTTAAAGAACGCCCCAGATATAATATAACCGGTATAGTGCAGGATATTTATAATGATGAGCCTGTCTGCGGAGCAAAAGCGGATCTGATTTCCTGGGAAGACGGCGATGCAGGGAAAATAGTGGATACAGTATATACAGGAGATAATGGGGACTTTATTTTAAAAGATGTGAAAGGAGGAAAAGGAACAGAGTATAAGATCACAATTTCAAAAGAAGGGAGATATAATACGAAAGAGATCAGGGATCTGTTTACAGATTTAGAAGAAGATTTCGACTTAGGACATATAAAGTTGGAAACTTCTGACAGGATTTCCCTGGAGGAGATCCATGAAGGTGAAAGTATAGATTTAAAAGTAGGCGAGGAAAAAACAATAAATGTAATTTGTCCCAAAGAATGGCAGAGAGAAATCACACTTACACCGGAAAATGATCATATTACAGCCATATATAGAAAGAATGGCCAGGTTACCATTAATGGAGTAAAAGAGGGAACTGCCGGATTGAAGGTTTCAGCCCATGGGCAAGAGTTCAGGATCACGGTTAATGTAGAAAGATATGGAAATATTACCGGCTTGATTTCTATAATAGAGCGATCAGAGAGTTATTATGTAAACGATACAATACACATGCAAGCTCAATTTTTCTCAAATGATGTTTTTATCAACGATGCCGATAAAAAGGTGTCCTTTACAGTCTTCTATCCGGATGGGACCGTGCATCCGGCTAATCCTGAATTCAGTGGGCTGACAGACGGAACAGCAGTCGCATCATTTACCTTTCCATATAAAGGAAGCTATACGTTTTCCTGCACTCTGGAAGCGGATGAAAAATATGAAGAAGACTGTACGATATCTGTGACAGTGGACGGTATCAAACCATTAGAGGGCCAGAAAATCACATATAAAAAAGAACAGCAAGGGGTTATCGGAACATATGGAGAAAGCATAAACGCCGCGGAAAAGATCGAATTTGAGGCGACCATTGCCGGCGCTGACAAGCATGATCTGGAAAAGGGCTGGGAAGTAACCTCTGATGATAATGCCATAGAGGACTATACGGTTATAATTGATAAGAATTGTATTGAGCAAAAAGAGAAGGGCCTATTTGATATAAGTGGATATATTTATCTGAAACCTTCTAAAGCAGGGCGGGATCTAAATTTAAAGCTTACATATAGGCATACTGATCATGAAGAGCAAAAGGTTTATAAAGATGCAGAGGCAAAAACAACTTTCTCGATCGATCAGAAACTTTTACGAGTGAAAGGAATTACCTTTGAAGATAAAATTTATGATGGTACAGCAAGCGCAGGTATTAAAGAAGTTACATTTCACGAAAACGATATTGCACAAAACGATAGAGGTAAAGTTGCGGCAAATATAGAAGGAAGGGTATTTCAGCTGGCTTCTGCTTCCAGAGATGCTCCGGAGAATATAGAAGAAGGAATATCCTATCTTCTTTGGGAGGACGAGATCGAAGGAGGTCAAGGGTCAACAGGCACAATTACTTTGGATGATCCAGAGATGAATGACAATTATTTGATTGTTAAAGATGAAAATATTGGTGAGAAAGGATTTATCTGTGAGATTAAACGCCGTCCCATTTATCTGAAAGTGTCAGATGGAACAAGAGAATATGGTATGGATCTTCTGGAAACACAGAAAAAAGCGGAAGTATTGAGCTGCTCTGGATCTGACAAAGCAGGCCTTTTAGATGGAGATCAGGTAGGCGAAAGAATTACCGTCGCGGACACCAGTTTACCAGAGGCCCTGGTGAAAAAAGACGCATATGAAGGGGTTTTAAAGCCGGTTATATCCGATGGAAACATGAAGAACCGTCATGCCATCATTGAAAATAAGGACATGGAAGTAAAGAGCGCAAACAAAAATTACTGCTATAAAATCGGAGAGGATGATCAAGGAAATCCTTTATTTGGAGACCTTACTGTTACTAAAAGGTCTTTAACAGACCGTAATATCCATGATTTTATGGCATATGACGGAGACATCTTTACAGATCCGGAAGAGGATAAACTTTGGGTCAGGGGAAATCTTCCGGATAATGGTACTGCATTTGGAATATGGTTAAAGATAAATTCTGACGATCCTTTATTTGATGCTATAAAAATTACCGAAGTGTCGCCGCTAGGCGGGAAAGAGCGTACAAAAGCCGAATATGACAAGGAATCCGGCGATAATAGAAAAATTTTCTTTCATACGTTACAAGAGATTGATGGCGCAGGACAAAAGATCGTATTTACGCTTTATAAAGGGAATACCTGTTGCTCAGAGCCTTATACACAGACCGTATATGTAGATTCCAAAGCCCCTGAAGTAAGATTTGAAAATCTGGCCGGGGAAAATACTCCTTTGGACAGCATTATTGGCGCGATAAGTTTTGGAAATTATAAGAATACATCATTTTCAGTGCCGGTCACAGTTCAGGATGGAGGCTCAGGAGAAAGAAATTATGACCAGACTGTACTGGCTGTAAAAGACGATATTTCAAAAGAAGAGCTTTGCGCTGTCCTGAACGGATTAAGTGAAGATGACTGGGAAAAAGGTTCTGAAGGCGTACCGATCCCTGTTGGAAAAGGAAAGAATGAAGAGTCTGTAGAAGGCTATTATGTTGCTGCAGTCAGAACTTACGATAATCTGGGAAATACTTTAATTTATGGGTCTAACGGCATTGTTATTGAAAATAAAGAACCATTCATTCGATTTCCTGACGATCTTGATCACAGATATGGTCAGGAGTATTTGAATAAAGCTATTGAAATAGACAATATTGTCGTTACAGACTATGATGTGAAAGAGACAGAATATGTAAGCTCTGGTATCAGTAAGATCCAATATGTTATTTACCAGGGGACGGAAGAAAATAAAATTACGGAGTCCACGGTTTATTCTGCCCGTGAGGGTATAGAATACACTTATGAAAGACTGGGAGACAAAGACGGCGAGCCTTTAAAGATCACATTTAAAGGTAAATTAGATATCAAAAATTTAGGAGATAAAGAAAAACTCCTGGCGGATCATAATGATGTATATCTGAAAGTCATGGCGACAGATCATTCAGGGAAGACAGTTTCTGCGATCCGGCAGTTAATCATTGATCTGTCCAGCCCTGAGATTGAGGTTCATTATAGCAATGCACCCAATACTTCCACGCAGAATGAGATATACTTTAATGGAAACAGAAAGGCCGTTTTATCTGTTAAGGACAGGAATATTGTTCCGGGCCAGATTTATTTTAAATTATCTCTTATGGACAAAGAATTGAGAGAGACTTATACACTGGATCCGGTATCTATTGAACAGTTAAGAGCATTAACAGACGCAACACCGAAACATCAGAAGGTCTTTGGCAGTATTTCCACGGAATTGAAAGACCTGGGAGATGGGGTACAGCAGATGGATATTGCCTTTATTTTCAATGGCGAGGACAGATACGAAGTCAATTTTACCTGTGCGGACGGAGCAGGTAATGAAAATGAAGGTATTGTCTATTCATCAGATGCAGCAGAAGCGGCAAATAATGTATTTGTGATCGATAAGACAAGACCGGTGCTCAGACAGGTATATACCTCTGACGGGATGGAGATTTCCCGGCAGCCGGAAGAAACAGATTATGTACAGACGCCGGTATGCTATACTGTTTATATTGACGAACACAATTTTGCAGGGGAAGGATTGGACTTTGGCGCTGTTTCAAATACTGAGATAAGCAGAAATACAGATGGAATATGGAGTCCGGATGCGTTGATGCGGGATAGTTCTCAGTGGACGGAAAATGGGGTGAACGGCGCTGCAGAGCAGTGGAAATACACATTTACTTTTGAGGCGCAAGGTGTATACAGACATTTTTTTGCGTATAAAGATCTGGCAGGCAACCCGGCTGTCTATATGGACGCTGATGGAAATGAAATTTCTAATACTGACACGTTCTTTACCATTGACCGGACCCGGAGTACAGGTTCTGTTTCCGTTAATGGTTTCGGTTTCTGGGAGACGCTTTTGCACAATATAACTTTCGGTCTGTTTTGTCCAAATTCAGTAGACGTAGAGATGGAAGCAGAAGATCGTATATCGCCTCTTTATGCGGTACAGTATTTCAGAACCCCGGATCCTATGACTTTGGAACAATTGGAGGACTATGACTGGAGCAAAACGGAGGATATTGATCCTTGTGAAGATGGATACAGAGCCCGTGGTAAATTTACTGTAAATCCGGATGAACAGTTTGTGGTTTATATGAAGGTTACAGATTATGCAGATAATGTATCCTATTTCAGTTCCGATGGTATGATCGTGGACAGCGCCCGGCCTGCTCCGGCAGTTACTATCACCAACCTGAGCCAGTCTCAGAACGGGATATTTAACAAGGATGTAATTCTTAAGATCGATGCGGAAGATCCTTATGCAGGAGATACATATTCTGGTCTGGAACGGGTATGGTATACTATTTCCGCCTCCGGCAATGTAAATGCCAGTGAGACCATTGAATTGCTGGATAACAGCGGCAGCCGTGTACAGAGCAGTCAGACATTCAGCCAGGTGGTTATAGTGCCGGCAAATGTTTATAACAGTAATGATGTCAGGATTCAGGCTTTCGCAGCAGACTTCTCTGGAAATCAGGGGGAAAGTGAGATCACTAAGCTGAAGATTGATGTGACTAACCCGTCTATTTCTGTTTTCTGGGATCTGAATAAGCCCCTGAACGGGAGCTACTATAAAGATACCAGAACGGCGACAGTTACCATAACAGACCGGAACTTTGATCCGGATAATGTCAGGTTCTGCATTACCAATACGGATGGAACAAAAGCCGGTATTGGCCGATGGAGCAGCAGCCGGGATATAGGAATATCCGACAGCGCTGTAAGTATCTGCCAGGTGGCGTTCCCTGCAGACGGAGATTATACCTTTACATTGGAGTGTACGGATCTTGCCGGGAACAGTGCAGGATATGATCAGATGGAGAAATTTACCATAGATAAGACTGTGCCTGAAATTTCTGTTGTCTATGATAATAACAGGGCGAGAAATGAAAATTATTACAACGAAACACGTACAGCTACAGTAACTGTACGGGAGCACAACTTTAATCCTGCCGACGTAAAAGCCGCCATTACAGCCAGCCTGCAAGGCAAAGGGATGTCGCCTCCCACTATCAGCGGATTTTCCGGAAGGGGCGATGTGCATACGGCCACTGTTACTTATGGAACAGACGGCGACTATACCTTTGATGTAGAATACACAGATATGGCAGGAAATAAGGCCGCAGATTATGTGCCGGATGATTTCACTGTGGACCTCACAGATCCAGAGATTAAAATCCTGGATGTAGAGGATAAATCGGCCAATAATGACGTGGTATCTCCGAGGATAAGGGTCACAGACGTAAATTATGATGCTGAAAATGTATCGGTGACAATCACAGGTGCAAATAATGGTCAGGTGAATATCGATAAGGTTGTATCCGCTGTTAAAAACGGACAGGTCATTAAATTTAAAGATTTTGTAAGAAAGGAGAAAATGGACGATCTGTATACACTTACCGCTAAGGCGGTAGATATGGCGGGAAATGAGAAAGAGGCCTCCATTTTCTTTTCTGTAAACCGTTATGGTTCTGTATATGTACTGGATGACGATACAAAAGACTGGCTCCGTACAAAGGATTATGTTTATATCAACGGAGAGAAAACAGTGGGCATAATGGAATACAATGTAGACAGCATCGAAAACAGGCAGATTACAGTAAACCGGGACGGAGAAATGAGAAACCTGAAAGAAAAGATCGACTACAAGGTGACCAGTTCCCAAGCAGAGACACAGTGGAAAGAAAATCATTACATACTTGCCGCAGAGAACTTTGCAACGGAAGGAAACTATTCTGTGATCTTCAGTACCCGGGATAAAGCCGGCAACGCTATGAACAACACCAGCGTCAAAAGGAGCAGCCAGAATCTTCCTGTTGAATTCGCCGTAGATAAAACAGCGCCTACAGTTGTTGTCTCCGGTGTGGAAGACGGCGGCTCTTACAGAAGCGCAGAGCGGATTATGACTGTAGATGCTAAGGATAATCTGGCGTTGAATGAGGTAACGATAACCATTGATGGAAAGAAACGGATTTACAAAGCAAAAGAACTGGCAAAGACGCAAGGGATCATTGATGTAGTAATTGCCGGTGCCAATAACTTCCGGGAAATTAAGATCACTGCTTCTGACGCGGCAGGAAATGTACTCGGGCAAAAACAGGTCAATGGCAAAGGCCAGCCGGCTGTTTTAAGTATATTGGTTACGCCGAATATCCTGGTACAATATTATATGAACAAGCCTTTTTTCTATGGATCCATTATAGCGGCTGCTGTGACTGCAGGTGTAATTGGTTTTCTGATGCGGAAAAAGAAAAAGTGATTCCGCGGACAGAATCTGATGCAAAAAGGTCCTGAGTATGGTATGATAGAAAGCATAGCGGGGCTTTTTGGTTTTTACGAAACACCAATGGGAGAACGGGCAGTATATCAAAAGATCCTTCTATATGTCCCGGGGGATTTTCCTGAAAAAGGAGAGTCAACAACAACGAGAAAGACAGGATTTTGATCATATGAAGAGCAGAAGAAAAAATATCAACAGGGAAGATATGCTGGAACTGACCAGAAGGATGACGCCTTCCAGAACGTCCTTTACCAGGATCGCAGGCTGTTATGTGGATAAGGATGGAGACTTTGACGGAAGCTTTAACGTGAACTTTTTAAAGCTGTCCCAAAAGGAGAAGGCAAAAAATCTGGAAATTGCAAAGACCATTCCTTTTTCAGAGACAAATGTGCATCTGAAAAGATATAAAATTGAGGAAGCTTCCAGGGAGGTCCGGGGGCTGATCCAGATGCTGAACGCAATGAAAGAATGCGGACTGAAAAATGATGCCCTGATGGATACATTTTATGATATTATAATGGAGAACTATGAATCCAGAGCGCCTTACGGGATCATGGTATTTCATGACCGGTATGATGTGCCTGTGAAGACATCGGATAAAGAGAGGCAGTGGGAGTCGGAAGAAGTTTATGAATATCTGATCTGCGCCTTATGCCCTCTTGCAGATGAGTATGAACCGGATAAACCTTTCTGGGGATTCTTATTTCCGGCATTCACAGACAGAAGCTGCGACTGGGATCATATAAATATTTTTCACGCCGGCGGCAGGAACTATGAAAAACTGGACAGTCTGCTGGGGGTGAAAGAAAAAGAATAAAAAGAAAAGGAGAGGTTTTTATGAGGTATGAGATTAAAGGCGGCGTATTTCCCATTGTTGTGTGCTATCTGGAAGATGGGGAGCAGATGATCACAGAAAAAGGCTCTATGGTATGGCAGAGCCCTAATGTTAAGATGGAGACTTCAGGAGGAGGCCTGGGGAAAATGTTTTCCAAGGCCCTTTCCGGAGAGAGTATGTTCCAGAATATTTATACGGCCCAGGGGGGTCCGGCTATGATCACTTTCGGATCCAGTTTTCCGGGAAAGATCCTTCCTATAGAGATTGCTCCGGGAAAAGAGATCATCCTTCAGAAGAAGGCTTTCCTGGCATCAGAGAGCGGTGTGAAGCTGGATATTCATTTTAACAAAAAACTGGGCGCAGGATTCTTCGGCGGAGAAGGATTTATCATGCAAAGACTTTCCGGAAGCGGGATGGCCTTTGCTGAGATCGATGGTGAGCTTGTGGAATATGACCTGGCTCCGGGCGAGGAGATGATCGTAGATACAGGAAACGTAGCCGGATTTGAACCAGGAGTCTCTATTGATATCCGTCAGGTGGCGGGGATCAAAAACAAACTTCTGGGAGGTGAAGGATTCTTCAATACGGTGCTGACAGGACCGGGAAAGATCTGGCTGCAGACTATGCCAATCTCAGGAGTAGCCGAGGCTATCCGTCCGTTTATCCCTACAGGCGGAAATGGCTGATCTTTGCATAAGCAGATAAATTTAGGGAACAATCACTGAAAAAAGCCAGAAAAGGAGGTTCATGATGGAAACACTGAAACTGAGAGACAATTTTTACTGGACAGGTATTGTAGATGACAAACTTCGGGTATTTGATATCATTATGTACACGGAATTTGGAACTACCTACAACTCCTATGTAATGAAGGCTGGAGACAAGACGATCTTATTTGAGACTGCCAAGGCAAAGTTTTTTGACGAATATCTGGAAGAGCTAAAGCAGATCACAGATGTGGAAAAGATTGATTATCTGGTAGTGAATCATACGGAACCGGATCATGCGGGAAGTGTGGAAAAGCTTCTGGAGATCAACCCGGGCTTAAAGATCATCGCTACAGGCTGTGCCATTAATTTCCTGAAGGAGATCGTAAACGGAGAGTTTACCGCTCTTCCTGTAAAGGATAAACAGGCGATGAAGATCGGGGACAAGACTCTGAAATTTATGATCGTACCTAACCTTCACTGGCCGGATACCATGTATACTTATATAGAAGAAGAACAGATCCTGGTGACCTGTGATTCTTTCGGTTCTCATTACGGATTTAAAGATATCCTTCTGAGCAAAGTTACGGATCAGGAAGGATACATGAGAGCTACTAAATATTATTTTGATAACATTATCGGTCCTTTTAAGCCTTATATGTTAAAGGCTCTGGAAAGAGTCAGAGAGCTGGATATCTCCATGATCTGCACCGGACACGGTCCGGTCCTGGATACCAGGATCGATTTTATCCTGGATACCTATCAGGAATGGTGTACAGTGGTAAATCCAAACAAGAAAAAGACGGTGATCATTCCTTATGTAAGCGCTTATGGATACACGAAAGAACTGGCAGGGGCCATTGCTCAGGGAATCCAGGAAAGCGGAGATATTGACGTACGGTGCTACGATATGGTAGAAGCAGATCAGGCAAAGGTTCTGGAAGAACTGGGATTTGCCGATGGATTCCTTCTGGGATCTCCTACTATTGTGGGAGAGGCCTTAAAGCCTATCTGGGATCTGACTACTTCCATTTTCGCGGGAACCCATGGAGGCAAGCTGGCCAGTGCTTTCGGAAGTTACGGCTGGAGCGGCGAGGCAGTTCCTCATCTCATCCAACGGCTGAAACAGTTAAAGATGAGAGTGCCTGACGAAGGATTCCGGGTGAAGTTTAAGCCAAGCCAGGATAACCTGATCGACGCTCATGATTATGGATATAATTTCGGCTGTCTGCTTCAGAATAAAGAAAATGTAAAGAAATCCACGGGACCGAAGAAACTGGTGAAATGTCTGGTGTGCGGAGAGATCTTTGACGCTTCTTTGGAAGTCTGCCCGGTATGCGGCGTAGGCAAAGAAAATTTTGTGCCTGTAGACGTGGAAGAAAGCTCCTACAGGATGGACACAAAGAATTTCTATGTGATCCTGGGAGGCGGAGCAGCAGCCTTTTACGCAGCTTCTGCTATCCGGGAGAGAGACAGGACCGGTTCTATTGTGATGATCTCCAACGAACCTTATCGTCCCTATAACCGTCCTATGCTGACAAAGGCCATCATGGCAGAGCTAAATGAAGATCAGATCGCTATTGAAGAAGAAAAGTGGTATGAGGAAAATAATGTCCATCTTCTTTTGGGAAAACAGGTTACGGGCATTGACACGAAAAATAAAGAAGTGTTCCTGGAAGAGGGCATGAAGCTGACTTATACAAAGCTGATCTATGCTCTGGGATCTGAGTGCTTTATCCCGCCTATCAATGGAAAGGATAAGAAAGAGGTTATCGCCATCCGCCGTCTGGAAGATATCCGGAAGATCGAAGCTATGCTTCCTCAGATCAGAAATGTGGTGGTCATCGGCGGCGGCGTCCTGGGACTGGAAGCAGCCTGGGAGATGAAGAAAGCCAAATGCCATGTAACTGTGCTGGAAGCTGCGCCTCTCCTTATGGGAAGACAGCTGGATGAAGGGGCCGCCGATATGCTCAAGCTGATCAGCGAAGGAAAGGATATCCAGATCCACACAGGAGCCCAGATCACAGACATTCTCGGAGAAGACCATGTCACCGGCGTGAAGCTGGCAGGGGGAGAAGTATTCCCGGCAGATCTGGTCATTGTTTCCGCTGGCGTAAGGGCCAATACAGCCATTGCCGGAGAAGCAGGCATTGAAACAGACCGGGCAGTTGTAGTCAATGAGAGAATGGAGACCAATATCCCGGATATCTATGCCTGCGGCGACTGTGCTCAGTACCAGGGGATCAACTATGCTATCTGGCCTCAGGCTATGGAACAGGGCAAAGTTGCCGGCGCCAATGCGGCAGGAGAACCTCTTGTTTATGAAGGTGTATCTGCGGCCCTGAATTTCCACGGTATGGGAACGGCCTTGTTTGCAGCAGGAGATAACGGAAAGAATACGAATCTGGTATATAAAACAGTGGAATTTAAAGATATGGGCAAAAAACAGTACCGGAAATATTATTTCCTGAATAACCGGCTCTGCGGCGTGATCCTGATCGGAGACGTCAGCGCTATGGCAAAGATGACACAGCTTCTGGAAAAACACGCGACTTACCAGGAGGTAGTGGAATAGAAAATGATGGCAGGAACAGCTTAAGGCTTTTCTGACAGAAAAGGAGACGGATAATACAGCAATGGAACTGAGGCATTAAATGGAAATTGAGAATATTTAGTGCCTCAGCTTCAAAGGCTGCATATCCGTCTCTGTTTATGTAAACCGGATAAATGGCAGATATGTCTTACGATCAGAAAAATTTCTGCGGGCAACGAGCTAAGCGGACATGCCCGCATGTCCATTTGACGGCTGCCGCAAGGTTTTTAGACTTTTTTAGAAATATATGTAACGAATCTTCTCTTTTTTGGATATATGGGTAAAGGAGGTGAGGAACAAGATGATGGATATGGACTCCATATACAGAGAGCAGGCAAATGCAGTGTTCAAATATCTTATGACGCTTTGCTATGAGGAGGATACGGCACAGGAGCTGACTCAGGAAACCTTTTATCAGGCGGTGAAAAGCGCGGGAAAATACGACGGCTCCTGTAAGGTGTCTACCTGGCTCTGCCAGATTGCCAAACATCTCTGGTATCAGGAGCTGGATCGAAGAAAAAGAAAAGGGACCAGTCAGCTGGACGAAAATCTTGTTTCCCCCAAAGCAGCCCTGGAAGAAGAATTATGTATTAAAGAAGAGAAGATGGAATTGTTCCGGAAGGTCCATGTTTTGGAGGAAACAGCGAAGGAAGTAGTGCTTCTTCGGCTGACAGGAGAATTCTCCTTTCGGGAGATCGGAGATATTTTCGGAAAGAATGAAAACTGGGCCAGGGTAACTTTTTACCGGGCAAAACAGAAATTAGTGAAAGGATGAAGAAGTATGAAGATGAAGTGTGAGATTATCCGGGATCTGTTTCCAAGTTACATAGATGGACTGACCAGCCGGGAGAGTAATGAACTGATAGAGGAACACCTGGAGGAATGCGGGGCATGCCGGGAATATCTGGACGAGATGAAGGAAGATATTGCAGGTGAGAACCAGCCTGTGAAGAATAAGGAAGCTGTTAAGCCTTTTCGGAAACTACGTCAGAAAACCAGAAAGAAGATTTTTCTGACTGCAGGGGGAGCGGTTCTGGTCTGCGCCCTGGTCTTTTGGGGAGGTCTTCTGTATTACGGAAGAACCTGGACGGCAGATTCTGAAGACGTGAAGATGACTATAGATGCTCAGGGCGGAATTGCTACCCTTCGTTTTGCACCAGAAAAGAAAAATTATAAGCTTTACGCAGAAGCAGGAGAAGATAATACTATTACAATAGTAGAAAGCAAGCAAGTTCCCTTTGCAAAGACCTACAATCCCAATGCTTACTGGAGTTGTACTTTTATTGATGAAGATACGGTTATGGGATTAGACGGCCAGAATATGGATTTCAGTGAGGACCAGGTGCTTACTATTAAATATAAAGACCGGACAGAGACTATTTCTCTGGAAGATCTGGCCCGGCATGCACTGGAGAATCCTCCGGCACAGTCTGATGAAGTGAATATGACCTGGGCAAAAGATGAGAACGGAACCGTGACTCTTGGCTTCTTCCCGGAGATCCTAGGGGTTTATCTGAAGGTGGAAGATGCAGGAGAAGACCAGATCCTGATTCGCCAGTATTATGACAGCCAGGAAGAGGCGGCAGAGAACGGGGCTTTCTATACAGTAAACTTTATAGATGAAGAAACTATCCGGCTGCCAGACGGTACAGAACGGACTATAGAGGAAGGAGACTCTTTGAAGATCCAGTATGAGGATAAGACCGAGGAGATTTCTTTCAGTGATCTGTGGGAAGGAAGCCTGCCGGGGGATGCGCAGGACGATTAAAATAAGAAATCTGCATATCTGCTCGTACCTTTTTGAGCCTATGAACGGTTACATCAGCAAGAACTTGATTTGCAACCGTACAGCGGAGTAGAAAAGTACGGTTAAATTTTCAAAAATTCGGTTTTTAACCGTATAGCGGAGCAGAAAGTACGGTTAAATTTCCAAAAGCTCGATTTGCAACCGTACAGAGGAATAGAAAAGCACGGTTAAATTTTTGAAAACTCGATTTGCAACCGTACAGCGGAGCAGAAAGTACGGTTAAATTTTCAAAAACTTGATTTGCAACCGTACAGCGGAGCAGAAAAGTGCGGTTAAATTTTCAAAAATTCGATTTGCAACCGTACAGCGGAGCGGAAAAGTACGGTTAAATTTTCAAAATCTCGATTTGCAACCGTACAGCGGAGTAGAAAAGTACGGTTAAATTTTCAAAAATTCGGTTTTTAACCGTACCAGGCCATAAAAGCACAGTCCTGTCTGCTAGGAGCGGGTTATCGGGTCATAGAAAAAAGAAACTGCCGGAAGGTTCATGTCATT
>ERZ1643247.1277-NODE-1277-length-24222-cov-4.548599_pt1 | contig 24222 bp, 25 predicted proteins | sample MGYA00579264_ERZ1643247 | MGnify/ENA primary metagenome ERZ1643247 (study PRJEB29033, sample SAMEA4952262) | chicken gut metagenome | biome: Broiler Chicken; feature: Gastrointestinal Tract; material: Caecum | place: Ireland | collected 2018 | study: Broiler... | reverse complement strand
AAAATTGTAGACAAAAATTTTTCATATTTTGCCTACAATAATTTTACACTAACAAAAAGATTTCATATTAGGTATAATTAGCACGCTAGCAATATCTAATGTAGAAATAATATCTATTAACAATTCTATCTTTTCTACAACTGATGTATAACTTTCTTTGTCTATTCTTAATTCAAATGTTTTTAAAATTTCTTTTATATTTAATTCATCTTTCATAGTCATTTCAAAAGGTATTTCATTAATTTCTTGTATTAAATAATTTCTTAATCTTATAATTATATCATTCATTTCAATTTCTTTGGTCATCTCAATTCTATCAGATATAACATCATAAATCTTATTTAATATTTTCTTTGAATTGTAATCTATGTTAAAAATATCTATTACCATAAACGCTTCTTTTTCCATCTTAATCTCTTCATTTGCATCACTAAGTAAAAATATTTCATTAGATTCTAAACCATTAATTTTATCATTTAAAGTTTCAATTATATGCCTAAATAGCTTTTTATCTTCACATATTAGGACATTACATTTATCTTCTTCGAACTGTAGTTCATTTTCTAAACCATTTATTTTTAATTTCACAACAACACAAACCTTTCTGTATCGTCTATCACACCACTATTTTTCTTTCCCACTATATATTCAATACTACTAAATTGTTTTTCAGTTATAACTAGTAATTGAACTATACCTTTTGGTGGTTTATTTTTATTTATTTTGTCTTTTATAGAATTTACAATAGAATTATTGAGTGCTAGCTTTGCATATACTGATTCTTGCATCATTAAAAAGCCCTCATTTATTAAAAATTTTCTAAACTTATTATATATCTTCCTATCCTTAGCAGTTTCGGTAGGAAGGTCAAAAAATACAATTATTCTCATAAATCTAAAACTCATAATTAATTATTTTACTTTCTTCATTTTTTTCTAAAAAGTCAAATACACTATTAATAAATATTGGAACTGCATTTGATAAATATTGTTCCTTTTGAGCTATTGTCACAGTTTGATTCATAACATTTATAAGTTTATATTTATATTCTTTATCAAATGCAAATTCTCTATTTTTATAAACTATCTCATCTACTAACGGTCTAAATATTTCCATTAAGTCACAAGACAAATTAAATTGGTTAAATTCGCTTTTATGATTTATTCCTATTTGTGTAATATATCCCTTACTTACTACTTCTCTATTTAAAACAGACAATAAAATTGAATAGCCATAATCTAATGCAATATTTGTATTGTCACTTCTACCTCTTATAAAATCCTTTCCATAAAGCAAATTAAAATACACTTTAGCAGCATGTCCCTCTCTATTTGTAATATCTTCGCTTCTAACCTGCTCTACGTAAGCAAGTATTTTTTCAAATCCGTTTATTTCTAGTTTTTTAAGTAGCATTGCTTGATTGTAAATTTTTAGCTTAACTATTTCTTTCCATGCCTCATTTTTCTTTTCTTCAGTCCAATTAATTTGATTCAAAATTTTTTTACTTGTATTAAAAGATCCATAGTATGGCATCATTTCACAGGATGGATTGTGTTTCTCATCACAGAATATTATCTTTATTTTTTTATTTGCTAACTCGTTTATTAAATATGATGTAATTGATACCATACCATTTTCTATTATTATCATGCTTATTTCAGATAAGTGAACCATTTTTAACTCTTCACTTCTTACAATTAAGTAATCATTTTTATAACTTAATTTACAATTTCTATTTACAACTATTGTTCTCCATCCCATTTACTTTAAACCTTCTTTCGTACATTCCTGTTACCGATTTATCAATAAATATAATATTTAATAATTTTGCAGTTTTAAATCTCTGTTTAGACATTCTTCCCGCTCTATCGCTTAATCCTAATGGTTTTAAATTTCCTTGTCCCATTTCCATTAAATCAATTAATCCATTAATAGTTTGCCTTTTATTATTTTTATCTAAATTCATAAATTCATCTTTTTTATTTAATAGTTTATTATATATATTACTAAATATCTTATATTCTTTACCCAACTTTTCTATTAAATAATTAAACATATACTCATACCCGTTTTCTATCTTTTCTTTTTGGTCGTCCTCTAATTTTCTTTCGTCTTCATTCATGATATGAATAAGTTCTGACATTTTTTCATTTACAATTAATTCTTTATCTACTCTAATTTCTACATCACTACAAAATCTCATTTGTTCATTATTTTCGTCTAAGTATTGTTGATTTTTAAGTACTTTTCTTCTTATTATTTTAAAATCTGAATATTCTTCATTTATAAAATTTTCTTTTATATATTCTTCCAAATTTTTTCTACCATTTTTTATATCATAAGCAATTTTTATAGGTATTCCTACCAATTGATATTCAACATTTCCCTTACTATTTTTATAACTGAATATAGTAAAAAATTCTTTAAATTCATTTGAATATCCTCCATATTTTTCCGGAGATAAATTATTTTTTAGAGAAATTATAGGTTTATCTTTTGGGCTATATAATGTTTGATTATAAAATTCACCCGTTTCTTCTACTAACATTCTTGTAATAAAACAGTCTTTATATTTTAATTGATCTTTTATTTTTGCAATGTTAGTATATTTATTTACCATTCTCATTATTATATCAAACTCTTCAGATTTGCTTTTTTCATCTTTTAAATATTTCTTAATATATTCACTATATTTAAATTCTTCTTGCATATTCCAATATTTACTTATTACATTTCCAATTACACATAAAATAAATGCGTCGTGTGCGTGATGATAATTATTTACATTTCTATTTTTGTATATATTATATTTTTCTCTAAAATCATGTGTTAAATTTGCTCTAAGTGCATATAATTGTGTATCTTTATATTCATTAATTAATAAATTAGTTACATATTTTGTTATTTGTCTAGTTTCAACTAATTGTCTATGCACAAAATTATTTAAATCATCATCAGTTTCAAACATTTTTCTTCTTGTTAGTCTATAATATTTTGTTTGACTTATTAAACCATTTTCAAGTAAACTTAACCACCATTCTTTTCTAGCTTCTATAATTTTGTCAGAAAGTAATAAGCTATCTTTTTTTCTCTGGTTCTCACTTCTAATTACAAGGGCTTTATTATCTATACTATCATCTTTTTTATATGACTGTGGTATAATATGGTCTACTTCATAAAAACTTAATTCGTCTATATTTAATTTTTTACCACTATACAAGCACTTACCATTTTGCAAGAAATATAAATACAACTTTTCTTCTAAAGTTTTATCACTTTGATGTTTCTTTAATTCTTTATACACTTTATTATCATAATCTTTTATGTATTTTAATTGTTTTTCAATTTCATCGTATTTTTTCAATAGTTCTTTTGCTCTATTATCTTTTAAAGTTTTATTCTTATCTTCGTTTCTTGCAAATTCTATATAAATATTTTTTGGTTCTTTTCCCATAACTTTTACAATCTCTCTTATAATAGTCATAGTTTTCCAAATAGACCTCTTGTTTGCAGGGGAAGTAGGTATTTCATCAACATCTTTATATGTTGTTTTTCTTTCTTTCTTTGGCATTCTTTCTTCTATTTTTTTATTAAAACCATATTCATCACTATTTATAATTTGCATAAAATTTAATGGTGTATCTCTTAATTTTTGCATTATTGTTTCATTATCATTTGATTTCAAACCAATAAGTAATTCTTTAGACAATCTTGACCATCCTGTATATCTTAATTTTACTAATTGATTAACTTGAATATCTGACAAATCTGGATATTCTTTTTTTATCTTTCTTTTTAGTATCTTCTTTTCTTCAAAAATAGTAATCCAATATATTGTATTCTCACATTCTTCATAATTATTTTCATCTACTTTACCTAATATTTTACTAAAATCAATATATGATGACATATTAGAATTAAAAGTGTTTCCATCCGATAGTCCAGTTAAAGAATTTACTTCTATTCCCTCTTTTTTATACCAATCTTTAATATTTTTAGCAGTTACCTTTTTTTGTTTTTTAAATATTTCATCTATAATTCTCTTTTTTGAATCTTTAGCTATATGTTTATTATTAATTCTAATATTATTTAACTCGTTAAGTACACAAAATTCAGAATAAAGTAATGATTGCTTTGGTATTACATCTTCATTAATTAAGTAAGTACACTTATTCGTCATTCTTCGTATAAATTTTTCTGCTGTTGCATCTTCATCAATAGCTTCTTCAAAATTCCATGGCAGTATTTTTTCATTATTTTTTCTTACTACCCAAGCCCATTTACTTTGTCCTTCATTTTTTGCTAAAGGTCCTACATAATATGGTATTCTAAATGAAAACAAATCTAATATTTTTTGTTTATTATTCTTTATAGTTTTATAATATTTTTTTTGATTTTCTAATATAATTTCTAATTCTTTTTGATGTAATTGATGCGGAATCGCACCATTATCTGTTACATTTAACTTTACTAAAAATGCATTATCTTCTATTTCACTTAATATTTTTGCTTTTTCTTCAATATTGTCAGGTAATTTTTCTATATCTTTTTTTAAGGTTGATATGAAATCTTCTGGCTTGCATTTCTTACATGTCTTTCCCTGATTTTTACCATTATATGCCACATAATTGCTACTCCTTATTTTTTTGAACATTTCATTGTATTTATCTGGCATATATTCTTTATATACTTTTTTTAATAATTTTAAATCTTCTGCATACTTATTAAATTTTTCTATAAATGCTTCCGATATGTATTTTTTTCCAGCTAATATGTCTTGCAGAGTATACCAACTATATACTGTTTTCATATTTTGATAAAATTTCGAATTATCGTCAAGCAGGCTAATTAATTCTTCTTCATTTTCTATATCTGCTGAAAAAGATATTTTGTTTTTTTCATAATTAATATTAAAAATTTTATTAATATCAAAAGCATATCCTAAAAAAGCATTTACTATATTAACTATAATTTGTTTTTCTTCTTTATCAAAATTGAATAAGCTTATAATTTCATCTTTCTTATTTGCTTTAGTCTCTTTCTTATTTTGCAATATACTTAATAATTCTTGAGTACTTTTAGTTAGTTTTATATCAAATTCTTCTTTTACCCATAATATAAGATTTTCTAAATTTGTCTTAACTTCTGTTGTATCTCCTGCGAAATCTCCTTCGTATAAAAAATTTCCTCTATATTTAATTATATGGTGAATTGCCAAGTATACTAATCGTAAATCTACTTTTTCATTAGTATTAATTAAATAATTTCTTAAATGATAAATAGTTGGAAACTTATTAAAATATGTTTTGTCAGTCATATTTTTGTCTGAAAATAAATTATATTTGATACCTAAAATTGATTCTGATTTTGTCTTATCTTCACAAGTTAGAGAGCTCTCTCTAAGTAATGGAAAAAAATTAGGATACTCTTTTTCCATATCTTCTAATAATAGACTTTGTAAAATGTTAATTCTTTCTCTTCTTCTTGTCAGTCTTCTTTTTGTTCCTCTGTACATTCTTCTTTCTTCTGCTGTTTTTGCTTCATCAAAGATATGTGCACCCCAAGTATGATTTTTTCCTTTTTTTAAAATATTACTATTATCGTCAGTAACACACCATCCCACTGAACCTACTCCAATATCTAATCCTATATTATAAGTTTCTACATTTTTCACTTGACATATCCTCCTAAACTATGATATATTAAAGTTGCTATTAAAATTACTATCTAAAATAGCGTAATGAGTTAAAATAAGATTTAATCTTTAATGTCAACTTATGTTGATTTCACTTAGGTGAATTTAAGTTCTAGTTTATTATTCTAGAGCTTATTTTTTGTCGTTATTTGTCAAATTTTGTAATTTATTGTTATTATATCATTATAATAATTTAATGTCCAGCCCTTAATTTTATTAGATTATAATGAAAAAGCTATTGTCATGAAAATTCACTTCAATAGCTTTATTTTACATTTTTTACATTTATAAAATTCATTAGAATAACTATTTCATAGCTTCCTCACAAGCAACAGCTACTGCAACTGAAGCTCCAACCATTGGGTTGTTACCCATTCCGATAAGTCCCATCATTTCAACGTGTGCTGGAACTGATGAAGATCCTGCAAATTGTGCATCTGAATGCATTCTTCCCATCGTATCTGTCATACCATAAGATGCTGGGCCTGCTGCCATATTATCTGGGTGAAGTGTTCTTCCTGTTCCACCACCTGAAGCTACTGAGAAATATTTCTTTCCTGCTTCTAATCTTTCTTTCTTATATGTTCCTGCAACTGGATGTTGGAATCTTGTTGGGTTTGTTGAGTTTCCTGTAATGGAAATATCTACATCTTCAAACCACATTATTGCAACACCTTCTCTAACATCATTTGCACCATAGCATTTAACTTTGCTTCTTTCTCCATCTGAATAAGGAATTTCTTCCACAACATTTACTTTTCCAGTGAAAAAGTCAAAGTCTGTTTTTACATATGTAAATCCATTTATTCTTGAAATTACTTGTGCAGCATCTTTTCCTAAACCATTTAATATAACTCTTAATGGTTCTTTTCTAACTTTATTTGCTGATTTAGCTATACCAATAGCACCTTCTGCTGCTGCAAAGCTTTCATGTCCTGCTAAGAATGCAAAGCATTTTGTATCTTCAGAAAGTAGCATAGATGCTAAGTTTCCATGTCCTAGTCCAACTTTTCTATCATCTGCAACTGAACCTGGTATACAGAATGCTTGTAGACCTTCTCCTATTGCTTTTGCTGCATCTGCTGCTTTTTTGCATCCTTTCTTTATAGCTATTGCAGCTCCTAATGTATATGCCCAACATGCATTTTCAAAACAAATTGGTTGTACTCCTTTTACTATATCATATGGATTAAATCCTTTGTCTTTGCATATTTGTAATGCATCTTCAAAATCTTTAATTCCGTATTTTTCCATTACTGGTTTTATTTGATTTATTCTTCTTTCATAACTTTCAAATGTTACTGCCATAATTATTCTTTCCTCCTATTTAGCATTTTTTACAATTTTTATTAATATTATTTTTGATTAAGGTCCGTCCCTAATTAAAAATTATTCTTTTCTTGGGTCTATTTTCTTAACCGCTTCATCAAATCTTCCATATGTTCCTGAAGCTTTTTCTATTGCTTCCATTGGGTCCATTCCTTTTTTGATGTTATCCATCATTTTTCCCATATGTACATATTTATATCCAATTATTTGGTCATCTTTATCTAGTCCAAGTTCTACTATGTATCCTTCTGTTAATTGTAAATATCTTGGTCCTTTTAATGTGCTTGAATATATTGTTCCTACTTGTGATGTATGACCTTTTCCTAGATCTTCTAATCCTGCTCCTACTGGAAGTCCGCCTTCTGAGAAAGCTGTTTGTGTTCTTCCATATACTATTTGCAAGAATAATTCTCTCATTGCTGTATTTATGGCATCACATACTAAGTCTGTATTTAATGCTTCTAATATTGTTTTTCCTGTTAATATTTCTCCAGCCATAGCTGCTGAATGAGTCATTCCAGAACATCCAATTGTTTCTACTAATGCTTCTTGGATTATTCCATCTTTTACATTTAAAGTTAATTTACATGCTCCTTGTTGTGGTGCACACCAACCAATTCCATGTGTTAATCCAGAAATATCTTTTATTTCTTTTGCTTTAACCCATTTCCCTTCTTCTGGTATTGGTGCTGGTCCATGGTCTACTCCTTTTTTTACTACACACATATCTTCTAGTTCTTTTGAATAATTCATTTTTGTATCTCCTTGCATATTTATTTACAATCTTTTTCTATTCTATATTAAAATTGATTGTATAAGAATTTTAATATATTATATTTATTATAATGTAATATTAAGATTTTTTGTTCCTTGCGGGAGCGAAGCTCCAAACGCACATCGCTGGAATCCTTCCAGCTCGTTTGAACGCTCACGCGGAACCGCAAAATCCTTAATATTACATTATGATTTTAAAAATATTATTAACATTTCAATATTTGATTCCTAACCACATTACTCTCGTCTTCTTTTCTAAGTTTTTGTATTTCAGACAATTCTGATGCAGTATTTTTTATTGTACCATGTTCATTTTTTTCTGCATATATTCCTTCTGTATATATGTATGGTTTTATAACATTTTCGTCTTCATAATATTTTATTAAGTCCTGATTTTGTTTGCTTAAACTTTCTATTGGTGTATGTAAGTATTTATATTTCCAATATATATGTCTTTGTTCATCTGTATATTTTGAATTTAGTATATTGTTATAATTATATTCTATTGAGAACAGACAATTTACTATACTTATAGTTATATTTGTCCATTTTCTTACAGATAAATTGTTGAGGCTTTTTATTTTATCATATAAGTCTTTTAAAGCAATATTGTATTGTTCTTCATTTATCCCAAATTTGCTTGCTACTTCATAGCAATTTATTGGTTTTGGCTTTAATATTGTTCTTTTTGGAAAATAGTAAAAGAACATTTCTCCTCTGCCACATATTACTGATGCATATAGGTAAAGGCTTTCCCATTTTTCTGGTATTAGTCTAAATATTGCTGCTTGTATTTCCTTATATAATTTTTCTACTTCTTTTTTTGACAAAAAGCTCACCTCCAATTTATCTTACAAGTAAACTTTCTCCTGTCATTTCTTCTGGTTTTTCCAAGTTCATTATATCTAGCATTGTTGGTGCTAAATCTGCAAGTTTACCATTTTTTATTTTTACATTTTCCATTCCATATAAAATTAGTGGAACTGGATTTGTTGTATGTGATGTAAATGGTTCGCCTGTTTTATAATCTATCATTTGTTCTGCGTTTCCATGGTCTGCTGTAATTAATGCTACTCCATTATGCTTATTTAATGCCTCTATTATTTTTCCAACACATGTATCTACTGCTTCTATTGCTTTTTCAGCAGCTTCTAAGTTTCCTGTATGTCCAACCATATCTGGATTTGCAAAGTTTAGAATTATTGTATCATATTTTTCTGCATTTATTGCATCTACAACTTTTTCAGTAACTTCATAAGCACTCATTTCTGGTTTCATATCATATGTTTCTACTTTTGGTGATGGAACTAAAATTCTATCTTCTCCTTTGAAAGGTTCTTCTTTTCCACAATTAAAGAAGAATGTTACATGGGCATATTTTTCTGTTTCTGCAATTCTAAGTTGAGTTAGTCCTTTACTGCTCACATACTCTCCATAAGTATTTTTTAAATCTTCTGTTTTAAAGGCAACATGTACATTTGGCATTGTAGCGTCATATTCAGTCATTGTTACAAAATACAAGTTCATTTTTTTAGTTTCAAATCCATCAAATTCTGGATCTACTAATGCTCTTGTTATTTCTCTTGCTCTATCTGGTCTAAAGTTATAGAAAATTACTGAATCGCCATCTTCTATTTTAGCACCATTTCCTATTATACTTGGAACAACAAATTCATCAAATACTTCTTTTTGATATGAACTTTCTATTCCTTCTGTTGCACTAGAATATTTTTCTCCTTCTCCATATACTAATGCATCATAGCATTTCTTTACTCTTTCCCATCTTTTGTCTCTATCCATTGCATAGAATCTTCCTGAAAGAGTAGCTATTTTACCAATTCCTTTTTCTTTCATTTTTTCTTCTAATTTTTGTATATATCCTTCTCCTGATGCTGGAAGTGTATCTCTTCCATCTAGGAAACAATGTACATATACATTTTCGAAGTCTTTTCTTTTTGCAAGTTCTAGTAGTCCGTATAAATGTCTTTGATGACTATGAACTCCTCCATCAGATAAAAGTCCCATTATATGTAGCTTAGAATTGTTTTTCTTACAATTTTCAATAGCGTCTGCAAATTCTTTTATACTAAAGAAATCTCCATCTTCTATTGATTTTGTAATTCTAGTTAGTTCTTGATATACAATTCTTCCTGCTCCTATATTAGTATGACCAACTTCTGAATTTCCCATTTGTCCTTCTGGAAGACCTACACTTGGTCCACTTGCATATACTTCTGCTGTAGGACAAGTCATCATTAGTTTATCAATATTAGGTTTCTTCGCATTAGCTACTGCATTACCTTCTGCATTTGGATTTTTTCCAAATCCATCTAATATCATTAGCATTGTTACTTTTTTACTCATCTTTACCATCCTTTTCTTTTCCATGAAGTCTATTTGTCATAGTTAACAATTTTGCTAAAAGTATCTGCTTTTAAACTTGCTCCTCCAACTAATCCTCCGTCAATATCTGACATTGTGAATAGTTCTTTTGCATTTTCTGGTTTTACACTTCCTCCATAAAGAATGATTACTTCTTCTGAAGTACTTTCACCATATAAATCTTTTATTTTGTTTCTTATTTGCTTGATACTTGTATTAGCATCTTCTGCTGTTGCAGTTTTTCCTGTTCCTATTGCCCAAATAGGTTCATATGCTACTATTGTATTCCTTACTTCTTCTGGTGTCAAGTCTTTTAAGGCTTTTTCTATTTGGTCTGTTACTACTTTTTCTGTTTCTCCTGCTTCTCTTTGTTCCAATGTTTCGCCAACGCAAACTATTGGTTTTAGTCCTTCATTTAGTGAAGCTTTTAATTTTAAATTAACAGTTTCATCTGTTTCATTAAAATATTGTCTTCTTTCTGAATGACCTATTATTACATATTCTACATTGATACATTTAAGCATCTTTGGTGATACTTCTCCTGTATATGCTCCTGTTTCTTTATAAAATACGTTTTGTGCTCCTACATGTATATTTGTTCCTTGTGCTGTTAGAATTGTATAGAACAAATCTGTATATGGTGCACATATTATTACATCGTTTTTACTGTCTTTTACTAATGGATCCAATGCAGTTATATATTCTATTGCTTCATTTGGAAGCATATTCATTTTCCAGTTTCCTGCAATTACTTTTCTTCTCATAAGAATCTCCTTTCATCGTTACAGTACTCATTTTAGATATTCTGGATTTTGTTCATAAAAATCTTTTAAAGATATAGTACATTCTGGCAAAATTATGTCATCAGTTATATTTAATTTTTTAGTATCATAAAATCCAAAACTATTTAACTTGCACTCTATTATTTCTTTATTTATAGGGTTTACTATAATATATTCTTCTACGCCATACTCCATGTATAATGAGTATTTAGCTATTTTATCATTTTTAATACTACCCTTTGATAAAACTTCTATTACAACTTTAGGCGCTCCTTTTATGCCTTTTTTAGTTATAATATCGTCATTGCAAACGACCGCAATATCTGGTTGTACCACATTTTCTTCATTTAAAATAACATCTATTGGAGATACAAAGGTTTTGCATTTTTTACCTTTTAATTTTTCTTTTAGTTGTGCTCCAATTTCCAATACTATTTCTTGATGTAGTACAGATGGGGCTGCTAGCATTTTTACTTTCTCTATTTTACTTGTATTTGTTCTCATATCTCCCCATTCGTCTTTTAGATACAATACACCATGTATAATTTCATATCTATTGCCATCGTTTATTTTTAGATAATCCTCATAAGTATAAAATTTTTGTTCAGACGCTAAATTTTCCATTTTTTCTTTCTCCTTCTTTTCCATAAAAAATTTAGTGCCCCCTCTCTTTATATTTTAGCATGGCTAATTAAGTAATGCCTAACAGACATTACTTAATTCCATTTATTATTTATCTTGTATACATTCAATTCCTGGTAAAGCTTTTCCTTCTATGAATTCTAGTGAAGCTCCACCACCAGTTGAAATGTGCGACATTTTATCAGCTAGTCCAGCTTTTGTAACTGCTGCTGCTGAATCTCCTCCACCAATTATTGTTGTGCAATCTGTTAAATTTGCTAAGCAATTAGCAATTGCATTTGTTCCTATAGCAAATTGGTCGAATTCAAATAATCCTACTGGTCCATTCCATAACACAGTTTTTGCATTTTTTAATTCTTCTGTGTATATCTTTATTGTTTCAGGTCCTATATCAAAACCTTCCCAATCGTCTGGTATTTCAGAATATTTAACAATTTTGCTTTCTGTATTTGGATCAAATTCTTTTCCAACTTTGTTATCAACTGGTAAAAGCATTTTTACACCTTTTGATTTAGCTTTTTCCATTAAACTTAAAGCTAAATCTAATTTGTCTAATTCGCATACTGAATTTCCAACATTATATCCTTGAGCTTTAAAGAATGTATATGCCATTCCTCCACCAATTAATAATGTATCTACTTTTTCTAATAAGCTATCTATAACACCTATTTTATCAGATACTTTCTTTCCACCTAGTATTGCAACAAATGGTCTTACTGGATTGTTTAAAGCATCTCCTAATGCTTTTAATTCTTTTTCAATTAAGAATCCACAAGCAGATGGTAAGAAACTAGCTACTCCAGCTGTTGAAGAATGTGCTCTATGACATGTTCCGAAAGCATCATTTACATAAATATCTGCTAAAGAAGCAAATTCTTTACTTAATGATTCATCATTTTTTTCTTCTCTTGGATCAAATCTAACATTTTCAAGAAGAACAACTTCTCCTTCTTTCATATTACTTGTTAATTCTTTTGCACTTGGTCCTGTAACATCTTCTGCTAATTTTACATCGATTCCTAATTCTTTTGAAAGTTCTTTTGCAACAGGTGCTAAAGAAAATTCTTTTTTAACTTCTCCCTTAGGTCTTCCTAAATGTGAACATAAAATTAATTTAGCATTATGTTCTAATAAATATTTTATTGTAGGAAGTGCTGCTACAATTCTTGTTTTATCTGTAATATTTAAGTTTTCATCTAATGGAACATTAAAGTCACATCTTAATAATACTTTTTTTCCATTTACATCAATATCTTTTATAGTTACTTTATTCATGGTTATTACCTCTTTTCTATTTTAAATTTTAAGGAAAAGTAAAACTTTTCCTTAAATTAATTACATATTTCCGTCTTTTGTAGCCATATAGCAAGCTAGGTCTACTAATTTATGAGCATATCCCCATTCATTATCATACCAAGCAACTAATTTTACGAATGTATCTGTTAACCCTATTCCTGCTTTTGCATCAAATATTGATGTATGAATATCATTTAAGAAGTCTGATGAAACAACGTCTTCATCAACATATTCAATTATTCCTTTCATTTCTCCTTCTGCTGCTTCTTTAATAGCTTTGCATATTTCTTCATATGATGCTGGTTTTTCTAGGTTACATGTTAAATCAACAACAGAAACATCTAATGTTGGAACTCTGAAAGACATACCTGTTAATTTTCCATTTAATGATGGAATAACTTTTCCAACTGCTTTTGCAGCTCCTGTTGATGATGGAATTATGTTTCCTGCTGCAGCTCGTCCACCTCTCCAATCTTTTTTAGAAGCTCCATCAACTGTTTTTTGTGTTGCTGTTGTTGAGTGAACTGTTGTCATTAATCCTTCTGTAATTCCAAATTTATCATTTATAACTTTAGCAAGTGGTGCTAAACAGTTTGTTGTGCAAGATGCATTTGAAACTATGTTCATACTTGGATCATATGTTTCGTGATTTACTCCCATTACAAACATTGGAGCATCTTTTGATGGTGCACTTATAACTACTTTTTTAGCTCCTGCATCTAAATGTGCCCCAGCTTTTTCCATTGTTGTAAATACTCCTGAACATTCTAATACATAATCAACATTTAGTTCTCCCCAAGGAATATTGTGTGGATCCATTTCATTATATACTTTTATTTCTTCTCCATTTATTGTTAATATATTTTCTTCTCCTTTTATATCTCCATTAAATCTTCCATGCATTGTATCGTATTTTACCATATATGCCATGTAATCTGCTGTTATGAAAGGGTCATTTATCGCTACTATTTCTACATCTCCCTTTTCTAAAGCTGCTTGAAATGCTAGCTTTCCTATTCTTCCAAATCCGTTAATACCTATTTTAACTGACATAATAAAACCTCCTTATAATAAAATGCCTTTTTAGGCAATATTATTTTATAACAAAAAAGAACACATTGCAAGTGTTCTTCTTAATTTGTATTATTATTTTCAATAATTATTAAGCTTATTCATTTAACTTTTAATTATAAATTAACTTTTACTTCTTCGCTATCCTCTTTTCTATAGCTATATGGTCTTAAATGAAAACCGTTATCAAAATATATTTCTTGTGTCCAGAAATCACGTACTTCTTTGAATACTTTTTCTTGCTTTGGAGTTAATTCTACTACTATGTCTTGAAACAAGAAATTCTTAAAACTTGTCCATGGACTTACTTTTGCAGGAACTTTTGTATAAACAGAAGAATTTTTCTCATTCTCATTATTTTCCATTTTCTATCTCCTCCTTTGTTACTAATCATAGTATATACTAAATATACTACATCTATACAAATTTATCAAGTAATTTTTTTATTTTTTTTATTACATTTTTGTTACAATTTATAATTTTTGTATTTCTTCTTTACTTAGCCCTGTAGCCTTCACTATGTCCTCTATTTTTAATCCCATTAGTTTTAGACTTTTTGCTATTTTTAGTTTTTCTTCTCTTTTTCCTGATTCTATACCTTCAATAATTCCAGATTTTCTTCCTTCCTTTCTTCCTTCTATTATATAGTTCTCTTTCATTTTCAATAATGCATCTGCTAACATACTTTTCCCTCCTTCTTTTTTTCTTAATTTTTCTCTTATTTCTTCTATCTTTAATTCTGGTAATACTCTTGCTGCCACATTACAAGTATACTCATCTATCAGTTCTTTTTCATATTCTTTTAAGTCTTCATATTTTATTTTTTTATATGTTTTTTCTACATCTTTTGATTTTTCTAGTAATAGTATTTTTGATAATGCTCCGTCTTCTTCTATTAGTTCTTCTTCTTTATATTTATTTGTATCTACTAATATATACCTTCCAAATTCTATGCTTTTAAATCCCGGCACTTTCTGTTGATTTTCTCCTAAGTACGTTTTTACATTCCACTTTTTATTTCCTGTATATAAAACTATTGGTATTATTGTTGGTATTATGCTAGTCTTGTTTTTTGTCTTTTGGCGTTCTATATTATATTTTCTTAATATTTCAACTAAATATTCTATTATTCTTTCTGGCATAGCATAATCTACACTTGATTGATGTTCTATTAAAATAAATACTGGTCTATTTTTTATTTTATATAGAATATCTGTTTCTTTATTGTAGTATGCTTTTGTTATGTACCTATTATTGCACTGTTCTAATTCTTCCATTCCTATTTCATTTTCTGTGCCTTTTAATTTTAATACACTATTTATGAACAAGTATGCTTCTCTTTTATTTGCTAGCACATTTCTAAAACTTGTGTCATGTATATTTTTAATACCAGGTTTGGTCTTATGACTTTCTTCATTTCCTTTTATTTCAGTATAACTGTATTGTCCTTCTTCTTCTTCTATTTTAGAATCGGTATCTTCTTCATCACTTATTTCTTCTTTCAATACTATTTGCTCAAATAACTGCTTTTCAAATTCATACAATTCTTTTAAATATGTTTTGATATCTAGATCTTCCACTCTACCTCCATTATATATCTTCTGCTATTTTTCGTCAACATTTTAAATTTATTTTGGGATTATCTTTAGAATTTTTGAAAATTATTGAATCAAAATTTTTTAGATATTATTTTTTATTTTACATCATTTTCTCTTATATCGCAACAAAAATCGTACGTCAAATTATCTCATTTTTCGACAATCCATAGATTCTTTAATGTCGAAACAATTAACTATGTCAACGTCCATCATTATACTTGTCTTTCTTAAATTTTTGTTTTATAATTTTCTTATCTAATGAAAGGAGTGATTGTATGACACCACATAATGAAGCTAAAAAAGAAGATATTTCAGATATTGTTTTAATGCCTGGAGATCCACTTAGAGCTAAATATATTGCTGAAAATTTTTTCGAAAAATCTAAATTAATTAATTCAGTAAGAAACATGTTAGGATATACAGGATATTATAAAGGAAGGAAAATAACTGTTTTTGCTTCAGGTATGGGAATGCCTAGTATGGGCATTTATGCATATGAACTTTATAAATTTTATGATGTCAAGAGTATTATTAGACTTGGTTCTTGTGGAGCTTATTCACCAGATTTAAATATTTTTGATACCATCTTAGTTGATAATAGCTATACAGAAGGTAATTTTGCATATAGCTTAGAAGGCGTAGATTGCCATATAGCAAAAGCTGATGAGTCTTTAAATTCTATAGTAGCTCAAGCAGCTAAAGTGCAAGGTAATAATTTGATTTTAGGTAATGTTCTTTGCAGTGAAGTTTTCGATTACTATGTTAAAGATTTAGAAGCTTTAATAAAAAGATTTCCTAAAGATTTAAATATTATTGGTGCTGAAATGGAGTCCTTTGCTTTATTTTATACTGCAAAATATTTAAACAAAAAAGCTGCTTGTCTTCTTACTGTTGTTGACTCGCATTATAAAAAGCAAGAAATTTCTGCTGATGAAAGGCAAAATTCTTTAAATACTATGATTCAAATAGCACTTGATGCTAGTTTAAAAATTGATTAACAAAAACCATGGAGATTTCCATTTCTCCATGGTTTCATCTTTTAAACATCTTATTCTTGAGCCTCTCCTTCATCAATCTCACTAGATAATTGTTCCATTACTTCTAAGACTTGATTTAATCCTGGATAAATTGCATCTATTAAATTTTCGTCTATTATTATTTTCCAGGTAAAGCCTTTTCTTTCAAGATTTAAAGTAGCTACTGTAGTTATAGTTTCAACATTGTCTTGTTTTACACTTTCAGCTAATAATGCAATATTTTCCTCATTAGATATATCTTCTTGTGTTTCTAATTTTACAGATATCTTTTCTATCCAATTTAATAATACTTGTCTAAAATTTTTAGTTGTTACTTCTACGTTTACTGTTGCTGTTTGATTTTCTACACTTTCTCCTGTTATAGACCATTCTATGGAATTAAAACAATTTTGCTCTAATTCTGTCATTTTTCCATTTCCTTGCCTTATTCCAGCATCTAAAACATTAATTAATTCATCATAGTTTATATTCCAGTTTGATACTTTTCCATTTTTTAAGTTTGTAAATGTATTATTTACTGCCATTCTTGGAGTAATTGATGTATAAGCTACAAGTAATACTAATGCAATTAATATTAGTAATAATACTACTATTACAATCCACTTTTTACTTCTTTTTTCTTTATATTTTTTCAAATCTTTTTTATCTTCTATTTTATTATTTTTCTCTTTCGCTTCTTTATTTTTTTCTGTTACTTTCTTATTCTTCTCTTCTACTTTCTTATCTTTTTTTTCTGATTTTTTAATATTCTTTTTCTTATCTTCCATATTACTACCTCTTTTTTTACTTTATTATACCATATAATGCTCCAAAATCATCTTAAAAGCTATAAAAATTAAAATTATTCCACCTGTTATTTCTGCTTTTTGTTTATATTTTTCTCCAAATACATTACCTAATTTTACACCTATTAAAGATAATATAAAAGTTATAATTCCAATGCATATTGCAGCTATCGTAATATCTATTTTTAGAAAAGCAAAGCTAACTCCAACCGCTAATGCATCTATACTCGTTGCTATTGCCAGAACAAACATTGTTTTAAAACTAATGTCATCATTTTCTTTTTCATCATTTTTGAATGATTGTATTATCATATTTATTCCTATCACTGACAATAAAATGAAAGCTATCCAATAATTTAAATTTATAAGTTCACTATTCAAATTTTTTGCTAATAGAAATCCTATTACCGGCATTAATGCTTGAAATATTCCAAAGTATAATGCTATTATAAGTGCTTTTTTGCAATTTATCTTTTGTATTGATAGACCTTTACATATAGACACTGCAAAAGCATCCATTCCTAGCCCAACACTTATTAAAAATATTTCAGCTATTCCCATTTAAACAACTCCTAATAATATTAATACAAGTATTCCTAAAGCGATTCTATACCACCCAAACACTTTGAAGTCGTGCTTTTTTATGTAGCTCATTAAGAATTTTATAACAAATATTGAAATCAAGAAAGCAACTGCCATTCCAACTGATAATACCATTAGTTCTGTTCCAGAAAAAGCAAGACCAAATTTTAAAATTTTAAGCAAACTTGCTCCAAACATAACTGGTATTGCTAAGAAGAAAGTATATTCTGCTGCAACTGTTCTTGATACTCCTATTAAAAGAGCTCCTATAATTGTTGCCCCTGAACGTGAAGTTCCCGGAAAAATTGCTGCTATTAATTGAAATATACCTATTATTAGTGCATCTCTATATGTTAGCTTATCTATGTCTGTAACTCTAGGTTTCATTCCCTTCTTTTTGTTTTCAATAACTATAAATGCTATACCAACTAAAATAAGCATTGTTGCTACAACCCATGAATTGTATAGATACTTATTTAATATATCATCAAATAGTAGACCTACAATTGCAGCTGGTACACATGCAACTAAAATCTTTGCCCATAAAATTAGTATTTTCTTGTCCCATACTATTTTTTTACCTTCTTTACTTTCCTTTGTTTTCAATGGCCATATTTCTTTAAAATATAGTAATACTACAGCTAATATTGCTCCTAATTGTATTACAACTTCAAACATATCAAAAAATCCTTCTGATAATCCTTGAAATTTCATAAAATTCTCTGCAAGTATTAAATGTCCTGTACTACTAATAGGTAGCCACTCTGTTATTCCTTCGATTACACCATATATTATTGAATAAACTATATTTAACATATCTGCCTCCATTTCTTTAAATTTATTCAAATTTTTATTATTTAGACTTTTTTATTCTAACATTTTTATATAACTATTGTAAATATTTTTTTCTAATGTTATAATTTTTTTAAATTTAACAGTTTTAGGAGGAAATTATGGATATTCTAAAAAGATATGATTTTGATTTATTTAGCGAACCTCAAAAAAAGCCTCAAGTATATAGAAAATCTCCTGGGGATATACCTATGAAAAAACGTGCAGCTAGACCTAAAAAAAGGTCTATGCTGAAACGTATCGCTGCTTTTTTAGCTGCAGGAGCACTTGTTCTAGGGACTATTCATTTAGTTAACGAATATAATAAAGTCCCTGAGGAAAGTGAAACTGTACATAATTATACTGTTTCAGCAGATAATATTCAAAGCCAATTAGAAAACCTTTCAGAAGAATTTTCTAATATTTCTAAAGAGTCTAGTTCTGAAGAAATTAATGCTTTTGCACAGGATTTATACAGCTCTAATATGTCATTTTTAAAAAATAGGATTAAGAATATTTACAATATTAATGCACATTTCGACGCTAATTCTATAAAGGTTATAAAATCACTTGTAGATTCTGGTAATTTGAATTATTCATATAAAGCTATTCTTACAAACATATATGGTAATGATACAACAGTCTTATTAAGAGGCAATATTTTAGAACAAACTATGGATAATATTGTTGACCTTCAAGATTTTGATGTTTATCATGAAGGTTTTGATTCTTTAAAAAGATTAGCTAACAGTACTTTCACTACTTTAGGAAAAGATTTTATTATTTCTTATGACTCTGACAAAGGTAGAATGACTTCTTATGAATTAGAAAAAGAAAAAGACGATGATAAGGTTACAGAAAATAAATCTGAAGAAATGGACAGATAAAAGAGCACTTATACAAGTGCTCTTTATTTTGGCAGGGGTAGAAGGATTTGAACCCTCACGCACGGTTTTGGAGACCGGAATGCTACCATTAACATCATACCCCTATGTATTTAACAACTATTATAATAACATATATTTATTTTTTTATCAAGCCTATTCTTTAAATTTCATTAGTTTATTTTTACTTATTGACTCTTATTCGGTTTTATGTTATCTTATTATGTGTGGGCACTAAAAGTTGGAGGTAACATGGAAAAAACTTTTAATAAACTTTTATTGTCTATTTTTGTTTTAATTTTATTTATTTCTTTATTTTTTGTTCCGATTATGTATTCTTCAAATTCTTATTATTCTGATGATTACTATGAACAATTAATCTTGTCCGGAGATGGATTTTTCTGGCCTATACCTGGCTATACATATATTTCCTCATATTTTGGCAAAAGAAAATCTCCTACTGCTGGTGCTTCAACTTCACATTCTGGAATTGACATACCAGCAAGTAATAATACTAAACTTTATGCTGTTGAAGATGGTAAAGTTACTTTTGCAAGTTGGGGCGCTGGTGGTGGATATACTATTGTCTTAGAACTTACTAATTTTCCTAATATTTCTGTTTCTTATTGTCATGTTTCCCCTAACTTTATAGTTACACGCAATCAATTTGTAAAAAAAGGAGAACTCATACGGTCATGTTGGTCCTAAAAATGTATATGGCATAAATAATAATCCATACAAAGATTCTAATGGTAATCCAACCAATGGTGCTACTACTGGGTGTCATTTGCACTTAACAATAAAAAAAGATGGAACACCTGTTAATCCTTTAGATTATTTTTCTTCTAAGGTATAAAATAGACCAAAGCCTAGGCTATGGTCTACATATCATCTTCATTTTCATTCTCATTATTTTGATTATTTGTTTCGTTTTCCTTTTTCTTTTCTTCTTTCTCTTTTTTATCATCTTTACTCTTAGTAATTTTATACTCACTGTCATCTTCATTTACTTTTATTTCTTCGTTTTCTTCTTCCTCTGAGTAACAATGATTATCGCAATGATTACATTCTCCCGTGCAGTAATCATCCCAATCTAGTTCTATAATATTATGGCAATTTGGACATTCTATTTCATCTTTTAAATTAGTTTCTTTTCCTATAACAAATTCATGATTACAATATGGACATACAATCTCAAATTCATAATCCATTTCATTATCATGCATTTGATCTCCATGACAATATTCTTCATCACAATTGCAATCTTCGCAATCACAATCGTCATCTTCATCATCACTATCAATATATAAATCTTCTTCAATTCTTTTTAGCGATTTTTGAATATGCTTTACTTTCTTTTCTAATTTAATTTGTTTTTCACTGTTTTCTACTAATTTTTCAATAGTATCCATAAACATTACTGTCATTTCTGAAAATTTGCTTTTTACAAATTCCAATTCTTGAGGATTTTTTATTTTTTCCTCTAATTCAGACAAAATCTTGTTATAATTTTTATTTAACTCTGCCATAATACTTCCTTACTACTAAATTCTCTCCATATATTCGCCTGTTCTAGTATCTACTCTAACAACATCTCCTATATTAACGAACATTGGAACTGTTAATTTGTATCCATTTTCTAATGTTGCAGGTTTTCCAGATGTAGTTGCAGTATTTCCTGCAAATCCTGGTTCTGTGTATGTAACTTCTAATTCAACAAATATTGGTGGTTCTATAGAAAATACATTTCCTTTATATGAAAGTATTTTTACATTCATATTTTCTTTTAAGAATTTTAAGCTATCTCCTAATTGATTGCTATTAAGTGGAATTTGTTCATATGTTTCATTATCCATGAAATAATATAAACCTCCATCTTCATATAAGTATTGCATTTCCTTTTTTTCAATTTCTGCTGCTGGAAATTTTTCTGAAGGATTGAATGTTTTTTCAAGTACACTTCCTGTTATAACATTTCTAATCTTTGTTCTAACAAAAGCTGAACCTTTTCCTGGTTTTACATGTTGAAATTCAACTACCCTATATACATTTCCATCCATTTCAAAAGTTGTTCCGTTTCTAAAATCACCTGCTGTATATACTGCTGCCATTATTATTTCCTCCTTATTTAAAAATTATTCATAAACACATATATCTATTGTACACTATTAAAGCACAAAAATCAAGCGTTTTACATAATTAAGAAAAAAATTAATATATGGCTATTACAATTTACAAGCTCTTATCAAATTCTCCATAAATGTATATTCAAAGATTTTTTGTTTCTTGCTGTCGGACATAAAGTCCTCCAAGCTGCGCGAAACTGCAAAATCTTGAATATACATCTCACAGTAATTTTCAGACTTAAAATTGTATATTTGAAACTTCAATGTTTCGCGTGAGCGTTCAAACGAGCTTAAAAGGATTTTAAGCGTAGTAGCTTTGGAGCGAAGCGATCGCAAGGAACAAGAAGTTCAAATATATAAATTCTAAGCTTTTTATAAATACTGTAAATTAAGCCATATATTAATTTAATTTATAAAATGAATAAGAATTTATCTTTTATTAATATAATTTTCCAATATATATACTGCTGCAATAGTATCTACGACTGACTTTTTCTTTTTATTATTAATATTTAAATAATTCATTGTTTTATGTGCTTCTACTGTTGTAAGTCTTTCATCAACTGATACTATTTCAATATTATTAAACCTAGATTTAAGCTTATGTATAAAGCTTTCTGTTTCTTCAGTTCTTTTACTAGGTGTTCCATCCATATTAAGCGGATTTCCTATTACAAATGTATCAATATTATAAGTATTTAAAATTTCTTCTAATCTTTTTAGTATGATTTTATCATTTCCGTTTGAAGTAATTGTTTCTAGTCCTTGAGCAGTTATTCCTAGTTCGTCAGTTATTGCTATTCCAGTTCTGGCTATTCCATAATCTATTCCTAATTTTCTACTCATTTATATCTATATATTCCTTAACCATTTTTTCTAATAATTCATCTCTTTCAACTTGTCTTATAAGGTTTCTTGCTCCTTTATGGCTTGTTATATATGTTGGGTCTCCAGATAGTATATATCCAACTATTTGATTTATAGGATTATATCCTTTTTCTTTTAGTGCATTATATACTTCTTTTAGTATTTCTTTTGCTCTTATGTTTTGTTCTTTTTCTACATCAAATTTAACTGTTTCGTCAATATTCATACAATCCCTCCTATATACTTTTTATTGTATTTTCATTAGATGAATCTATGTATTCTTCTAACTTTTTAAAAGCTCCATCCAAAGATGTTCCTTTATAATATGTTGAAACTACCACTCTTATTTTAGGACTTACAACTACTTCCTCTTCTTCGTTTTCATGTATATAATCTTCAGCTGCTGTAATATTTAATTGTTCCATTTTCCCCTTCATATCCATCATAAAATTATATACACCATCTTTATCAGCGCCTGAAAAAACTATTGCAAATTTAGGCCCCATATATCTTACAAAAACATATTCTTTTGCTAAATTACTTTTCATAAAATTTGATAATGCAGTTATTACATGGTCTCCTGTTTTTCTGCTAATTTTTATATTTATATCTGGTAAATTAGTAATTTTAAATAAACAAATTGCTGAAGTTGTATATTTGTCTATAATCTTTTTTCCTTCTCCATATAAATATTCTGCTGATTTTAAACCTGAATATAAGTCATCTCTAACAATATTTTCTATTGTAGCTTGATTTTCTACTGTTTTTAATATTGTCACTATATTGTTTCTTACTACTTCTAATATAGTTGTATCTATATGGTCAAACTCATGTGGTCTACTTCCCTCTATTATCCAATATCCTATGTAAACATTGTCTACATATAGAGGGAAGAATATTGCACATTTTGCTCTTCCAAATTCCATCTTTTGATATGGTAATTTTTCATTCTCGTTATCTACTGTTACATATTTAGGTGTTGCTGTTTTGATACTATCACCAAATACTGGATCATTTTGTAAATTCTTTAAGGTTTCCCAATGTTTTGTATCAACATTTGATGCTTTTACAACATATTGTGCACCGTCAAAAACTACTATTGTAGAATATTTTATTGAATATTTGCTTATTAATATATCATTAATATTTTCTAGTTTTTCTTTTATACTGGTAGTTTCTCCTAATGTCTTCATAAAATCTTGCAATACATTTAGGCTAGTTATTCTTTGGTTTAAATTACTATATGTTTCTATTTTTTTATGCACTGAATAATTGTATATTACCAAAGCTAAAACAATAATTACCAATATTGCTATAACTGATATTATCAAAAGTTTCACCTCTTATCTCTAATAATTAGACCTCATTTTGTCTAAGGTTCCATTTACTCCTGCTGAAAATTGTGTTTGTGTCTGCTTTTTATTTTTTCCTCCAAAGAATCCTCTTTTAGCTTTTTCATAATCTGGTGCATATTTTGAATATCCAGAATAATTTGAGCTTGATCCTCCTTGTACTAATGGATATACCATACTTGCAAGTTC
>ERZ1643247.1276-NODE-1276-length-24272-cov-69.115043_pt1 | contig 24272 bp, 18 predicted proteins | sample MGYA00579264_ERZ1643247 | MGnify/ENA primary metagenome ERZ1643247 (study PRJEB29033, sample SAMEA4952262) | chicken gut metagenome | biome: Broiler Chicken; feature: Gastrointestinal Tract; material: Caecum | place: Ireland | collected 2018 | study: Broiler... | reverse complement strand
TCATCGCCTTGCGCACGAGGGTGTTTTTGTAGACCTTGTACTCGACGCCCGCCGCCCTGAACTTGTTGCGAAGTTCGGAAACTTCCGCCACGGTAAGCCCTTTATAGTCGACGAATACGACCGACTTGCTGTTCTGAATCTTCTGCTTGATCTCTTCGACGACTTGCTTTTTCGCTTCTAAATTGGCTGACAATGTATTTACCTCCTTGTAGTATTGGTTCACGCAAAAAGTTTTGAGCTGACAAAACTTTTTGCCGTGAGTTGAGGACAAACCCGATGTTCGTTCGCCTTCGCTCCCTCTGCATCGTGTTTTTCCTCTTTGCGCGATTTTCAAGGGCACACCTTTTTTACTCGCGCAAATTCACCTTTTCCCCGCAAGCCGAATGTTTTCGGCTATTTGGGGGCGCTTGCAAAAAATGCGATTTTTGCGCGCGCTTTCGGTTATTGATACATTCTGTTCACGAAAATCTCGGCGAGCTGTCGCCTCGATTTTCCGTGAGACTGAAGGAGACACCGCCGCACGCCTTTCGGCTATCGGCGTTTTCTCCCTCTGCGTGCGCCCTTTTAGGGCTCGCACTCTTTTACGCGCACGCATTCACCCTCTTCCCGTAAGCCTTACGGCAATTTGAGTGCGCCGGCGCAAAAGCGTGGTTTTGCTTGCGCAGTTAACTATTTATGTTCACGCAAAAAGTTTTGAGCTGACAAAACTTTTTGCCGTGAGTTGAGGACAAACCCGATGTTCGCCCGCCTTCGCGGTCTCTGCATCGTGTTTTTCCTCTTTGCATAAAACAAAAACCCTTATACCGCGCGGATATAAGGGCTTGCATTCAGAATACAAACAATTTGACTTATAACCTCGGCGGGCGTTTCCATTAAACCTTGCGGTGCCTGCTTTCTGCGGTCGATATTTTTGTTATGCAGTTGTAATTGCTTGTACATTATACCGACTTTGCGGCTTTCTGTCAAACGAATTTGCACAGTTCACGCAAAAAGTTTTAAGCTGTTAAAACTTTTTGCCGTGAGGTTTACAATTAAGCCTTGTTGTAGTTGATCTTGATGCCGGGGCCCATCGTGCTGGAAACGGCGACGCTCTTGATGTACTGACCCTTCGCCGCGGCGGGTTTCGCCTTGACGATGGCATCCATCAGCGCGTTGAAGTTTTCCGCGAGCTTTTCCTTGCCGAAGCTCTTTTTGCCGATCGGGCAGTGGATGATCGCCGTTTTATCCAGCCTGTACTCAACTTTACCGGCTTTGACTTCGGCGATCGCCTTGGCGACGTCCATCGTGACCGTACCCGACTTCGGGTTCGGCATGAGGCCTTTCGGGCCGAGCACTTTACCGATGCGGCCGACGACGCCCATCATGTCGGGCGTGGTGATCACAACGTCGAAATCGAACCAATTCTCCGTTTGGATCTTTTGGATCATTTCTTCCGCGCCAACGTAATCGGCACCGGCCTGCTGCGCGATATCCGCGCGCTCGCCCTTGGCGATGACCAAAACCTTTTTGGATTTACCCGTGCCATTGGGCAGAACGAGCACGCCGCGGACCTGCTGGTCAGCCTGGCGGGGATCTACGCCCAAACGGACGTGAAGTTCGATGGTTTCGTCAAACTTCGCCTTCGCGGTTTCGACGGCGAGGCCCATCGCCTCGTCCGCGTCGTATAATTTGGAACGATCGTATGCCTTCAAGCTGTCGGCATATTTTTTCCCGTATTTCATGAAAATTTACCTCCTTGTGGTACCGGCGAGAGAAACTCTCTCCCACATCTCCTTATTTACTCTTCGACGGTGACGCCCATGCTGCGGGCGGTGCCTTTGACCATGCTCTTGGCCGAATCGAGCGAGGTGGTGTTCAGATCGGGCATTTTCAGCTTGGCGATCTCCTCGACCTGCGCGGCGGTGAGTTTAGCAACTTTGTCGCGGTTGGGGCGGGCGCTTCCGCTCTCGATCTTGCACGCCTTTTTGATGAGCACGGGCACGGGCGGCGTTTTCAGAATAAACGTGAACGACCTGTCCTGATAAATGGTGATGACTACGGGAATGATCAGCCCCGCCTGGTCGGCGGTCTTCGCATTGAATTCCTTGGTAAAGCCGGGGATATTGATACCGTGCGGGCCGAGCGTCGAACCGACGGGGGGACCCGGGGTGGCTTTACCGGCGGGCAGCTGCAATTTGACTACCGCAGTAATTTTCTTAGCCATAAGTTCTCCTCCAAATTCGTGGTTTTAGCAAAGCGCCTGAAAATATTTGCGCTTCTCCCACATATTCAAACGCTCCCCTGCCGCACGGCGGAAGCGAAGCGTTCCGAGCGTATATATTATATTGTCAGGAATGACCTTTTAATCCTGCCCTTCGCCCTCTTCCGCCGGTTTTTCCACGACGTTATTGAGCTTGCGCAGCTGTACATATTCCACCTCTACGTCGGTATTGCGGCCGAACATGAGCACGTTGACCTTCGCCTTCTGCGCCGAGTCGTTGAGCTCCTTGATCTTGCCGACAAACCCCGCAAGCGGGCCCGCGTCGATGCTCACGTCGTCGCCCACCGCAAAGTCGGCGTCGACGGCGACCGTTTCCAGCTGCATCTTGCGCACCTCGTCTTCCTTCAGAGGCAGAGGTCTGCCCTGCGGGCCGACAAACCCGGTGACTCCGCGCGTGTTCGTTACGAGGTACCAGACCTGGTTGGAATAGATCATCTTGATGAACACATAGCAGGGCAAAAGTTTGCGCTCGACCACCTTGCGTTTGCCATTCTTTTCCTCGATGGTCTGCTCCATCGGGATTTTCAGGTCGAATATATTGTCCTGCAGGTTGTTGTTTTCGATAAGCTTTTCCAGGCTGTCCTTGACCATCATTTCATACCCGGAATAGGTATGCAGGACGTACCACTTTGCCTGGCTTTCGAGAGAATTTTCCATACGCTCCCCTTTGCGCGCCGTGCGCAGACGGTTAAGCGAGGCTGGTGATCAGCCCCAAAAGTTCGTTCAGCCCGAAGTTGACAGCCGTGAACACGACCAGGAAGGACAGCACGACCGCGATGACGACGCCCGTCGACTTGATCACTTTGCCGAACGACGGCCAGGTGACCTTTTTGAGTTCGGAAAATACCTCTTTGCATTTTCTGCCCATGCGCACAAAAAGATTGGGCTTTTTAACTGCGGTTTTCGATTTCATTCTGATCCTCTCATTCTTTTATAGCGGCAGCACCGCTCTTTCCCCCTTGCGGGCCTGCGGAATTACTTGGATTCCTTGTGAACGGTATGCTTTTTGCAGAAAGGGCAATATTTTTTGAGTTGCAGCCTTTCGGGATCGTTCTTTTTGTTCTTCATGGTGTCGTAATTTCTCTGTTTGCACTCTGTGCATTCAAACGTGACTTTCGTTCTGTTTATGGCAGCCATTTTGGTAAAACTCCATGCAAAAAAATCACACCTTTGCGCGGTGTGTGTTTTAAAGTCTATCATAAACTTTTTGCCTTGTCAACCGATTTTGCCGCAGGCGAGCGAATTTCTTTTACAAGATGAATAAATTTCACGAATAAATCCGAGCAAAACGGGGATTTTTTTCTTCCCTGCCCCAAAAAAGTTGCGCAGCGAACCGATTCATTGTATAATGAAGACAGTTTTACGGCATCAGAGCGGTTAATCAATATTATTATATAGGAGCAGAACTATGAAGGCAATGAAGATCGCCGAAGGCGTCTACTGGGTGGGCGCCATCGACTGGAATCTCAGGAATTTCCACGGCTACGAAACGGAGAAAGGCTCCACCTACAACGCCTATCTTATCCTAGACGAAAAAATCACCCTCATCGACGCGGTGAAGGGCGGCTTCGAAGCGGAGATGCTCGCGCGCATCTCCTCCGTAATCGACCCCGCGAAGATCGACGTCATCATCTCCAACCACGCCGAACCCGACCACAGCGGCGGCATCCCCGCGGTGCTTGAGCGCGCCAAAAATGCAAAGGTGTACTGCGCGGCGGGCGCGGGCGTAAAAGATCTGACCGCCTACTACGGCGACTTGGGCTACATCGGCGTGAAGGCGGGCGAAACGCTCTCCCTCGGCAAGCGCACCCTCACTTTCGTGCCCACCCCCATGGTACACTGGCCGGACAACATGGTGTCCTTCATGACGCCCGGCAACATCCTCTTTTCCAACGACGCCTTCGGTCAGCACTACGCCTCCGACGAGCGGCTGGATACAGAATGCGACCTGCCCGAGGCGTACATCCAGGCGCGCAAATACTACGCGAACATCGTGCAGCCGTACGGAATGCAGACGGGCAAGGCGCTCGCCGCGCTCGAAGGCTTGAAGATCGACACCATCTGCCCCAGCCACGGCATCATCTGGACGAAGCACATCCCCGACATCCTCGCCCTCTACAAATCGTGGGTGAACAACGAATACGACGATACGGCGGCGATCGTTTACGACACCATGTGGCACTCCACCGAGGCGATGGCGCACGCGATCGAAAGCGCGTTCCTCGCCTGCGGCCTGAAACCCCGCCTGTACAACCTGCACTACTGCCACAATTCGGACATCATCGCGGACGCGATGACCGCGAAATACATCGCCGTCGGCTCCCCCACCCTCAACAACAACATGATGCCCTCCGTCGCCTCCTTCCTCACCTATTTCAAGGGACTGAACGGGAACAAGAAAAAATACATCGCGTTCGGTTCGTACGGCTGGGGCGGGCAATCTCCCGACCAGGTGTTCGAAGCGCTCAAAAGCCCCAAATGCGAGGCGCTCCTGCCTGCCGTCAAGCAGGCGTACAAACCTTCGCGGGAGGAACTGGATAAACTTGCCGCGGACGTGACAGCGGCGGTCAAAGCGGACATGCAGGCGTAACGTCTGCGGCTTTCGCCGGCGTTATGCGCAGAACCGAACACTCTTATACGCTAAATCGTGCGGGGAGAGAGCTGTATGCTCTCTCCCCGTTTTTCGCTTTGCCCTCTACTGTTCAGCCGAAACGTTGCCCAAAAGCGACGTAAGCAGGTTCCCCTTGCCGACCAGGCGCATATTTTTGTCATACGTCTTATCTTTTTGCGGATAATAGTAGCCGAGCGTGCGGTAATCGGAATCGAGGACGGACATCCGCCCCGCCGCATCCGACGACAGATAGCCTACGAGCTGCATATTGGAATCGTACAGCCGCTGCATAGCATCACCTCCCGCACTCATCATACCGCGGGAATTCGACGCAAGCAATCCAAGCCGACATGTTTTTACCCGTTCAGGCACAAGCGCTCTGCGAAAATTCAGCGACCTTTTATCCGCGCGTGTTTTCCGGATCGCTGCGGCTTTTTGCGCCCGCACGGGGACGCACGAGAGGCACCCCGGCGCGCACGCCCGTCAAAAGGCTCTTGCCGAAATTTTCGGAAGAAAGCGGACTTCCCTCTGCTTCGGCAGCAGAAAATTCCGAAAGCAGCCGCAGGCATTCCCCCGCCGCACGCGCAAACAAATCGTCGGCACTTTCGCGCGAAAGAAATTCGGGCGAGGACGGGTTGCGCCATTCGCCGTGCGACAGGTTCAGGCAGCGCTCGTCGAAATCGGGGCGGCGATACATGGAAGAAAACAGATGCGGAACGCGCAGTGCGCGCTCTGCAGCGCCGAAAAAATTGCGGCGGCGCAGATTTTCGTCCGCAAAAAAGCGGCTGAAACGGAAAAAACGGTCGAGTGCGGCGCGCAGAGCGCGCTCGGAAACGGAATACCGCCCGCAATCTCTGCACATACGGTTCAGCACGGCGTGCAGCGCGGCAACATCTGTATGCCGCTCTATGCGCGGAAAGGGATAATTCTGCACCGGCACGCCGCGGTATTTCTGAACAAAATAGCTGTCGAGATCGTTTTCTATATAAGAATGGCGGCGCCCGCGCCAATCGGGTTCGTAATCGTTGAATTTTTCGATCATCCCGTACACAAAGGGATGAAACACCGTATCCGCCGCGTAATGCGTGATAAATCCCGCCGCATAGGAAAAAGCAAACGCGCTTTCCCTCGCCGAGGAGAGGAGGGAGCAAAACCCATCGTACACGCCGATATTATGAAAGTACGAGCCGAGGTTCTTTTCCCTGCCGCGGCGCAGATGCAGGAAATAGAGTATATCCGCGCCCTGCGCGCCCAGATAATAAGCGGGCAGGCAGCTGATTTTCCCGCGGACGTTGTTCGGGAGGGAACGCAGCACCGTTTCCGCCAGAATGCGGTGAGTATATTGTGCAGGCATAGGCTTCTCCCTCCTCCCCGGCGCGCATGTTCCGCGCGGAAATTTTCTGTCCGATTATCAGTATACACTTTTTTTGATTTTTTGTGTACCGTTTGCGGCCTCCGGCAGAAAAAACTTTGCCGCGCAAAAAATATACGGGGAATAAGAAAAAATTTGAAAAACCACTTGAAATTTGCTTGCTTTTTATCCGATTATTTGGTATAGTATATAAGCGTTCGAACGGAAGTTTAGCTCAGTTGGGAGAGCATCTGCCTTACAAGCAGGGGGTCATAGGTTCGAGCCCTATAACTTCCACCAATTTTTGATAATAATATTGATAAATACAGTGCGGAATACACATGCGGGAATGGCTCAGGGGTAGAGCGTCACCTTGCCAAGGTGAATGTCGCGAGTTCGAATCTCGTTTCCCGCTCCAATCAAATTCCGCACTTATTTTTTGGCGCCATAGCCAAGTGGTAAGGCAAGGGTCTGCAAAACCCTGACTCCCCGGTTCAAATCCGGGTAGCGCCTCCAATCCGTTCTCCGCTTCGCTAATGCGAAGCGGAGATTTTTTACACGGCGCACGAAAATTTCCCTGCAAAAAGTTCTGCGGCGCGCGCAGCAACACGGGAACGGCAAAGCGCAGGTACATCGGCAAACCCGCCGGGCGCTGCCCGAAGACACCGTAATTCCCCTGCCGTTTAACAGTATTATGGTCATGAAAACGATTTTAGAGACGCCGCGCCTACTCTTGCGCGAAATGACGACATCCGACCTGCCCGCGATCTGCCGCGTTCTGCAAGATGAAAAGACGATGTACGCTTACGAACACGCCTTTTCGGACGAAGAGGCGCAGGCATGGCTGAACAACCAGCTGCGGCGGTACCGCGAGGACGGGTTCGGGCTGTGGGCAGTCGTATTGAAGGAGAGCGGCGAGATCATCGGCCAGTGCGGCATCACCCTGCAGGACGTAAACGGCGAATGGGTACCCGAGGTAGGATACCTGTTCGAACGGGCATACTGGCATCGAGGATTTGCCACGGAAGCTGCGATTGCCTGCAAAGAATACGCCTTCAACGTTTTGGGACTGGATACCGTCTATTCGATCATCCGCGACAACAACATCGCCTCGCAAAATGTTGCCAAACGAAACGGCATGACCATATGCGGAAGAATTGTAAAACACTACTATGGCATGGACATGCCGCACTTGGTATATCGCGCGGAACGAGATGCAAAGTGAATGCATTTTCACAAAACGTATCGCAATTTTTATACCGTAACCGCTTGTTTTGTCTTTGTTTTCAATACACCAGAATCGAATATATTTTTGCTTGCCGCTGTGGCGAAACTGGCAGACGCAAGGGACTTAAAATCCCTCGAAAGTAAAATTTCGTACCGGTTCGAGTCCGGTCAGCGGCACCAAAAAACCACCATATATGGTAAATTTTAACCAAATTTGCTGTATATCGTGGTTTTTTCTTTTTGTCATTTTTACGCCTTCCACCCCCTCCGCTTTCCCCAAAAAACGGAATGTGAAATGTTTTATTTTAACACCCCAAATTCACAAAATTTTGAACTAAAATCCGTGAAACACCGCTTTTGGGGAAAGTTTTGGGGAATAAATTGTATGTTTTTTACATTTTTTCAGACCGTTTACGGGACATAATCGAACTTTTCTATCTCATCCAGCTGTAGCTGCTCATTGAACTCCAAGTGGGTATAAATTAAGCTCGTTATGCTTGAATCGGGAGCGTGCCCTACCCACAAAGAAACGATTTCTCTTCGGATAGCAACTTCCTGCGCGCGCGTAATGAAAGTATGACGCAGATCGTGCGTGCGATGCCCTTCAAAATAATCTTTCACGTGGCGTGCAATGGCATCCGAGCTCAGCTTTACAATCTCGTCTATCCGAATGAGCGGTAAAAAGCGCTTCAGATTGGGCGATACGGGAATACGCCGTATTTTGTCTTTTAAGCCCTTTCTGCCCTTCAACGATACAGCGCGCACCCAGTCCCCTTCCATGGTCACAGACGCCAGTTCTCCGACGCGTAAACCCGTATACAGAAGGAATACGAGCGCCTGCGCGTAAATGCTGCCCGTCCGTTGCAGTTCGTCAAGCAAGTGCCTTTCTTCCTCGCGCGTGAGCGGCATTCCTACCCTCTTGTCATACTTGGGCAAAACGATCTTGTCCATCGGATTGCGCGGGATCACTCCGTCCGCCACCGCATACTTAAAGCAAGGCATCAACAGGTTATAGATTTTTTCCGCCGTTCGGAAATGCCCTTGCGATGTAAACCCATTGATGTACTGTTGTAAGAAAAAGCTGTCTACGTCTGCAATCTCCATGTTGGCAAACACAGGGGAAATATTCGCGCGAAAATTGTATACATATTCAGAATAAGTTCTTTCTTTTATGTACGGCATCTTTACAGTTTCCAGCCAGCGCAGGAAATAGTCGTTAAACATCACCTTTTGATTTTCCGACTTACGCCTGCGTTTTCCGCAGTTGTTGAGACTGTCGATAAATTTCTGCTTAGCGGTTTCAAGATCTTTCGACGAGCCCGAATAACGTACGCCGTCGATCATACAGCGCACCTCGTAAACGTTTCCTTTGCGCATAATGATATGCGCGATCACTTTGTTATATTTGAAAATATTTTTGAATTTTTGCGGCATTTTGTTTATCTCCTTTTGGGTAAATTTAACTGCCGCTTTTTTGCCTTTGTTTTTCTCTGTTGCAGGCCTTTCTCCGATGAGCTTGGCGATGTTCTCAAGGGTAATCGTTTGATTCGCCGCCTTGATCACTTCGCAAAGCTGTTCATCGGAACAGTCTTTGTTGTTTCTTAGTTCATGTACAATATTTAATAATTCTTCCTGTGTCACTTCTCCTTATTATTTATTTGTGCGGATCGCGGCAATGCCGCTCACAAATTGCTCCTGTCCATATTTTCGCGCGCGACGGCTCGTTCACGCTACAATCGCTCCTCACCGCATGACAGCGAATTCATTCAGTTGTGATTTCCGCATTTCTTATAGTCGTCCGTCTCCTGAACGAGAGACTTCCCACGTTCCCTAAGTTTTTGCGATTCAGTTGTCTTTCTTCTGCTTTTCAAAGGCTTCCAACTCGCTCGAAAAGAAATCGTCATAGCCGTCCACAAGTTTGCCGAGCGCAAGATTGTGTTCGGCGGCGTCGTCCTGCAAAGCTTTGTACCCTGCCTCGATCAACTGTACTTTCGTATAGCCATACCGTTTTAAGAACGAATTGATCTCCTCGAAAAGCTCCCGCGGGATCATCGTTCCAAAGTTCCCGCTCTTTTGCTTTCTTTGCTCTTTGTTCCTCTCCTCGTACCGCCTACGAGTTTCGCGCATAGGCGTGTTTTCTTTTCTCTCCATCTTTATACCTCCGTAACTGCGCAAACAATCAAACCGATAAAATTTGCCGCCAGATGTCCCACGAGCAACACCCCTATCAGCGCAATCTTCAGCATCGTACCGATCGCTTTTCCGCTTGCATGCAATACTGTTTTCATTTGCATCTCTCCTTTTCTATTTATCGTATCGATACGATACCATACTTTTTGCGTTTTGTCAAGCCTCTTCCCCAAATTTTTTTGAAAAGGCGGGTTTCCCGCTTTTCTTTTTGCGGAAAGCAAAATCCGCCGAAAGTGGAAATTATCCCACTTTCCTTAACCTGCTTCCTTTTTTGGGCAAAATCGTACCACCTCCCCGTTCATTTTTGCTTACCCTTTTTGACCGTATTTTTGTTCATACCGTTTTATAAGACGGTAAATATCGCACTCTCTTTGCAGATCTATGTCTCTTCCTAACTTTGTAGCAACGTCTGACCAATCCAGCGTCGTTTTATACCGCTCTGCACTTCCGAACAAGTCTCCCTGCAAATCGGGATGCGCGCTTCTGAATTGCTCATAAGTCAAAGGCAGCGGGGATACTTCCTCCGCGGAACTTTCTTGTGTAGGGAAATCATTCTTCGGTATACTATCCGTTTCCACGCTCGGTACCTTGCGCTTTTTGGTTTTCCCGCCCTTACTTCCGCTGCTCTTTCGTTTTTTGGAAGTATCCATCTTTAACCTGCAAATGTTGAAATATCCCTGTATGCTCACATCCTTGAACTGCGGCTCAGTCCCTTGGAACATATAGCCGCAAATTGCCTTGACAAACGCACCCAACTCATTTCCCTTCAATAACTTCATTGCATCAAAATACGTTTCATAGAATGTAAAATGCTCCGAACGAAGGTTATACCTCTTGATAGATCTTCCGCTGTTTTCTGCCTCCTTGACCTCTACAAGCATGTCCGCAATGTTGTTCCAGAAAAAACGTTCTTTACCGTTCAACTCTTCTTCTGGCAGCTTGTCCTCGAACTCGTACTCGCATATCCGCATTGCAAACTTGCCTGCATCCGTATCGTTCATTCCGTCTAAAATGTCCGAATACAACTTGTAAAATGTAAATTGCCTCAACCCTTCTCCTCCTTGTGTTTTATTTTGCCGATGTTTTACGGCGCTTCGGCTTTGCCCTATCTTGCTACTTCATTTTCCACTTCCCCCATCTTTGTAATAAGGAAATTTATCAAATTTTTCCCTACATATAACATCGTGAAATTTCACCCTACTAACTTTGACGTTTTTTAAAAAAATATAGCCGAGCATCTCTGCTCGGCTATCTGAAGTCCTATCTATTTACTTGTAAATTCCCCGTGAATAATCAAATTCTCCTCTCTGTCGTCGTCTTCCGCATCCCACACAAAATGGAGATAATTTTCTCCCCAATACGTAAACCGTGTATAAGTTTCCTCTGTTCTGAGATTAAAAATGGTTATCTTTGGATTATCCTCGCTCCCTTCTAACACCCCTCCGAACGGTATCCCGAACAGTGTAAAGGCAATTTCACGCTCAGCAAAATCAATTTTGAATTTCTTAGTTCCGTCGGAAGACAATTCTCCGGGGCGACTGTCATACAACTCTCCTGTCTTATAGTTGACCTTTATATACTCAGCCGGCGTCTCTTTCCCGTCCTTTGTCGATATGAAATGACGATACCTGATCGCAAGGTATTTTGGATTTCTGATACAAGCAGACTCATCTTTCTTAAAATGTTTGAGATATCTACCTCGCACTTTACGCCGTTGACTTTTTGAGATGTACAAATCCTGCAAGTCAAAATATCCCTTGTTCTTGTAGCTGTACTCCTCCCAATCCCAGTCACGAAAACCCGCTCTGTTTTTGACATCGTAAAGCATTCCTATCGTCAACCCCGAGCCAAACTTTTCAACAGGAGGGCCAATATACCGATAAGAATTATGCCTCTGCTTGCCCCACTTGTCGAACGTCGGTTGAACATCGATCAACCCTTCATCCTTCAAACTCTTCATGAGAGACTGGATCGTACGTTTGGACACAGCAAGTTTATTGGCGAGATTATCTAAACTTATCGGCTTTCCGTTCCGACGAATAATATAGTTTACGACCATCTCTCGCCGCTCTTCAGGAGTTGCCTTTCGCATCAGAAACTGCGGCGGAGAGTAATTGTAATTATTGTTGTAATACACGGGATTTTCGATCTCCACAAAACCGAATTTGTTCTTGTGGACTGTCATATCCCCAGGCTCACCGAGAGTATGCTTATTGTGCCTTTTCCTCTTCTTTACTTTTTCTTCCCCCGTTCCGCAGCTGTTTTTTTCCATTTCCTCTCCAAAATACGAACATTTGTTTGTATTATAGCATAGACATGGGAGATTGTCAAGAAAAAAGCCGTACTCTTCACTGCACGGCTTTTCTTGAAAAGCTATTTTTGGACGATCGTTTATGTCGGCATCTCCTATTTTGATAAACAAAAATAGAATACTATTTTTTATTGAGACCAATAAAATCGTTTACCATCCCGACTTTTTTAATGCCTCACCCATTTAAACTAATCAGCCAAGAGAATCCAAAATCTTTTGCACTGCGTATGGTTTTGCATACTTTATATAAGCATCACTTACGAAAATCGTGTTGTCTTCATAAGGTTCAACCCACATAGCTGGATAAATGACAACTCTTTTGCTTCCTGTTTTCCCAATCGCTGTAATTTCTCCACTTGTTGTGATTTCACAACCGGATTGTCTTAATATATTTGCCAACGGCGTAATCATTTTAACTTGCGTTTCTAAAGCCAACGGAGGCGCTTTTATTCCATCCATACCCCAAGTAAGAAGTTGCAGCGCAGCGAAACGATCAAGTAGTCCATGAACGTATTGGTTACGATAATGTTTCAAGCACTTTGAACAAGCAGTTCCACAATTGCAAGAATTTAATAATTCTTTCACTTCAACAAGCAAATCGTTAATTATATCGGCGACACTAACAGCATAGCCAGCTCCACTTGATAAACTATCGTATAAATAGATATCTACATATGAGACATCTGCTCCTGTTCTAAGACGATAACCTGTAACCAATTCAGTAAATTCAACGTCAAGTTTTTTGCTCGCTACAAGCCGCAAAGCCTCTGCTAAGGATTGCGCAGCACGAGTTAGCCAAGGATTATCATTACGTTTTGCATCGATAATCTTATCGTCTATTTTGAATTCGAGAACCAGCATATCGGTAATAAAATCATAGCCTAAATTCACGTTAAATGCATTACTATGACGACACCTGCTTCGAGCATAAGAAGATTTATATGGCCTATTGATATTATCTAAAACCGAAATGTCATCGCCAGGCATAGCAGCACCGCAATCCATACATACCATAAAGCCCTTATCATTGGTGCCCTTATTCATCATGATAATTCTCTGATTTGTTCTCGAAGCAATACGAATATTACTACAAGCAGGAATTTGCTTCATTTCGTCAGCTTCCGGCAAAGTCGAATATAGGGGTTGCTGTACGGCTGTATATTCCTCTGTTAACTGCACGTCCGGTATAGCAATAGCATCTTTGGGTGCAAACCCCCATGGACGCATCATTTTACGAGAGAGTTGCAAATTTTTATTTCCACAGAAAGGACACTTCTTTGTATTCTCTTCCATCAATCCAAACCAGCCACAGTCAGGACAAGATAAAACTTGCTTGACATAATTAGGATCTTCTGTGTAAGCACGCGCAGGAGACAACGAATGTCCCGGACGACGTTCGCTTCCCGGATAATAAAATCCGCCGATTTGATACGTTTGTTTATCGACCACTATTGCCCTGCCAGGTGCATATTCCCCGATCGCAACATCGAGGCCACGATCAACTTCATAAAGAATTTTTCCTTGTGAATCTGGTATATATGTACTTACAACATTCTTTGGAAATGAATATGTAGGAATAATTCCTTCTTCATAAAGCGCGTCCAGCAATACTTTTGCATCACCCTCTTTTGCCCCTTCTTCCACGCCAAAAAGTTCTGGATGCACTTGGCATTTTTCTTTAAGAGCCTCTAATTTTTCACAAAACTCTTTCTCAAATATAGAATAATGAAAAGTCGTCCCAACCGGTAAAAGGAATTTGTCTTTATCCATGTTATAGACTGAAAGATATTTCTTAAAGTCGTCAAGATTGTTTTTAAGAAAATCTGCTGCAGAGACGATATCAAGGCTTGTCTTGTTTTCTGAAAGAAATTCCTGCAGAATAATCATGGACATATGACGTTGTAAAAGTTTTTCACTGCTTACATCAATCCAAGGCTTACGTGGATCTCCACGAAACATAGGTATCGGATCATGAAAATATAGCATATCATGAGGGCCGCCCTCGCAGAACGTAACAATAGTTGACAAGCTGGATCCTCGTCTGCCTGCACGCCCCGCTCTCTGCTGATAATTTTCTCGAGTGGGCGGAATATTACGCAAACCTACCGCAACAAGGGAGCCAATATCGATACCAACCTCCATCGTCGTTGTACTGCTGAGAATATCGACCGGTCTTTCTCCCTCTTGTATTAAATCCTGGAAGCGCAACTCATATTGTTCAGTTTTACTCCATAAATCATCTCTCTGATCTTTATGTGAAAGCTGAGCAGTATGTTCTTCCGTATCAATTAAATGAATTGCTTCTCCTTGAAGCGCATCTGTGACCGGTTTTCTCCAAAAACTAAGCGCTTCGTATTCGTCTGCTTCCATCTTATGTACATGATCTGATCCACAACTTGGACATTTCCCTTTTAAAACAAAAGGAGTCAGTTCAGAACATTTGTCACACTTATACCAAATATGTGTTGGATCAAAACGAGGTTTTACTCTAGCAAGATCAATATACAATTTACCATTATCCGGTTGTGCAGAATCAAGAAACGTTTCTTTCAACACCCGTTTCCATGCCAGCTCTTGTTCATTATCATTTTTCCACCCCATTATCTTCCGAATAGATTTTGAAAAACTCCAATCTTTTGAAAGCCCATATCCACTATGACTTTGCCGTACATTCATCCGGACAGTATCACTAATTGTGTGACCTATCGCTGTGTCGGTATCGCAAATTGAAAAAAACCAAGCATTGAAAAATTCAACAAATTGATCCTCTGTTACAGTAATATGGCTGTCCTCCAAAGCATCGATCGCGTCAAATAAAGCCTGATCCGTTGGTTCAACCCAGCATGTTGCAGAGTCAAACAGTGTATTATATCCACCAGCAAACAGGCGAAGTAGGTATTCTTGCATTTGTATCGGTGCATTTGCGATCGTAAAGCGCGGAGTATACTCCCTTCCTTTTTTTACACTCCGATTATAGCTATTTATCGCCGTAGTGCAATCATCTGCAAATTTTGCACGATCCGGTTCATGAAACATTTGTACATGGCGTTGTCCTGCGGCAAGACATAAATAATCATACAGAGAATTCATTGACTGCTCAACCGTTTGCGTCTCCATCATTTTAATGGCAATTGCAAACAACTGTCTCGCAGCTGAAATATCCGAAGCATCAGACATATCTCTTGCCAGTTTCGCTGCGCGCTGGCGGCTATCCGAAAACAGCAAGACCTTGCGTCCCTCGTTCGGGAATCGATCCGGATCTTTATCTTTCCCGGGAACCGCCGGTTGCATTTGAAACTGTGACTTTATCAAATTGAAAAAAGACTGATTCCCACGGGTACTAAATGACGTGAGTTGCATGGATGAAAGCTGATGTCGACAATGCGGACACGTTGGAAAGGTAATAATTTGCGGTCTCCCTTTGGAGGAATAATTACAATAATATAGCTTTCGGATCCAAGGCTTACCCTCAGAAGAATCATCTGTAAAGTTAACAAATCCACTTTTGACATCAAGATAACACGGTTTAATGGCATTCGATCCCTGTTTTTCTGGTAGTTCAAAATCATCATCAGGAATATAAAGGTGTATTTCTTTCATTCTACGATCTATTAACTGTCCGGAATAATGCCACAAATATATATTTCCATGAAGTCCTTCATCTGCAAGAATATAACCCTTAAAAAACAACGCACCACAGCGCCTATCATTGTATAATTCATATACCACACTACCGCAATGCGGGCAAATTAAATTTCCATCGGATAAATATACTTCACCTAATGTAAGACCGCCTTCAGTATGGGAACAACAACAATTGGCATTCGTACACGCATAAACGCCGGAGATTCCTTTAAAAAGCATATGCATACGCGCCGGAAAAAGAATAGAGCCCTTGCTGTTTTTCGCAAGTGGAGCAATGGCCAGCATCACGCTGATCGCCTTTAACGCATCCGCTTCGTCTAAATCCGGGAAGACCCCTGACGATAATTCTCCCAACGACACCGCGTTCCCTCGGCAACGCTTGATGAGTTCATTGAAAGGACGATAATACACCAGATTGTCGTACATCCAGTTATAAATAGATTCCAATGAAGTTATATTTTTATCAAATCCATCCAGTTGATACCAGAACGATACTAGCGCAGAAAGCCTTATATCATCTCGTTCTTCAAACTTGCCCGGATCCGAAGCCAAGAAAAGTTTGGCGGGAATATCATATTTTATCCGTCCGTCTATAACTTCTCTTTCTCCAGTAAGGTAACAAAACGGCGTTTCAGTATCTGATGCGGTAAGCTCGTTTGCAAATTTCATGACTGAATCAACGTCTTGTTGATTTTTATTTGGCATACTTGCAGTTGTTAATATAAATTGTACACGATCGCGGCTAATGCCTAGCTTATGGAAAAGCCTGCGAATCAATAAAGCCACTTCCCCACCCGAGGAACCTCGATACATATGCGCCTCATCAATGACAAACAGCAACTTGTTCTCAGGATTCATTGTAAGCCACTTTCTTGTATCATCCCAGATTTTTTGTTCTCTAGGCCTCAGCAACATATATTCCAACATAGAATAGTTTGTGATAAGAATATCCGGACAAAATTGCTGCATCTCAAAACGAGTTATCAGTTCCGCGTCCTCATCGTTGGGTATATGTTTACCCTCATGCAGTCCCTGCAAGAACTGATTCATATCTACTTTTGCAGGAATTTTTCCTTCCTTAAGAAGATGTTTGAAAAATTCCTTCTCCGAATCGCCCTGCGGGAAAGACATCCTCGCCAAAGTCCTTTCTAGCTTTTTATCTTGTTCCTTTAAAGGCTTTATTCCCGGATATGGCGTCCGGCCAGTATACATACCGAATTGAGGACGACGAACTTCACTTCCGCAAACATTTCTAAATATGCTGATAAACTTTTGATCAGGATCTCCGATCATTCTTCTCAAACGACTGACCTGATCTGAGACCAAGGCATTCATAGGATACATAATAATCGTACGAACACCTCTTTGTCTCCACGATTGCTTGGAATTTCTCGCTTCCTCTGCCATTTTTGCAAGGAGAGGCCACATAAAACATTCCGTTTTACCGGAGCCTGTACCTGTGGATACGAATAGATTCTCCCCTTTCGTCGCAGCCTCCAGCGCTGCTATCTGATGAGCAAAAGGCGAAGGAAACACCCCAAGGCCAGCCTCTGACAACAGTTTAAAATAAGTTTTCAGCCACGGAAAAAGAGAGGCCTGCTCAATTCCGTTTTGTACGGTTACATATGCCGGGGACGATTCTATAAACGGTTTCTGATACAGTAACCCTTCATCATCAAGATGTTTACTAAGCGCAGACAATAGAATCGGGGATTTACCGAAATATTGAGATTTTATATAGTCTTCAAGCTCAGTTCTCAACTGCTTATGAACGTAATTCGCTCCGTGCGGCATCAGTTTATCCCTCCTTTAAACTCATATCCCTCATTTAGAAATATCTCTTTGATCGTAACAAATACTTGCTTTGACATTTTTCGCTGAAAATTATTTGGTAACGATGTACATATTTCGGGCCAACTATATAGCCTTAAAAATGCAAGCTCGCGCGGTGGAAGCAAATAATTAAAACGAATATGTATCAATTCTCCATCATCCATATACTCTATAGGTGGCAATGTCCCTTTTTCAGAAAGGCAAGCACAAGAAAGGGTTCTATAATTATACGATTCCACCTGCCACTTAGGAAGCGGACTTACTTCTAATATAGAACCAGCATAACGATAAAGATAATATAACTGCGTTCCTTTCATTCCCGTGCGAAGAATTGACACGCACCCGGAAGTATCCGGCTTGTCCACCCAATATCCTTTGGAAAAGGGTGGTTTTAGTCGAAGATATTCCATGCTTTGTCCAATCGTCGGATTCGTCTCCCAAGTAGTCGTGTCTAATGTTGTACCCCATAATGTTAGCAGATCCATCTGTTCAAGTCCAAACATCTCTTTTACCTTATCAGGTGACGCTTCCTTATCCTCTTGCTTTGTATAAAACCCGATACCGGATACGCATTTTATATTATCTATAGCAATTCCTCTTTGGAAGAGAAGCGTCCCAAACGGTTCTTCTCGTTTGGCTGAAGAAATTATCCTGTTCGGACAATGATAAACAATTCCCGTATTTAAGAAAATATCTGTAATTTCATCTTCGAGTTCCTCAGATTTAAATGGCAAACTTGAAAAGAGTTCCGGATATATTCCTTTATAATTGATTAATACGTCACGTATTTTTCTCTTTAGATGAGTAATGGAAACCAACTCTTCCGAATCATCCCAAAGTGAGGCATACGCCATCAATCCGCAAATGCTATATACCAAACGAGTTTTATATTCAATTTCTGTTTCGTTGGAGCCTCTTAAAATTTCATATTGACACGCCACCTCTGAAAGCAAACCGTTATATTTATTCATCGTCTGCCTCTAATAAATATCGAAGATCATGCCTTAAATTTACAGAAATTGGATTTTCCTGTTTCGATTCGTTTATTGAATCTATAAGTTCCGGCATCTTTAACATAGCGAATGCAATCGGTAACACCGCAAACAAAAACTCATCGTCTGACGTCGTTTCAGGATAAATGTCGTACATAATCGTGACAAGTTTATTGATTTTATTTCTGACAAAAGCGCTCATAGTAAACTTTTTCAAAACTTTTATATCCTTATCGTTCTTTTTAGGAACAGAATAAGTTATAAAGTCCTTTGCAAAATAACCACCTACGTACCGTCCGGATGGTTTTTTATCTATAAAAAACTCGGTAAACAAGGGAAGCATAAAACCATATATACTATGAGGTTCGACTTGAATATCCTCCGCATACGGATGCGTCACTATATAAAGGATGTCTTTTTTCGCCAAAATTTCCGGGATCCTATTTACCCAACCGCTCTCAAAAAGGTTATTGATAATCACAACACTTTCACCTCGGGAACCGATTCCCGAAGTGACTTCGTTATTGTAATTCCCCTCACAGGAAAGAATACCATACTTATGAGCATCAACAGCCGAACTAAAAGCTTGTACAATATCAAAAGTATTCGGCCCAACAAGCAAAAGCGGTTGTTTTTCAATATATGCAGCGCAGAGAAAAGAAGCTAATCCATAGCAATATTGTTTCGCGACCCCTGCTTCTTCCAACTCAATAGCTGCCGTATCGATCACATCCTTCCAAGAATGATGAGGCTCAAGATCGCCGTCATCTTCAATAGCAGGATTCAAACGATAAGGAACGGGGTTCTTTTTGCTTCCATCCGATTTAGTTTGGACACATGAAAAAGCCATCTCAGCAATAAATTCAGCCGCGTTCTCTCTTGCCTTGTTGATTCTTGTTTCTACCGCCTTTTCAACATCCTCTGCCAAAGTCTCCTTCCCCGCTATAATTTTATCCAATTTTTCTTTTTCCGCTTTTGTTATAGCAAGAGCATCTTGTGCAGCGGTCAACCTTTCTTGAGCGTTTTTTATTTCATCGTCAATCGATTCAAGATTCTTTTTCGCTTCGAAAATTAAATTTTGATTCTCATTTTCCCAATCGATACGAACAAGCGCCTTCGCTTTTTCTTGGAATTCTGTGTTTACAGAAATAGCGGAACGAATAATATAGTCTTCTAAACTTTCACCATCAACGTAATTCCCTACTTCTTTCAAAAAATCATTCAATAAATCTTTGGCAACAGGGCCAGAGCAACGGCATGCGCTCTTAATTTGATCTATTATTTTGCCAACCGGAATTCCATTCAAGAAATCTTTAAAGCCTCTATAATTAGCGCGAATCATTCCACGCGCTTTATATTCATCCCAAGAAATGGAAGATAAAACGATGTGCTTAACAATTTCTGAAGAACTTTTCACGCGGTAAATCTTATTAGGAAGACCAATAAATACGTATCTATAAATGGATTGTCCATTATTTAAACGAACAATGTTTTCAGCAGAAAACTCATAAACCGGTACAAAATTACATTCTTCTGAAAAAGTGATCTTTTCTCCTTCCGCCCTTACATCTTTGGCATTGCAAAGAATACCTATGTATCGGCCGCCTGAGGTATAAATGGAAAACAATATTTTTCGTCCGTGCGGTTGATATTTAACACCGTCCTTTATTAGTTCGACTAAATCATCAAGATTTAGCGCCTCTTGGATAACGACCACCTCAATAACATTAATTTCTTTATTGTATCTTGATATTATATAATCTTTAGAGGGGTCTTTATCATTCGGCTGCGCAGACCATCTCCATATGCCCAAAAAGCCATCGCCAGTAGGACCATCTTTATTAAAAAGTTTATCACGATTCTTAAAAAAGGGCGGCTTGTCTTCATCTCTATGAAAAATTTGATACTCACCGTCATACCCTAAATCCGCATAACGTATAAGCCATATTTGATCGCTATGATCCGCAAACACGCAGCACAGGGAATAAATCTCATTGCTATCGACTGTAGGTAAAATCGAAGAGTTTGTATCGTCAAATTGTGCTATATAATCCCTATCAACAATGACAGGTGAATTCTGAATATTCTGCAATTCAGCAATTTGATTTTGCGCTTCTTCTAAAGAAGTCTGTAAGCATTCCCTTTCCCTTTCTAAGCTTTGAATTTTCTGCTCATATTCTTTCCGCAGCGCGTTTTTTTCCTGTTCAAACTCTTGCTTTTGATCAGAAATCTGCCGTTCCTTTTCTTCAATAATTTTCTGACGCTTCTCTTCCTCGGCTCTTTTTTGGCGATCAGCTCCGACCTGCTTCATTTTTTCACAAAGCATTTCTTTATCATCTATTTCAAGCGTCTTCCCGGCAAGTTTAAAATATAAATCCAAGTTTTTAGAAAAGACGGAATCGATCATCGTTTCAGCCACAGCATTATCGTGCTCGATGCCTTCCCTCTCAAGATTTTCTATATGTTCTCGAATTTCTTGAAGCCACTTATCGACACAATCATTGATAAAATTCGCAATAAACCGTTTATCAATATTCGACTTAGCCAGCTCCAATGCTTGTTGTTCCGATACCGATTTTGCTCTAAACCCTCTTTTTATTCTTGAAAATGCCTGTTGGTTATTTATAAACAAGGCTTTAAAAGCCTTACCGTCTATCAACTCACAAAGAGTTTCTTGTTCTTCTTGCGTAAGATTCTCAATATAATTCATAGTTTATCCCCTTATCTTTTCGTGTTTATTTTAAGGTAAAACGCTTGCAATCTACGATATGATTGCTCGCAAATAGCACCATTTAGAAGACATTTCCTTATCCATTGACACAACAACGGATACTCCTTCATCTCGCCCAAAATATTTCGCAAAGAATGAGGTACGGGAATGAGTGGACCGGTAACTTCTGTGATCTTCTTATAGATCTCTATCTCATCACTTTCAGTTGCAGCATGCGTTTTTTTAAATTTGATTTGCCAAACAACATCAAGGCCAATAATAAAGCGAATATTTAGGCCAAAAGTTAATCCGTTTAATTCGGCAATTTCACCGGCCGAAATCTTCCTTTTCTCAATAATTTTGTTTTGATTGAAAATAACCAATTTTCCATCATATGCTGATTTGAAAAGCAATGATTTTTTATGTGGAAGCAAATTGCTCTCACCGGATACAACACTGTCGCCCTTCAGATCGGTTACTGAAAACTCCGGACATGCACCTTCTTCATTAAGCGCTTCTTTCCAAAAATAAGTATACTGTAAAGCTCGCACGCGCCCTGCTGAAATCAACTGCTGCCGTCCAGCACATTGCACTTCATATAATTTTCCGGATGGTCCACCCCTATTTAAATTTTGAACAAATCCAAAAGGAAATGCTTTAATATCCAGCGCATCCCCTTTTACCAAAAAACGAGTAGAAACTTGATTATGCTTTATTATATAATTCCCTTCAACAAACAGTGGCCAAACCGGCTGCATCGAAATGGGACTTTCCGTTAATCGATAATGAAAATCAAGAAAAAACCGAGCCGCCTCTTCATCCATCGCAACAGCAGAAACAATATACAACGACCATCTTTTCCAATGCGCCTGTTTTTGTGCCACTTTATGAATGCGAATACTATGGTATGATTTCCCATCAATGTCATAGCCACTTTTCAGCAAATAATATTCTTTTCCTATCTCTACATCCGCATCTTGTGTAAGTTTTTTCCCGGATTGTTTATCAAATAACGTGCCGTCTGAGTCAATGCCTTCTATTTCTTTCGGCCAAAATTTATATAATTCATCTTCTCCATTCTGTAATTTGAGCGTATATTTTTCGTACGGTATATCTCCAATAGGCAAATATGTTACGCCTTGGACATTCATTCTCTCCTTAGCAAATATATAGGAAATCCCGGAATCCCCTTTCGGCCGTATTTCTACACGTAGATCCTCTGTCAGTAAATTTTCCGGAACCCGAATCAACCCAACTTCAAACCTGAAAGACAAAGTGCTTACATCCTTGATTCGTATCGGCAATTCATGCTCTTGCGCATTATATGCAACCACATAATTGGGGCCAAATGTCCTTTCGGGACAATCTTTACTTTTTTCAAATGCGCTGTGCTTAAAGTAGCGTGTTCTGATATCCCCATCGGTGAGAGTAACATATTGTCCGCAAAGTTCACACATAAACAAGCCGCTGCGAGCAGATACTGTCCCTCCAGGATGTAATTTTGCGGCTTGTTCTGCCGAAATTCGCTTCCAGCCTTTGTCTGACCACATACAGACGTGTGTCAATGACGCCATAAGATTCCATTCCTTTTCAATGAATTGTCTTAATTTTTATAAATATTTTCGCTTATAAGTTTATTCCACAATAATTTCATTGCCCTTTAACAAATCTTATATCTACATTGCCTTCCCCTTAATTTTTCTTCTTTTGTAGTCTTTTTATCTCTTATAATACTGCTTCAACCTCAAATCGCAAACTTGCAGGATGTGTTTTTTGTCTTCCTCGGCAAGACGCTTCCAGACGGTAGGTTCAACTTCAATGATCCCGATCGTCTTCGTATGGCGCATCATGTTCATATCCTCAAAGCGCTTGAACGGATTGGACAATATGTTGCGCACCGCCTCTTTATCCGTGTAATTTCCCTTTGCGAAGATACTGTTATGTTTTTCGACGACCTCTCCGCGCGCTCGCCTGTCTTCGTAAAACGCTCTGAAATATGTGACGATATCGTCGATTTTCACCCGTCCCTGCTTGTCCGCATTTTGCAAAATTGCTTTGAGCAGAACGGGCTTATACGAGTAGCTCATATCCATATCTTCGACCATTTCCATAAACAGGTTTTTACGGTTTTGATCGTCGATCAGCGTCCACCCGTATTCTTTGGCGTAGCGTTCCAAAGATTCTTCTTTGAAATACTTGAACACCCTATGTTCGCTCATCGGCACGATCAGATCGGGAATCAGTTTTCCTTCGCGAACATACCTTTCAATCGTCTCCGACTGCACATCCACGCGCCGAACAAACTCCATTTGACTGATCATGCCCGCCGCCTCTTCCTGCCAATTAAAGATGTCGACCACCTCATAATCGGTTGCATCGACAGGATAATCAATGACAGCATCCGGGCGTTCCCCTTTTGCATAGAGATCATTCTCGGCTTCCCGCTCCCCCTTTTTGCCTAACACGAGCCCGCCAGCGCGGTAATCCTTCAAACGGAAAAGTCTGTGCAGAGAATATGGCGCGTTGTATTGTCCGGCATTATCCACGAAATCAAACACCATCAAATACTCTTTCCCTTCGCTTAGGCGCATGCCCCTTCCTAACTGCTGCGTATAGAGCACTTTCGACATTGTAGGACGAGCCATAAACAAAACTTCCGTCTCGGGACAATCCCAGCCTTCGTTGAGAAGATCGCAGGCACATAATACCTTTAACTCTCCCTTTGCGAATTTTGCAAGCAATTCATTCCTTTCCGAAGTTTTCATACTGCCCGAAACGGCTTCGGCGGATACCCCTTTTTCTTTGAAGAGTGCCGCAATCTGTTCCGCGTGCTTTACGGATGCGCAGAAAACCACCGTTCGCTTATCCTTGACGTAATCCAGCCACGTTTTGACGATCAGTGCGTTCCGTTCAGTTACACAAATCTTGACATCGAGATCCCGAACATTATACTGCACGCTGTTAAAGCGTACCTGCGTCATATCGATATTTGTATGGATTCGGATGCATCGAACATTTACAAGCGCGCCGATTTCAACAGCCGTCTGAATGTCCAGCTTATGCGCCGTATTTTTGAAAATTTGAAGGATATTGGTCTCGTCCGCTCTTTCGGGAGTTGCCGTAAGGCCTAACAAAAACTTCG
>ERZ1643247.1274-NODE-1274-length-24304-cov-27.936698_pt1 | contig 24304 bp, 20 predicted proteins | sample MGYA00579264_ERZ1643247 | MGnify/ENA primary metagenome ERZ1643247 (study PRJEB29033, sample SAMEA4952262) | chicken gut metagenome | biome: Broiler Chicken; feature: Gastrointestinal Tract; material: Caecum | place: Ireland | collected 2018 | study: Broiler... | reverse complement strand
TAGAGATTCATAGAATTAACTCTTTCATACCGAATTTACTTTTTCAATTCACGAAAATTAGTCATTCTCCTCAGTCTGTACAGAATAAGTCTGTCTCTTTCTCGCCATCTCATCGTTTGCCAGATACTCATCGTATGTGGTGATCTTGTCGATGAGATGTCCTCCCGGAACAATCTCCATAATGCGGTTTGCTGTTGTCTGTACAATCTGATGATCCCTTGATGTGAAGAGAAGCACGCCCGGGAACTTGATCATACCGTTGTTGAGGGCTGTGATCGCTTCCATATCAAGATGGTTGGTCGGCTCGTCAAGAAGAAGGACGTTAGCACCTGAGATCATCATCTTGGACAGCAGGCAGCGGACTTTCTCACCGCCGGATAATACTTTGAGCTTCTTGACTCCGTCTTCACCGGAGAAAAGCATACGGCCGAGGAAACCGCGGACATATGTGACATCCTTTTCATCGGAGTACTGTGTCAGCCATTCGGTAATATTGTAATCGCTGTCAAATTCTCCGCCGAAATCTTTCGGGAAATATGCCTGAGAAGTGGTGACTCCCCACTTGTAGGTTCCCTCATCAGGCTCCATCTCCCCGATCAGGATTTTGAAGAGCACTGTCTTGGCAAGCTCATTGCTTCCTACAAATGCTACTTTATCGTCATGGCCGAGAGTAAAGCTGATGTTGTCCAGTACCTTTTCACCGTCGATTGTTTTGGAAAGCCCTTCCACTGTAAGAACTTCATTACCGATCTCGCGGTTCGGACGGAAGTCGATATAAGGATATTTTCTGCTGGACGGCTTGATCTCATCAAGCTGGATTTTTTCCAGAGCACGTTTCCTTGAGGTTGCCTGTTTGGACTTGGAAGCGTTGGCGCTGAAACGGGATATAAACTCCTGCAGCTCTTTGATCTTTTCTTCCTTTTTCTTGTTTGCCTCTTTCATCTGACGGATCAGCAGCTGACTGGATTCGTACCAGAAATCATAGTTTCCGGCATAGAGCTGTATCTTGCCGTAATCAATATCCGCAATCTGTGTACATACTTTATTTAAGAAGTAACGGTCATGAGATACTACGATTACTGTGTTGTCAAAGTTGATCAGAAACTCCTCAAGCCATGCTATGGCGTCCAGATCCAGATGGTTGGTCGGCTCGTCAAGAAGCAGAATGTCCGGATTTCCGAACAGCGCCTGTGCGAGCAGCACCTTCACTTTCTCCGGTCCGGTCAGATCTTTCAAATATTTATAATGAAGCTCTGTGTCGATTCCCAGTCCGTTCAGAAGAGATGCAGCGTCGGACTCGGCCTCCCAGCCGTTCATTGTGGCGAATTCGGCTTCGAGTTCGCTTGCCTTGATTCCGTCTTCTTCCGTAAAGTCTTCTTTGGCATAGATGACTTCCTTTTCCTTCATAATCTCGTACAGCCGGGCATTTCCCATAATAACCGTGTCGAGAACCGGATATTCGTCATATTTAAAATGATCCTGCTGCAGGAATGATAATCTCTCGCCCGGAGTGATGGCAACTTCGCCTTTTGTCGGCTCAAGCTGTCCGGACAGAATCTTCAGAAATGTAGATTTTCCCGCACCGTTCGCACCGATGAGACCGTAGCAGTTGCCTTCTGTGAACTTGATGTTGACATCTTCAAAGAGCGCTTTCTTACCTACGCGCAGTGTCACATTATTTGCACTGATCATATTGATATTCTCCTTAAAATGAAACTAAATAATTGAATTCATTACGCACCACCGCATATATTACCATGGATACCCATAAAAAGGCAAGGGGTTTCCGAATCCATGAAAACAGTATATAATAGTAACAGTTCACCCATGGGCATAACTGTGAGAGAAAATCATGCTTGCATGATTTTTCAAGCAGATATGCCCATGGAGGGAGCGCCCGAATACGAGCAAAGAAGCGGCGACAGCCGCAGTGAGCACGAAAGTGCGACTTTGCGAGTGGCGCGGGTGAACTGTGGAAACATATGATTAGTAAAAAGCAGGATTATTCACAGAAAAGAGGTTTAATCATTATGGCGATAAAGAAAGCAACACTTGTACTGGAGGGAGGAGCAACACGCGGTGTGTTTACATCCGGTGCGTTGGATTATCTGATGGATCAGGATCTGTATATGTCTCACGTGATAGGCGTATCCGCAGGATGCTGTAATGCGGTCGGCTATGTGTCAAAGCAGCCGCGCAGGACGAGAGACTGTATGATTCCGGCGGACAAAAGCGGCAATTATTATTATGGAATCCGTGATTTTGTGAAAGAGAAGAGTGTAATGAATATGGACCTGATCTTTGACAAATATCCTAATGAGCTGATCCCTTTTGATTATGATACTTACTTTAACTCAGAGATTACCTGTGAGATCGTGACCACCAACTGTATTACAGGTAAAGCAGAATATATGACCGAAGACCATGACAGAGAGAGGCTGATGAAAATCTGCAGAGCCTCGTGCAGTATGCCGCTTCTGACACCGATCGTAAATGTCGATGACGTTCCTTATCTGGACGGAGGACTGGCGGATTCCGTGCCGGTCAGACATGCACAGAAGATAGGAAACGAGAAGATTGTAGTAATTCTTACGAAGAACCGCGGATACCGGAAGAAAGTGCTATCTCCGGCCTTGCAGAGGGTATACCGGAGAGCGTATAAGTCTTATCCGAATCTGGTCCGGACTATATTCCGCAGGAGCTTTGAATACAATAAGATGATGAATCATATTGACCAGCTGGAAAAAAGCGGTGAAATTTTTGTGCTGAGACCGCAGGTAAAGCCTGTATCCAGACTGGAGCGCAACAAGGAATCGCTGGAAGCCTTTTACGAGCACGGGTACAGCTATATGGAGCGCAGGATGGATGACCTGATGGCATATCTTGAGCGGTAAATCATCCTGAGGATCGGGGGTCAGGCCCGCGAGCAGAAAACATATATTTAAAATAAGAGGGAAACAGGACAAGGAGACAGGGAGAGATGGGGAAACAGGAGATACTCGACTACACGCAGAACAGGGAGCTGTCATGGCTGCGTTTCAATCAGAGGGTTCTTGAGGAAGCACGTGATGAGACAGTGCCGTTAATGGAACGGATGAAATTCGTTGCAATCTTTACAAGTAACCTGGATGAGTTTTTTATGATCCGCGTGGGCAGCCTCTATGATATGGCGGCAGTGGATAACAAGAAGCTTGACACGAAGTCGGGCATGACGCCGAAGCAGCAGCTTGAGGCGATTTATCAGGCGGTTGCGCCCCTGTATAAAGAGCGTGACAAGACATATGCAGAGATAAAAAAACAGCTGAAGCCGTACGGAGTGTGCGGGATGGATTTTAAAGAACTGGAACAGCAGGAGAAGAAGTATGTCAAGAAGTATTTCAAAGAACAAATCCTGCCAGTATTGTCTCCGCAGATCGTGGATCCGAACCATCCGTTCCCGCATCTCCTTAACAAAGAGATCTATGTGGTGGCGAATCTGAAGCAGGGCAGTAACATGATGCTGGGGATCGTGCCCGTGCCGCAGTATATTCCGGAAGTGCTTTATCTGCCCGGACATGACATCCGTTATATCCGGATGGAAAAAGTGATCATGGAATATCTGGGACTCGTGTTTGATAAGTATGAAGTGTCGGATAAGAACTATATCTGCGTGACGCGCAATGCTGATATTTCTCCGGATGACGAAGCTTATGCAGACAACGAAGACTTCCGTTTTATTATGAAAGAGACTCTGCACAAGAGAAGACGGATGGCGGTTGTGCGCCTCGAGACGGCATCACCGCTGGGCAAAGAGATGGAGAAGTACTTCTGTGACCGGTTTAAGATCACACCGGAATGCATTTTCCGGACAAAGATGCCTATGAAGCTCGGATTTATCTTTGCTATAGCGGATAAAATCCCGGACTCCATGAAGCGTGCTCTGATCGATGAGCCGTTTGTTCCACAGCCGTCCGCCTCTCTCGCGGACGGAAGCGTGATGGAACAGGTGAAGAAGAAAGATGTTCTCCTGTCTTATCCGTATGAGAGCATGGATCCGTTCCTTCAGCTGATCAGAGAGGCGGCCTCGGATCCCGACGTCATGACGATCAAGATTACGATCTACCGTCTGGCGAAAAAGGCAAGGCTTGTTGAATACCTCTGTGCTGCCGCCGAGAACGGGAAAGAAGTCACAGCTCTGATCGAGCTGAGAGCCCGTTTTGACGAACAGAATAATATCGACTGGTCGGAGCGGATGGAGGAAGCCGGGTGCCGCGTGTTATACGGCTTCGAAGATTATAAAGTCCACTCAAAGCTGTGCCTGATCACATACAGGAATAAGAACGAGATCCGCTATATCACGCAGGTAGGAACAGGAAATTATAATGAGAAAACAGCGAAAATGTATACGGACTATTCTCTGATTACATCTAATCAGGAGATCGGTGAAGACGCGGCGGTATTTTTTAAAAATATGTCAATCGGAAATCTGGACGGTATATATAATCATCTAATCGTATCGCCCACCAGCCTTAAGCAGAAAGTCCTCGCCCTTATGGACGAGGAAATCCGTAAAGGCAGTCACGGCCGGATCGTTATGAAGATGAATTCTCTGACAGATATGGATTTCATACGGAAGGTGTCGGAGGCATCTCAGGCAGGGGTGAAGATTGATCTGATCGTGCGCGGAATCTGCTGCATCCTTCCGGGAATTCAGGGGAGAACGGAGAATCTGAGTGTTACCAGTATAGTAGGGCGGTATCTGGAGCACCCGCGGGTGTTTGTCTTCGGCACTGGTGACGAAGCGAAAGTCTACATCGGTTCTGCGGATATGATGACGAGAAATACAGAAAAACGTGTAGAAGTAGCGTGTCCGATTTTTGATCCGAAGATAAGAAAGAAGCTTATGCATGATCTGAATGTCATGCTCGCGGATAATGTGAAAGCGAGAAAAATGCTCAGTGACGGTACATACAGGAAGAAAGTGCAGGGTGACCGGCCTGTAAACGCGCAGGAAACTTTTATGAAAGAGGCGCTTAACGCCAGAAGACCGGCAGCGGTGGTACATAAGAAAGAAAAAGAGTCACTGCTCGGAAAGATATTCGGAATATTCCGAAGAAAATAGAACTATAAAAGTAAATACAAGTAAAAGGAGAAAGACAATGACAGATTATAAGGTAACAGAATTCGGAAAAACAAAAGACGGAAAAGATGCACATCTGTATCTTCTGGAGAACAAAAACGGACTGAAAGCGTATGTGTCCGATTTTGGCGCTTCACTGGTACGCCTGTTTGTTCCGGATAAGAACGGCACAATGCTTGATGTAGTACACGGTTACGACAATGCCGCAGGATATGAGCGCGGAGACGGGGGAATCGGAGCGACAGTGGGAAGAAGCGCGAACCGGATCGGAGGCGCGCAGATCGAGATTAACGGTGTGACATACGAGCTCGAGAAAAATGACAATGGCAATAACCTGCACAGCGGCTGTGACTATTACCAGAAAAGGATATGGAATGTGGAAGAACAGTCGGAAAATAAGATTACATTCCTTCTTCACAGTCCGGACGGCGACCAGGGATATCCGGGAGCTCTGGATATGCATGTGACCTATCTGTTAGATGACGAAAATACGCTGAATATACACTATGAGGCGGTGCCTGACAAGGATACGGTCATTAATATGACAAATCACAGCTATTTTAATTTAAACGGACATAACAGCGGAACGGTTCTTGAACATAAGGTTATGCTTGACGCTGATTACTTCACGCCTGCAGACGCACAGTCCATCCCGACAGGTGAGATCCGCAGCGTTGAGGGCACTCCTATGGATTTCCGCAAAGAAAAAGCACTGGGGGAAGAGATAGACTCTGACTATGAGCCACTGCGTTTCGGCGGCGGCTACGACCACAACTGGGTATTGAAAAACGAAGGCAGATTTGCTAAAGTAGCAGAAGTGACGTCAGACAAGAGCGGGATCCGGATGGAAGTGTACACGGATCTTCCGGGTGTGCAGATGTACACGGCGAATTTCCTTGACAATGAACCGGGAAAAGACGGCGCGTCCTATGAAAAGAGAAGTGCGGTGTGTCTCGAGACACAGTATTTCCCGGATGCGGTACATCACGATAATTTCCCGTCACCGGTCTGCAGAAAAGGAGAAAAATATGACACCCGTACTGCATACCGTTTTCTGACGAAATAGGAGACAGAGAAAAGACAGACATCTATGGGAAAATCAGTATACATTGCGGAGAAGCCGAGTGTGGCTCAGGAATTCGCAAAAGCATTAAAACTAAAGACCAGACGGGGCGACGGCTATCTGGAATCCGAGGAGGCAATTGTAACGTGGTGCGTGGGACATCTCGTGACGATGAGCTATCCGGAAGCCTATGATCCGGCATTGAAGAAATGGAGTCTTCAGACGCTGCCGTTTATTCCGGACGATTTCAAATATGAAGTGATCCCTTCGGTAGAAAAGCAGTTCCGTATTGTGAGCGGCATTCTGAACAGGGGAGACGTGGATACGATCTATGTCTGTACCGACTCGGGGCGGGAGGGAGAATACATTTACCGTCTCGTTGAGCAGGAAGCCCACGTGACCGGAAAGAAGCGGAAAAGAGTGTGGATTGATTCCCAGACAGAGGAGGAGATCCTGAGGGGAATCCGGGAGGCGAAAGATCTCTCAGAGTATGATAATTTAAGTGATTCGGCCTACCTCAGGGCAAAGGAAGATTATCTGATGGGAATTAACTTTTCCCGTCTTCTTACCCTGAAATACGGGAACAGTATTTCAAATTATCTGAAGACAAAATATTCTGTGATTTCCGTGGGCAGGGTCATGACCTGTGTGCTCGGCATGATCGTGCGCAGGGAGCGGGAGATCCGTGATTTCGTCAAGACGCCATTTTACCGTGTGATCAGTACGGTAGATGCATCAGGGCATACATTCGATGGCGAGTGGAGGGCCGTGAAAGGTTCCCGGTATGTTGAGGTGAAGCCGGCCGCCAGGGATGACAGCGGACAGGCAGATGGAAAGCTGTCAGAAGAGAGCCTGATTTATTCCCGTGATCTGTATAAAGAAAACGGATTTAAAGAAAGGCCGAAGGCAGAAGAATTGATTGCATATCTGTCAGAGGAACAGCCTCTTTCCTGTGTGGTAGAATCCATTGAAAAGAAGAAAGAGAAGAAGAATCCGCCTCTTTTATACAATCTGGCGGAGCTTCAGAACGACTGTTCCAAGCGCTTTAAGATCAGTCCGGATGAGACGCTTCGAATTGTGCAGGAATTGTACGAGAAAAAGCTGGTGACGTATCCCAGAACCGACGCCCGTGTTCTTTCCACAGCGGTGGCAAAGGAGATTACAAGAAATCTGAACGGTCTCTCCAAATATGAGATGGCGGCTCCGTATCTTCAGGACATCCTGAGTTTCGGCAGCTATAAGAATCTGGCGAAGACAAGATATGTCAATGACAAGCAGATTACGGATCACTACGCGATCATCCCTACGGGGCAGGGACTGCCGGCACTTAAATCTGTCTCGGCAACTGCTCATAAGGTCTACGACCTGATCGTACGGAGATTTTTAAGCATTTTTTATCCGGCTGCGGTGTACCAGAAAGTATCCATTGTCTCAAAGATGCGGGAAGAGAGCTTTTTCTCCAGCTTCAAGGTGCTTGCGGAAGAGGGATACCTGAAAGTGGCGGGAATGCCCCAGTCAAAGGATCAGGCGCCGGATACGGATCTTTTCGATGCAATCAAAACATTGCGAAAAGGAGCTGTCCTTCCGGTTCAGTCACTGGATATCAAGGAAGGCGAGACGTCGCCTCCGAAACGTTATAATTCCGGTTCCATCATCCTTGCGATGGAGAATGCCGGACAGCTGATTGAGGACGAGGAGCTCCGCGCCCAGATCAAGGGAAGCGGAATCGGTACCAGCGCCACAAGAGCAGAGATTTTGAAGAAGCTGATCCATATCAAATATCTGGCATTAAATAAAAAAACACAGATCATCACCCCTACATTACAGGGAGAGATGGTATATGATGTGGTGGACAATTCTATCCGGTCTCTTCTGAATCCGGAGCTTACCGCGAGCTGGGAAAAAGGGCTTACCTATGTGGCGGAAGGCAGTATCACATCGGATGAATATATGAAGAAACTGGATGACTTTATCACCCGAAGAACCGTGGGAGTTAAAGGGCTGAACAATCAGTATCAGTTAAGAGCCTGCTATGACAAAGCAGCAGGTTTTTATAAAAAGGGCCGGAAGACCGGCGGAAAGGAAGAGTAACAAATGGAAGCATTGACAGTAAAAGAACTCTATACACTTGATGAGACGATCGCAAAAGATATCTTTGAGGGAGTAACCTACCCGTGGGAAGTCCTGCCGAAGATCAGCGCTTTTATCGTAGAGCTTGGCAATACTCTGAGCGAGGATGAATATGAGAAACGCGGGGAAAACGTGTGGATCGCAAAATCCGCAAAAGTGGCTCCTACAGCATATATCAACGGACCGGCGATCATCGGCAAGGAGGCGGAGGTGCGTCACTGCGCATTTATCCGCGGCAATGCGATCGTAGGAGAGGGAGCCGTTGTAGGAAATTCTACGGAGCTTAAGAACGTGATCCTCTTTAACAAAGTGCAGGTACCTCATTATAATTATGTCGGTGATTCCATTCTGGGATATAAGTCCCACATGGGTGCAGGTTCCATCACATCCAATGTGAAATCCGATAAGAAACTGGTCGTTGTAAAGACACCGTGGGGCAACATTGAGACAGGCATGAAGAAATTCGGCGCCATGCTCGGAGATGAGGTGGAAGTAGGATGCGGAAGCGTCCTTAATCCGGGAACTGTTGTGGGCAGCCACAGCAATATCTATCCGCTGTCATCTGTACGCGGATTCGTTCCGGGAAACAGCATCTATAAAAAACAGGGCGAAGTAGTAGAGAAGAGATAATATTCTTAACAAAAAATTAAGTTGACAATAGGCTGCGGGTCTCGTATTGTTGTATTAAATTAATAATACAGTAATGCGGGACTTTTTATGTAGAAATACAGTACATATATTACGTAGTCTCCGCAGACAGGAGGGGTTATGCTTGAGATACAGGGATTGAGCAAATCTTATGGAAATAATGTGGCGGTTGACAATGTGGATTTTACAGTTCCGGACGGACAGGTCGGCATTCTGCTCGGACCGAACGGCGCCGGCAAGTCTACGATCATCAAGAGTATTGCAGGGCTGCTGAGGTATAAAGGGATGATACGGATCCAGGGACTTCCGGCACGTACTGTCGAGGCAAAGAAAGTATTTGCATATGTGCCGGAAATTCCCAATATGTTTGACGCTCTGACTGTCAGAGAACATATTGAATATATCAGGATGGCGTACAACAGCGATATTACAGACGAGGAAGTGGAGAAGATCCTGAAAGAATTTGAGATGGATGACAAGCAGGATAAACTTGGGAACGAACTGTCGAAAGGAATGATGCAGAAAGTAAGCATCTGCTGTGCCCTTGCGGTAAAGCCTCAGGTAATCCTTCTCGATGAGCCGATGGTAGGTCTTGATCCGGCTGCGATCAAAAAGCTGAAAGAAGTAGTGCTGGAACTGCGAAATCAGGGAGTGACGGTGCTGATCAGTACGCATATGCTGGAGATGGTAGAGGATCTGTGGGACATTATGTTTGTCATGGAGAAGGGACATATTATCGGTTCTTATACAAAACAGGATGCTGAGGGCAGGGATCTGGACGACCTGTTCTTTGCGATGACAGGCGGTGAAAAAGAATGAAAGCCCTGATTTACCTTACAAAACGGAGTTTTATTAATAATTTAAAACGCGCGGTCACAAAGCCGACGACCCTGATCGCGCTGATATTCGGGATTGCCTATGGAGCGTTCGTCATATTCGGACTTGGCGTTATGGCGATCGGCGTACATATCGATTCAGTGAAAGGACTTCTGGCGGTTCTGACAATATGGAGTATTTATGACACATTTGGTAATTTTCTCGGATATTCTTCGCGAAAAGGAATTATTTTCAGACCCGGACACGCACATTTTGTCTTCACGGCTCCGATCGATCCGAAACTTGTGCTTATCAGCAGTGCATGGATGAACTATCTTTTTTCGATCATTGTCTGGCTCCTGATCGGAATCGGTTCACTGACGGTGTTCCGTATTCCGATCCTGAGCGCAGCCGTGATCTTCCTGACAGGATGTGTGCTGGAGCTTGCGTTTGAAGTAGCGGTCATGATTTTTCTCTATACAAATGACCGGGTGCCGGAAAAACTGATGAAGGCAATCCGGACGGGGATCAAGATATTTCTCATCGTGTGCGCGCTGGCGGTTGTACTGTATTTCCGGAAAAACGGGCTTACACTTGAGACTGCATGGGCTCTCCTTGATATGCCCGGACTGCAGATGATACCGGTGTTCGGATGGCAGATTGCCATTTATCGTCTGATTCTGCTCGGACCGACCGTGCTTAATGTCATTTGCTCGGTTCTGTACCTTGCCATGGTAGCAGTATCTGTGATAGCGGCGGTACGCATGAAATGTGACGGCGGATACTATGAAGAGGCGGCAAAATTTGCCGACGATTACGCAGATCTGAAGAAACGTCAGAAGAACGGCGAGATGGTGTTCGGGCTGAGCGGGAAGAAACGCAGTTTCCGACGTGTCAGAGAAAAGATTGCCGGAAAGGGAGCACAGGCAATCTTTTACAGGCAGCTGCTTGAATATAAAAAAGAAAAATTCTTCATATTTGACAAGATTACACTGATCTCACTCGTACTTGCATTTGTATTATCTTACAGCCTTAGTGATTCAGCAGCAGAGTCGGGTGTGGGACAGCTGTTTTTGCTGGGCGTGGTTGCATATGTGTCGCTGGTCATGAGCGGATATCTCGGGAAATGGGAGAGCGAACTGAAGAATCCCTATCTGTTCCTCATACCGGATACGCCTCTCAGGAAAATGTGGTATGCAACGTTGATAGAACATATCAAAGCTTTTGTAAACGGATGTATCATCTGTATTCCGATCGGCATCTTCTGGCATGTGAATCCGGTTGAGATCATATTCTGCATCCTCATCTATGTAGTGATACAGGCAGACCGGCTTTACACCACGGTTCTGGCTCAGTGTCTGCTGGGCGACGTGTTTGGAAAGACCGGACAGAATGTGCTCAGAATGCTTATACAGAGCGCTCTGCTGGGAGCGGGGGCGGGAGTGGCTGTTGTAGTCGGGATCTTTGTAAATATGGATTTCATCTTTCCAATCGTGCTGATTTATAGTATGATGGTTACAGTGGCAGTGGGTGTTCTGGCGTCTCTGAGGTTCGATACAATGGAGCAGCTGGTATAGCCCGCCGATGACAGGAGGTAACACATATGCTTAATGACAATTTTGTAACAATGGAAATCGGCAAGACGAAGCATATCGCTCTTATCGCCCATGACGGCAAGAAAAAAGAGCTGGTGGACTGGTGTGACAAAAATAAGGAGATCCTGAAAGGACATTTCCTCTGCGGAACCGGCACAACGGCACGTCTGATCGCGGAACGTACCGGCCTTCCGGTAAAAGGCTTCTGCAGCGGCCCGCTCGGCGGAGACCAGCAGGTCGGTGCAAAGATCGTGGAAGGACAGGTTGATCTTATGATCTTTTTGTGGGATCCGCTTGAGGCACAGCCCCATGATCCGGATGTGAAGGCACTGCTCCGTATCGCTGTTGTATATGATATACCGGTAGCGAATAACCTTGCGACAGCGGATTTCCTGCTGAACTCGAAGTTCATGGAAGAGCCTTACAGCAGAAAGATTGAAAACTTCAATAAGACGATCGAAGAGCGTGCGAAAAAATTGAAGTAACAGTTCAGCCATCGGGATGTCAGGAGTTGAATCTATGCTTGCATAAGGATTCAGCGACTGATATCCCGATGTGCTGAGCGCCTGTTCATGAGCAAAGAAGCGGCAAAGCCGCAGTTAGCACGTGAGTGCGGCTTTGCGAATGGCGCGGCTGAACTGTATCAGCATCCATCGGATGAAATCATGCTTGACACGGGCTTTCTGCCCGTGTTATTCTATACCAGTAAACTTTATTACTTTAAAGCGTAGAACTTTAAAGCGCAACGCTTTAAAGTGAATAAGCGAGAGAAAAACAGGAAAGTTGAGGAATGAGAGATGGTGATTAAAGTCATACTGCTTGTCGTATTTTTTGCAGTCATGGTATGTGTAGGGCTTTATGCGAGAAAACATGCCACAAGTGTAGACGGATTCGTGCTGGGCGGCAGATCCGTGGGGCCGTGGCTTACGGCATTTGCTTATGGCACATCGTATTTTTCAGCCGTTGTATTTGTGGGATACGCAGGACAGTTCGGATGGAAATACGGGATCGCGAGTACATGGATCGGTATAGGAAATGCCGTGATCGGCAGTCTGCTCGCATGGGTCGTGCTCGGTAGAAGAACCAAGATCATGACACAGCATCTGGGCTCCAAGACAATGCCGGATTTTTTCGGACAGCGTTACAGCAGTAAACCGCTGAAAATCGCAGCGTCGGTGATTGTCTTTGTATTTCTGATCCCGTACACTGCATCTGTATATAACGGACTGTCCAGACTATTTGAGATGGCGTTCAATATCCCCTATACATGGTGTGTCATCGCAATGGCAGTGTTTACAGCCCTGTATGTGATACTGGGCGGATATATGGCTACCGCCATCAATGATTTTATCCAGGGGATCATTATGCTGGTCGGCATTGTTGCGGTTATCGCAGCTGTACTGAACGGTCAGGGCGGTTTTATGAATGCGATTTCTGAGATGGCACAGATTCCAAGCGACGTGGCGGTTACAGAGGGACAGCCGGGAGCGTTTACATCTTTCTTCGGACCGGATCCGCTCAATCTGCTCGGCGTCGTCATACTGACATCTCTCGGAACATGGGGCCTGCCTCAGATGATCGGAAAATTCTATGCGATAAAAGACGAGAAATCGATCAATACAGGAACTGTCATCTCCACATTGTTTGCAGTTGTCGTTTCAGGAGGATGCTATTTCCTCGGCGGTTTTGCAAGACTTTTTGACAGTCCGCAGATTTACGATACAACATCCGGAGCAGTGGTATATGACAGTATTATCCCGCATATGCTCTCAGCACTGCCGGATATCCTGATCGGTATTGTTGTAGTACTGGTCTTGTCAGCTTCCATGTCCACACTGTCTTCGCTGGTACTGACATCCAGTTCTACGATGACACTGGATCTTATAAAAGACAATGTAGTAAAAAATATGAGTGAAAAGAAACAGATCATCACCATGCAGGTTCTGATCGTATTCTTCCTCGTGGTATCTGTGGTGATCGCTCTTGACCCGCCCACATTTATCGCTCAGCTCATGGGAATCTCATGGGGCGCGCTGGCAGGAGCATTCCTCGCTCCGTTTATGTACGGACTCTACTGGAAAGGTGTCACCCGCGCAGGCGTGTGGGCCGGATTTATCGCAGGCGTCGGCCTGACTGTGGCAAATATGTTCATCGGTTTTATCGAATCCCCGATCAACGCAGGAGCCGCGGCAATGATAGCCGGACTGATCGTAGTACCTGTGGTAAGCCTCATTTCACCGAAACTGGAGAAAAAGAAAGTAGATGAAATCTTTGAATGCTATGAAGAGAAAGTTGTGATATCAAGAAAACGGTCGCTGCAGGAGTAAATTCTGTATTTGCTGGACCGAATGCTGATGATATAAGGTCCGAAAACGGACGGAGATGAGGCACTGAAATACTTTTTTGAGATGGCCGGTATGTGCTTCAGGCTCCGCTCCATAATCTGAGAAAAACTAAAGGGTCTGGAATCTGATTAAAAACAAAGGCACAAAATGAATAACTCGCCTCTGCACGTTTTCTGCTTCATCGAATCCGGCAGTCACTCCGACAAAACTGAAAGTCAAAGAAACCGGTTGAAAAAGGAACGTAGTCGAGAACGTTTTCCCACTTAACCGGTTTTCTGCAAATTCCGCGATTGTCGGGGCGACACTTCTGATTGGATAAGCACAGAAAAATCAAACGGATACAACTGATTTGATGAAACTTTCGTATATGGCGGGAGAAGGAGACCGGTGACTGTGGAAGAATGTTAGTCAAAGTTAAAATCCGTGATACAGCGTTAATCAATAAAATGAATATGTCTGAGCGTATGCGAGTTTATTCATTTTATTGATTGTTTTTAGCTGTAGCACGGATTTGTTACTTTGTCTTACGTTCTGTAACCGGAACCGGAATCATTCTCCCGCCATATACGAATACGTTATCATGACCCACTGTATCCGATCGATTTTCGGATGTTGTCCGAAGAAATGTCACTCCGGCAAACACAAATTTAGAGCTTCAGATTTTTGAAGAGATCCCCAAGGCTTGTTCCGATCTCTTCGCTCTTCGGCAGTACAACTTTTTCTTCCGGCTCTTCTTTGACTTCCTCAAGAGCTTTCATGCTCAGGCTTACCTTGCCGTCTTTAATGCCGATGACTTTTACTTTTACTTCATCGCCTACGTTGAGTACATCTGACGGTACTTTTACACGTTTTTGTGAGATCTGGGATACGTGTACCAGACCGGAAAGGCCGTTCTCAAGTTTTACGAAAGCGCCATAGTTCTGGAGTGTCTCAACTGTTCCGGTTAAGACGGTTCCGACTTTCAGATTCGCGATTTTCTCTTCGCGTGCTTTTCTCTCTTTTTCTTTCAGAATCTCGCGTGCGGAGAGTACGAGACGGTTATTTGCCTGATCTACGTCGATTACCTGCACCTCGATGTCTTTCAGGAGATATGTCTCGAGATCTTCAATATAGGTAAGGGAAAGTTTGGAAGCAGGAACAAATCCTCTGAGTCCCTCAACCATACATATCACACCGCCGTTTACGACACCTTCTACTTTAACCGGAAGGACTGTTTTGTTTTCCATATATTCAGTAACTCTGTTCCATGGATTCGCGTCATCGATATGATCTTCGTAATCGGCCATAGTTTCAACAGTCCCGTTTTCCTGTAATTCTTCTCTCATTTCTTCGCTCATTGTACAGCACCTCAACTTACTTAGATTTTCAAAAATATTCAACGCTGTCAGTATACCATAAAACAAGCAGAAAAAACAACTGTGGCTTGACTATCTATGAAAAAAATGGCAATCTTAATAAGGGACAATAAGAACCGAAAATAATAACTGCGGCAGCGGGATCAGATATCGTCTGATGCGTGGTGCAGAAAATAACAGGAGCATGAATATATGAGCAGGGAAAAAGACAGAAAAGTATATGTTGTAGGGCACAAAAATCCGGATACAGATTCCATTTGTTCTGCGATCGCCTATGCAGCTTTGAAGACAAAAATTACCGATATCCCTCATGAACCCAGAAGAGCGGGGCAGCTAAATGAAGAGACCCAGTATGTTCTGGAGCGCTTTGGGGTAAAAGCCCCAAGACTGCTGTCCGACTTAAGGGAACAGATCAAGGACGTAGAATTAAAAGAGGTAGACGGTTTAAAGAGCAGTGTATCTATCCGTACTGCATGGGAGAAAATGCAGGAATCTAATATACATACACTCCCCGTTACAAGAGACGGAAAACTGGAAGGTCTTATCACGATCGGAGATATTGCGAAGACCTACATGGAAGTGTACGACAGCACGATTATTTCCAAAGCCCGTACTCAGTACCGCAATATTGCGCGCGCAGTAGACGGTGAAGTGCTCACCGGAAACGAGCACAGCTATCTGTTGAAAGGGAAAGTTGTGATCGCGGCTTCAAGCAGGATACTTATGTCAGATTTTATCAATAAAGATGACCTTGTTATCATGGGGGATCGAAAGGATGCACAGCAGTGCGCCATTGACATGGATGCGAGCTGCATGGTTGTCTGTCAGAACGCACCGGTGTCAGACAGGATTATAAAGCAGGCACAGGAAAAAGAGATCGTGATCATACGGACGCCGCATGATACATTTACTGCGGCGCAGCATATCAACCAGAGTATTCCGGTAAAATATTTTATGTCAAAGGATAATCTGGTTACATTTAAACTGCGGGATTATGTGGATGACGTAAAAGAGGTTATGGCGCGCAAAAGATTCCGTGATTTCCCGATCGTAGACAATAAAGGAAAATTCCTCGGACTGATTTCCAGACGGCGGCTTCTGAATGTGCGGAAGAAACAGGTGATCCTCGTTGATCACAATGAAAAAAATCAGGCAGTTGACGGAGTGGAAGAAGCTGAAGTACTGGAGATCATCGATCATCACAGACTGAGCAGTATTGAGACGATGGGACCGGTGTTTTTCCGGAATCAGCCGGTGGGATGTACTGCTACGATTGTATATCAGATGTATCAGGAGGCGGGAGTGGAACCGGATCAGGTCAATGCGGCGCTCCTCTGTTCGGCGATTATTTCGGATACGCTGATGTTCCGTTCGCCGACCTGCACGCCTCTGGATGAGAATACAGCGAGAAAGCTTGCCGAGATCGCAGGTGTGGAGGTTGAAAGTCTGGCTCAGGAGATGTTCAATGCCGGAAGTAATCTGAAAGGAAAGAGTGCGGAAGAAATCTGTTTCCTCGATTTTAAACAGTTTACAGTCAACGATACAGTGTTCGGTGTCGGACAGGTTAACTCCATGAGTGCGGATGAATTGAAGGAGATACGCAGGATCGTGCAGCCGCATCTCGAGAAAGCACGTGTCAATCACGGGCTGAATATGATTTTTTTCATGCTGACTAATATTATTACAGAATCGTCCGAGCTTCTCTGCTGCGGATCGGAGGCGAGAGAGAAGATCTTAAGCGCATATGATCTGCCGGAGGATACGGAGACGATCATGCTCAAGGGCGTTGTATCAAGAAAGAAACAGCTTGTACCTACTCTGGTCGGTGCGCTGCAGCAATAGGAGAATTGTATGGCAAAACAGACATGGAAACCCGGAAATATGATCTATCCTCTGCCCGCTGTTATGGTGAGTACGGCGGACAAAGAGGGCAACAGCAACATACTGACAGTTGCGTGGACAGGAACCGTATGCACGAATCCTCCTATGGCGTATATATCCGTCCGGCCGGAGCGGTATTCCTACCATATGATCAGGGAGAGCGGAGAGTTCGTTATTAACCTGACTACGAAGAAGCTTGCCCATGCCACAGACTATTGCGGTGTCCGCTCAGGCAGGGATGTAAACAAATGGAAAGAGTGCAGGCTGACAGAGGGGAGCGCATCGTCTCTGAAGTATGCACCTGTGATTGAGGAATCCCCTGTTAATATAGAGTGTAAGGTGAAAAGCATTCAGGAACTGGGAAGCCACCATATGTTTCTCGCGGAAGTGACGGCAGTACAGGTAGATGAGTCGTATATGGATGAAAAAGGTAAATTTGACCTGAACCGCACCGGGGTGATAGCCTATTCCCACGGGGAATATCTGGACCTGGGAAAGAAGCTGGGAACATTCGGGTACAGTGTGCGTAAGAAGCAGACCGCACGGAAGCCAAAATCAGCAGGCGGAAAAAAAGCAAATGCAAAAATTGCGGTCAGCAGAAAAGGTGCCGGGAAGAAACGTACAACAGCGCGAAGAAAGGCGGACAGATAATGCTTTATTTTGAAAATGATTATTCCGAGGGCGCACATGAAGATGTATTAAAACGCCTGATCGAGACAAATATGGAACAGCTTCCGGGATACGGGACGGACCGGTATACATTATCTGCAAAGGAGAAGATCTGTGCTGCATGTGGATGTCCGGACGCGGAGGTATATCTTCTGACCGGAGGAACGCAGACAAATCAGATTGTGATCAGTTCCATACTGGATTCACATGAAGGGGTGATCGCGGCGGAGACAGGACATGTAGGTACGCATGAAGCGGGAGCCATTGAGTGGACCGGGCATAAGGTTCTCACGCTGCCACAGGCGGATGGAAAAATATCTGCGGCAGATCTGGAAGAATATCTGGTCACCTTTTATGGAGATGACAACCATGAGCATATGGTATTCCCGGGAATGGTCTATATTTCTCATCCTACAGAATATGGCACTTTGTATACAAAAGGAGAACTGGCAGAATTGTCTGCGGTATGCAGTGAATACCGGCTTCCTCTTTATCTGGACGGAGCCCGGCTCGGGTATGCACTGGCTGCAGAGGATACGGATGTGACGCTCAATGATGTGGCGGAATACTGCGATGTGTTCTATATCGGAGGAACAAAAGTTGGCGCTCTCTGTGGCGAAGCAGTTGTTTTCCCGAAGGAAAATACACCGCTTCATTTTGTGACTAAGGTAAAGCAGAGAGGGGCACTTCTTGCAAAAGGGAGACTGACCGGCGTACAGTTTGACGTTCTCTTTACCGATGACCTGTACCTGAAGATTGGGAAAAACGCTATCGATACGGCGGATGAACTGAAGCGGATACTGAGAGAAAAAGGATATGAGTTCTTCATCGACTCTCCTACGAATCAGATTTTTGTGGTGCTGGAAGATTCTCAGATGGAGAGACTAAAAGAAAATGTAGTGTTCAGCTACTGGGAAAAGAAAGATGATACTCACACAGTTGTGCGGTTTGCGACGAGCTGGGCAACGAAAATGGAAGATGTGAAAAAACTGGCTGCGCTCCTTTAACGGGAATGCGGCCTTTTTCATCCATTTAAGTATGTAAAAGAAAACCCACAGTAAAAATGGAGGAATTATAACTGGAAGAAAACGGAGTGAAGACAGAGCATATGCTCAGGATTCCTCATATGTCCAGCGGCATCGCTCTTATCACTGTCGCGGAAAGTGATAATACGATCGTTGTCGTTCCGGGGGCAAATCACAATGTGACCCCCGATTATCTTCAGAAAATGAAAGATAAGATCATGCAGGCGGACATTATACTACTGCAGAATGAAATCTCGTTGAAATCTGTGGAATTAATTGTTCATCTTGCGGCACAGGCAGGAAAGACGGTGATTTACAATCCTGCACCGGCTGTTCCGGTAAAGCGGGAAATCATAGATAAAGTGACTTTCCTGACACCGAATGAGCATGAAACGGCGCTCTTGTTTCCGGAGGAAAATGACTTGAATACGCTGCTTGAGAAACAGAATGGAAGTCTGATCGTAACACTTGGAGAAAAGGGCGCGGCTGCCTTTTATGATGGCAGAGCGATACAGATTCCGGCGCGCAATTCCGATGTGATAGATACTACCGGAGCGGGAGACACATTTAACGGAGCGTTTGCGTACGCTCTTGCGAATGATTATCCGGTCGACAGAGCGCTCCGCTTCGCCAATATTGCGGCAGGACTGTCGGCAGAGCATATGGGGGCACAGAGCGGTATGCCCGATTATGACACTGTAGCAAAAGAATTACAATGATGCACAGATACTTTATACTGTATCGTGTTGAGGGCAGTAAGGCAATAATCGACAGCATTTTTCATGAGTTGCAGGATTATGAGAATAGAATAAATTAATACTTCCAGTATATTATATACGATATCGGAGAAAATAATTTCGATAATTGACTTAATTTCTGATAAATGATAATCAATCTCAATAAAATCCTTGCTTTAATCTTTTTATTCTGTTAATATACATATAGTTAGCAAAGACTAACTATATGTGAATGAATCATGGAAACTCCTTTGCCCCATAACGCCTGAAACGGGGCAGAGGGCGTTTTCGTGGGAAAGGACGAAGAGGTATGGATTATTTAGAGATTGAAAAAGTGATCGGACGGGAGATCATTGATTCGAGAGGAAACCCGACAGTTGAGGCGGAAGTACATCTTGCAGACGGAACCGTAGCAAGAGGCGCGGCTCCCAGCGGCGCATCCACAGGTGAATTCGAGGCGCTCGAGTTAAGAGACGGAGATAAGAACAGATTCGGAGGGAAAGGTGTCTCCAAAGCTGTTGAAAATATCAATACTGTGATTAATGACACGCTGAAAGGTATGGATGCAAGCGATATCTATGCGGTAGACAAGGCGATGATCAAAGCGGACGGCACAAAGGATAAATCAAAGCTCGGGGCAAATGCAATCCTTGCTGTATCCATTGCCTGCGCGAGAGCAGCATCTGTCTCTCTTGATATTCCGCTGTACCGTTTTCTTGGCGGCGTGAACGGCAACCGTCTTCCGGTTCCTATGATGAACATCTTAAACGGCGGGGCGCACGCTGCAAATACAGTGGATGTGCAGGAGTTCATGATCATGCCGGCAGGTGCGAAGAGCTTTGCAGAGGGCTTGAGATGGTGTACAGAAGTATTCCATGCACTCCAGTCACTTCTGAAGGCCAAAGGACTGGCAACATCTGTGGGAGATGAGGGAGGATTTGCTCCTGACCTTGCAAGCGATGAAGAGGCAATCGAATACATCCTTGAGGCAGTTCGTCAGGCGGGCTATGAACCGGGCAAAGATTTCGTGCTTGCCATGGACGCGGCTTCCAGCGAGTGGAAGGGAAGTAAGAAAGGGGAATATGTGCTCCCGAAATGCGGTAAGAAATTTACTTCCGCAGAGCTCGTGGAACATTGGAAATCCCTTGTGGAGAAATACCCGATCTACTCCATCGAGGACGGCCTTGACGAGGAAGACTGGGAAGGATGGCAGATCCTTACAAAAGAGCTGGGAGATAAGGTACAGCTTGTGGGCGACGATTTGTTTGTGACAAATACAGAGAGACTGAAAAAAGGTATCGATATGGGATGTGGCAATTCTATCCTGATCAAATTAAATCAGATTGGTTCTGTATCCGAGACGCTGGAGGCGATCAAGATGGCGCACAAAGCGGGATACACGGCAATTTCTTCCCACCGTTCCGGTGAGACGGAAGATACGACCATCGCTGATCTTGCAGTTGCACTCAATACCTGCCAGATCAAGACCGGCGCACCGAGCCGGAGCGAGCGCGTGGCGAAATACAACCAGCTCCTGCGGATCGAGGAAGAGCTGGGCGAGAGCGCAGTATATCCGGGATTTGCGGCATTTAATGTAAAAAGATAGAAGACGATAAAAATAGAAAACTGTACGGGAATACGGGGTGAAAGATCCGGAAAACGGATTTTTCACCCCGTGTTTTATGTGGCAAATTATAGCAAGTAAAACTGCATCATAAAAGCCGATTAAAATTTATACTGTTCGATAAAAAAATTGCACTTGTAACGGCTGATGTTTGGGCGTATAATTACCCACGGTCTACAAAGAGGAAAAAAGAGAATCAGGGGGACAGATATGGACAATAAGATACATGACATGACGACGGGCAGCCCGGTCAAACTGATTATACGATTTATGATTCCGATGTTTCTGGGCAATGTCTTTCAGCAGTTTTATAATATAGCAGATTCTATCGTAGCGGGGCAGTTCATCGGCGTAACTGCTCTGGCGGCGATTGGCAGCACAGGCTCACTGATGTTTTTCGTGACCGGGTGGCTCAACGGACTGAGCAGCGGTTTCGCGATTCTCGTATCCCAGTGGTTCGGGGCAAAGCAGTATGACCGAATGCGCCATTATGTGGCAATGTCAGTTTATCTGGCTGCGGCATTTGCGATTCTCATGACAGTCGGCCTGCTGATCGCGAATGAGCCGATCCTGAGACTCATGAACTATTCGGATGACATCATGCCGGATGTGAAACTGTATATGGGGATTATTTATGCAGGGCTTATTGTCACTGCAGCGTATAACTCTCTGGCGGCTTTTTTAAGGGCGCTGGGCGATTCCAAATCCCCGCTGTATTTTCTTGTCATCTCGGCGGCAATCAATGTAGTGCTGGATATTGCATTTATTGTTATATTCGGGATGGGTGTGGAAGGCTGCGCATATGCGACCGTGATCGCACAGGGAATCTCAGCCCTGCTCTGTTTTATTTACATACTGAAGCGTTTCCCGATCCTGCACCTGAAACGGGAAGATTTTAAGATCAGTCTTGAAAGCTTCGGTAGACTTCTGGCGCTTGGCATCCCTATGGGATTACAGTTCTCCATCACGGCTATCGGTACGATCATCGTACAGGGAGCGGTGAATATATACGGTGAGATTTATATGGCGGGCTTCTCTGCGGCAGGAAAGCTCCAGAACCTGATCGCAACAGTATTTACAGCGTTTGGCGCAACGATCGCCACGTATGTGGGACAGAACCGGGGAGCGGGAAGGATGGACCGGGTAAAACAGGGAGTGCGCTGTACCCAGATCATGATCCTCATATGGAGTGTTGTCCTTATGGTGGTTATGTATTTTGGCGGTAAATATATGACATGGCTGTTCATCAGCCCGTCAGAGACAGAAGTGGTGAATGCTTCCGTGACGTACTTCCATACGGTATTCTGGTGCTATCCGTTCCTCGGCAGCATCTTCCTCTATAGAAATACACTGCAGGGAATGGGATACGGTCTTGTGCCGATGCTGGGAGGCATCTTCGAACTTGTGGCCAGAAGCGCCATTGTTATGATCGTAGCCGGACATACAAGCTTTGCTGGTGTATGCCTTTCAGATCCGGCGGCATGGATCGCGGCCCTGATTCCGCTTGTGCCTTACTATTTCTATAAGATGCACAAGTTTGGCAGCAGTTCAGCTGTTGCAGACAGTCGGAATTGATTTATGCCTTTGTAACGGAAAAATTGATGGAAAATGAAGGCTTGCTTTCGTATGCCGGGACAAGCACCTGATCCGTGCTCCACACATCCGGACGCAGCTCGTATCCTTCATATTCGACTGTACAGCTGACAGTCACTCCGGCTTCGTTTATTGTGAAGCCGGAGAAATTGTCTCCGTTCAGCTTAATCTGCGTGTAAAGGAGAGAAGGCGCGTCAGGAAGAAGATGGTAGTCGTCTTGTGCGCACAGAAAAGCAAGGGCAGAGACTGCCATCAGATCGCCATAGGATGCAATCGTTATATCTTCATTTTCATAGGATGCAGAAAAATTCAGACCGGTTATTACACCGTCTTCTACTGTGTAATCAAGCTGCGGAAGTTCTGCATAGTTCTCTGAAGTCCCGGTGACATAAGGAGTTCCCGGCATCTTTTCCCATTCCCCGTCTTTGTTCAGGATCAGGCGGGAATCATCCATCAAAATTCCGTAAAAGGATGAATCTCCGGGCAGGTTCAGCTGCCGGTCGATACCGAAATATTTCTCCATATCATTAAAATTTTCCGCGTACTGCTCAACAGTCAGATCACCTCTGTTCTGCGGCAGGGCGCCTGCCTGCCATACAAGAAGTAAAGCCAGTGTGTTTAACAGAGTCAGGATGACGACAGAGCCAGATACTTTCAGCGGAATATACCTGTCGTTCAGCCAGAGGAGCGTTTCCTGCTCCCAGTCAAGTGTCTCTCCGTCTTTACAGGCTCTGTAGGACTTATACATCCGTATGATCCAGTATACGGGAAGATTGAAGCCACAGCCTTTTTTCAGTACAGTCCAAGTCCGGTGAAGTGCTTCGCCGTGTGTCAGCCGTGCTCCGGTTTCTGCTGTCACGCGCAGGCCGAACAAGAACTTGCCCGGCGTCGTTCCGAACCGGGACAGCATGAGCGGTTCTGCCAGAAGAAAAAGGCAGTTATATGCAATAAGATCCGCAACAAGACCGGCGAATCCCGTTTCCATAATATTGATGTGAAGGACGAGGGACAGAAACATATTCCACAGGATCATATATATGGCTGCATCTATACTCCGCGCGAAGTATCTGATCCACGGCGAAGTTACTTTCGGCATCGTATCTTCCTTCAATTCTGAAGGCAATTCCGAAACCGAAGTGTCAAGAAGATCAAGATAGTGCTGTGCATCAAAGCTGCTGTAAACAGCCCGATCTTTACAGAGCTGTTCGCAGACTTTTACAGAATGTCCAAGGGCCTGCTGTTCCTTTTTTAGAGCCGTAAGGTGTCGAATCAGCAGTCCGGAGAGCTCCTGTTCATTACGGCTTAAGGATTTGATATCTTCCAGACTGAGATGGAGAGTACGAAGAAGCCGGATACGTTTTAAAATACTCAGATCTTCTTCGGAATAATTTCTGTATCCGTTTGAATTTCTCTCGGGCGTGATAAGCCCCTCTTTTTCATAAAATCTGATATTGGCTCTCGTCATGCCGGAGAGCTCTTCGATTTCCCTGATCGTCATGGGTGATATTCCCCTTTCATTGCGCCGGATAAGCTTGCCTTTGTCCGGTTGTTGTTTGTATAGAGTATACGGTGTAAAGCGGGTTTACAGTCAAGCGGAGAATTGTTAAATCTATGTATAGATACAATGCAGCGTGTAAGGAAGTCAATTGGACATACAAACATATCCGCTTGGCTCGATGCTCGCGGGGATAAATGGGCATCCTA
>ERZ1643247.1271-NODE-1271-length-24356-cov-4.693181_pt1 | contig 24356 bp, 21 predicted proteins | sample MGYA00579264_ERZ1643247 | MGnify/ENA primary metagenome ERZ1643247 (study PRJEB29033, sample SAMEA4952262) | chicken gut metagenome | biome: Broiler Chicken; feature: Gastrointestinal Tract; material: Caecum | place: Ireland | collected 2018 | study: Broiler... | reverse complement strand
GGACGGAAGGTTTTGCGCAGAAGTATCCAAAAAAGTGGGAAAAGGCTTTTTCATCCCACTGGGAGAACAGCCGCCGTGTACATATCCGGTAAGAGGTAAAAGCTTTGCCTGCGGAAGCATTTCTAAGCTTTTGACGCCGGCAGCATGCGCCGCCGCCTTTAGATTTAGGGTAGAAGCAGCAGGGATTATAAAGACAAAATAGGACGGGCCGTCCGACATCGTCACCAGCGTTTTATATACCGTATTTACAGGGACTTGCAGCTTTTGTGCAACGCTTACAGCATCTGTTTTGCCATCCGATATATTATATTCAAACGCTTCGTATGCAATATGCGCCTGATCCAAAAGACGCAGTACATTGGTTTTTTTCTGTGCTTTCATCAGTATCCAAACGATCCTTCCATTAAAATAATTTCAATGCGCCCAACTTCACGCTGCTGCCCCAAAAATACAGAAGAACAACAAATGCGCTCGGAGCTGTGACATGCCATACAGTGCCCGGTTTTGACACAAGGTGTATTTCTTTTTAAGCGTGCGGCGTTTTTGGGGGCGGCAATACGGCGAACACGATCTTCTGCGGCCGCTTTATTGGCAACGAGTTTATTTTCTCCAGCAAAAACAAGTACTTTTTTGGGGCCAAAAATCATAGCGGATACGCGGTTTCCATTACCGTCGACGTTGAAAAGCCACCCGTCTTCGGTCATGGCGTTGGTACTGGTTAGATAGACATCTGCCGAAAAAGTCCTTCGAAAAAGCTCTTCTACTTCTATACGGCTTAATCCCGGACGGTCACGGTCAAGCAAATGGATACGACCGGCTTGATCCATTTTACGCAGACTATCGAGAGCACCACATTCTTCCAGTGTAACAGATCCGCCGAAGGAAACGACACTGCCTTCCGGTATGCGGCTGGACAGCACGCTTGCAATACTGTCCTCTGCTTTTAAAAAAGTGAGTTTCATATTGTTTTTCTCATAGGCTGCCGCAATGCGGTTTTTTTGTTGTTCTGTCATGACGGAATCCTCCTTAATAAACGGCGTCAGATTGTTTTTTCTATTATACCGCCAATGGATTAAAAAAGAAAGGCTGGGCATGAAAACAGGGCTTTTGGAATAGAAATAGACAAACGCTAAAAATAGCGGAAGGAGAATGAAGATGAAACTGCTCGCGCTTTTGGATCGGGATTTTTCTGCAGCTCCGGCAAAGAAAATTGCTGCGGCATCGGTTCAGTCGGATCAGGACGGCAATCAGCCAAAGGAGCTGCGGGGACAGGTGAAGGCACCGGCTGCTGAGGACAAAAAGGAAAAAATAGCGCGGCGCGGGCTCAGTACGGATGAAGCATTGCGGCGGCTACAGAAATATGGTCCGAATCTTTTGAAAAATGGTAAGAAAAAGCATCCGGCAGCTTTGTTTTTTACCCAGTTTAAAGACGTAATGACACTTGTACTGCTGGTGTGTACGGCGGTTTCGCTTATCATGGGGGAATATGTCGAAGCGGTCACAATTGCAGTTATTGTTTTGATGAACGGGCTTTTGGGATTTGTACAGGAATTTAGGACAGAGCGTACACTTGAATCGCTTCGGGCCATGGCCTCCCCTGCTGCGAAGGTGCTGCGTGACGGAAAGGCATGCCAGATTGATGCGGCAGAAGTAGTGCCCGGCGATGAAGTTTTTCTTTCCGCCGGCGGACGTATCCCTGCTGACGGCAAATTGCTTTCCTGTACAGGGCTTTCCTGCGATGAATCTATGCTGACAGGGGAATCTGCGGCAGTACAAAAACAAATCCATGATGAAGTCAGTATGGGATGTACGGTAAAAAGCGGGCACGGTATCTTCCAAGTGGAACAAACGGGTATGCATACGCGTATGGGACAGATAGCCGGTATGCTGACAGAAATCGAAGAGGAGCCAACGCCGCTGCAAAAACATCTGGGGCAGCTTTCAAAATATATTGCGGCGGGATGCCTGTTGATTTGTGCCGTAGTAAGCATTACGGGCGTACTGCGCGGGGAAGCGCTGTTCGATATGCTGATTACCGGCGTGAGCCTTGCGGTTGCAGCTGTTCCGGAGGGGCTTTGTGCGGTGGTTACCATTTCTCTTGCGCTTGCAGTAAGCCGTATGGTGAAGAAAAACGCATTGGTACGGCGGCTGCATGCGGTAGAAACACTCGGCTGCGCCACCGTTATCTGTTCGGATAAGACGGGAACGATTACCCAAAATCAAATGACCGCGACTACAATTTTGACTGCATCCGGCGAATATCCTGCATCCGGCCTTGATAGGAAAAATCCGGAGCGTGAAATGTTGCTGCGCTGCTTCTGCCTTTGCAGCAGTGCCGAGGCAGGGGAAGAGGGATTCTCCTCTCCAACGGAACAAGCGCTGATATCTTTGTCCAAACCAGTTTGCGGACAGGAATCTGCCGCTTATCGGCGGATAAGGGAAATACCTTTTGATAGTACGCGTAAAAGGATGAGTGTGACAGTTGAAAATCAAGCGGGGGAACGATTCCTGTTTGTAAAAGGCGCACCCGACATCCTGTTAAGCAGGTGTACCGCCGTTTGGGAAAGGGGGAGGGTTGTCCCGATAAATGCCGGACGCCGGGCGGCTTTGCTGAAACAGAACGATCACTTGGCAGATCGCGCTATGCGTGTGATAGGTGCTGCATATAAAATTGTATCTGGTGCGGATGAAACAGAAGAAAACCTTGTTTTTCTTGGATTTGCAGGGCTGATCGATCCTCCGCGGGAGGGGGTTGGAAAAAGTATCGCCAAATGCCGCCGCGCGGGTATCCGTACGGTTATGATTACAGGGGACCATAAGCATACGGCAGCAGCCATTGCGAAGCAAGTAGGAATCCTGACAGAGAAGGAACGCATATTGACAGGGGCAGAACTTGACCGGCTCAGCGACCAGGAGCTTTCGGAAGCTGTGAAGGAAACAGCTGTCTTTGCACGCGTTACCCCCGCGCACAAACTGAGGATCGTGCGCGCTTTTCGAAGGAACGGGCAAATTACCGCGATGACCGGAGACGGCGTTAACGATGCTCCGGCAGTAAAGGAAGCAGATATTGGCGTGTCAATGGGGAAAAGCGGTACGGACGTAACGAAAGAGGCAAGTGAACTGATCCTTTTAGATGATAATTTTACAACACTTGTAAATGCAGTTGCTGAGGGAAGAAGTATATATCATAATATCCGAAAATTTATCCGCTACTTGCTTTCTTGTAATATTGGAGAAGTCCTTACAATGTTTTTAGGAATGCTGTTTCACATGCCGGTTATTTTGCTTCCAATACAAATTTTGTTGGTTAATCTGGTGACAGACGGCCTTCCCGCAATAGCATTAGGGCTTGAACCGTACGACCGGAGAGTGATGCAAAAGCCGCCGCGAAAACCAAATGAAAGTGTGTTTTCAAACGGGCTTGCCGGAAAAATTATTGTCCGCGGTATTCTGATCGGGTTGGCAACATTGGCTTCGTTTACAGTTGTATACCGCATGACCGGCGATCTTATTTCAGCACGTACCGGTGCGCTGTTTGCTTTGATTTTTGCTCAGCTTTTACATGTTTTTGAGTGCAAAAGCGAAGAACGGACGCTTTTTACAATCAATTGGTTTGACAATAAAAAACTGATTGCGGCGGCTTTATTTTCTCTTTCCATTCTTTTGTGCGTGGTTTATCTGCCGATTTTTCAGCCGATCTTTAAAACATGCGCGCTTCCCGTCTCTGTGTTGATTTGGCCGGTGCTATTCTGCCTTGCGGCACCGGTTTGTGCGGCGCTGTTTCACAGAAAGCAGAAGATAGAAAAATAAAAGTGTAAGATGCTTTTGCAATATAAAATGGATGCCTTGACGGCTCTTCCGTATTTAAGTTTAAGAAAAATGCCCGTAAGCAGAAATTGCGCCGGAATCATCTCTTAGGTTTAAAGTGTGATTCCGGCGCTTGTTTTTTGAGAATGGTACAGATGTTTGCCCTTCCACTGTATATTTCAAATAAAGAAAAGCGGAAGGTTTGCCTATTCAGGGAAATAAGCGTTTTTTAAATAAGTTCGAGTAGAAAAGTCAAATATCTCTTCATAGGGTTTCTCTCCTTCATAGAGCCATCGCTTAAGATAATTCGGAGAAAACTTGACCAATATTTCATTCGGGAGACCAGTATATAGTGTGTATGCGTGCGGGAAGTATTTTCGGTAAAGCGCAATAAACGCACTGTTTTCGCATGGCCTGCCAACAACAGAACAAATCCCTTCAATCTGTGTATTTTCAAAGCACAGCGCAGCATAGGGATTTGTTTGAAGCTGCGTAAATTTACGCATCGTTCGGTCAGTTTGCAAGTAAAATGCAGTGTCTAAAATAATAACGCTTACCATCCGGGAAGAAACTTTGTTCTCAGCTGAGGTGGAAAGGACCATTTTTTTATGATCCCCTAACTGGGAAAATAATAAATCTTTCTGTATATCGAATGTGGTATGATCGGGTATCATAAAAGCCTCCTGATTTTATGTATTTTACAGGGAATCTTATAAAGAATTATATCTTAAATTTATATTGAGAACAAGTGTTTTTATGGATATTGCAAAATAAAATAATTACGGTGTAAACATTATTTCTAAAATAAAATGATATCGGTTCGACATAAATCAGGATCCCCTAGCAGGATAGAAATGACTGGAAACTTGACAGGGACAAGAAAAGTCATATAATATACATATACCGTTATTGGTATATGGAGGTGAAATCGTGAGGCAATGTATGGATGCGGATAATTTGCACCGCAGGCTTAAAAAGGTTATCGGCCAGGTACAGGCAATCGACCGGATGGTGGATGAGGATGTGCCTTGTGAAGATATGCTGTCATTAATCAATGCGGCCAAGTCGGCGCTGCATAGATGTGGGCAAGTGGTTTTGGAGGGGCATATCAAGCACTGCGTTCGGGACGGCATTGAACATGGCGATGCAGATAAGACGATTGAGAGCTTTACCAAAGCTGTAGAACGGTTTGCCAACATGAAATAGATGCCGTCTAAATCTTTGAGCGAAACGGCGATCTGCGTTTTCTTTTTTACAATGAGGACTGCAAATCAAATATTTTGCAAGATTCCTGACATTGTTTTTTTAGTAAAGTCCCGCTTTTTAGCGGGACTTTACTTTATGTCTTGACATCCGATCGCCATATTAGTATAATATACATATACCCATATAGGTATAAAGGAGGAGACTCGCTTTGAAAAAGAGAATGGAACAACTGGAACATTTGCTGGAGCTTGGTGGAACAAAAAAAGATATAATACTGCTGGTAATAGCGGGGGCTGCTCTTATTATCAGCATACTTGGCGTCAGCCCGCTGCCGTTTGATATTGCATGGGTCGCCATTATACTATGTGGTATTCCTATCATACTTGAAGCAATGATCGGTTTGATTACATCCTTCGATATTAAGGCGGATGTATTGGTATCGTTGGCCTTGATTGCGTCTGTTTGTATTGGGGAAGATTTTGCCGCAGGTGAAGTAGCTTTTATTATGCAGCTTGGCGCACTATTGGAGGAACTTACGGTAGCAAAGGCACGGGCAGGAATCGAAAAATTGGTGCGTTTAACCCCGCAAACAGCGCGAAGGATTGTATCCGGGAAAGAGACGGTTATTCCGGCCGAACAAGTCAAAGTTGGGGATGTTTTGCGTGTTTTACCCGGCGAAACGATGCCGGTGGACGGTGTAATCCTATCGGGACTAACCTCGGTTAATCAGGCAGTTATGACGGGAGAGTCACTGCCGGTAGATAAATCAGTGGGAGATTCTGTTTCGAGCGGGACGGTCAATCAGTTTGGTTCATTTGAAATGGAAGCACAAAAAGTCGGTGAGGATAGTTCGATACAGCGGATGATCCGTTTGGTTCAATCCGCAGATGCAGGGAAGGCAAAAATTGTAGGGATTGCAGACCGATGGGCTACATGGATTGTCATAATCGCGCTGTCGGCAGCCGCCCTTACTTGGATTTTTACCGGAGAAATTATTCGGGCTGTCACGATTCTGGTTGTATTTTGTCCCTGCGCGTTAGTTTTGGCGACACCGACAGCCATTATGGCCGCTATTGGGAATGCTACCAAACATGGTTTTTTGGTGCGTGAGGGGGACGCGCTGGAACGCCTTTCCGCAGTTAAGAAAATTGTGTTTGATAAAACCGGTACACTTACAAACGGGACACCGCAGGTAGTAAAAGTGAAGGCTGATCCTATCTATGCTTCAAAAGAGCGGCTTTATGCATTTTGTGCGGCTGCAGAGCAGTTTTCTGAACATCCGCTTGGAAAAGCCATTGTGCGCTGCTATCAGCAGCAAAAAGGAAAAGAAATGCTTGAGGCAAAAGGCTTTGCAATGCTGCCCGGAAGAGGCGTTTCGGCTCAAGTTGAAAAAACAAAGGTCTTAGCTGGGAATGCCGAGCTTTTTGAGGAGCATGGCATTGCGTTTTCTGAAACGATAGCCGCAGACGCTGAAAAAGAAATACGTCAGGGCTGTACAGTGATTTACGTAGCGCTTAATGGGAAAGCGGCTGGCTATCTCGCGCTTTCTGATACATTACGGGAAGAGAGTGCAGACATGCTTCGAAAGCTTTCAGAATTAAAAACAGAGCCGGTTCTTTTGACAGGGGATCATGAAAGTGCTGCCCAAACAATCGCCGCCCAATTGGATATTTGTGAAGTACACGCCAACTGCTTACCGGAGGATAAGCTTCAGTGGATTGATGCTTATCAAAAGAGAGGGGAGCGTGTATGCATGATAGGGGATGGCATTAACGATGCACCTTCCCTGAAGAAAGCGGACGTTGGCATTGCTATGGGCGGTATAGGAAGCGACATAGCGGTGGAGGCCGCCGATATTGCATTGGTAAATGACGAGGTAAAGGAAGTTCCGCACTTGATCGCGCTTTCTAAACGTATGATGCTGACGATCTAATGCAACCTAAGCTTTTCTATGGGGCTGAATTTTCTGGCCATTCTCCTTGCCATTACGGGGGTTTTAAATCCTGTGGTTGGCGCGTTGGTACATAATGCAGGCTCTGTTTTGGTTATTATCAACTCAGCTTTGCTTTTGAGATGGAAACGGAGAAAATAAGCAATATGAGTATCTGTATTATTGGAATCGTTATCGGCGCATCAATCGTAGAAGCAGGTATATTACTTATTCAGAGAGAAAAGACGAGGAATTGCATCATCGGATCTATGAAGTGAAAAGCAGTATTGTCGGCAAGGCTTGTTGCCAGACTGCTGGTTAAATTGGTTTTTGAGAAGATATAAGTAGGGAACATACAAAAAATGAGGACGCTGTCAAAACAGCGTCCTCATTTTTTACAAAACCGTATTATTACTCGGCCTCCGGAGCGCCGACCGGACATACACCAGCACATGCGCCGCACTCAATGCAGGTAGCTGCATCGATCTCATATTTGCCGTCTCCTTCAGAGATAGCAGAAACCGGGCATTCCGCCTCACACGCACCACAGCTGATGCATGCATCTGTAATTTTATAAGCCATGAAAAACGCCTCCTTAACTAATTCACTTGTTTAAAGGTATTTAAACTATATCTTATACTACATGAAAACAGATGAAAAGTCAAGAGCGTTTGTCCAATGCAAAATATAGAAAAAAGAAGCAATATAAACGATACGGAAGATATTTAATAGATATGAAAAAAATATCGGCAGTCAAAAACTTGACAAATTACAGCAAAACACGTCGGTCTATTTATCTTCAAGTTTTGAAAGTGCGGCCATTTCTTCTTTGTCAATACTGATACGGCCATCCCGAATAAGAGAAACCTCTTTTCGGTTGAAGGTGCGTACTGCAGCGTCAGGGGCAGCATCCATTCGAACATGCAAAGCGCCTGTCAGCAGATTTGCGTCAACCACCGTCCCCCGGCCTTCCGGCGTCCTTACACTGGCACCGATTTTCGGAGTGATTTTCAAAAGAGCCTCATAGGCGTCTTGTTCATATTTAAGACAGCACATCAATCTGCCGCACGTACCGCTTATTTTGGTTGGGTTTAAAGAAAGCCCTTGTTCTTTTGCCATTTTGATTGAAACAGGCTGAAATTCACCCAGATAAGAGGAGCAACAGAAAGGCCTTCCGCAGATTCCAAGGCCACCGAGCATTTTGGATTCGTCACGTACGCCGATTTGCCTTAATTCAATCCGTGTACGAAATACAGAAGCAAGATCTTTAACCAGTTCACGGAAATCCACACGGCCATCTGCTGTGAAATAAAACAGGATTTTGTTGTTATCAAAAGTGTATTCCACATCAACCAACTTCATAACAAGCTTATGCTTGGCGATTTTTTCCTGACAAATGGCAAATGCTTCCTTTTCTTTCTGGTGATTTTCTGATACCACAGCCAGATCATGCTCTGTTGCTAACCGCATAACAGGCTTTAAAGGTGAAACGACGGCGTCATCATCAACTTCGCGGTTAGATAAGACAACTTGGCCGCATTCTACGCCGCGTGACGTCTCTACAATCACTTTTTGCCCGGTTTCAAAAGAAAGGCCGACCGGATCAAAATAATATACTTTGCCTACGTTTTTAAAACGTACGCCGATTACTTCTGCCATAAATTAATGCAATCCCTCTTTTCTGGCGAAGCTTCTAATAGGACAACTCCGCCGTTTTTTGTCCGAAAGCACTGCTTATATTGCAGCGATAGAAAACAACTTCCTGTTGTATGAATTTACAATTACGAATTTAAGAAAGAAAAAAGTTCCGCTGAACTGCCTTACCTGTTTGTCACAGGGACGCAGAGCGCAGCGGTTATCTGCATAGACAGCAGGCCAAGATTCACGTTGGAGTTGAGGTCGGAAAGCGCTTTTTCAATGCAGTCGATCCCATATACAATCTCAGAAAGCGATAATAAAACCCCATTTTTTGGTGTATCGCGCTTATCGACCGTTTTATTCCGCAAAATTTCACGAAGTGCAGATGCTAATTGTTCAAGCACCGCTCGAAAATGCTCTTTTGTAGAAGCCGCTTTCTGGAAGGCCGTTAAAAGAATATATTCCTGATGTTTAGCATAAGCGTCAACGATTTGCATAACAAGCGCCGGTACTTCGCCTTCTTCTCCTGATAAAAGAGATACGGCACGTCCCATGCTGCCAGCGGAAAGCACGGCAATCCGGCGGCAGTCAGTCTCACTGATATCCGGCTTTTTTTCCCGGATAAAAGAGCAAAGCGTCTCCTCATCTGTAGGATAAACAGCAAGCTGAATACACCGGGACCGTATCGTTTCAAGTACACGCTCCCGTTGATCTGCCGTTAAAATGAAGACTGCGTGAGAAGGCGGTTCTTCTAATACTTTTAAAAGCGCATTGGCGGCTTGAATGGAAAAATCTTCTGCATAAGGGATCAAATAGACTTTGAAAAGGCCGTCGTTTGGTTTAATAAAAGCATCTTGACGCATCCATCGGATGAAATCAATGTGAATTGCATTGACACCGCGTTTCCCCTCATGAAAGTAATAATCAGGATGGCTGCCGTGCATTAATTTGATACAGGAAGGACATACACCGCAGGGACGGTTGCTTCTAGTACAAAGGACGGCAGCGGCAAGCCATTTGGCAAGTGTACGCTTGCCGGTTCCAGCAGGGCCGTGCAGCAAATACGCATGACACAAATGCTCACTGCCTGCAGCGGCAGTGAGCATCCGGTACAGCGTTTCATTCCCATATTGCCGATTCGGAAGAAAAGGTTCCACTTAAATCTTTTCAAACCTCTCAACATTTGTTACAAAGATTGTAGCACCGCCAACTGTTACCTCAACCGGGTACGGGGTATAACCGCCCATACCATAAGCGGCTGGAGACGGGACCATTTGTGTACGTTTTCTGCTCTTCTGTGAAATGATTGAGATCGCTTCGTCAACTTTTTCATCTTCAGTACAAATCATAAAAGTCGTATTGCCGGCCATCAAAAAACCGCCGGTAGACGAAAGCTTTGTTACGAAAAAGCCAACCTTTGTTAAAGAAGAAGAAACGGCCGAACTGTCATCATTGCTGACGATCGCATAAATCAGTTTCATAGAGAACCCTCCTGTCGTTGATTGAGAAGCGAAAATAAACTGCTTTCTTATTATTCTTATGCAAAATCCATAAAAGCAGAATCATCGTTACGCTTCTTTTTTATCCATGAACTCATTTTACCACGTTTATAAAAGAAATGCCACTGTTTTTCAAGAATTTTAATATAATCTTATCAATTCGTTCTCCTGCAACGACAAGCGGGACGCCGGGCGGACAAGTAATTTTGGTCTGCGCAGCAATCCGGCCGCAGGCGTCTTCTGTTCTAATGCGGATATACGGTGAAAAAGAGGCCTGCCGAATCGATTTGACAGGTACGGGGAGAGAAAAGGTGGGAGATGGAAAGCGGGTATGGCCATATGGAGCATGAGATATTGCCGTTATCAGGCGCGCAATATCTTCTTCAGTATTTTGGGGAGAAAGCATGAAGACAACATGGCGTTCCCCGGCATATTCACATTCGATTCCCATTTTTCTAAAATAGCCGGCAAGCTCTTCACCGGTTAATCCGTGGTCTGCACCGTCTAAGGTAAGCTTTGTATCGTCGCAAATACCTTTCTGTTCAGAAAACCCAGCACTTTTTGCAGCTGCGCGAAGCTGCTGTGATAAGGAATGAAGCGCGGTGAAATCGTTTTTCCCATGTTCCGCGAGATATGCATTGCACAAATCAAGCGACAGCAGGATTAAATAGGATGGACTAGTTGAAGAAAACAAAGCGGTTTTTTCTTTTGCTGTTTCTTTGGAAACCGGAAAATCTTTTGCAATATGCAGATAAGCGCCTCCGGTAAGCACAGGCAGTGTTTTATGCGCAGAATCGCAGCACATAGAGGCTCCCAGTGTAATGGGATGACGGTCTGTTGCCCCAAATTTCAAATGTGCGCCGTGTGCGTTATCCACAAGCAAGGGGACGCCATGCTGTCTGCATATAGCAGCGATTGCGCCGATATCGCTCATATAGCCCAAGTAGTCGGGGGAAGTGATGTAGACCGCCTTAATATTGCTACCGGGGAGAAGCGAAGCTATTTGCTCTGCATCCACTGTGCCGCTTACGCCGAAAGAATCGCGGGAGGAAGGAAGGATCCATTGTACATTTAAATCCAACAAAGCACAGGTGTTGACAAAGGCCTTATGCGCATTGCGTGCAGCAAGTATAGTATCGCCGGGTGAGCAGGTACAGGCAAGCATAGCCTGAATGCCCGCGGTGGAGCCCCCGGCAAGGAAGCAGGTGGAACCAGTATCATAAAGCGCAGCGGTATTGTCTTCGGCTCGTGATAAAATGCCGTATGCCTCGAAAAGGGAGTCTGCTCCCGCTATTTCTGTTATATCATATTGTGAGATTTTTTTTAATACGTCATAGGGCAACCTGCCTTTGTGTCCCGGCATATGCAGCCGTACAGTGCCGCTTTCAATATAACGGTTTAAAAAATCAAATACTGGCGTCTCCATAAATTTCTCCTTATCTATTAACAGCCCAACAGTTTTCTGGTCAAAACTTGCAGCAGGACAACCACACAGTTACCGCTTATTATTGTACGGTTTTTATATGGCGGTTGTCAAACTGCAATTACCTGTTCCTTTTGTCTTTTTCTTGTGTTATACTAAAGACAAAAGGAACAGAAAAGAGGGATACCTCCGTGATAAAACAGATTTGGACGGTCCGCAGCCCGCAGCGACTGTTTTCCGGTTTAGCTGCAGCGGTGACCGGTTTATTTCTGCTGTATACGGTTACAAGCCTTTTTTATCTGCCATGGACTGTGCCGTTTCGGCTGATCGGCCTCCAAAGCAAGTATTGTTTATTGATCCTGCCCGCTGTTATGATGATAGTTTTTCTATTCTGGATCTTTCGGATTCATAGCAACACTGTGCTGATCGGCGTGCGTAAGGCAAAACATGAGGCAGTGGTTTTAAAGCAGAAGAAGCTTTCGCGGGATTATCGGACGGCTGCTATGATGCTTTGGACAGTAGGTCTCGGCTTTTTACAGCTTGATATGTTGAATACGGCAAAGCAAATGCAGGGGTTTGGTCTTTTTATACCTGTGGTCTGCCTATTTGCATTGGTTGCTGTGTCAATCCGTTACCGTATTAAGCTTCATGGAATACGGGTGAGATACGATGAAGCAGACGTCGTCTAAAAAGTTTTTATCCGATGTGATAAGGAAGCAGTAAAAGTGTATTCTATGATAGGATAAGCACAATCGCTTAATTGAAAATATAGAGCCGGTTCTACGGCGGAATGGAGAGTTTGGTTATGGATCAGAACAAACGGCTTGAAAAATACCGGATTGTCCGGAAAGAAACGCTTGCAAAAGAGTGCTTTCGCTTTGTCATTCGATGCCCGGACATTGCCAAAAAAGCACAGGCAGGGCAGTTTGCACACGTACGCGCAGATGGCTTTTTCCTTCGCCGCCCGATTTCCATTTGCGAGATTGATCGTGAAGCTGGGACGGTAACACTTGTATTTGAAGTGCGCGGAGAGGGAACCAAAGCGCTTTCTGAACTGCGTGAAGGCGATACGGTAGACATGCTCGCACCGTTGGGAAATGGTTTTTCCCTCCTTCCGGAGAAAAAAGTGATTCTGGTGGGCGGTGGGATCGGTACGCCGCCCATGCTTGAGTGTGCAAAATTTTATGGTAAGGCGGCTGTTGTGATTACCGGTTTTCGCAGTGCCTCTGCCGTTATTTTGCAGGATGACTTTAAGCGTACCGGGGCAGAAACGTTGCTCTGTACAGATGACGGCACAGCGGGAGAAAAAGGTTTTGTGACAGATCCGTTGCGTCGGGTTTTGGAGAGAGGCGGAATAGACATGGTGTGTGCCTGCGGGCCAAACGGGATGCTCAAAGGCGTGGTTTCCCTTGCAAAGGAATTTAAAGTGCCATGTGAAGTTTCTCTTGAGGAGCGTATGGGATGCGGCGTTGGCGCATGCCTTGTCTGTGCTTGCAAGTCCGTTAAGGACGGAGAAGAGTATTATGCGCGCGTTTGTAAGGACGGTCCGGTATTTAAAGCAGAGGAGGTTACACTGTAATGGCAGATTTATCGGTCAGCATGGCTGGCATTTCTTTTAAAAACCCGATAATTCCCGCTTCCGGTACATTTGGATTTGGAAGGGAGTATCTTGATTATTATCCGGTTTCCGTTTTAGGGGGGATGTCCTTAAAGGGAACAACCCTTCACCGTCGTGCAGGCAACCCCCCGCCGCGGATTGCAGAAGCACCGATGGGAATGATAAATTCCGTTGGTCTGCAAAATCCGGGTGTTGATTATTTTCTTTCTCATGAGTTACCGAAAGTTGCGGATGAGGATACGGTTATTATTGCAAATATTGCCGGGTCTGCAATCGAAGATTATGTCGAAAGCGTACGAAAGCTTGAAGGCAGCGCAGTTGATATGATTGAACTGAATATCTCATGCCCGAATGTTAAAATGGGCGGTGCGGCACTTGGATCAAACTGCACTTCTGCCGGGGAAGCAACAAAGGCCGTTCGCAAAGCGACCAGTAAGCCACTGATGGTTAAGCTCTCCCCCAATGTTACAGATATATCCGAAATTGCTCGTGCGGTGGAAGCAGAAGGAGCGGACGCAGTTTCACTTATCAACACGCCGATAGGGATGCGAATTGATATTCGTACGCGGCGTCCGGTACTGCATAACAACATTGGCGGAATGAGCGGCCCGGCAATTTTCCCGCTTGCCGTCCGTATGGTTTGGCAGGTAGCAAATGCAGTGAAAATCCCGGTATCAGGCATCGGTGGAGTTACCACTTTTCAGGATGCGATAGAAATGATGATGGCCGGCGCTACAACAGTACAGGTTGGTGCGGCGATGTTCCAAAACCCGATGGCGCCGGTTGAGATTATCGATGGTATGAATCATTGGCTTGATGAACAGAATATTTCTTCTGTACGTGAAATTATCGGAAGTGTTCAGCCATGGTGACAACAACATTATTGGTTGTACGGCATGCGCAGACAGATGGAAATTTGGCCCGCATTTTTCAAGGGCAGATTGACCGGGAATTGAGTGAAGCGGGAAAATGCCAATTGGAGCTATTGACAAATCGTTTTAAAACGATGACGATTCATGCGATTTATACCAGCCCGCTTCCGCGTGCAGTAAAAACGGCAAAGGCTATCGCTGTGGCACAACCTGTCCCTGTTATGCTTGATGACCGCTTGATGGAGATCAATGCTGGGAAATTTGAAGGGCGGCGCTGGGACGTCCTGCCGCAACTTTATCCTGTGGAATTTGCGCTGTGGCGCGACGATCTTGGCCGTTTTCATGCACCGGGCGGGGAGAGCTGCGCCGCAGTTTATGACAGAATGCGGTGCGCAGCTCTTTCCATTGCGAAAAGGCATAAAGGGCAAATTGTCGCTGTGGTTTCACATGGTTGTGCAATTAAAAATTTATTGTGCTGGGCAAGCGGATTTGCGTTGGAGCGTATTATGGATGTGCCATGGGTGGAAAATACTTCGATCAGCCGAATTGAAATAGACGAGCAGGAAAATCCGCATATTGCCTTTATAAATGATACGGCGCATCTTGATGGAATTGAGCTGCCGCGCCCCGTTTACTGGGAAGGAAAGCGGTAACCGATTTTCTGAAAAGAAAGACTGGTTTCTGTTTTTAGAAATATTTGATAAGCTGTTAGAGACGGCAAAACGGAGGGATGACAATGAAAATTTTGGCTATTGATTACGGCGAAGCCCGCACTGGTTTGGCGATATGTGATCGGACAGAATTTTTAGCCTCGCCGCTTGGAACCTTGGAGGAGCGAGACTTTGCGAAGCTGGTTACAAAAATTGTTTATACTATTCGGGAATACGGAGCGGAAGCCGTTGTGGTAGGGCTTCCGGTTAATATGGATGGTTCCCATGGCGAAAAAGCGGAGAAGTGTAAGCGGCTGGCTGATACACTAATGAAGTTGACGGGACTCCCGGTAGCGCTTTGGGATGAGAGGCAAACAACTATGCAGGCAGCCAATTATTTAAATGAAACAAATGTCCGCGGTGCTAAACGCAAAGAGATTATTGATCAGGTGGCTGCGACGATTATACTGGAAAGTTTTCTTGCTCGTCGAAAAAATGAAAAAATGCAGGCACAAAAAGAAAAGAGCGATATAGAATAGGAGGGATATGTTATTATGGCTTCATCTATGTTAAAACGCCTTGCCGAAGAAACGGGGTTGTATTATGATGGGAAACAGCCGATGCTGACAGGATTGTATCACGGATATCCTGTTGCGCTGACATGGCTTTCTTCTGCGCGGTGCATGATGGTTTCCGCTTCGGCTGCTGCTCTGGAAGTGACACAGCCGCCGGAGATGCTGTTTTCCGGAATACGCGGGCAAATAAAGAATGTCCGCTCAGCTGTGATGAAAGGCAACCGCATGGAGATTGTTTATGGATTAAGCCGTCTGGGCGAAAAACAGATGACAGACATCCGATATTTGCTGGACTGCATGACTGCTTTTCTTGCAAACAACAGATGGCAGCCTTCTTGCGAAAACTGTTCGTCACCGGAACTGGCTTTTGCTGAAGTAGGTGGTGTTGCACGGTGCCTCTGCGAACCGTGTACCGCTCAAATTGAAGCTGCTTTGGAGCAGAATCGGCAGGAGAAAAGCCAAAAGAAAGGGAATTTCTTTACCGGCCTGATCGGCGCGCTTCTCGGCGCACTGCTTGGCGCCGTGTTATGGGTGATTGTTGCGCAGTTCGGTTATATAGCAGCGGTAGTCGGCTTGATTATGGGCGTGCTTACCATAAAAGGTTTTGAGCTTTTGGGCGGTAAAATTAATGTAGCATCTATTGTCACTTGTTGTGTGATAGTAGGCGTTGTTCTGATATTGGCGAATGTAATTTCTTTGGGCATTGAAATTTATAGCGTTTATCAATCGGAAGGGGTTACGATTTTCGATTGTATTATGGCGGTACCTGCGTTCCTTGCTTATCAAGAGATTGCGTCTGCTTTTTGGCTGGACACTGCCGTCGGCCTTCTCTTTACATACGCTGCATTGATTCCAAGTGCACTCAATATTTATCGGAATAAAACCGGTGCATATTCTCTTCGGCGGATTTCGACAAGCAGACCGATGTCGGGCGGACCGGAGTGTTAATCCTGGCGTTTCAGTTTATTCAGAAATCTATTGAGCGGATTATCATGTATTCATCCAAAACCACAAGAATATAAAAATGGGCGGGAAGCGTATCATCACTTCCCGCTTGCATTTTTTCTGAAGTAAAATCTTTAGGTTCCTTGCAAATTTATAATAAAAAGAATACAATGTATTCATTAAATATTCATTAAATGCACGAAAAGAGATTCGTGGATAGAAAAGATCTGCCATCTTGCGCTTCTCAGCCTGTTTTACCTATGTGCACATCGACTGTATCAAGGTGGAAATATTGTGGACAGGAACGGATTTTAATTTTATTGGATGAAAAAAGGCCGATGACACAGTGGAAGCTGATGGTGTTTACAAGGCGGTGGTTTATAACATGAAGCGAGCAGCTTGAAGCCTTCGAGCGTGCAGGCTATATCGTCAGACAGAAAAGCATTTTAGATAGACAGAATATAGATGTCGTCTTGACGGAAGGAGGAAAACAGGCGGCCAAGAAAGCGGCGCTGGAGCAGAGAAGGCGACGTATTGCAAGAAGAAAAACAACAGCTCTTTTTACTTTTGATGCGGCAATAAAAAATGGAATGCATCAGAAAAAAGACTTAAAAGAGAGGGGAGAAATGGGCAGTGAGGCTAATTTTACATTGTATCAAACAGCATATCAGCACTTTTTTAGCAGGATTGCTCTTTTTGAGTGTGGAAGCGATGGCTGATCTTTTACAGCCCACCTTCATGTCATATATTGTAGATGAAGGGGTCAAAAACGCAGATGTCAGGACGGTTCTTTACTATGGAGCGATTATGCTGGGCATCGCGGCATTGGGAGCATTGGGGGCGGTTATGCGGAATATGTTTGCAAGCCGGACGTCGCAGGCGATTGGAAAAGAGCTGCGGGGGGAGATGTATCATAAAGTGCAGACGCTTTCCCTCGAAAATATTGATCGACTAAAGCCTGCTTCTATCATCACACGCATAACGAATGATGTGACGCAGATACAAGATTTTATCAACGGCTGTATGCGGATCATGATAAAAGCGCCGATTACTTGTATTGGCGCTATTGCTTTAATTGTTATTGAAACACCCCGGCAGATTCCCATGATGGCAGCTGTTCTCATAATATCTGCGGTTTTCATTTTTGCCAATATGAAATGTGGATATCCACGGTTTGAACGGCTGCAAAAAAGGCTGGATCAACTCAATAATGTCAGCCGGGAATTCTTAAATTCAGTTCGTGTGGTAAAAGCCTTTCATGCTGAGGAAAAAGAAAAAGAAAAATTCCGTATTGCGTCAGAAGGGCTTGCAGATGCAGGTGTTTCTGCGATGCGGGTTATGGCAGTATTTGCGCCGCTAATCAATTTTACAGTCAATTTCGGCATTGTAGTCATGCTGTGGATTTCACAGAATGACAGTAGTACTGAGATTGGAAAATTAATGGCGGCAGTCAATTATATGACGCAGATTTTATTTGCGATTGGGATGGTTTCAAACATTTTGAATACAGCGGCCCGTGCAATGGCGTCTTCACGGCGCGTAAATGAAATTCTGCAGGAAACACCGGCACAACTCCCTCCAAAGGAACCGCTTTTCCCATCGATACAAGGAGGTGTTTCATTTGAAAATGTATCATTTGCATATGCCGGGGCTGGCAGGGCTTCTTTGGAAGGAATTACGATCTGCATAAACCCCGGTGAGACAATTGGGATTATCGGTCCGACGGGTTCTGGGAAAACAACACTGGTCAATTTGGTTCCTCGATTTTACGATGCAACAGAGGGGACGGTGCGGGTTGACGGATACGATGTGACACAGATTGATGAGAAGACGCTGCGTCGGGCGGTAGCAGTAGTGCCGCAGAAAGCCTTGCTGTTTTCCGGAACTATTTTGGAAAATCTCCGTTGGGGAAAAGCGGACGCGACAGTTGAAGAGGTACGCCGCGCGGCAAAAATTGCATGTGCTGATTCTTTTGTGCAAGAGACCGAAAAAGGATACGAAACCCACCTTTCGCAAGGAGGGGTAAATCTGTCCGGAGGTCAAAAACAACGATTGGCTTTAGCCCGCGCTTTAGTTGGGAACCCGCGTATTTTGATTTTGGATGACTGTACCAGTGCTTTGGATGCGGATACCGAAGCCACTGTGTTAAATGGGTTGCGCCGTTTGTCGGGGCAGATGACAATTTTACTGATTAGCCAGCGTATTTCTACCGTTATGAAAACGGACCGCATCTTATGTATGGAAAACGGTAGAATTCAAGGGATCGGCACGCACAGCGAACTGATGCATTCCTGTCCGTCTTATCAGGCGATTTATGATTCACAGATCGGGGGTATGCAAAATGCGTAATGCTTCGAATGTGGCTTCTATTCAAGGAATGGGGGGAAGAGGCCCCATGCGCGGAAGGCCTGTGGTGAAACCCAAAGACCTCAAAGGGACATTATCACGGCTATGGATTTTGACAAGCGGAAACCGTAAAGGTCTTGGCTGGATTTTATTGCTGTCCGCCTGTTCTTCTGCCTCTGCGATTCTCTCTCCGCTGGTAATTGGAGATGCAGTTAATGCGGTTGACAAGCGTCTTCCGGCTGTTTCACTTTTGCTTTTATTATTAAGCTTATATCTGTGTGACTGGATTGTACGCTTTTTACAGCAGTTTTTTATGGCTTCCATTGGACAGAAAATGATACATCATATTCGAGTGGCTCTGTTTGAGGCTATGAAAACACTGCCGCTTGCCTTTTTTGACCGGAAACAGCACGGAGAATTGATGAGCCGCCTGACGAATGATGTCGATAATATCAGCAATACAATTTCAAACTCATTAACGCAGTTGTTAACATATGGATTTACCATTATCGGCATTTTTATCATTATGCTGTTTTTAAGCCCATTGCTTACGGCAGTGTCCCTAATAGGCGTTGGCTTTATTTTTCTGCTTACGCGGATTGTAACAAAACATACCCGCAAATTGTTTACACAGCAGCAGAAAATATTGGGGGAATTGGATGGACAGCTTGAAGAAAGCATATCAGGCTTAACAGTTGTCAAGGCCTTTTGCCAAGAAGAACAGATGAACCGGCAATTCGATCAGAATAACAATGATTTTCAAAAAGTGGCGACTCGTGCTCTTATTTGGTCGGGATATCTGATGCCGCTTACCAACGTCATTAATAATCTTAGTTATGTTGCGATCTCTGTTGTGAGTGGGATTTTAGCGTTGAACGGGCTAATTTCAATTGGAATGATATCGAGTTTTTTGCTTTATACACGGCAGTTTTCGCGTCCATTTGTAGATATCGCAAACATATATAATAATTTTCAAACAGCTGTGGCCGGAGCGGAACGTATTTTTGAAATATTAGATGAACAACCCGAGCCCAAAGACAAGCAGGATGCACTACCGCTTGAATCCCCTAAAGGTGATATCGAATTTCGCCATGTTACATTTGAATATACACCCCATTCCCCAATATTAAAAGATCTCTCTCTTCGGGTCCCATCTGGCACAAAAACGGCGATCGTCGGGCCAACGGGTGCAGGAAAGACAACAATTATTAATCTGCTCACACGGTTTTATGATGTAGATAAGGGAAGCATCTTACTTGACGGGCATGATCTGCGAGATTACCATATGCAGGACTTGCGGCGCTGTTTTGGTGTTGTACTGCAAGATACCGCGCTTTTTGCGGAATCAGTGGAAGACAATATAAAATACGGGAGGAGGGATGCTTCACGAAAAGAAGTGGAACAGGCAGCGCAAATTGCAGGGGCAGATTCCTTTATTTGCCGCCTTCCGAAAGGTTATCAGACGGTATTGGCACAGGGGGGTGCTGAATTGAGCCAAGGGGAAAGGCAGCTTTTAACAATTGCACGTGCTGTTCTGGCAAACGCACCGATTCTGATTTTAGATGAAGCAACCAGTTCTGTAGATACGGTTACAGAACAAAAAATACGCCGGGCGATGCTGGCAATTACCGAAGGACGCACTTCTTTTATTATTGCACACCGGCTGTCGACTATACGGGATTCTGATTTGATTGTGTTGATTGAGGATGGTAAAATTGCCGAACAAGGTACGCATGAAGAATTGATGAAGCTTGGCGGGCGTTATGCCTCTATGTATCTGACGCAGACAGATTCATAAATTTTTCTACCAGCAGAACGGAAAGGGAAGGAGAGCGAATTTAAACAACGGAACAGCCGTCGGAAAACCACCTCTGTTTTAGATTTATTTTTGTGCAGGCGTTTTGCAATATTCGATATTCCGGCTGATATCGTTTTGCTGTATTGTTGTGGCACGGCTTGAAACAGAATGAAAAGCTGTGTTATAATCAAATCAAAAAAATTCAGCAAATAAAAAATCAGGATCCAAAAGGAGAAGATAAAATGACCAAAAACGGGCTTGTTTTAGAAGGAGGCGGTATGCGGGGCGGTTATACAGCCGGTGTATTGGACGCTTTTATTGAAGAGGGCATTTCCTTTGATTATTGTATTGGCGTATCGGCAGGAGCTTGTAATGCACTTTCTTATATTGGGAGACAAAAAGGCCGCTATATCCGCGCCAATACAGAATATCTTCGCGATCCACGTTATATGGGGATACGCTGCTTGTTTAAAACCGGCCATTATCTTGGCAACCGCTTTATTTTCGATGATATTACAAATGAGTTGGTCCCTTTGGATTTTGATGCTTATCAAGATGGAACCCGCACCTGTCCTTTCACTGCAGTTACCACAGATTGCACTACAGGTTCAGCGCGTTATGATGTAATCTCTGACCTAAAAACACAGTGGAAACTGGTTGAGGCCTCCAGCTCGCTTCCGCTTGTGTCCCCGGTCGTTTTCTATAAAGGGAACACTTTGGTAGATGGCGGCGTGGCGGATTCCATTCCTATCCGCCGTGCAGAGGAGGATGGCTGTACGCATATTGTAGCTATTCTTACGCAGGATCACTCCTATCGGAAGAAAAAAAGCCATGCTCAGTTGCTGATTCAATTGGCATATCACAAGAAATACCCCAAACTGGTAGAGGCGCTGCGCAGACGTCGTGATACATATAATATGCAGTTGGATTATGCTGCTCAACAGGAAAAGGCTGGGAAAGTTTTTTTGATCCGTCCGATACAACCGGTAACGGTGGGGCGAATGGAGCGAAACCCGGAAAAAATACGTTCTCTTTATCAAATCGGCTATTTGGACGGAAAAGCCAATGCAGCTAAAGTTAAAACATTTTTAAGCGGGAGATAATAGAAAGAACCATGGTTTACATTTTGTTTGAAATGTAAACCATGGTTCTTCTTTTGACTAAATTAATATTATAAAGTCGTTAAGCAAAGAGCTTAGCAATAACAGGAACAATATCCTTGATTGAGGTGCGGGTGGTATTGACGCAAAGGTCAAAGTTCAATTTATCTCCCCACGGATGTCCTGTGTAAAGTTCATAGTATTTTGCACGTTTTTTGTCAATTCCAGAAATTTTCTGTTTTAGCTCCTTTTCCGTAAGATTTTCCTCTTCCGGGCCCTGTTCTCTGCACCGTTTGATCTTGCTTTCCATGTCTGCATATATAAAGAAGCGGAATGGGTGATATTCCTTAAGGATAAAGTCTGCACAGCGTCCGACGATAACACAGTCTGATTTTGCAGCCATTTCCTTGATAATGCGGGCCTGCTCTTGATAAACGGTCATAGTTTGGTCAAAAACCGGGCTGGTTGCGGGATAAAAACTTCTTCCAATATGAATCGGAAAAGAAAAAGACGGCTGATGCTCTACAATTGCCTGGATATATTGTTCGGACAAAGATGTCCTTTTCGAAATTTCACTGATAATTTCTTGATCGTAATAGGCTATACCCAATTCTTCCGATAGCCTTCTGCCGAATTCCCGACCGCCGCTGCCGAATTCCCGGCCAATGGTGATGATTCTGTTCATACTGTAGTTCCTCTTTCGTCTTTTAATTGTTTTGTGTTTTTAACCATTTCATATATCACATAGATGGCCACAAGCAGCTCTGTGATTGGCATAGCAAACCAAATAGAATCTGCCCCTGCAACGACTGGAAGCAAATAGATCAGGATACCGCTGATTACAAAGCCCCTGGCCACTGATACAATAAATGCTGCCTTGGGCTTCATTAAAGCTTGAAAATAGTACGTTGAAAAAATATTCAGTGGCAGTAAAATGAACGAGATGCCGTAGCAACGCATAATATTTGGAGCAATTTGTAAAACTTCTGGTGTTGGGGTCATAAAGATGTGAATAAATGCATTAGGAATCGTCAAACTTAACACAGTCCATAAAATACTGAAAAAAGCGGTTGTACCGAGCGCATATTTTAATGTTTGACGAATCCGGCCACCTTTTCCTGCCCCAAAATTGGTTGAAATGATAGGTTGTGATGCTTGCCCTACGCTGTATGCACAACACTGTGCAAAGGTGCTGATATTTACAATAACACCGTATACGGCGAGCGCGTTTGTACCTAAATAGTGCATAATTTGCCGGTTAAATAAGATCGTAAGGATTCCCTTTCAACTTTTTAGGCAGCTGCGTCGGCCTGACCAGTTTTAGCGTGTTTCGCTTTAAGAAAAAATGAGACAGCATAACCACAAAGGTAATGGCGGAACCAATAGCTGTGGCAAGCCCGGCGCCATATGCACCCATGTTGCAAGTAAAGACAAAGAAGTAATCGCCAAATATATTAAAAATACCGCCGGCTAAAACAGCTCCGGTGGCTAAGGCGGGATTTTTATCATTCCGCAGATATGCTGCCAGCATTTGGTTAAACAAAAATAGCGGTATTGCATATTTTATCGGCGCTACGTATTCCCTTGCTAAAGAAAGCGTATTGTCCTGCGCGCCAAATAGCAGCAAAAGCTCCCGGTCAAAAAAGATAACGGCCAGCCATATTACACCGGCGAGGATAACGGATCCGATTACGGAAGCGGTAAAATATTCATTCGACTGCTTTTCCTGTCCGTCTGATCTTCCACGGATGGTACTGAAAAGAACAGATCCGCCGATTCCCATTAATAGTCCGAAGCTATAGATAATATTCCAAACAGGAGCTACTACAGCTAAAGCGGCTGATCCCTCCGGACCATGATATTGTCCGACCATAGCCATATCCACAATAGAATAGATGGACGTGATTAACGCACTTCCAAAGGCTGCGGCCAGATATTTTAAATAGATGTTTTTTATTTTGCCGTTTAGGAAATCCATTCGTTTATATGACCTCCTTTCAACATAAAAAGGCTGGATAAAGACAGACATTCCAGTCTGTGCCTTATCCAGCCCATCATTTCTACCGAGTGATTTGCCCTCCGAGCAAGCCACTTTATTATAGCATATAATTTTCATCCTGTCAAAACAAGAAAAGAGGTTTCTATTTCTTTTTAGGGCAGCCTGTATTGTCAGGCAGTCGCTATTAGCTCTTAGGGAGGCGATTCAAGAAAAAAGCCTGTTTGAAGAAAAAGGATGGAATACATCATTCCAGTTAAACAACTACTCTGGCGCAATCGCGTTTTCTTCTTCGCCGAATAAAAAGTTGCAAATCGATTCGTATAACTCCACTACAAAAAAACGAATTTCATATTCTTCTTGCCCGGTAATGATTTCTTCTTCTTCCGGTGTAAAAACATCAAGCGGCTGCTCTGCTTCGGCCGCTGGAATACAAAGCGGCGGATATAGTACGCACCACCAGTTATGTCCAGCGCCTTTTCCAATCGTTATGCGCACAGCATCATAATATCCTGCCGGCAGTGTTACATTTTCATAAACCCGCGTCGTAAAATACATCCGGACAAGTTCAGCCTTTACGTCATCTGAGCATCCTTGTATGCGCAACTCCTCCCGTGCGGCAGCTTCGATTTCTGAAAGGGCAGCCGCAGCTTCTTGTTCTGTTTCTTCCTTAGATGAAGTACTTTCAGAAGAAAACAGGTCTAACTTTAAGATACGGTCGCGCACAGCAAGTTTGAGTTTCTGATCTTGATCGCTGTCAGAATTAGCTAAGATATGCAGGCGTAAAACTTCGCTTCTAATTGGGGCGCATGTCTCAGCAAATGAGACGGCGGAGGAGATCAACAGAGTTAAAACCAATCCGATAGAAAGTGCGGCAAGGGCGATTAGCCGTTCTCTTTTTTCTTTCTGTTTCATAAAGTACAAGACGTCCTTTCCTTGTTGGCGTTTGTAAG
>ERZ1643247.1269-NODE-1269-length-24378-cov-5.950335_pt1 | contig 24378 bp, 27 predicted proteins | sample MGYA00579264_ERZ1643247 | MGnify/ENA primary metagenome ERZ1643247 (study PRJEB29033, sample SAMEA4952262) | chicken gut metagenome | biome: Broiler Chicken; feature: Gastrointestinal Tract; material: Caecum | place: Ireland | collected 2018 | study: Broiler... | reverse complement strand
CTGAAGCTTACTGATTCCCCCGGCATAGCCGGGGGTTTTTATTGGATTAACCCAATAAAAATAGCCGGAATCCTTGAAAGACAAAGGATTCCAGCTATCACATATTGAGCTGGGTTTTATAAGGGCTGTTTTCTTCTGAATATGGTCGTTGCAGGTTCCCTTAAGTAATCTGAGAAAAGGAAAAATCATGTTTTTTCAGGAACTCCTGCCTTCCTGTCCTGTTTTGTCATTCTTCCTCTGTTGGAGAGGAAGAATCTGCTTTTCTCTTTGCCTCATAGCCCCGATGACAAAAATTCTCTCCTCCCGGTACCGTTCCAAATCCTGCGGCTGCTCCTCCGCCGGATCGGCTTTGTTTGCCGCCAGTACCATATAGGTATGGTTGAGCTTTCCATTGGGAAACGATTCCATATTTTTGTCCCAGTACATGCCCTGTCGTGATGGTACAGACAGTTTTCATCTTCGCAGATATACACAGCACAACAGCGGATGAGCCTTGCTGATCGGTCTCTCACACAAACAGCGTCCGCAACCGCTTCACCGCATCTGTTTTCCATACAGCACCATTTCTCATTTTCTCTGTTCATACATCCATTTCTTCCGGCAGGGGTTTGCGTACATACGGCAGCACCCGCTCACAGCATGCCCCGATCTGCCGCATCTGTTCTTTCGCCTCCGCCAAAGTCATGCCATGGTTTTCGTCGCTGGGTTCTGTTTCCGACTGCAGAAACACATCATTTTCCCAAAAACAAACCGGGCAGATATATGCCACCGCCTCTTCCTGCGGCACCGGCAGCGTCCGATAGCCGCAGCAGGGACAGGGATACCGCCCTCTTGTCGGATGCTTTCGGGAAGGCATCGGTTCCTCTTCCATCGCAGAGTCAGAAACAGTGGGAAGCAACATCTTTTTATCCTTTCTGTTCATAAATGTCAAAAGAAAATTTCACCCCATTTTCTTCCTGCACTTCCCCTTTTTGGGTCAATGTCCAAGCAGCATCCTTATCCAAATCCGGAAAGAACGTATCTGCCGGGAACGTATCATAAATTTTGGTAATATACGCTTTTTTGCATTTTGGCAGGAGCTGGCGATACACACTGCCGCCGCCGATGACAAAAATTTCTTCCTCCCGGTACGCCGCCAAAGCCCGCGGCAGCTCCTCCAGACTGTGGCAGAGGGTCACCCCCTCCGCCGGATAGGCTTTGTTTGCCGTCAGTACCATATGGGTACGGTTGGGCAGGGGCTTTCCATTGGGAAACGATTCCAGCGTTTTCCGCCCCAGTACCAGCACATGTCCTGTCGTGATGGCGCGGAAGCGTTTCAGATCCGCAGAAATGCGGCACAGCAGCTGATTGTCCTTGCCAATGCCCCAATTTTCATCTACCGCAACAATCAGATTCATTCCAATCCCTCCTCAAATGGCAACAGGGACTCTGCCGATAGGGCTTCCGTGCTGATAGTTTTCTACTGTAAAATCCTCTACCGTAAAGGCATAAAAATCCTTCACTTCTGGGTTCAGCCGCATCTTGGGCGCCGGGAAGGATTCCCGCTGGATCAATTCCCGGATGATGGGCACATGGCGGTCATAGATGTGCATATCGCTGATGACATGAACCAGCTCTCCCGCTTCCAACCCGCTTGCCTGCGCAAACATCATCAGCAGAGCGGCATACTGCACCACATTCCAGTTATTTGCCGCCAGCGTATCCTGGGAGCGCTGGTTCAGGATCGCATTGAGCTTCCTTCCAGTTACATTGAATGTCATGCTGTATGCGCATGGTTCCAGTCCCATTTCCATTAAATCTGCAAAATTATAAATATTGGTCATCATGCGGCGGGACGCAGGCGCGTGTTTCAACTGCCAAAGCACATTATCCACCTGATCCATCTGACCATGAGGAAATTGGTATTTCACTCCCAGCTGATACCCGTAGGCTTTTCCGATGGAACCGGTTTCATCTGCCCAAGAATCCCAGATTTTGCTGTTCAGGTCTTTGATATTATTGGATTTTTTCTGCCAAATCCACAAGATTTCATCAATCGCCGCTTTCCAGTTAATCGGGCGCAGGGTCAGCAGGGGAAATTCCTGACTCAAATCATAACGATTCACCACGCCAAAGGTCTTGATGGTATAAGCCGGCGTGCCGTCCTCCCAATGCGGCCGCACTTTCTCGTTTTCCGTAGAATATCCGCGCTCCAGGATCTGTCTGCAATTCTGTATAAAGATATCGTCTGCTCTGCTCACTGTTCTTCCTCCTAACCATCTATCCTGTTTTTCTTCTCCTCACCATCATACCCGAAAGACGGCGTTGCTGCAATTCATGTGTTTTCACAAAAAGCAGCCGCTCATAGGTGAAGAGAAACGGCACAATATACCAACAGCAGCGCCATCACGGCATTGACCGTCTTTTGATAGCGCTGGAAAAAATGACGGAATACTGAGCCAAACAACGCCCAACAAATACTGCATCCCAGCAATACCACCCACACAAACAACAGCGCGCCCACTACCGTCAACGGCTCCCGACTGTATGGAAAAACAAAGTTAAAGATACATGTTATACCAAACAGCAATCCTTTTGGATTCACAAATTGCAATAACACTGCTGTCGTAAACGCCAGCGGGTTCAGCCGCCTCCTTTTTTTCTTCTCCGTCTTTGGCTTATCTCGCCAGATTATCCATGCCAGATACAGGATATATCCCGTCCCAAGCCATGTCATCACCGTCAAAATCTCCGGCACATACTCCTGCAAAAACAGATTACACACAATCGCTCCCAACAAAATCAGTTCAAATCCCGTCGCTACGCCAAAACAAAACCGCAGCGTCTTGCGAAAGCCGTATTGCGACGCATTGCTCATGGTCATGATATTATTGGGTCCCGGCGTAATACAAGATACAAATACGTATACCATAAAAGCCGCTGCGTGATACATGTACATTCCTCCTTTTTCGGAAAAACAAAAAGATAGACAAAGCACCGCCTATTGCCAGCCTGTCCATCTTTTCCTCTTTGTTTTGATCGCGTCTGCCTTATTTTTCGTCTTCTTCCACCGGTCGATGTTTCACGGGCAGACCATTTTGCAGTTGATGCAGATCGTTTTCCTCGCTGTACATTTCATTGATCTTATACAGCAATGTCATCAAACTATCTGTCAGATGCACATTTTCCACCAGAACGTCGTCAGGAACCTGCAAATCCACATGGCTGAAATTCCACATTCCTTTGACGCCCCATTTTGCCAGATCATTTGCAACCTTCACTGCCTGGGAACGCGGCAGCGTCAGGATTGCAACATCCACATGGTTGTTTTTCACGTACTCCTCCATCCTGTCCACATCATAGACCTCCACACCGCGGATAGTCATGCCTACCAGCCGAGGATTGATGTCAAATACCGCTTTAATGACAAAGCCACGCTTTTCAAAGTTTGTATAATTGACCAAAGCCTGTCCAATATTGCCGCCGCCGACTACAATCATATTATACATTCTGTCCAGTCCCAGTATTTTCTTGATTTCATTGTAAAGATATTCTACATTATAGCCGTAACCCTGTTGTCCAAATCCACCAAAATTATTCAAATCCTGACGAATTTGAGAGGCTGTAATATTCATCTTTGCGCTGAGTTCTTTGGAAGAAATTCTGGTGATGTCGCTTTCCAGCAAATCGCCCAAATATCGATAATATCTGGGTAATCTGTTTATTACCGCCGGTGAAATCTTTTTTTCACTATCCATATTATCCAAATCCTCTCCTACTCCATTTGAATTCAGTATAGCACGCCTGTTATTTTATTGTCAACAATAACTCTTTCATTCCTTCCTTTTTTCTGGTATCATAAATGTGGACAACGCAAGGGGTACGGAGGAATTAGAAATGATACTTGCATTGAATAAAATCGAAAAATCATATGGTGCAGATACCATACTGGAACAGATTACCTTTCATATTGAAGAACGGGAAAAAACAGCCATTGTCGGCGTAAACGGCGCAGGAAAAACCACCTTGTTTCGTATTTTGACCGGAGAAATCTCCGCAGACGGCGGAGATATTTTTCTCAAAAAAGAGACTTCTTTGGGCTATATGGCACAAAACCAGCAAATGGAGAGCACACGCACCATCTATGAAGAAATGCTATCGGTTTTTGAAAATATTTTAACAGCCGAACAAAATCTTCGTGAAATGGAAAACGAAATGACGCAGCTCTCCGGCTCCTTCTTGTCAGACAAAATGGAGGAATATGCGGCTTTGCAGCATTTTTTTGAGCAAAATGACGGTTACAGCTACAAAAGCCGGCTACGAGGCGTATTAAAAGGCTTAGGCTTTGCAGAAACGGATTTTGACCGTCCATTGCAGCAGCTTTCCGGCGGTCAGAAAACCAGAATCTATTTGGGCAAATTGCTGCTGTCCAAACCAGACCTGCTGCTGCTGGACGAACCAACCAATCATTTAGACATCGCTTCCATCGAATGGTTAGAGGACTTTTTGAAAACCTATGACGGTGCCATACTCATTATCTCGCATGACCGATATTTTCTGGATAAAATTGTTACGAAAGTGGTGGAAATTGAAAATCGGAAGTCCACTGTCTATCCCGGCAATTATACCGCCTATATGAATCAAAAGCGTATCCATCGAGAGATTGCGCAAAAGGCATACGAACAGCAACAGCGGGAACGCAAGCGACAGGAGGAAGTCATTCGCACCCTGCGTTCGTTCAATCGGGAAAAATCCATCAAGCGAGCAGAAAGCCGGGAAAAACAACTGGAAAAAATGGAGGTCATAGAACGTCCCGAACACTTGCCTGACCACATGCGCCTAACGCTGACCCCACGCGTTACCAGCGGCAGCGATGTGTTGCATGCAGAAGAATTGGCAAAGTCCTACGGCGGTCATTCCATTTTCCACCATGTGAATTTGGATATCAAACGCGGAGAAACTGCGGCAATCATCGGTCCCAACGGCGTTGGCAAATCGACGCTGTTCAAAATGCTGTTGGGCGAAGTAACTGCCGATCATGGAATGATCCGTTTTGGCACCAACGTGCATGTGGGTTACTATGATCAGGAACAGCAGAAACTGGATAGTAAGAAAACCATCTTTGATGAAATTTCTGATGCTTATCCAACACTGACAGCCGGTGAGATCCGCAATATGCTGGCGGCATTTGTCTTTACCGAGGATGATGTGTTCAAACAGGTATCCTCTCTGAGCGGCGGTGAAAAAGGACGCGTATCCCTTGCCAAAATCATGCTCTCCAAAGCGAATTTATTGATGTTAGACGAACCAACGAACCACCTGGATATGTTTTCAAAAGAGGTGCTGGAAAATGCCATCAACCGCTATGAAGGTACGGTGGTTTATATTTCCCACGACCGGTATTTCATCAACAAAACAGCCGGGATTATTCTGGAGCTTTCTCCCGAAGGCATCACCCGATATGAAGGCAATTACGATTATTATCTGGAGAAAAAAGCAGAACGCGCCAAAAAAGAAGCCTTGCTGGCAACCCAGCAACCTATCAGCAAAAGCAGTGCGCCTGCAGCTCCCAAAACCGTCAGCGATACCAAAACTGACTGGCTACGCCAGAAGGAACAGCAGGCGGCAGAACGGAAACTGGCGGCAAAAATCGCCAGAGCGGAAAAAGAAATTGAAGAAACCGAAACCGCGATTGCCCAAGCAGACAAGGATATGGCTGCGGCAAGCGCCGATTATACCAAAGCACAGGAAATCTTCGAAGAAAAATCCAAACTGGAGGAAAAATTGGAAGCACTATATGAAACATGGGAATCCCTGCAATCAGAATAGACATCTTTCCAAGCCCTCTCGTTTCTCCGCTGGAGAAACGAGAGGGCTGTTTTGCGTCTTTGTTTCATCCGAAAACTGCCCTTTCCGTATGCCAAGCACATTGTTTGGCATCTTACTCATAGCAACGATAGCGAAATAGTAATCGAAGACCACAACACAATTTTCTTTGGATGATTTCCGATCCAAAACAATGTACGAAAAATGGCAGCCTATCTTTCCACAGCATCAGATCGTCCTCCGATCGAGTTCCTTCCTACTGTTTCCAATCTCTCTCTGTTTTCCCTTGCGCTTTTTTCAAACAACATGACCCTGCTTTTGGGAGCATTGATCGGTTTTTGATCAAAAAAAGCACGGAATTTCCCGAAGGAAACTTCCGCGCTTTTTGTGTCTGTTCTTATTTGCTTGCCAGATGATCGTTGATCTCTTTCATCAATTTATCAATGTCCATGCCGTGTACCATGCTTGCTTCTTCCAGTGTTTCTCCTGCGGAGGAAGGGCATCCAACACAATGCATGCCATTTTGCATCAATACTGCACCTACACTTCTGTCCATCATCAGCAGTTCCCCAATGGTCATATCTTTTGTTGCCTGCATAAAATTGCCTCCTTTATTCTCTATCATCTTTATCACGCAATGGTCTGCGCTGTTCTTTTTTATTATACCCCAAACCGACAACAAAAAAAAGCCTTACCGGCAATATTTTTTGTCCCCATCGGCAAAATCCATGCCACTCATTTCGCATGTACCATTTTCACTGCCAAATTCCACCATTTCTACAATTCTTTCTTCTTTTTACTTTTATGCTATGTTTCCTCCCACTCATCCAAGCTCCGCAAAACGCGGCAAAGAGCCTGTACCCGCTGTTTTTCATCCCATTCTTTCTGCTCCAAAATTTCCGCAATCTCTGCCAGCGCCCGCGTATACCGTGCCTGCCGTATTTGTTCCATGTCCAGCGTCAGCGTCCCATCGGTTTCCTTCTCCAGCATCAGAAGCAGTATTTCCACCAATTTCTCCATGCTTTCACCGTCCTTGCTTTTCATTTTAGGTCAAATATACCCTAATGTCAATAGGTCAATTTGCCATAATAATATTGGTGATGTTTATGAACAGATTACGAGAACTGAGAAAAGAACGCGGCTATACCCAGATCAAAATGCAAATGCTCACCGGCATTGACCAAAGCGATTATTCCAAATTGGAAACCGGAAAACGATATTACACCTTTGAACAACTGAAAAAAATTGCCCTGACGCTGGACACCAGCATGGACTATCTGGCCGGTTTGACCGACGAAAAAAAACCATATCCCCGTCGCAATTCCTGACTGGATATGGTACAATACGAATCATACAGATATTCCATCATCGGAAGGAAGATGAACCCATGCTTTATGATATTGCTTTCCCACTTTCCGCCCGTACCATGATCTACGACGGTGATCCGCCGTTTTGCAGAGAAGTTTTGCTGGATACCGCAAAGGGCGATCTCTGTACGCTTTCACTCTGTCATTTCGGCAGTCATTTGGGCACCCATATCGACTTTCCCAGACATTTTTTCTCCTCTGGCTCGGATGCAGCAACCTTTCCGTTAGAACGGCTCTGCGGTTCCGCCAAAGTATTCTGTCTGCACGGCATTTCCCGCATCCAGAGAGCAGACCTGGAACGGTTGGATATTCAGTTGGGTGATCGGGTTCTGCTGCGCACTGACAACGATGGTTTTGACGGAGTCCATCCCCTTCCGCATCCTGTTTATCTGGATGCAGACGGCGCTGCTTATTTGGTTGAACGGCAGGTTGCGCTGGTGGGTATCGACTACGAAAGCCCAGAGGAGGATAACGGAAGCTTTCCCGTCCACCGAATGTTGTTGGGCGCTGGAATCCCCATTTTGGAACATTTGCGCTTATCCCATGTACCTGAAGGCACATACCGCCTCTACTGCCTGCCACTGGCATTAGAAGGTGGCGATGCTTCCTGGGTACGACCGATTTTAGAGAGGTGATTCCCATGAAAAACACATTGAAAGAGAAATTGCAGCATCATCAACAACCTATTGGCACCTTTTTTGAACTGGGCAGTCCCAACGCCGCAGAAGCATTGGGGCATACCGGGTTGGATTTCATCATAATTGACAACGAACATGGTCCGTTTGAAGCAGAAAGCACCCTGTCCTTTGTCCGCGGTGCAGAGTTGGGCGGCGTCTGCCCCCTGGCGCGGGTACGGGAGGTCAGTCGCCCTGCCGTGCTGAAATTGCTGGACATCGGCGTCAAAGGGCTGATTGTCCCGAACATTCATACCATAGAACAAGTGACCGAACTGGTATCCTATGCCAAATTTGCGCCCATCGGCAATCGCGGCTTTTGTCCCACCCGTAAGGACGCTTGGGGATACGCGTATCCAGCTACCGAAAGCGTTGCCAAAAACATGGCGGTCTGCAATGCGGAAACCTTGCTGATCCCGCAATGCGAAACCATTGGCTGCCTGGAGCAGATTGAGGCTATTACTGCATTGGATGGCGTAGACGGTATTTTTATCGGACCCTTTGATTTATCCATTTCCATGGGCATTCCGGGACAATTTGAGCATCCCGATTTTCAGGCGGCACTGCAGCGGATTCTGAACGCCTGCCACCGAAACGGGAAATTCTGTATTTCCTTTACCGTCCAGCCCGACGCCGTTGCCGCAGGGTTCCGGCAGGGCTTTGACGCCATGGCATATGGTCTGGACGCCGCTGTACTGGTACAGGCATATCGCACTCTCATCGCTCAGGTAAGAGCGCAGCAATAACGCCCCTTTTGTTCCTCCCACGCATGTGGCAGTATAGCTCCGGTGCGTCTGTTTTGCACTGCCGGATTCGCTTGCGGAGACAGATGCCGTGCTGTCTGGCACGGCGTCCTCCTCCGTCCTTTGCGGCATAGAAAAAACCGGAAGGCGCCGCCCCTTTCCTTCCAGGGAGTCTATCCTGCCTTTCGGTTTTCCGTTCCGGCACACGCTTCTGCTACAAACAGATACACATGCCCAAGTCTGCACTTCTTCTCTATCTGGTATTTATCTGCTGGGGCGTTCCTCTACCAGCGAAATGTTCAAAATCACTTTTCTGCAGTACGGACAGAGAAAACCATCCATTTTGGCATCCCCCATAAAACTTTTCGCCACCAGATACTCCTGTCCTTTTTTCCCGTCCCGCAGCTCTTGAAATTGTACATATCGTCCCGCTTTCAGGTATCCTTCCATCATTTCTTCCCCACAAAACGGACATTTCATACCGCAATTCCTCCTTTCGGCTGTCTCTCTTCATCCTACAGCCTTTGTTTGATTGTATCATATCCATTCGCACACAACAAGCCAAAGCCGATAAAAAACAGAGAGTCTGTTTGCCTCCAGACTCTCTGCCTCTTCTCTGTACGCAGAACCACTGCCCTGCATCGTTGTGTTTCTTGCATATCTGCCGGTCTCTTTGTTTCCAGCTGACATCCCACTATGCTATGATTTTGAAGCCCTTGTAATAGCGCAGTACCACTTTTCCTAAAATCGCATCTTCCTGTACAAAGGTATTCTCCCAAAAAGGGGAATCCAGCGAACGGTTGCGGTTATCCCCCATCATAAAATAACAGCCTTCCGGTACCGTATACGGTCCGTAATTGCCTTGCGTGACTTCCTTGATATATGGTTCCTCCAGCGCTTCTCCATTGACCAGTACTTCTCCGTTTCGCACTTCCACCGTATCGCCGCCTCTGCCGATGATCCGTTTGACATACAGCGTATCGCCAGTAGGATCGTCTGGATATTCAAAAATCACCACATCGCCCCTTTGCGGCGTGTCAAACCAATAACTGGTACGCAGTGCCAATATGCGATCTCCTGTCATAATTGTGTTCTCCATCGAACCGGTAGGAACCGTTGCATTGACAATCAGCACCGTGTCCACAATCACCGCCAGTATCAGCGCCAGTACAATGGTCTTTATCCAGCTTACAATCTCTTGCTTCAATTCACTTCCAGCTCCTTGGGTAACATTATTTCAGGAAACCATTGATAATTTGCGCTTCCGCTTCTTTTTCCGTCAATCCAAGCGTCATCAGCTTCACCAATTGGTCTCCGGCAATTTTTCCGATCGCCGCTTCATGAATCAGCGTGGCGTCTACATTGTTTGCCACAATCTCCGGTTCTGCCGCTACAATACCGTCATCCATGATAATGGCGTCACACTCGGAATGTCCATAACAGTCCGCATTGCCCACAATCTTAGAACGGAAGAGTTGATAGGAATGATCTCTTGCAACCGAACGGGAAATCAGTTTTGCAGAACTGCCTGCACCGTTCAGCTCTACATCAAAAGAGGTTTCTGCAAATTGGTCTCCATGAGTCATAATTTTTTCCTTAATGACAACCGTAGCCCCTGCTGCCAGCTTCGCACTGGAGATACGTTTGGTAGAGTCTACGCCTTTGAGCTGCACCGTATCCATTTCCAGATAACTGTTCTCTTCTCCTTCGATATGGGTTTGCGGATTGATGATGCGTTTCCCGTTTCCATCCCCTTCTCCAATGTGTTTTTCAATATATTTTACTTTTGCATTTTTGCCCACAAAGAAACGATGAATTCCTTCATGCAGCGAGGTTTCACTGCCGCAGTTATGGATCCCGCAGCCTGCCACAATAGTTACTTCGGCACCCTCACCAATATGAAAATCGTTATATACCAGATCGTGCACGCCTGCTTCGGTAATGAGCGCCGGGATGTGCACATTTTCATCCTTCGTTCCGGCTTTGATATAAATATCAATCCCGGAATTGTTTTCTTTTGGCACAATCTGAATATTTTCTGTGGAATTTCTGCCTTCGCTGTGTCCGTTGTTACGGATATTAAATGCGCCGTTGAGCGGCACCTCCGCCAAATCCGCCACCTCAGCGAGCAGTTTTTTGATTACATCATCAAACATTAAGCATTCCCTCCCTGAAAATATCTGCATCCGGTGTCAATGCCAAATAAACCGGGCAACACTTCTTCTTTGGTGCCAATCTGGGAGATCTCTCCTCCGGATATCACAACGACCTGATCCGCGATATTCAAAATCCGCTCCTGATGAGAAATGATCAGAATCGACGCCTGTATCTCATCATGCATTTTTTCAAACACATCAATCAGATTTTTGAAACTCCACAGATCAATTCCCGCTTCCGGTTCGTCAAAGAGGGTCAGCTTGGTTTTTCTTGCCATCACTGTTGCAATTTCAATTCGCTTCAATTCGCCGCCGGACAGACTTGCATTCACTTCTCGGTCAATATAATCCTTGGCGCATAATCCCACTTCCGCTAAATAATCGCAGGCTGCTGCTGTAGACAAATCCCTGCCGCTTGCCAGTGTAATCAAATCCTTTACGGTTACACCCTTAAACCGTACCGGCTGCTGGAACGCAAAGCTGACGCCAGCTCGCGCACGTTCTGTGATGGACCAATCAGTAATGTCTTGCCCATCCAGCAAAATCTGACCACTGTCAGGCGTAATAATGCCGGCAATGACCTTTGCCAGCGTAGATTTTCCGCCGCCGTTGGGACCGGTAATCACGACAAACTTCGCATCGTCAATCGTCAGATTGATATTGCGTAAAATCTGTTTCCCGTCTGCGGAAAAAGAAATATTCTTTAATTCCAGCATATTCTTATCCTCCTGTATTTATCAAACATTTCGACGCTCTCCCATGTCGAAAAAATGCCTGTCAAACCACATTCGATTATACCAACTCCTCTATTGATGTGTCAACGCTTTTCCAATAAAACCAATATCATCTATTCTTTTTCTATTCTTTCCACACCCAAAGACTTTTCTTTTTCCCGTAGATATATTACAATAAAAAATAATCGTAAATCAAAAGGAGGTCTTTTTATGCTGGGATTTCATTCTGATGGGATTCGCCTATTTGGCGCATCCGATACTCTGACAGCACAGCTGAAAAAAAGAAACATACCATTTGCCAAAGAAATCACTGGCAATACACTGGTATTCGCCATAGATGACGAAGCCATTGTACAAAAACGCCCTTATCATATTTCCTTTGCCGCCGCTTCTACTCCCTGGTTTGTCTGCTCTTTGCGTCAGGATACCCAAATCGGTCTGCGCTTTGCATCTGAAACGGCGCTGGCGACCTTTATTACCGCAGTTTATTATGCTTCACAGGAGTTTCTGCATTTGGATATCGAACTGTCCTTTTTGAAAGAAACCCTGTCCGCCCCCGGCGTCATCGAAGCCTATTCAGAAGATGCGTTTGCACAAATTCCCGCCAACACGCCTGTTATCTGTTTTTACTTCGGCAACGGTGGCTTTTTGGAAACCGATCGTATTTTTTCCACATTTACCAAACAATATGACTTGGATATTTCCCACATTACGCTGGCAGGCTCTTTTGCTTCCAAACGCGATTTGTTATGCGCATTTGCCCTGCGGCGCTAGCCTCTTTACACTGTTGATAAACCATGTTACAATAAAGTCGCGGGAGCAACCCTTCCGCGGCAAATACAGAGTAGGGTTTTGTGCGTTAAGTGTCCGGTGAACGGGGAGTTGTCACGGGAACGAAAAGAATGCTTCTTGCGATGCAAAGCCCGCATCCCGCTGTTTCATAATAAAGAAGTGAGCGCTCTTTGTTATCACAGCAAATCTCGGCGTACTCCGAGGGTATTTGCAGAATTTGATTCGTCCTACGACTATGACAAGGAGGGTTCTTTTTTTATGTCAGAACACAAAAAAATACAGACCAAACATCTGGTGCTGATGGCGATGCTCATTGCACTGCATGTGATTTTGTCCCGTTTTCTTTCCCTTTCCGCATGGAATATCAAAATTGGGTTTGCCTTTGTGCCGGTGGTATGCGCTGCCCTGTACTTGGGACCCTGGCAGGCAGCACTGGTCAGTGCCCTGGGCGACTTTGTCGGCGCAACTCTGTTTCCCATTGCTGCTTATTTCCCGGGATTTACCGTCACTGCTGCACTCGTCGGGTTGACCTATGGTCTTTTGCTGCATCAAAAACAGTCCACGATTCGTATCTTGGCAGCCGTGCTGGCGACAGAGCTGGTTGGTTCGCTGCTGCTAAATACTTTTTGGATTCATCTGTTGTTTGGCGCGCCGTTTCTTGCATTGCTGCCGCCTCGAATCCTGCAAAGCCTGGTGATGGGACTGGTGGAGCTTTCTGTCATCCGTATCCTTGTAACAGTCTCTCCCCGACTGCTGCGCACCGCACCATAATACAATCCCCCTTTTGCCGCTGCTCACGGCAAAAAGGGGGATTTTCTGTCCTCCATTTTTTCTCAGTTGCAGACATCGCCGCTTCTTCCTTTGTTTTGCAAAACGGTAATCCCCTTTCTCCAATTTTACAAAACCTGCATCATTGTACCAAGCATCCATCGTTTTTTTCCAATCCGCAGCGTTCTGTTTCCAATAGCGCCTTTTTGATCTCCAGACCGCCGGCATAGCCAGTCAATCTTCCGTCCGCCCCTACCACACGGTGACAGGGAATGAAAATGGCAATGGGATTATCATGATTTGCCCGCCCAACGGCTCTTGCACCCTTCGGGTTGCCAACTGCCGCCGCAATCTGACCATACGTCACCGTCGTACCGTAAGGAATTTCCAGCAATGCCCGCCATACCTTTTTCTGAAATTCCGTTCCCTCTGGTGCCAGCGGCAAATCAAACATCCTTCTGTTTCCTTCCAAATATTCCGCAATCTCCACCGCAGCCAAACGCAGCAACGGCGTTTCCTCCATATCGAAGTCTGTTGGCATTCCGCCCATTTCTTTGCCGAATGTCACACGTACAATAGCACCATCCTTCTCTCCAATTCCAATTTCTCCGATTTTCGTCTGATAGAACCAAATTTTTTCTCTCTCCATCATTCATTCTCCCTTCCTGATGGTACGTAGCCATGCAATTTCTCTCGCATATCCCTCCAGTTCGTTGGGTGTTTCCAACAAAAATGGCACATCCCGCAGTTTTGGGTGACAAATCACTTCAGCAATCGCCCTATGCCCAATGGCTCCCTCTCCCAGGCACGCATGTCTGTCCTTTCGACTGCCCAGCGGGTTCTTGCTGTCATTCAAATGTACGGCACAAAGGCGCTCTAGCCCAATGATCTCATCGAACTGCCGCAGCACGCCTTCCCAATCTGATACGATGTCATATCCACCGTCAAACACATGACAGGTATCCAAACAAACCCCCATCTGCTCCTTTCGCTCCACACGCGCTAGGATTGCAGCCAACTGCTCAAACGTCCTTCCAACTTCCGTTCCTTTGCCTGCCATCGTTTCCAGCAGGACCTTGGTTTGTATCTCTTCCGTTAGAACACAGTTGAGCATATCTGCAATCTTGACAATCCCGATTTCTTCTCCCTGCTTGACATGACTTCCTGGATGAAAGTTATACATGGCTTCCGGTAAATGCGCCAGCCGCTCTAAATCTTCCTGCATCACCTGCCGTGCAAATGCAAGCACTCGTGCATCCGCCGCACAAGCATTCAAGGTATAGGGTGCATGAGCAAGGATCTTACCAAAGCCATTTTCTTTTGCAAAAGCACGATATGCCGCGATATCTTCCAAATCCAGCGCTTTCACACTGCCGCCTCTGGGATTTCTGGTAAAAAACTGGAACGTATTAGCGCCGATACGCTTCGCTGTCTTTCCCATCGCAAGATACCCTTTTGCCGCCGACAAATGACATCCAATCCAAAACATCTGCATTCCTCCATATCTCATCCCGAATGGAACAAGGTCCCATCCGATTCATCCGTTTCTTTCAAATCCAATCCTGCTAACCATATCGGCTTTTCCTATGCAAAAGATATGCGCTCTGCACATGCCAAGCATTGTTTACCATGGCGCTCTTCCTATAAATTCCATAAACAACATCTCTTTCAACTGCCCATCAGCATATTTTTCCAATGCCTGTTACCATATCTTATCCATATGGGCTGTAACACTTTCACTCACGCTTTCATTGCCGCCGAATCTTCATTTCTTTCTTCCAATCTGTCTTTTTTTATTTTACGCAAAACTTCCGTTTCCTGCAACCCTCCGCATCCGTCACATATGCGTTTTCCGCCTAAAATTGCCGCCGCTTTTTCTTTTTCCCGTACACAATTCAAATCCAAAACATAGACTATGCTATTGTCATTTCTTCTTTCCTGATGCAAGCCATCCCTTGTTGGCACATAAAAACAGCCTCTTTGGGACTGCTGCCCAACGAGGCTGTAGATTGCCGACATACCGCTCCGGCAACGCCGACCATTTTCGTTTTATCACGTATTACGCGTTTTTGGGACGGTACACCTTACGAATCAGTAAGATCGCACCAACCATCATTACCAGCGCGATCGGCAGGTTGATCATCCAGTTCTGGATGAGTGCCGCCAATATATAGTTGATTGCCGAAACGATTGCCACAACAATGGCGTACGGCAGCTGGGTAGATACATGGTTCATATGATCACACTGCGCACCGGTGGATGCCATAATCGTCGTATCGGAAATAGGCGAACAGTGATCTCCCGCTACTGCACCTGCCAGCGTCGCAGATACCGTCACAACCATCAATTCGCTGCTCGGATCCAAAATCGGCACCACAATCGGCAGCAGAATGCCAAAGGTTCCCCAAGAGGTACCGGTAGAGAAAGATAAAAATACCGCAATGACAAACACGATCAGTGGCAGCAGGATATTCAGAACATTGGTGCTGTGCTGTAAGATCCCCGCTACAAATACATCCGCGCCCAATAAACCGGTTACACCGCTGAGCGTCCATGCAAAAGTCAAAATCAAGATCGCCGGTACCATCGCGCGGAATCCTTCCGGCAGACAATCCATAAACGCATGGAATGTCAGAACACGACGAGGGATATAGATGAAAAAGGTGAGAATCAGCGCCGCAACAGAGCCCAAAGCCAAGCTGATAGAGGCATCGCAGCCTGCAAACGCATCTACAAACGATACGCCTTCAAAAAATCCTCCGGTGTAAATCATCCCTATGACACAGCAGATGATCAATACAATCACCGGCAGCACCAAGTCAATCACTTTTCCGTTGCCCACTACTTTCTTCGCATCCGACGCATCTTCAAAAGGTCTTGCATCTGTGGTAAACAAATCATTGTTTTCCTGCGCATTCTTTTCATGCAGATACATCGGTCCAAAGTCGAAATTCAGCAATGTCAATATCAACATGGTCCACAGCGTCAGCAAGGCATAGAAATTATAGGGAATCGCGCGAATGAATAATTCCAAACCATTATATCCCTCCACTACACCAGAAACTGCCGCCGCCCAGGAAGAAATGGGCGCAATGATACAAACCGGCGCCGCCGTCGCATCAATGATATACGCCAGCTTCGCACGGGAAACGTTATGAGTGTCTGTTACCGGACGCATTACACTGCCGACAGTCAAACAGTTGAAATAGTCGTCTACAAATACCAAAATACCCAACAGCACCGTGGACAGCAGCGCACCCTTTCTGGTGGTAATCCGTTTGCCTGCCCATGCGCCATATGCGGCAGATCCGCCGGCTTTATTCATCAGGGCAACCAATACGCCCAGCACAATCAGGAAAATGATAATACCGCCGTTTCCCGGATCCGTAATATTTGCTAAAAACCCGCCAGATGTCTGATCGGTAATCATAACCAGAAATGCCTCTTTGATATTAAAATTGCTGTAAAACAGACATCCCGTCACAATTCCAATAAACAGAGATGAAAATACTTCTTTGGTAATCAGTGCCAGCACAATGGCTACTGCCGGCGGCACCAATGCCCAAATCGTCGCATACATCTTGCTGGTGTGTTCCACTGCTTCCCCTTCCGCGCCAAACGCAGTCACAGCTAAAAGCAGCAGAACCGCCGAGAATACTACCCCCGTTCTCAGCCAGTTTCTTTTGTTCTTCTGAAACATACCTGTTACTCCTCTCCATCAAACCCTTCTTCATACCCGTGCCCAACAACCGATTCACACAAAAAACAGATTTTTCCAAACGCATAAAAAAGGGTTCCGTGTCATACGCACACAGAACCCAGCAGTTATCCCGCAACTTCTGCTTCTCAAAAGCAAAAGACGTCTCATGATTCGATAGCGCTCCACAAAAGTGACAGTACACTGCATCTTCTACAGTGTCCCAGCCTCGCAGCCATCGGGCGTGCCGCAAGACTTCGGCGGCGACGCCTTTCCTCTTTTTTCTGCTGCCCCGCATATCTCCCAAAAGAGTACTGATCGCTTCCGCACCTCTATCCGTTTTTTCTGCCCAAGAATGTCGGACATTTTCTATCATCATTCATACCATATCACTCGCGCAAAGTCAAGCATTTCTCTCAAAAAAGACATTTTTACGACAAATTCCATCACTGCTTTCCGAAAGAACTCTGGTTTGCGCTTTTCAACCGCACAAAAAACTGGTATGATACCGATACAGACAACAATACCAATTATGCAAAACAGAAAGGATGAGTGTTCTATGGCTACTGCTCATATCGCCGCCGAACCAGGCGCATTCGCAAAAACCGTACTGATGCCCGGAGATCCGCTGCGGGCAAAATTTATCGCGGAAACATTTTTGGAACATCCCATTTTAGTCAACAACGTCCGCGGTATCCAAGGCTACACTGGCGCCTACCACGGCGTGCCCGTATCCGTTATGGCAAGCGGTATGGGCATCCCCTCCATTGGTATCTACAGCTACGAGTTATACCGTTTCTTTGATGTAGAAAATATCATCCGCATCGGTTCTGCCGGTGCCATCAGCGATCAATTGGAACTGCGGGACATTGTCGCCGGTATCTCCGCTCACACCAACTCCACCTTTGCATCTCAATATCACCTGCCTGGCAGCTTTGCCCCTACCGCAGATTTTACGCTGCTGTCCACCGCCACAGAAGCAGCAAAAGAACTGGGACATCCGCTGAAAGTTGGTTCTTTGCTCTCTTCTGATACATTTTATGATGATGACGAAAATGCACTGCATCAATGGGCAAAAATGGGTACCCTGGCAGTGGAAATGGAAGCCGCCGGACTTTATCTAAACGCCGCCAGACTTGGCAAACGCGCACTGGCATTGGTTACCATTTCCGACAAACCGTTTACCGGCGAAGCCACTACGCCCGAAGAGCGTCAAACCACATTCACACAGATGATGGAAATCGCACTGCAAACCGCTGTTAAAATGCATGGGTGATATTCCTTCTCTGTTTCGCTGTATTTTTCGGCATCATCCAATCCCACAACCCCCCGTATCTATGCAAGGATACGGGGGTTTTCACACTTTCCCAACATTGGGATGCTCTGATACGGTCAACAACAAAAACAGCATTCCGCCGTTGACTCTTCTCGTCTGCCTGTACTTCCCATCAAACAGTCCTTTCGGCTATCCTCATGTATCATGCTGACTGAAGTGCTAGCCTTCATAGGCAAGCCGACGGAACACCTCCGAAACAACGCTTCCCGTTGTCTGTCTTTCCCGCCGTTTCCACAAACAATAGGCAGTCTGCTGCTCTGCCGCCAAAAACATCCAATACCCAAACAGCGTGCCCAGCGTATTCATCAACAAATCGTCTACATCCGATGTTCTGCCGCAGAACATCTGCATCAATTCTATGGACAGAGAACACAGAAATCCAATCCAAATCACTTTCTGCTCTACTCTGTTTTCTTTCCAAAGCAACGGGATCAAAAACCCCATTGGTACAAACAACAGCAAATTCAGCAGATACTGTTCCGGGCAGGCAAACACATCCTCCAGCAGTACAAAATGAAAATATGGCGTAAATGCTGCTTGGGTAAACAACAGCGAATAAATCCCAGTCACGGCACACAGCCCTGCAAGATACAGACAAAAGACCCATAAACCCATACGATGCATTCTCGGAGTGAATCTACCCGCAAATACATGCTGCCACATCCACATCACCGGCATCATACACAAAAAAACAAATAAACTTTCCCAAACCATCGCATACATCCAACCAATCACGGGGATTCCTCCTTTCCATTCTCATTTGTTATTCTTAGTTTACCGCATAATTTTTAAGTTTTTTTGTAGAAAACCTTCCAAATTTTTGACGAAACCTATAAGAAATCTTGAAAAACCGGAGAAAACCGCCGTTTTTTTCCAGATACCCGCCTTTCCTGTATTGACAAGTCTCTATTCTTCTTGGTAAAATAACTTGTCGGTGATTGAAGCTTCACCCACTTACTGCATCAAATTTGCCATTCAATCCCGCAAGCAGGGATTTCCATAAGCAAAATTGATGTTTTTTTTATGGAAAAACACAGGGAATCCTGTTTTTGACGCTGCAACAGAAGACCAACGATCTTTTTTGAGGTGATCCCATATGTCGGTTTTCCATTGATGCGTCCCGCCGTTTTTTCTGATAACACAAAACGCGCGGCATTCACTCTTTACTTTTATATGATTCAGGAGGTATTTCATTATGGCAGGTACGATTTCCAGAGGCATCAAAGCCCCGATTATCAGACAAGGCGACGATATTGTGGCCATCGTTGCAGATTCCGTTTTGTCTGCCGCACAGCAGGACGGCTTTTCCCTGCATGAAAGAGACGTAATTTGTGTAACAGAGGCAGTAGTTGCCAGGGCCGACGGCAATTATGCATCTACAGATGACATTGCAGCGGACGTAAAAGCAAAACTGGGCGGCGAAACCATCGGCGTAGTCTTCCCGATTCTCAGCAGAAACCGCTTTGCCATCTGCCTGCGCGGCATTGCCAAAGGCGCGAAAAAAGTTGTGCTGATGCTCAGCTACCCCTCCGATGAGGTCGGCAATCATCTGTTTGATATGGATGTATTGGACGACAGCGGCGTAAACCCCTATACAGACGTACTGACACTGGCAGACTATCGTCGTATTTTCGGTTATATCAAACACCCCTTCACTGGTGTGGACTATGTGGAATATTACGCTTCCTTGATCGAAGAAGAAGGTGCAGAGGCAGAAATCGTATTTGCAAATCATCCGGAAGCTATTTTACCGTTCACCAAAAATGTATTGTGTTGTGATATTCATACCAGAGCGCGTTCCAAACGCCGCATTCTGGCTGCTGGAGGCGAACGTGTATTGACGCTGGATGAAATTCTGAATGCTTCTGTCAACGGCAGCGGTTACAACCCCCAGTATGGTCTGCTCGGCTCGAATAAGGCAACCGAAAATACGGTAAAACTGTTTCCTAAAAACGCGCAGGAAGTTGCGGAACAAATCCAGAAAGAAATTCTGGCGCGTACCGGTGTACATGTAGAAGCAATGATTTATGGCGACGGCGCATTCAAAGATCCCGTCGGCAAAATCTGGGAACTTGCCGATCCAGTTGTCGGCGCTGGCTTTACCGAAGGGCTGAATGGTCTGCCCAACGAAGTAAAACTGAAATACCTGGCAGATAACGACTTTGCCGACCTGAAAGGCGAAGCACTGGCAGAAGCCATCCGCCAACGGATCAAAGAAAAAGATGCAGATCTGAAAGGCAGTATGGTATCCGAAGGCACCACGCCCCGTCGACTGACAGACCTGATCGGTTCTCTGTGTGATTTGACCAGCGGCAGCGGTGATAAAGGTACCCCTATTGTTCTGGTACAAAATTATTTCAATAACTACGCAGACGGAAACGCTTAATTCCATCTGCATCGCAAAGCAGAAACAAAGCGTTCTGAATCTTTATCTTTGTTTCTTCTGCAAGGATGCTAACAGGGAGTTCATCCGCATACGCGCTTTGAGAACTCCCTATTTTTTTTCAGTCAAGTCACCTTTGTAGTACCTCTTGTCTCCCAAAGATGATTTGATTGGATGTATCCAATCATCTTCAGCCTGTCCTTCACAGGCTTTTTCTTACTGTAATAGAAAGGAGTCCTTCCATGTCTTATCCCATTGTCACACTGAAAAAAGGAGAAGGTCGCGCCTTAAAAGCCGGCGGTTTATGGATATTTGACAATGAAATTGCTGCAGCATCCAAACAAATTACCGACGGCGCCATCGTATCCGTACAAGACTTTGACGGCTATCCCATGGGGGTTGGTTTTTATAATTCTCACTCGAAAATTATCATACGGATGCTCAGCCGGCATGCCGACACTATCATAGATGATGCTTTTTTGCGTCATCGAGTGCAGACCGCTTGGGATTACCGGAAAAAAACCGTAGATATTTCCTCTTGCCGGGTCATTTTTGGCGAAGCAGACTTCCTGCCAGGATTGGTGGTAGACAAATTTTCTGATGTATTGGTTGTGCAGTCGCTGGCGCTTGGCATTGATTTGTTCAAAGAATCCATCCTGCGACTGCTGTTAGAAGTCTTGGCAGCGGATGGCATTTCGATCCGCGGCGTTTATGAACGCAGCGACGCCAAGGTACGCCTGCAAGAAGGCATGGAGCCGAAAAAAGGATTTCTTTCTTCTCCCTTTCATACCAAGGTGGAGATCGAAGAAAACGGCGTGCGTTACATCGTGGATGTGGAAAATGGGCAAAAAACCGGCTTTTTTTTGGATCAGAAATATAACCGACTTGCCATCCAACGTCTGTGTAAAGGCGCGGATGTACTGGACTGCTTTACCCATACCGGTTCCTTTGCCTTAAATGCAGGAATTGCCGGTGCAGCAAGCGTACTGGGTGTAGATGCCTCCCAGCTTGCTATTACACAGGCAGTGGAAAACGCCAAACGCAATGGTCTTTCTCAAACCGTCCAATTCCAATGCTGTGATGTGTTCTCCCTGCTGCCTCAACTGGAAGCAGAAGGGAAACAGTTTGATGTCATCATCCTAGACCCACCTGCTTTTACCAAATCCCGCAGTTCTGTCAAAAACGCGGTCAAAGGCTATCGGGAAATCAATCTGCGGGCGATGAAATTGCTCAAAGACGGCGGATTTCTGGCAACCTGTTCCTGTTCCCACTTTATGACTTATGAACTGTTTACGCAAACCATCGCACAAGCAGCGAAACATGTGCATAAACGACTGCGGCAGGTAGAATATCGGACCCAATCTCCGGACCACCCCATTTTATGGGCAGCAGAAGAATCGTATTATTTAAAGTTTTATATCTTTCAGGTATGCCAAATGCCGTAATCTCCAGTAAAAAGCCCGTGTTTTTCGTGAAAGCATTGGCTTTTTTCAGTTTTGTGCATACCTTTCTTTCCAACCCTCCACAACAATCGAAACAAACAAATGCATCTTGAAAATTCTTTCTATCCGCCTTTTTCTCTCCATGCATTCTGACATCATCATGCAAAACACATATTTTGCCGCTTGCATTCCTATGCGGAATATGCTATACTCATGGCAGTCTAACATAGAAAAGGGTGAAAAGATGAAGAAATAATCAATTGATTCTGCAAACAGAATGTCATTCGGACACAATCTAACAGATTGTTTTTTTCTGGTGCATGGTTCAATAGATGTTTCTCCATTTTTTTTGCTTGTTGAAAACAGGAAGGACAGCGGATTCCCTACACATTGATTTTGTTGGTGGGTTCTGCGCTTTTGTTTGTCTTTCTTTTTGCAAAATCCGATGGGTGCGTCCGTATGCGGCAGATTTTGTCCGAATGCGGACGTTTTTTTGTATGCATTAGGAGGGATAGCTTATGCAAATACAAAATGTAACCATCACACATCGAAAAGACAATCGCCTGCTGCTGGATCATTTTACGCTGTCTATACAGCGCGGCGATACATTCGCAGTAATCGGAGAAGAAGGAAACGGTAAATCCACATTGCTGCAATGCTTGTATGACCCAAAACGGATTGCCTCTTATGCGGAAGTAAGTGGTCATATAGACAGACAAGGACAATGGATCGGCTATCTGCCACAGGAAATGCCGGCAGCAAACTTAGCGCAAACCGTATATGAGTATTGCTGCACTCATCCGGCTTTTTGGGAACAGAGTCCCAAAGAACTCTCTCAGCTAGCTCGACCGATGGAACTGCCTTCAGATTTCTTCTACCAAGACACATCGCTGCGCGCCCTCTCCGGCGGCGAACGCATCAAACTGCAGCTCGCTTGCCTGCAAATGAGCCGTCCAGATATCCTGCTGCTGGATGAACCGTCCAATGATTTAGACTTATCCACCCTACGCTGGCTGGAGACGTTTTTGTTGAACTTCTCCGGCGGTATTTTGTTCATTTCTCACGATGAGACGCTGCTTTCCCATACTGCAAATGGCATCATTCACTTGGAGCAGCTCCGCCACAAACGCATGCCTCGTGCTACCGTGCAACGTTGCGGCTATGACGCCTACCTTGCTGCCAGAGAAACCACCATGGCACATCAGGCGCAGCTTGCCAAAAACGAACGGAATGCCTATGCCAAACAGATGCAAAAATTACAGCAGATACAACAAAAGGTAACGCATCAGCAAAATACGATTTCTCGTCAGGAGCCATATCTGGCTGCCCGTCTGAAAAAGAAAGCAGGAACAGTCAAAACCCAACGACAGCGCATCGAACGGCAAGCAGCTGCATTTACTGCGTTTCCAGAATCAGAGGATGCCATACTCCTGACTTTTCGTCATCCCATCTCCTTGCCGCCTACCAAAACGATCCTGCGCTATGATCAACCACTGCTACAGGTCGGTGAAAAAACCTTAGCAACGCATTTGCACTTGGAAATCCGCGGTGCACAAAAAGTTGGGTTGATTGGGAAAAACGGTATCGGAAAATCTACCTTACTGGCGGAAATCGCACAACAACTGCGTTTGCGTACAGATATCCGCGTTTTCTATCTGCCGCAGCAATATGAAGCACTGCTTTCCTTGCAGCAAACACCGATTGACTTTCTGCGGCAAAACGGAGATAAAGCAGAAGAAACCCAAATCCGCACCTACCTGGGCAGTTTGAAATTTACAGCGGACGAAATGACTCATGCCATAGAACAGCTTTCCGGCGGGCAAAAGGCAAAGCTATGCTTCTTAAAAGCGGTTCTGCATCCCTATGACGTATTGCTGCTGGACGAACCGACGCGGAACTTTTCCCCATTGTCCCGCCCCGTACTCACCAAACTGCTGCGCCAATTCCCAGGCGCCATCTTAACCGTCTCCCATGACCGTACGTTTCTTTTAGGCGTTTGCGACATTTGTTATCAATTGCAGCCAGATGGTTTGCGTCTCTATCCTATGGAACAACTTTGAACTTCATTCTGCAAACAAGCCTCCCACAGCAGTCATAGAAAACATCGTATCCAAAACTGCCTTGCAGATACATGACTCTGTTGTCAGCATTTATCCTTGCCTGCGGACCAGCATGGCTTTTCAGAGAAGTCTTTGCCCTTACTGCTACCAGCTCCATCCAGTATGAATGTCTTTCAGCAACCGTCTTTCGGTCAAAGCAACTCCATTTTTGAGGAAGATGCCGATACTCCCAAATCAACGGGCATCCTCTGGTTAACCATATCTGTTTTACAGAAACCGACTTGCTTCCATCCTAATTTATAGATCCTGCGCATAAAAAAGAGTGCATTTCTGATCCTTTTCAGAAATGCACTCTTTTGTTGTACACCGAATAGGTATGACAAAACCCCCAGTTCAACTGGGGGTAGGTAAACATACTTTA
>ERZ1643247.1267-NODE-1267-length-24436-cov-95.640007_pt1 | contig 24436 bp, 26 predicted proteins | sample MGYA00579264_ERZ1643247 | MGnify/ENA primary metagenome ERZ1643247 (study PRJEB29033, sample SAMEA4952262) | chicken gut metagenome | biome: Broiler Chicken; feature: Gastrointestinal Tract; material: Caecum | place: Ireland | collected 2018 | study: Broiler... | reverse complement strand
CCGCATTGCGGCCGTTTTGCTCCGCAAAACCGGCCGTAGTAGGCCGCTATTTGCATTTCTCCCACAAATCCCATGATGGCGCCTTTTGGCACTCCAAAAGAAACATTATCCAGGGCAAAACCTGACCTTTTATAAGTTTTTGACAGGTTCTTTACTTCTAAAGCATAGTCCATGTTATTCCTCCTCTGTATAAAACATTTTCAAAATATCCTGTAAGGTTTCCAGGGGGATATGGTGGACCCTGCCGATCTCGGCTGCCTGGCGCAGATGTTCCTCTGCCAGCCGCTGCTGTTCCTCCATATAAAACTCCCGGTTTCTCTCTGCCACAAAACTTCCCCGTCCTACGGCAGTATCTATGAACCCGTCCCTTTGCAGCTCTTCATAGGCTTTTCGTACAGTGATCACACTGACATGGAGATTTTTTGCCAGGGTCCTTACAGAAGGAATAGTATCTCCTCCCTGGAGCTCGCCGCTCATGATCATGGCCTTGATCTGAGATGTGATCTGCTCATAGATAGGTTTATCCGCATTATTGCTGATAATGATCTGCATATACTCTCATCCCCTTTTTCAAGTGTGCTTATTGAGTAAGCACATTATATCCATTCTTACTTCTTCTGTCAATAAAAATCTTAAAATATTTTCAGACCCAGTCCCGGATTTTTCCAGATAAGGGATTTTTCCAACAGAAAAAGGAGCCGCCCACTGATCACTTTTGATCAATGAGACAACTCCCTTATTGGATTTGCTTTTACACAAGTTCCTCATATAATTCTCTGTCTGCATCTTTAAATACATTAAAAAGAATCCGGTCAAAATCTCTTTCATGTTTTTCCAGAAATTTTTCCACTTCTGCCACCGCGATCCGGGCAGCCTCGTCGTTTGGAAAATGAAACTCTCCTGTGCTGATACAGCAGAAAGCAACGGATCGGATCCCATGTTCCACACAGCATTTCAGCACATTTTTATAGCAATTTCTTAAGTCTTCTTTCAGTGCTTCCGTAAGATTTCCATACACGATAGGTCCTACCGTATGGATCACATGCTCCGCCGGAAGATTGTAGCCTTCTGTCAGCACTGCCTGTCCTGTAGGTTCTTCATAATCTTTTCCATACCGGGCTCTTCTCCGGTCCATATATCGGCTGCATTCTTCTCTCAGTTCAATTCCTGCCGCACTGTGGATCGCATTATCAATACAGCCATGACAAGGATGAAAGCAGCCCAGCATCTGAGAATTGGCCGCATTCACAATGGCCCCTACCTGCAGTCTGGTAATATCTCCCTGCCATATGGAAATCTTATCCCTGAAAGGCCTGTGGCTTCCATACTGCTTGGCCGCCGTGGGAATCTCTTCCAAAGTTACGATCCCTTTCTCCACTGCTTCTTCCCGGAGAAAGTCATCCTGTACTTTCAGAACCTCAGAATCCATGGCTCCCGGCATACGGATATTCATCAGGGACCGGAGAGCTCTCCGCTTCTCCTGATAATTTCTGCCAACTTCCAGATCCTTGTACCAGACAGAGTCCTTTTTAAACTCCTCCAGCAGGTAATCCAGTCTTTCTTCCTGTTTTTTATTGATCATTACAAATCCTCATCCTTCCTGAAGCTATTTTTAGAATAGACATTGCACTTTACAGGACGCCATTAAAAGGCGTATTGATGTAACCGTATATATTACATTTATTCCCATAAACAATAGCATCTTTAAGTTGTAATGTCAATAGTTACATTTTTCTTATCCTTTTTAATTAAATACCGGTTTTCTCACTGACAATTAACTTTTTCCAACAATTTTCGTATTTCTTCAGTCTCTGCTTCTGTAGCACATGGAATTGGGACCTTACAAGAATCTGTAATTGGAATTCCACTTATTATCATTGCTTTCTTGATAATGGGTATAAAATGTTTTCCGATATTATATATACACATTAAGGAATCAATTTTAGCCTGACAAGATCTAATCAGGGCTATGTCCTGCTTCTTTATTGCACAAACAAAATCTGTACAAAGCTTTGGTGCAAAATTTGAAATTCCAGCAATACATCCATCTCCGCCAGACAATACATTGTGTGCAAAAAATTCATCAAATCCAGAATACACTTCAAAATCAGGACGTACCTTTTTTACCAGTTGTATTAACTGCCGAGTATGTCCCATATCTGCAACTGTATCTTTAATTCCTACAATATTAGGATATTTCAATGCCAGTTGCAATACAATATGTGGCTTTACATCATAACCAGTACGCTCCGGAAAATTATAAAGATATATCGGTCCTGAAATCTGCTCGGCTATTGAAGCATAAAATTCTACTATAGCTTCATCAGAAAGCGAAAAATAGTATGGTGGTATAATGATTATTCCATCAGCTCCCTGGTCTAGAGCATACTCGGACAAACGAACACATTCGTCTACTATCATGCTGCCGGTTCCAACGAGCAAAGGAACTCTATAATCCACTGTATGTACCGCATTATGAATCATCTCTTTCTTTTCATTGAAACTGAGAGCATAAAATTCTCCGATACTGCCCAATATCAAAAGCCCATCTATAGCATTCTGGATTAGATTATTATAAACTATACTATTGCCATCTAAATCAATATGACCATTTTCATCTAAAACCGACACTACCGGTGTCATCCATTTTGCATTCATAATACTTCCTTAATCCTATTATTGTTATTATCATGAATCAATGTTTCAGGTATTTTTCCCGAAAATCTTTCGGCGTCATACCTGTTGCCTTTTTAAAGCAGCTGCTAAAATATTGAGAAGAGTTAAAGCCTACAAGGAATGCTACCTCATAAGTTTTTATATCTGCTTTAAGTAATAATCTCTTTGCATTTTCAATACGGATTTGATTTAATAGATTTATATATGATACATTTTTATACTTCTTTATACTATTTCCTAAATAGCTGCTGCTTAAGTTAACAAAACGAGACACTTCTTCCAAGCTCAAATCCGGTTTAAGATAATTCTCCTTAATGTATTCTACTGCCTGATTGACCCTTTTCTCAATATCTGAAAGATGACTGAAATAAATAATACTACGACCATCATATACAGATTCTTTTTCTACAACTTCTGCAGCCTCTTCATAGGAACGAATTCCATTTTCTATTCCTTGATAAGTTTGTCCTACACCTACGGTCAAAAAAAACGGCTCTTCTCTTTCCATTCTTTCCATTATCGTATTTAAACGATCCGTAAGATTTTTCGTCTCATCCCTGCTTTCATACTGAAACACCATGACAATTCTGGAACTCTGTATAAAAATACCCATTTTTTGTTCCTCATCCAGCATTTTTCTAAATTCCTTGATAACCCATTCACGAACTACCTCTTCATTAGTAAGTGCCTTCGAGGCTTTATCAGAAGCATATCCGTTCATACTGACCCTGAGGATTGCTACCTGCAAAAAAGTACAGGTTTTTGTCAAGAAACTATTTTTCCATACTTCATCATCATTTCTTCCATAAAGGATCATTTCTTCAAGATTTTTTTCCTTAATTAGTTCCAGATTCATTTTTACTTCTGTACGAAAGTATTTCTCTTTATCCAGTTGTTTTATTGCCCGAAGTACTGCTTCCAGTACTTCTTCATTGGTAAATGGCTTTGTCAGATACTCAAAAATCTGTAGCTGTACTGCTTTCTTAGCATATTGAAATTCTTTATATGCAGTCAGCAGAATAATTTTTATATCTGGATACTCCTGTCTAACGCGCATAGAAAACTCCATTCCATCCATAAAAGGCATGTTAATATCCGCCAAAATAATATCCGAATGTTCCTTTTCTACATATTCTAAAGCCATTTCCCCGTCATATGCCAGATGTACATTCTGAATTCCATATTCCTTCCATGGAATACAGCTTCCCAATCCTCTGCAAATTACCTCATCATCATCTACAATCAAAAGTTTATACATGTATGCATCTCTCACTCCGTTTCTTCTTTTGATTTTTTCAGGGGAATCCTCACTTCGATTCTGGTAAACTCCCCTTCATCACTCTCTATGTGCAATCCGTAACCATTACCATAATGCATACGGATTCTCTGATGAACATTTACAATACCGATATGGTCAGAAAGAGTTTTCTTTTCCTTTCGTACAAGGCGTTTTTGTATTTCCTGCAATTTTTCTTTTGGAATACCTGCACCATTGTCCCAGACCACCACCGAGATTTCTTGCTCTTCACGATAGCCAAGTATCTTTATAAAGCCTTTTCCTCTCTTTTGCTTGATTCCATGATAAACTGCATTTTCTACTAAGGGCTGCAAAGAAAAACGAACAATCTCATTGTCCATAATTTCTTCCTGAATATCAATAGAGTATTCGTATTTAGAACTGTATCGAAACTTCAATATTTGCAGATAACACTCTATTTGTTCCTTTTCTTCTCTTATAGATATTACATCTTTTACGCCACTTAGACTTAATTTGTAGAATTTTCCAATTGCCTCTAGCATTTGGACACCGCCTGAGTCTCCCATCTCAACCAGAAATCTGGCCGTTTCCAAAGTATTATATAGAAAATGTGGCTTGATCTGCATTTGCAGCATCCTCTGATAGGCTTTTCTGCTTTCAATTTGTTCCTGCTTAATCTCCACCATCAGCTGTCCGATCTCATCCATAAGCTTGTTATAAGTTTCTGCCAATACACCAACTTCGTCTCGATACTTTGTATGAAAACGATAATTCATCTGTCGGCTATGTCTATTTGCTTCCATGATCCGGGTCATTTTCTTCAAAGGTTTCGTTACCATAAAAACAATTAATGCCACGCTCAATACTATAATGCATCCTGTGGTAAACGTAATCACAAAAATATAACCTGTCATTATTCCTGCATCCTGACTGATTATCCCATCTGGAATTAAAATAGACAATTTCCATGAATTGCAAGCAACATTACTGCTCATTACCCAGTAACCATTGATTTGGTCAATGCTTTCCCACTGCGGAAATTTCTCCATCAGCTCCTCTAACTGCGCTTTGGTTTTCAACTGTTTCCCTTCCTCAGTCACAATCTCTCTCTCTGTAATTTGAAGAACTAACAGATTCTCTGTTTCTGTTTCAGTTTTTAAATATCTGCGAAGAGCTTCTGTCTCCAGATTGACTAATAGCAGTTCCTTGGTTTCTTCATTTTCCTTTATTGGCATGATAATACTGACAAGAATCTTTTCATTACTTCCATTTGTGAAAAAATAATCCTCTGCTTTAAAACCACTCCAACAGCACTGTTTATCCAGCGAATTATCTGCAAGAATTTTCTGAAACAACTGTTCATCGTTCAGAAAGTAATTTCCCTCCTTCACATAATAATAGTTTTGGACTCCACTACTGTCTAAGATCATCATAGAATGTACCAGTTCATAGTTATCGTTTTCTGCAAGCATACCATTAAACAATCCTTGGTACTGAATATCCTGATTTACATAATTGGTTTCATTTACAGAAAACAATTCATCGATTACCACGCTACGGACAGATACCATACAATCTACCACATTTACCAGAGCTTGATTAAAATTCACAGAAATCTGTTCTACTGTAACCTGGTTAGCCTTTATGACATTTTCTTCTAATCGTTCAGAAACAATCTTTGCAAACAAAAAGCCATTCAGTACTTGTAATCCTAATACTACTAATAAAATAAGGGAAATCATTTTAAAGTGCAAAGATTGATTTTGAAACCATAAATATATTTTTTTCATAAAAGCCCCCATTATCTCAAAGAATAATTATCGGACGAAATCAGATTTTCATATCCCTTCGTCCGATAATTATGATAATATTAATAATAAGTAACCGAAGAAAATTCTTTTCTCTTCTCTAAGGCCTGAATATCAGGTGACATGCTGATTCCTGGTTCCATAGGCAGATAAAATTTTCCATCTTTTTCTACCGGTCGTTTTTCCATCAGATCATATAATGGTCCCACAACCGGCTTTAAATATTCTACCATATCCTCTTCCAAACCGGTAGCAATAAATGATGCTGTCAAATGAGACAAGCCACCAGATGAGAGTTCCAGGTGATGTTTTCTGGCAAGGCTCTGTGTATCCATCCAATCTTTCACTGAGCTTAAGTTACTGGGAATTGGCTGTAAGTGAGCAACTCCTGCCTGAACGTAAGATTCCATAGGATAATAACATCTGGGGGATTCTCCCATTGCCACCGGAATTGGACACTCTTTTGTCAGCTTTTCCAATTCTAGCATATCATAAGAATGTACCGGTTCTTCCAGCCAGGCAATATCATATTTCTGTATCTTTCTGGCAAATTTCAACGCTTCTTCTGCATTCCAGAGCTGATTGACATCAACTGCCAGCCGGGATTGACTGCCTATCATAGAACGTACGATTCGGATTCTTTCCATATCCCAGTCTAACCGACTTCCAAAATCTGTTGCAGCCTTCATCTTGAAAGTGGTATAGCCTTCATCAATAAATTCCTGCACTTGTTTTTCCATTTCCGGAATTGTTAGATTCGTACCCATTCCACTGGCGTATACCGCTGCCCAATCCCGTTTTGCCCCAAGGAAACGGTGCAGAGGAAGTTTTTCTTCCTTTGCCAGCATATCATGGAATGCCAAATCTAATCGCCCTAGTTCCACAGCAGTCTCGCCGGAAAATCCGCAATTGCGTACCTCCCAGTGAAGTAAACGATACCATTCCCTATAGCTTTTTCTTTCTCCGTCAATAATTTGTTTAAGAAAATACTCCATGCGTCCTGAACATGGACATTCTCCCATTGTTCCATTTTCATTGTACAGTCTTAACCAAGCCTCTACCGGAACCTGATCATGAAGGCTGATAGTAGTGGAATCTGAAAATCCTTTTTTGAGTTTTAATGGTCGAAAAGCATATAGTTCTGCTCGTGTAAAACATACTTTTTTTTCATAAGCTTCCTGATATGGTGCCATCTATTTGTCCTCCTGTTACTGCTGTGCAGAAGCCAGATATTCTTGCTGTGCTTCTGTAAGATAATCCGCCCATTCCTTTAATACTTCTTCTGACGTTCTCTCTTTCAGCAGTACAGCCTGAAGTCCTGGTTCCTGATATTTGCTCTTGAAGTCAGACCAGGTAGAAAGCCATGCGGGGTGCGTCAGGAATTTTACATTTTCGTTTTCCAGCATATCCTGATATACCTGATTATATTCATCATTCACATACCACTCATCATCATAGACTAAATCATTTACCGGAATTCTGCCTTCCTGCTCGCAGAGATAAGATACTGCTTCATCAGATACCAAAAATTCCATAAATGCAATAGCACCTTCCTGATTTTTTGCCCCTTCCATAATAGATACTCCACACGCATCTGGATCTTTTGTAACTACATACCCTTCTTCATTAGCAGCTGCCAGTACATTTTTAAAGTTACCTTCGCCAAGATTTTTCTGATGTTCACTTAAGGAAGAAGAATTATGATTGATATACATACTTGTACCAGAGCCAAACTCAGCTACCATTTCTTTAAAACCATTACTTACACTATCCTGAGAAGTCCATCCATTCCAATAAATGCTTGCATAAGTATCCAAGGCTTCAGCAAAAATAGGATCGGACAATACACAATTACCATCCTCGTCAAAAAAGCTGTCTTGATTAGCATAGGTAAAAATAAAATCAAACAAATTCTCTGCCGATCCCGAACCGCCTCTTAAAGAATAGAAATATTTCCCATTATCCGGATCTGCATATTCTTCACAAAGTGCAAGAAATTCTTCCTGTGTTTCTGGCACCTCAATCCCCTTCTCTCCCATTAATGCTGTATTTACCCAAGCTATATCATTTGTAACATATTGAGGTAAAGCATAAAGTTTTCCATCTGCGGAGCATGCCCGGATAGAATCCAGTACTGCCGCACTAATATTGTCTTTCTGTTCAAATCCTTCAAACGCTTCATCTAGAGATACCAGAGCTCCCTGGCTGATATAAGTAGATATATCTGAGATTCTCATATATACAATATCAGGTACTGTATCCGTGGCAACCGCTGTATTATATTTCTGCAAAAAAGAATCATTTGGTAATCCTACATAATTCACTTTATACTGTGGATTCTGTTCCTCAAAACGACTAATCAATTCCTCATAGATCGCATTTGACGTTTCATTGCCATCTCCATACCAGAATTCAATAGTTGATACTTCACCTGTATCAGTTCCTTCTGAATTCTCAGATGAACCGCTACCCGATGTTGATCCACTGCTTCCACATCCTCCTAACATACCTCCAGTCAGCCCACATGCTAACATTACTGCCATCACTTTTTTTAATTTCATAGCCTTCTCCTTTCTTTTGTCCTTTTAATATTAGCGTCTGATCATACAGACGTAAAGGTTCCTTTCACATCTCTCCAATTTTTTTCCGCATATTTCATTAAAGTATTTGCCTGATCCAGCGACATTTCGGGAAAATGCAGGAATAAACTAGAAGAACCATATTTCTGTACAAGACGATCGGCATTACGTATCCAGTCTTCAAATCCACCTGAATATACTTTGACCCAAATAGATTTCCCTGCAGAAATAGCTTTATCATAAATCACGTCCCATTTTTCCAGGGTTCCATCTGGTCCCGCGTCTCCACTGGTCCATTGAATTGCCTGAATCTCGTCAATTTCTAAAATAGCATCCAAATGCTTAATATTGTCCGGACCATCCAGATGATAAACTACATTATCCAGTTTCGCCGCCTGTTTCCGAAGCTCCTCTACTACAAATTCTCTAAAATGCTCCGGAGATATCATAGCACCAAAATCACATTGTAACTTTGCCGTCTTACCTGGCCCCCAAATCTGGAAAACCATGTAGGTGCTTCCCTGGTCTTCTACATTTTTTACCAATTCATAAAATCTGTCATAATATTCAAAATACAGATTTCCTATTTCTTTAACTCTTTTTTTCAATTCCTCCGGCTCTTCGACCACATCATAGAGCAAATTCATACTTCCCCGCAAGGAGGCCAGAACATCCAGTCCTTCCATTAAGTCTGGAATACATAGATAAAAATCATCACCAGCCAGTTTCTGACATTCTTTTGTCAGTTCCATATGTTTGCAAAACCAGGGATTATCAGGATCAAATTTAAATGGCGGTTGATCTGCCCAATCCCCCACACATTCTTTGAACCAGATAGTATCCATATTAAATTGAATATCTGCTCCTAAATACCCCGCCAAACATCCCGGTCCAAAATCCACATGAGTATTTGGGAAGCTTTCTCCCAGAAATTCATGGGTTTCACAAAACCGACGATATCTTTTGATGATTTTCTCTGCACTCAGATACTTTTCTTCTGGCGTTTTGCACACCAATTCTTCCGGTAGGCCATAATATTTGCCCTGGCTTCTGCAGACATCTGCCGATTCCTGATTTTGTGCCGCCTCTTCAATTTCCGGCGTCCTGGCAATTACACACATAAGAGGGCGTCCTGTATTCTCTTGTTTCCAATACTTAATCCATTTTTCTTTTGTTTTTTCCCAGTTTTCCTTATATTTCATGCTTTAATACCTCCACTTGCGCACTTAACCTTTCACTGCTCCAGCAGCTAATCCCTGCACTAAATATTTCTGGATATAGCAAAAGATTAACAGTACCGGGATCAAAGCCACAATAGTCCCGGCCGCCAGGCCGCCATAGTCTACTGTAAATTCGCCTTTCATCATGCTAAGTCCTACTGGCAATGTAAATTTTGCAGAATCATTGATGAAATTCAATGCATAAACAAATTCATTCCAGGCATTTACAAAAGCGAAACAACCACTGGATACTACTCCAGGCATAACTGCTGGTAAAACAACCCGAAAAATTGCTTTCCAGATAGAGCAGCCATCAATCTGTGCCGCCTCTTCCAAAGTAGATGGAATTCCAGAGAAAAATCCTTTCATCATAATCATACAAAATGGCAGATTTACCGTTGTGTTTACAATCACCAGAGACCACAGATTATTGATCAATTTTAAATTGTTAAAAATAGTAAATAATGGGATCAGGATTACTACTCCCGGTAACATCTGTGTTACCAGAAGGAGAATAAAGGTAAATTTTTTCCCTCTGAATTTATAGCGGGACAAAGCAAATCCTCCCCATATAGCCACAACCATAATTAATATGGTAGTTGCTATAGAAACGAACAGACTATTTAAAAAGTATTGATCAAATCCCATGCTGGTAAGGATTCTTTTAAAATTATCTAATGTAAAGTCTTTTGGCCAATACCGGAGTGGTAATTCCATAATACTATCTTCTGCTTTCAGAGAGGTACACAGCATCCAGTAAAAAGGAAAAATCGTGAAGACTGCAAAAATCAGAATAGGTATATAACAAAGAAAAATTTTCTGTATAGCTTTCTTTTTCTTTTTCATATTAGTAATACTCCTCCTCTCCATACTTTCCTATTTTCAGATAGACCGCAGAAAATACCAGCAATACTAAAATCATAATAACAGCCATTGCCGAAGCATAACCCGCATCTAAATAATCATTAAATGTTAACATAATATATACTGGTATAGTTAGAGTAGAGAAATTCGGTCCACCGCTGGTCATACTGTAAATAATATCCACGACGTTCAAAGTCCATATAGTACGGAGCAGAATAGTCATAAGTAACGTATCTTTGATCAATGGTAAAGTAATTTTCCAAAATTTCGTCCAAGCCCCTGCACCATCTACACTAGCCGATTCGTAGATGTCTGTAGAAATAGTTTGCAGGCTTGACAGAATACTGATTGCAAAAAACGGAATACCTCTCCATGTATTTGCAATGATCATAGCCCACATAGCACTTGTTCCGTTTGAAAACCAAGACATTTTTCCATCCACAATGCCCAGCTTATTCAACACATCTCCAACCACTCCTACGCTCTCATTAAACATAAAGCTCCAAATCAGAGCTACCAGCATACCGCCTACTGCCCATGGTGTAAACATCAACGCACGGAAAAGTCCTCTGCCTTTAAATCTCATATTCAAAAGCAATGCAACAACCAGTCCAAAAAATGCCTGTAAACCCACATTTGCCACTGTCCAGACTATAGAATTCTTAGCTGCTTTTATAAACGTAGCGTCATGCAACAAATTCTTAAAATTTTCTAGTCCGATAAAGCCGGCCCCATCCAGATTTGTCATTACATAATCCTGGACACTAAGAAAAAAAGTATTAAAAATGGGATAAAGCATAAAAATGGCAATTATAGCAAAAGTAGGAAGCAACATCAGATAGGGTCTGGCACTCTTACCCCATATCCTTTTTTTACTTTTCATGTTTTTCCTCCTCTATAGCAAGATTAATGTTTTTACATTTTCCCGGCCATTAGATACTGTCTCTTCAAATGCCTTTTGTATATCATCCAAAGGATATCGACGGGTGATCATTAAATCCGCATGTATTTTTTTATCTTCCAGCCATCTCATCACTTCCGGAAACCTGTGACAGTTCATGCGTGATCCTACCAACGTCAATTCTTTTTTTGTAATTTTAGCTAAAGGGATTTGTGCCGCCCTTTCATCAAAACCAATAATTGCAATTCTGGCCAATGGTGCCGTCAAATCTAATGCCTGTTCGGTTAATGGTGCAATCCCCACAGCATCAATAACGACATCAGCACCTCCTGGTACAAATTTTTCTACAGCTTTCTCCAACGATTCTTCTCTACTGTTCACCACAGCATCTGCTCCTACCTCTATAGCCTTTTTTAATTTAGTGTCTTCCACATCAGATACCAAGACCCGGGCTCCTAATCCTTTTGCTGCCTGTAGCACACACAAACCAATGGTTCCGCACCCCAGGACTACAACTGTATCTTCATTTGTCATTTTAGTTCTGGCAACAATATTGGCAGCTATTGAAAATGGTTCTGCTAACGCAGCCTGCTCAAAACTGATAGCTTCAGAGAATGGATATAAATGTTTTTCATCCACCACAATATACTCTTGAAAGCCGCCGTCCATCTGAACTCCATAACATTTCACATCAGCGCATACATTTGGATGACCTTTCTTACATGTTCTGCATATTCCGCAGGAAAATACTGGATCCAGTACCACTCGATCTCCTTTTTTCATTCGGTTTACTTCAGACCCCGTTTCTTTTACAATACCAGACAATTCATGCCCCATAACTCTCGGAAAAGTCACATCTTTTCGTTCCCCTTGAAAAACATGTAAGTCAGTACCGCAGATTCCAACTGCCTTTACCTCTACTAATACATCCGTCTTTGATTGTATTTCTGGTGCTTTTTCTTCACACACTATGATTTTTCCTGCTTCTACTAATTTTGCCTTTTTCATACTTTTACCTCTCTATTATGGTTGTTTCCCAATATAAGCCAAAAGTCCGCCGTCTACATATAAAATATGTCCGTTTACAAAATCAGACGCATCAGATGCTAAAAAGACTGCGGGACCTGCCAGATCTTCTGGATTTCCCCAACGTTTTGCAGGCGTACGTCCCATTAAAAAGCTGTCAAATGGATGGGGACTGCCATCCGCCTGCTTTTCTCTTAAAGGAGCTGTCTGTGGTGTTGCAATATATCCCGGGCCAATTGCATTACATTGTATATTATAACCTCCATACTCTGCTGCAATATTCCGAGTCAGCATCTTCAACCCCCCTTTGGCTGCCGCGTAAGCAGATACGGTCTCTCTTCCCAGTTCACTCATCATGGAACAGATATTGATGATTTTTCCATGGCCTTTTTCTATCATTCCTGGTATAACTGCTTTAGCAACAATAAATGGGCCTGTCAAATCAATATCGATCACTTGACGAAATTCCTCTGTATTCATTTGAACCATGGGTATTCTCTTAATAATCCCTGCATTATTCACCAGAATATCAATCGCACCCTTCTGTTCTTTAATATTGGATACCATCTGTTTCACTTCGTCTTCTTTTGTCACATCACACAAATAACCCCTAGCTGCAATACCTGCTTTTTTATATGCTTCCATTGCTTTCTTCATATGCTCCTCGTTTCTGCAATTAAAAACGATTTGAGCTCCTGCTTCTGCCAAAGCCTTTGCCATAGCAAAGCCAATACCATAGGCTGCACCTGTTACTAAAGCCACTTTTCCTTCTAATGAAAATATTGTTTTTTGCACTTTTTTCTCCTCCATCTCTTTTTCTGATATAATCCTATCATTCTTAAACTAAAAAATCGTTCATTTTTCCACTCATTATGTGCAATTTTTCTCTTTTTGTATTTTTTTAGGTTCTAAAATACAAATTCATCAGTCATATTTTTCTATTTCTAATATACATAGCTTCCCTTTACTCACTCATCTCTTCATTCAGCAACACCGGGATTCCATTACCGTGGCATCATACATAAAATCCCCTCCTAAATTACGTTTTTGGTAACAAACATGCTTGCTTGAAACGCTGAAAATTATGCAAATATAAAAAAGAAAAACCCTACGTAAATGGTCAACCTATAAGGTATCTCCATCAACGTAGAGTTTTCTTTTTACCTTCTTGTTATTTTACCGCTCCGATCAGCTGGTATATATCTTCAATCTGGTTTTTCTCCATATATTCCCGGATGCCGTCAATGATCTCCAGTGTGGCATAGGGATTTATGAAGTTGGCAGTTCCCACCGCCACAGCGGAAGCTCCTGCCAGGATAAATTCCAGGGCGTCTTCGGCGTTCTGGATACCGCCCATACCGATCACCGGGATCTTTACTGCCTGGGCAGTCTGGTAGACCATACGCACTGCTATGGGCTTGATACAGGGGCCGGAAACTCCCCCGGTCTTATTCGCCAGAGCAAAGGTCCTTCTGTTTACGTCAATCTTCATTCCCGTAAGAGTATTAATGAGAGAAACCGCGTCTGCCCCGCCTGCTTCTGCCGCTTTTGCGATCTCGGCAATATTAGTCACATTGGGAGTCAGCTTCATGATCACCGGCTGCTTCGCGATCTTTTTGATCTGAGCCGTCAGCTCCTCCACATGTTTGGGATCCTGTCCGAAAGCCAGGAAATTAGCGTTTACATTAGGGCAGGAAATATTGATCTCCAGCATGTCTACCGGCTCCTGAGCCAGCCTTTCTACTACTGCCAGATATTCTTCCGGGGCATGGCCGCAGACATTGACGATCACCTTCGTATCAAACTGCTGAAGGTAGGGGATATCCCTTTTGCAGAACACCTCAACTCCCGGATTCTGAAGGCCGATAGCATTCATCATCCCGCTGTGGATTTCCGCGATACGGGGTGTGGGATTCCCCGGCCAGGGAACGTCTGCCACCCCTTTGGTTACCACTGCTCCCAGCTTATTTAAGTCTACAAATTCACTGTACTCTGCTCCTGAACCGAAGGTTCCGGAGGCTGTCATAACCGGGTTCTTTAATTCTACTCCCCCGATCTTTACTTTCATATTCATCAAAGCTCCACCTCCGTACTTAAGAATACAGGACCATCTTTGCAGATCCTTTTATTGTGTACCTGGGAATGGGCGTCTACTTCTTTTGACTTGCACACACAGGCCAGACAGGCGCCGATACCGCAGGCCATCCGCTCTTCCATGGAAATGTAGCAGGGGATATCCTGCTCCTGGGCGTAGGCTTTAATAGCCCGAAGCATAGGAGCCGGCCCGCAGGCAAAGATCAGATCTGCTTCCAGATGGTTTTCCCGGATGGCGTCCATTACATTTCCTTTGGTCCCCAGGCTGCCGTCTTCTGTGGCGATCACAAATTTTCCTGCTTTTTCAAACTCTTCCTGAAGGAAAACATTTTTATCCCGGTATCCGGCAATGGCTGTCACCTCTCCCTGGCACTGTTTTGCAGTTTCCAGCATAGGAGGGATCCCAATGCCGCCTCCCATAAGAAATACTCTTTTTCCTTTGGTTTCTTCCATTGGGAAACCGTTTCCCAGAGGTCCCAGGATATCAATAGTCTCTCCCGGCTGTTTTTGGGAAAATTCCCGGGTTCCCGCGCCTGCGATCCTGTATACGATCCGCAGAGCTCCTTTTTCTTTATCGATCTCACAGATACTGATAGGTCTTGGCAGGATCCTGCCGGAATCCTGACAGTACAGTGAAAGAAACTGTCCCGGCGCTGCCTGCCCGGCGATCTCTGCCGCTGACAGCCACATACTGTAGATATCCGGGCTGATCATCTCCTGGCTGATGATCCTGCCGGTCATTTTTAACTTTGCCATAGTCTCCTCCTTATTTTGCTGCCTTCAGGGCTCCGTCAATGTCAGCGATCATATCTTCTACGGCTGCTCTGGAAGCATCGCCGAAATTCTCTTCGCCGAATCTTGCATATTTTTCCTGTTTGTAGGCAGCGATGATACCTCTGGAAGAGTTGACGATAGCGCCAAGCCCGTCTTCGTTAAAGAAATGTACCAGATCCTTTCCCTGGCCTCCCTGGGCGCCGTATCCCGGTACCAGGATGTAAGCCTTAGGCATGATCTTTCTAAGGACTTTTCCCATTTCCGGATAAGTAGCCCCTACCACTGCGCCTACATAGCTATAGGAATCTCCCATACACTCTTCTCCCCACTGGGCAACCTTTTCCCCTACCAGTTCATAAAGAGGTCTTCCGTCAATAAGCCGGTCCTGGAACTCTCCGCTGGAAGGATTGGAGGTCTTTACCAGAACAAAAATCCCTTTCTTCTCTTCCTTGCATACATCAATAAAAGGCTTTACTCCGTCTGATCCCAGATAAGGATTCACGGTTGCGAAGTCCTCATCAAAAGCCGCGATCTTATTTTCTCCTACCTGTACTTTTCCCAGATGACCTACGGCGTAGGCTGCAGATGTGGAACCGATATCTCCTCTTTTAATATCTCCGATCACAACCAGATCTTTGCTCTTGCAGTAATCTACTGTCTTTTTATAAGCCATAAGTCCGGGAATGCCGAACTGTTCGTACATGGCGATCTGAGGTTTTACAGCCGGGATCAGGTCATAAGTCTTATCCACGATCTCTTTATTAAACTGCCAGATGGCTTCTGCCGCGCCTTCCAGAGTTTCCCCGTATTCCTGAAAAGCCTTTTCCTGAACATGTTTTGGGATATAGTTCAGCATAGGATCCAGTCCCACTACGATAGGCGCATTTGTTTTCTGAATTTTTGCGGTAAGTTTATTGATCATTTTTCTTCCTCCAGGTATTCTTTTTTTCAGCAAACAGGGCAGACCGGACCCGAAAGGTCTGCTTTTTGTCTGCCCTGATGTTTTATATCTCTTTTACTCGCTCTGGTATACTACTTTTCCGTCACAGATCGTCGCTTTTACCATTCCCTTTACCTTCCATCCGTCGAAAGGCGTATTCTTTCCTTTGGAAAGAAATGTCATGGAATCGATGACATATTCCCTCTCGGGATCGATAACCGTCACATCTGCCGGCTTTCCGATATCCAGGGTTCCTCTGTCAGAACCGATGATCCTGGCCGGATTGTAACTCATTTTCTCTGCCATCTGCATAGGCGTCAGGATCCCCTTGTCTACCAGTTCTGTAATAGTGAGCGCCACAGAGGTCTCCAATCCTACAATTCCGAAAGGCGCTTTCTGCATAGACTGCTGTTTCTCTTCCCTGCTGTGAGGAGCATGGTCTGTACTGATCACATCGATAATATCGTTCTTCAGTCCATCCACCAGAGCCTGACGGTCTTTTGGCGTCCTCAGTGGAGGATTCATCTTGAAATTCGTGTCTCCCGGCACCATATCATCGGAAGTCAGAGTAAAGTGATGGGGGCATACCTCTCCGGTAACCGGAATCCCTTCCTCCTTGGCCAGACGGATCATCTCCACGCTGTCCTCTGTGGAGCAATGGCACAGATGGAGTCTGGCGCCGGTCTCTTTGGCCAGAACGATATCTCTGGCTGCGATCACGTCTTCCACCGCATTGCTGATTCCCGGAAGGCCTTGTTCTCTGGAATGCTGATCCTCGTTTACACAGCCGCCGTTTACCAGGTTCTGATCTTCGCAGTGGGCAAACACCGGAATATTGTGTTTCGCCGCGATCTCCATAGCCTTTTTATATAACTTCACGTTCATCACAGACTTGCCGTCCTCGCTGATGGCGGGGATCCCTGCCTGGATCATCCCTTCAATATCCGCCAGTTCTTCTCCCTTCTGCTGTTTGGTCACTGCCCCGATCTGCAGCACATGAACAGGCGCCAGCTCCTTAGCCTTATTAGTCACATACAGCACCCGGTCAGGGCTGTCAATAACCGGCTTTGTATTGGGCATAGCCAGAATGGTGGTAAATCCTCCTCTGGCAGCCGCCCTGGAACCGCTGGCCACATCTTCTTTATGGGTAAGCCCCGGATCACGCAGATGTACATGAAGATCAATGAGGCCCGGCATTACATAGCAGCCCCGGGCGTCTATCACTTTATCCGGCTGACCGGAAGGATCCAGAGAGGTCCCTTTTTCCTTGATCACGCCGTCCTCAATATAAAGGTCTCCGATTTCATCAGTCTTATCCGAGGGATTTAACATTCGGCCGTTTTTAATCAATATCTTCATTTTGAAGTACGTCCTTTCTCCTTAGATACAGGCTTAATCAACAATCTTATAGTAACATACACATTTTCTTTCGTCAATTCCACTTTTCCCTTGACTTTTGATATTATACAGAATATACTAGATGTGTCAAAAGGTATATTGGATATAAATTTTAAATGGTTTTTAGAGATTGTATTATCATTTTTATACACAATATTATCTCTAAAGACCATTTAATTTTTTTATCCGGATATATCCATGTTTATTCTTTTTATTTTATGGAGGTAACACTATGAACAAGGGAACTGTGAAATGGTTCAACGCTGAAAAAGGATACGGATTTATCACAGGCGAAGACGGACAGGACGTATTCGTTCATTTTTCCGCGATCAACGGCGAAGGCTTTAAATCCTTAGAAGAAGGCCAGGCTGTGACTTATGACCTGACAGAGGGCGCCCGCGGCATGCAGGCAGCCAATGTAAATAAATTATAATTCTGTTTTGGGGAAGGTAAAAGGAGACAGTAAATAAGCTGTCTCCTTTTCTTTTCCTGTTTTTCATTCCTGCGGACAACGAGCCGGGCAGATCTCTGCTCTACTCTGTATCCGTCTGGGAAAGACTGCCAAGATAATCGGTAAGGGCAGTCACATCCATCTCTGTGGTAACCACTTCCTGCTCCGCATCCGGATCCTCTCTGGTCACCAGAGCATAAGCGGAATATCCGATCCAGCCTACCATGGCGATACATACCACGGCAATGGCAAGCTTCTCCAGACGAAGCTCCCATTTTTCTCTTCTCTGGATCTTCTCCCGATTGTTCTTCTGTTTTTTATATCTGTCTACTTTCTGCTGGCTCATAAAAATCTCCTTATGTCTCTATTCTTTTACAAGAGCTTTTGTGATCTCCGCGATATACATCACATGATAATCTTTCTGAGGATACCATTTTTCGTCATTGCTCTTATCATCAAAATTTTCCGGAGGCATAGGAGCATGATACATCTTTCTGCACACCAGTACCAGGTCCGCTTCTTCAAATGCCATGGTATCTTCTACCGGCACAGGGGTAAGGCCTGCTTCTTTTACCTTATCCCGGTCCCTTCCGGAAACGCTTCCCAGAAGGCTTAAGGCTTTTCTGTACTCTTCCCCGTAAAAAGAAAGAGTAAAAGTATCCTTGGCGTCAATGAACTCCTTCGTATATCTCTGGGGACGGATATAAACGGTAACCGCATTCTTTCCCCACATTACCCCTGCAGCTCCCCAGCTGGCAGTCATGGTATTAAACTTTTCCTGGTCGCCTGCTGTGACCAGCATCCACTGTTTTCCGATTCTTTCAAAAGGATTAAATTCTATGGACTCAATCGGAACTTCTCTAAATCCCATATTTCTCATTCCTTTCTTTTTTCTTTTCCTATCATACCCCAGGCAACCGGGAATGTCAAACCCTCCGATAAGATCTTCTCATAGTTTCGCAAGTTTTTCTCTTGACCTTTTGGTCTCAGAACGTGTATACTAAATCTTGGAAAAGAGCATTTGCGAATTATAGGGAAGTTCGCAGGTGCTCTTTTTGATTTCTATTATACAAAGGAGGGTATTTATGCAAAAATTTCCAACTCACAAATCCTTCTACATAAAGAAGTGGAGCCTGGACATACTGGTGGATATCCTGGGCGGTATCCTGATCGCCCTCGGAACTTACAACTTTGCCGCTCTGGCTCAGTTTCCCATGGCTGGTCTTAATGGTATCGCCCTGATCTTTTACCATCTTTTCGGCTTTCCCATCGGCCGGACTGCCCTGCTCCTGAATATTCCCATTGCACTGTTCTGTTTTCCCATCCTGGGCAGGCAGTACTTTTTCCGTTCTGTCCGGACGATCTTTATTACCTCTGTGATCATGGACTACCTGGCTCCTATGTTCCCTGTCTATGACGGAGACCGGATGCTGGCCGCCATCTGTGCAGGAGTCTTATCCGGTCTGGGCTATGCCCTGATCTATATGCGGGAGTCTTCTACAGGAGGCGCGGACTTTGTCATGCTTTCTATCAAAGCCAAAAAGCCCCATCTTTCTCTGGGAAAGATTGCCTTTGTTATGGACGGCGTGATCGTTTTTCTCGGAACCTTGATGGTATCCAAAGACATTGACAGCCTGATCTATGGTATGATCATCTCTTTTCTCCTGTCCGTTGTAGTAGATAAAGTCATGTATGGGATCGACGCTGGAAAAATGACGCTTATCGTCACCGACCAGGCTCAGGAGATCGCAGATATGATCGATCAGGTCACCGGAAGAGGCTGCACCTTTCTGAAAGGGGAAGGAAGTTTTTCTAAAGAAGAAAAAGCTGTGGTCATGTGCGCCTGCAATAATAAGCAGATGTACAGTATCCGCAGCTCTGTCAAAAAGATCGACCCTAAGGCCTTTATCATTATTGTAGAATCCAACGAAGTGGTTGGGGAAGGTTTTAAGTCTCACTGATCTTTCCCGGATCCGGTCCTTCTGTCTCTTCCTCCAGGTATCGGATCCCTACCAGGGTCAGACCTCTGGCCGGAGCGGTAGGACCGGCTGCCTGCCGGTCTTTTGCCTCCAGTATCTCTTTCATATGTTCCGGGGGATACATTCCCTGTCCGATCTCCATAAGACTCCCGGCTATGATCCGGACCATATTATAAAGAAATCCCTTTCCCCGTATCTTTATAGTGATGAGAGGATCTTCCCGGCTGATACAGACTTCCTCCACTCTTCTCACCGTTGTCTTTACCTGGGCTCCGGTTCCGCAGAAACTTTTAAAGTCATGTTCTCCCACCAGATATTTTCCCGCTTCTCTCATTTTCCCGATATCCAGCGGCATATAAGTAAAATGGGTATAAAGCCTCTGGGTTGGAATCGGGAACTGCCGGTTCAGGATCTTATATTCATAAGTCTTCTCACTTTCCCGGTATCTGGGATGAAAATCCAGGGGTACTTCTTCGGATTTCTGGATCCGGATATCTTCCGGCAGCCTCTGGTTCAGAGCAAAAGAAAACTTTTCTCCCGGCATACGCATATCCGTATCGAAAACCGCCACATTTCCCAAAGCATGAACTCCTGCATCCGTTCTGCTGGCACCCATGACCGGCGTCTTCTTTCCCGTAAGATCTTCCAGGCAGTTTTCCAGGACCTCCTGGATGGTGATCCCATTTGGCTGTATCTGCCAGCCGCAGTAATTGGTCCCGTCATAGGCTACCGTCAGTCTGATTCTCTTCATTCCCCGAATACTCCTTTTCCTTTCCTGACAGGATCTGTTCCTGTCATAACAGTACCCGGATCGCAATATCTGCCGCCAGGTATACAAAAACGATCCCGTAAGCCACATAATCTTTTCTCTGATAGATCAGCGGCTTCATCTGAGTCCTGTGGTCTCCTCCGTGATAACATCTGGCTTCCATAGCCATAGCCAGATCATCCGCTCTGCGAAAGGCAGAGATAAACAAAGGCACCAGAAGAGGGATCATATTCTTTGCTTTCTGGATCAGATTTCCGGTTTCAAAATCTGCTCCTCTGGCGATCTGTGCCTTCATGATCTTGTCTGTTTCTTCCATCAGGATGGGAATGAACCGGAGGGCAATGGACATCATCATGGATATCTCATGGACCGGCACCCTGATCTTATTCAAAGGCCGCAGGATCCTTTCCAGTCCGTCTGTAAGTTGGTTAGGCGTGGTGGTAAGGGTCATTACGGAAGAGCCGATGACCAGATAGATCAGCCGTATACCGATCTTTACCGCCTGCTGGATCCCTTCCACTGTAATGGTCAGAAATCCCAGACTCCAGACTTCTTTTCCCGGGATCAGGAACAGGTTGAAAGCTACCGTTATCAGAAGGATAATGAACAGGGGTTTCAGCCCCTTTACCATAAATTTCACCGGCACCTTGGAAAGAAGAATAATACCTCCCAGAAAACAAGTAGCCAGAACATATCCCCAGAAAGAATCTGCCACAAACAGCGAGATCAGGAACAGAAAAGTTCCGATAAATTTCACTCTGGGATCCAATCGGTGCAGAGATGAATCTGCGGGATAATATTGTCCTATCGTAATATCTCTGATCATTTTTCTCCTCTCCCCAGTGCTTTTAAAATACTGTTTTTGGCTTCTTCTACGGTAATAGCGGAAGTGTCGGTCTGAAGACCGTTCTCCCGCAGCGCATGCATGATATAAGTGATCTGCGGCGCCGCCAGACCTATGGATTCCAGCTCCTTATAGTGAGAAAAAACTTCTTTTGGCACACCGTCGAAAACTTTTTCTCCATGGTTCATCACCAGGATCCGTTCCACATATCTGGCAATATCTTCCATACTGTGGGAAACCAGGAGCACGGAAATCTTCCTCTCCTCATGGAGCCAGGCGATCTGATCCAGGATCTCGTCTCTTCCTTTGGGATCCAATCCTGCGGTAGGCTCGTCCAGGATCAGGACTTCCGGCTCCATGGCCAGCACACCGGCGATCGCCACCCGGCGTTTCTGTCCTCCGGACAGTTCAAAAGGGGAAGAAGCATAATATTTTTCCTTCAGTCCCACCTGCTTTAAAGCGGTCCTTGCCCGCTCCTGGGCTTCTTCCTGGGAAAGTCCCTGATTTTTGGGACCAAAACACACATCCGCCAGTACATCCGCCTCAAAAAGCTGGTGCTCCGGATACTGAAAGACCAGTCCCACTTTGCTCCTCAGTCTTTTCAGGGAATATCCTTCCTGCCAGATATCCTCCCCATTATAAAAAACCGTCCCGGAAGTAGGCCGCATCAGCCCGTTAAAATGCTGGATCAGCGTAGACTTTCCGCTTCCGGTATGGCCGATCACCCCTACAAACTGGCCCTGGGGGATCTCCAGGGATACGTCCTTTAAAGCATGGGTCTCATAGGCCGTCCCCGGATTATAAGTATAGGTAACGTGTTCTAATTTTAATGACATAACGCATCCACCAATTCCTTTATAGTCAGTATACCGTCAGGAAGACGGATTCCTGCTTTTTTCAGTTCGTATGCCAGAAGGGTCACCTGAGGCACATCCAGCCGGTATGCCTTCAGTTCCTCCACTCTGGAGAAGATCTCCCTGGGAGTTCCCTGCATCACCACATGGCCCTGATCCATTACGAAAACTCTGTCAGAGTCAATGACTTCTTCCATATAATGGGTGATGAGGATCACGGTAATCCCCTCCTGCCGGTTCAGCTCATGGACAGCTTCCAGCACCTCTTTTCTGCCATTTGGATCCAGCATGGCGGTAGGTTCGTCCATGATGATACATTTGGGCTGCATAGCCATCACGCCGGCAATCGCCACCCTCTGCTTCTGCCCTCCGGACAGCTTGTTCGGGGAACGATGACGAAAGGCTGTCATTCCCACGGCTTCCAGGCTTTTATTTACCCGGCTCCAGATACCTTCTGTGGGGATCCCCAGATTTTCCGGTCCAAATCCTACATCTTCTTCTACCACTGTTCCGATGATCTGATTATCCGGATTCTGGAAGACCATTCCCGCCTTCTGCCGGATCTTCCACAATTCCGGCTCCATAGCTGTATCCATTCCATCCACCCAGATAGTCCCTTCTGTAGGGATCAACAATGCATTCATATGCTTTGCCAGGGTGGATTTTCCTGATCCGTTATGTCCCAGTATGGAAATAAACTGGCCCGGCTGGATATCAAGGTCGACATCCTCCACAGCCGTCTGGCTTTCACTTGCCTGACCATTCTCATCATATTTAAAATAATCGTACTTTAGCTTTCTGGCTTTTATGATCTCCATAGTCCTTAGTTTCTCCCTCTTACATCAACAGGTATAGCGCCAGACCTCCATATCTTCTCCATCATCTTCCAGATGGTAATCGATCTTCTGAAATCCCAGCTTTTCCGCCAGATTTACAGAGGCCTTGTTACCGCTTTTGATACGGCAGTGAAGATATACGGCTCCTCTTTTGGCTGACTCCTGTATGATCCCCCGGCAGGCTTCATAGGCGTAGCCCTGCCTCCGGTACTTTTCATCAATGATATATCCCAGTTCCACAACGGTTTTTTTCCGGTTCCAGAACTTAGGTTCTACTCCTGCTCTGCCAATGATCTCTCCTGTGTCTTTCTTCAATACAGACCAGTAACCCATATCACAAAGCTCATACATATAAGTGCGGTAGGAGTCAAAGCCTTCCAGTTCCTCTGAAAGAGGTCTGGCCACTCCTTCACAGGCGTCTCTGGAGGTTTCCTGACCGCAGATCTCTATTAGCCTGGGAATGTCTTCCTTCTTCATCTCCCGGATCAGGAGCCGACGGGTCTCACAGACCACTGCCGGAAGATGATGGCTGTGGCAGTAAACCTTTTCCATAAATGCACAGTCCAGTTCTTCATAGCCTTCAATGACCATGTAAGCTCTTCCCAGATCCTGTTTTCCTGAATCCGGATTCTGAAAACCGATACAGGTGATCCCCGCATTTTTTGCCGCTTTACAGCCGTTCTCAGAATCTTCAATTACCAGGCATTCCCCGGGAGAACAGTCCAGTTCCTGTGCCGCTTTAAAAAAAACGTCCGGTGCCGGCTTGGGATTTTCTACAGATTCTCCGCTGACAAGGATGGCAAAGTATCTCCTGATATCCCAGTGCTCGGTTACCTTCTCAATATAAGAAAGGGGCGAGGAAGAAGCCACCGCAAGCTTATATCCCCCCTGATAAAGCTTTTCCAGGAATTCTTTTACATAAGGGATCAGGGGCGGATAACCTTCTTTTCTGATCAATTCCGCCTTCTTCTCACTCATCTCCTGTCTCAAGGATGTATCCTCAAGGGAAATCCCATAGTGATCATGAAGGATCTGCATCAGAACTCCGATCGTTGACCCGATACAACCCTTATAAACCTCATAGTCCAGATCTATGCCTCTTTCTTTTAAGGTCTCTTTCCAGACTCTGTAATGAAAGGGTTCGCTGTTGATCAGTACGCCGTCC
>ERZ1643247.1266-NODE-1266-length-24469-cov-4.612149_pt1 | contig 24469 bp, 24 predicted proteins | sample MGYA00579264_ERZ1643247 | MGnify/ENA primary metagenome ERZ1643247 (study PRJEB29033, sample SAMEA4952262) | chicken gut metagenome | biome: Broiler Chicken; feature: Gastrointestinal Tract; material: Caecum | place: Ireland | collected 2018 | study: Broiler... | reverse complement strand
CCAGTTCTTCTGCGCTGATCTCGCGCACCATGCGGCCGCTGTCCACAAAACCGTAATGGGTAGCCAGCCGGGAGAGCTCGTCCAGAATATGGCTGGAAAGAAGGACGGTGATCTGCCGTTCCCGGTTGAGCTTCAAAATCAGCTCCCGCATTTCTACGATGCCTTGAGGGTCAAGGCCGTTGGCCGGTTCATCGAGCACGAGAAAGTCAGGATCTCCGCACAGCGCCACGGCGATGCCGAGACGCTGGCGCATGCCAAGGGAGAAATGTCCCGCCTTCTTCTTCCCCGTCTGTTCCAGACCGACCAGCTGCAGCAGCTCCGGGATGGCGCTGTCATCCGGCAGACCGAGCACACGGAATTGCAGTTTCAGGTTTTCCGCCGCTGTCCGATCCGGGTAAAAGGCAGGTGTTTCCACCACAGCGCCCATGCGCCTGCGCACACTTCTCAATGCACGGCTTCCGTGCGGTGCACCGCAGAGCGTGTAGCTGCCGGCAGAGGGCTGCTGCAGTCCGCAGATGACACGGATGAGTGTGGTTTTTCCCGCGCCGTTTTTGCCCACCAGACCGTAAACAGCGCCCTTGGGCACCCGCATGGTCAGATGATCGAGTGCCTGAAAATGGCCGTAGTTCTTACACAGGTTTTCTGTTTCCAACACATAGTCCATTCAGAAAATCCTCCTTTTGTTTGGGATGGTGGTATCCTACCGCAAAAGGGTATGGAAAGCGGTCAAGAAAAGAGTAAAGAATTCGTCAAGATTTTTCCAAAACGAAACCGATGCCCCACACGGCCTGGATACATTCCCGACCGCCTGCTTCGCGCAATTTGCGCCGGAGGTTGCTCACATGCTGTTTCAGGGAACTTTCGGTGCAGTCCGGCGTGTCTTCGGCAATACAGTCCAGAATGACGGATTTTGACACGGCTCGGCCGCTGTTGCGCATCAGCAGCTTCAGCACGGCGTATTCTGTCCGCGTGAGATGAACAGGCCTGCCGCCGACAGACGCAGAATGGGAGACGAGATCCAAGCAAATCTCCCCCGCTCTGAGACGATCTTCCCCGCGGGAGAGAGGTTCCCGGAGGTGCACGCGGACACGCGCAAGCAATTCGCGCAGTTCGAACGGTTTCGTCACATAATCTGTTGCTCCGCCCAGGAGAAGCCGGACCTTGTCATCGATCCCAACCTTTGCGCTCACCACAATGACGGGTATTCCGGAAAGACGGGGCAGCAGCTCCTCGCCGGAGAGTCCGGGCAGCATAAGATCCAGAAGAATCAGATCCGGCCGGCAGCGTTCCAGCAGGTAAACAGCCTCTGTCCCGGAGTAGGCGCGTTCTACGCGGTACCCTTCCCCTTCGAGCGCTTCTGCCAGCAGATCCCCGATCGGCTGATTGTCTTCGATGACGGCAATTGTTTTCATTCCGGCCATCCCCTTTCATTTTCTTTCAGACTAGCGAAAGAGATTGTCCTTGTCAAGGGCGCATTCTGTAAAAGGGCGTGGGAGAACTGCTCTTTTTTGTTGACAATTCCCCCTAAAAGGCTGATAATATGTGTTGATAAAATAATAACAGGGAAGGTGTTTCTATGCATGCCGTCATCACGGTAATAGGAAAAGATATGGTTGGCATTCTGGCCCGCGTTTCCACCATCTGCGCCCAGAACAACGTGAATGTGGTGGAGGTCACGCAGTCCATCCTGCAGGATCTTTTTGCCATGATTATGATGGTCGATATTTCCAAGTGCAGCGTGCCGTTCAGCGAGCTTTCCGACCAGCTTGAGGCTTTGGGGGACGAGATGAACCTGAAGATTCACACAATGCATGAAGACATCTTCAACAGCATGCACCGCATCTGATCGGGAAGGAGTGCTACAGGTGATTAACTCCCACGATATTTTGGAAACGATCAATATGATCGACAATGAAAACCTTGACATCCGCACCGTGACGATGGGGATTTCCCTGCTGGACTGTGTTGACAGCGACTGCAGCAAAGCCTGTGATAAGATTTATGATAAAATCTGCCGATATGCGGGAAACCTTGTCAAAACAGGCGAGGACATCAGCAAGGAATACGGCATCCCGATCATCAATAAGCGGATTTCTGTGACGCCAATTGCCATCGTGGCAGGCGCCTGCCCGGGCGCCGATCCGGTGCGGTATGCCAAAACGCTCGACCGGGCCGCACGCGAAGTGGGCGTGAATTTCATCGGCGGATACAGCACGCTGGTGCACAAGGGTTTTGCTCCCGGTGATTACGCCCTGATGCGCAGCATTCCCCAGGCTCTGGCGGAAACGGAATTTGTCTGTTCCTCTGTGAATATCGGCACCACAAAATCCGGCATCAACATGGACGCTGTAGATCGCATGGGTCAGATTGTGCTGGAGACGGCAAAACTTACCGCGGACCGTGACTGCATCGGTGCGGCCAAGCTGGTCGTATTCTGCAATGCGCCGGAGGACAATCCGTTTATGGCCGGCGCCTTCCACGGTGTGGGCGAGCCGGACTGCGTGATCAACGTGGGCGTCTCCGGCCCCGGCGTGGTGCGCGCCGCACTTGCCAAGGCGGGGGATTGTGACATTACGGCCGTTGCCGATATTGTGAAAAAGACAGCTTTCAAGATCACACGCATGGGCCAGCTTGTGGCGCAGGAAGCTTCTCGCCGCCTGTATGTCCCCTTTGGCATTGTGGATCTTTCTCTTGCTCCGACTCCTGCCGTCGGGGACAGTGTGGCGCATATTCTGGAGGAGATGGGACTGGAATGCTGCGGTGCGCATGGCACCACGGCTTGCCTCGCCCTGCTCAATGATGCCGTCAAAAAGGGAGGCGTGATGGCTTCTTCCCATGTGGGAGGCCTTTCGGGCGCGTTCATTCCTGTGACGGAGGACGCCGGCATGATCCATGCCGCTCGCTGCGGTGCCCTTTCCATTACAAAGCTTGAAGCGATGACGGCCGTGTGCTCTGTCGGCCTTGACATGATCAATATTCCGGGCGATACGCCGCCCGAAATTATCTCGGCTATTATCGCGGATGAAGCTGCAATCGGCATGGTGAACTCCAAAACAACGGCCGTCCGCGTGATTCCGGCTATCGGCAAAAAAGCCGGCGATGAACTGAACTTCGGCGGCCTTCTGGGCGGTGGTCCTGTGATGGCAGTGAACCCCTATTCTCCGTTGAAATTTATCCGCCGCGGCGGCCGTATTCCTGCCCCGATGCAGAGCCTGAAAAACTAAAACTTTGTCTAAATTTGATAAATTGAATCCTTTCTGTTTAGAAAGGATTCATAAGGTTCTCCATTGCCAAAAAATTTTTTCGGCGATATAATGAACGACGGTCAAAAAGGTTTCATCTGCAGTATAAGGCAGCGCCGCATGATTTCTGTACATTTTTTATGCGCTGGCCTGTGCAAAACTGTGCGGATACACCTAAACCAACAGATTCCGCAAGGGGAGGTGTTGCTGATGAAAGATATGGTAAAAGAAATCGTCGACATGGACCGAAAAGCCAGGGAAATCATGGACGAAGCTCAGCAGGAAAAGCTGGACTCGGAAAAAGAGATCTCTCAAATGAGAGAGAAAATCCGGGAAGATTATCTGGCAAAGGCGCGCGAACGGATCAAACTCAATGAGCCGCAGGAACGCGAGGCGGCGGAAAAAGCCTGGAAAGCCGTGGAAGCCCGTCAAAACGAGATCTCAGCCAAGCTGGACGCCCAGTATAAGGAAAACGGGAAACGCTGGGCCGAAGAGCTTGCCCGGCGTGTCTTGAACGCCTGAGTATTCCGGTTTTTCTTGAAAGGCGGTTTTTCTCATGCTTTCCACCTACTCTTCCAATGTTATTCTCGCCAAAGCTAGAGCCATGTATGGCCGCAGGCTTCGCACCGAGGATTACCGGGAACTTTTAGGCTGCCGGTCGGTGGGCGAGGTCGCTTCCTATTTAAAGAACAGAACCTCTTATGCAGCCATTCTGGCCGGTGTCAACGAAAACGATGTACACCGCGGCCAGCTTGAAGTCCGGCTGCGCCAGAAATTGTTCGAAGACAATTCTTCCCTGTGCCGCTATGAGGTGACCGTCGGCGAGCATTTTGCCGATTACCTCATCGGCAGAGCAGAAATTGAGCAAATCCTCCACAGCCTTGTGTTGCTGGAGGGTGATGCGCCGGGGGAATACCTGTTTTCCATGCCTGCTTACCTCACGGCGCACACACATTTGAATTTGCCGGCCCTTTCCCACATCAGAAGCTATGACGATCTGCTGCAGGCCGTTTCGCACACGCCGTATCGCAAGCTTCTGGAAGGGTTCCGGCCGGCGCCCGGTATGATGCCGGATTATACAGGAATTGAAAACGTGCTTTTCACCCACCTTTACGGCGAGGTCTTCCATGTGATTGACACATATACACACGGAGAAACCCAGCGCCAGCTCAATCAGATTTTCGATTCCTATGTGGATTTGCAGAATTATCTGCGAATCGTGCGCCTGCGCTTTATCCACCATGAACCTGTTGCCGAGGTGCAGCGTTCGCTGCTCCCGTTTGGCCAGCTCCACACGCGTCATCTCAAGGCGCTGCTTGCGGCTGAGACGGAACAGGAACTGGCGGCCATCATGCGCAGAATCCCTGTGGGCAAACATTTTATCCGCGCGCAGGGCAGTTACGTTTACCCGGAACAGCTGATGAACCGGACGAAATACAACATCTGCCGGCGTGACATCCGCTTTTCCACGCATCCCTCCGTTGTGTTGATCAGCTACATTATTCTCACCGAAATTGAAGTGGGCGACATCATCACGATTGTGGAGGGGATCCGATACCGGCTTCCGCCGGAGGATATCAAGAGCATGCTGACTGTGGTTGATTTTTGAAGGGAGGTGTTTGTTTGGCCGTCTTAAAAATGAAAGTTATCAGCATCATTGGAAGAATGGCGGACCTTGACGGTGTCACGGCCGTGTGCGGGGATTCCTGCTGCTTCCATCCTGATAACTCGCTTTCGTTTTATTCCGACACGGAGAAGTTTTCCCCCATCACCGATGAAAATCCTTACACGGAGCCGCTGCAAAGGCTGACCGATGTCATCTCCGGCGCACGTAAGCAGATGGAGCTTCTCCCCCGTGACGCGCTGAGCAAGCTGCACTATGACAAAGAGGAATGGGGGGATTACGTTTCCCGTTTCTGCGAGGAATTTGAGTCTCTTCAGAACGAACGGGCGGCAGCCCAGGCGGAAGTTCAGGATTGCACGCGCGACATCGAGGAGACAAGCCACTTTACCGGTCTTGACCTTGACCTCGATGCCATCCATGACTGTGCGTATATCAAGTTCCGCTTTGGCCGCCTGCCGAAGGACAGCTACGAAAAGCTCAATCATTATCACGACAACCCGTATGTCATGTTCTTTCCCTGCACCTCTGATGACATCCAATACTGGGGCGTTTATTTTACCCCGGTAGAGAATGCTGCCGAAGTGGACCGGATTTTCTCGAGTCTTTACTTTGAACGCGTCCGCCTTTCCGAGCTGCACAGCACGCCGGAGCACATGGTGGAGGATCTGCAGGAAAAGAAAAAACAGGCTCAGGAGAAAATCAAGTCGGTTGACAACCGGATTGAGGAGCTCTGGAAAAAGGAGCGCAAGGAACTCCAGCGTGTGTATTCCTTCCTCAACCGGCAGTCCGTTTATTTTTCCATCCGCCGCTATGCTGCGCGCTACAACGACAATTTCATCCTCACGGGATGGATTCCCGCAAAACGCGAAAAGAGCTTCTGTGCGGCGCTCGATAAGCTGGAAGGCGTGGATTACACGCTGGAAAATGCAGAGAACGAGCTGGAGCACTCTCCCCCGGTTCAGCTGGAAAACAAGAAGCCGGTGCGTGCGTTCGAATTCTTTGTGAACATGTTCGGCCTGCCGCAGTATGACGAGCTTGATCCCACGCCCTTTGTGGCGATCACCTATGTGCTGCTGTTCGGCATCATGTTCGGCGATGTGGGCCAGGGCATCTGCGTGTCCATTGTGGGTGCGCTGATGTGGAAATTCAAGCAGATGGCGCTTGGCAAAGCGCTGATTCCCTGCGGCATTTCCTCCGCCGTGTTCGGCCTGGTGTATGGCTCCGTGTTCGGATACGAGCATGTGCTCGATCCGATGTATAGCGCCCTGTTCGGTCTTTCGGAGAAGCCGATTGAAGTCATGGAAGCCAATACGACAATCGAAATTATTCTGGCTGCCGTGTGCATTGGTATTTTCCTTGTCCTCTGCGCCATTCTGATCAACATCATCTGCTCTCTCAAGCGCAGAAAATGGGAAAGCGCGCTGTTTGGACCGAACGGCATCGCAGGTTTCCTCTTCTATGGCGGCATTGTGGTCGGTTTCGGCGGCCAGCTCGCATTCGGCTGGCAGATTGTGACGCCTGTCTACATTGTCCTTCTCATTGTACTGCCGCTGCTGGTGATCATGTTTGCCGGTGTTCTCGGCGCTCTGGTGGAGCGCAAGCCCGACTGGAAGCCGGAGAGCTGGGGCGGCTACATTGTGGAGAATTTCTTTGAGTTGTTTGAAGTTCTGCTCGGGTACGCGAGCAACACCATTTCTTTCCTGCGTGTTGGCGCGTTTGTGCTGGTGCATGCCGGCATGATGACAATGGTGTTCACCCTGGCGGATATGTCTTCCGGCATCGGCTACCTGTTGATCGTTGTTCTCGGCAACATCATTGTGATGGGCATGGAAGGACTGCTGGTCGGCATTCAGGTCATGCGTCTGGAATTCTATGAAATGTTCAGCCGCTTCTTTGAGGGCGGCGGGCGCTCCTTCAGCCCCATTGTTGTGGGCCAGAAGAGCTGATTCCCAATGGTATCATTCGGCCTGTTCAGGCCGCCGTTCAAAGATCAATTTTGCTGAAAGTGTTTTGGAGGTTTTTCATCATGACTGCACTGTATATTGCTCTTCCCACCGCGTTCCTGATTGTTTCCGCCATTCTCGCTGTGCGTTCCGTGCGCCGCGGCGCAAAGCGCAGCCGTGCGTTCGCCCTGCAGCTGCTTAGCTTCCTCGCTGTCTGCGTCCTGTCCTTTGCCCTTCCGGTTGGCTCCACCTACGCTGCGGAATCGACTGAACCCACCACGACCGCTGCTCAGACAGAGGACACTGCTGCCGCGACTTCCACGAACGGTCTCGGCCTGGTAGCCGCTGCTCTGGCTGTCGGCATTGCAGGCGTTGGCGGCGGTATCGCTGTTGCTTCTGCTGCTCCGGCTGCCATCGGCGCCACGAGCGAAGACCCGAAGGCCTTTGGTAAAGCAATGATTTTCGTTGCTCTGGGCGAAGGTATTGCTCTGTACGGCCTGCTGATCGCTATCCTGATTTGGATGAAGTGCTGAGAGGTTCTTTCAGCCCCCTGCCGTATGGCGGGGGTTTTTTCCCTCGCAGTGACGCTCCCCGGTTTTTCAAAGGAGCGCAGTTACATGGAGAAAGCAGGTGCACCGTTGCGATTTTATCTGATTAGCGATAACGTGGATACTCAGGTTGGGATGCGCCTGGCCGGGATTGACGGTGTCGTTGTGCATGAGCGCGAGGAAGTGGAAAAAGCCCTGCGCAGCGCAATGGCAATGGAAGATGTGGCTGTGGTTCTGATTACCGAAACGCTTCTGCAGCTCTGCCCGGAGCTGATTTATGATCTGAAGCTCAATCAGAAACGGCCGCTGATTGTAGAGATCCCGGATCGTCACGGAAACGGGCGCACAAAGGATTCTATTACCCGCTATGTGCGCGAGGCGATCGGCGTTAAGATCTGACCGCCCCGCACGGCGGAGACGGGAGGTTTCCCTATGGCCAACGAAGAAAAATTGGCAAAATTTCATCAGGCAATCAATCACTATGCCATGGAGCAGCGAGAGAAGATTGAACAGGAAGTTGCTGCTTTTAAAAAGAAAGAACTGGAAGAAACCAGCAATGAGGTGCTGGCGGAGGCTTACCACCTGATCCAGAAGGAAATGGCGCAGATGCGCGGCCGGATTTCCCGGGAAATGGCGCGGCGCGAAATGGACGGGCGGCGCGCTCTGCTCGAAAAGCGTTCCCGGATCGCAGAGAAGGTGTTTGCGCAGGCGGCCGACATCCTCCGCAAGGAGACGGAAAGCGATCGCTATTCTGCTCTGCTGACGCGCCACGCAAAAGAAGTGCATGATGCGTTCGCCCGCCGCAGTGAGGACGCCGGTCTCCCCTTCCCCGAGGACGTTGTCTTCCTTCTGAACAAGAAGGATCAGGCGTTTCAGGAGACGATCCGGAAGGCCTACGGCGCGCCGTGTACGTTCCGCGAGGATTCCTCCATTTCGATCGGCGGTTTCTGCGCGGAAAGCCCTTCTCTGCGCTTGGAGATTGATTCCACGCTTGATTCCATGCTGGAAAACCAGCGGGATTGGTTCGAAGAAGCTTCTCAGCTTTCAGTGGGCTGAGCCGCCTGTTCCCGGCAGACCAGGCTGAAGTTGCAGACTTCCCCCGCCCTTTTTGTGACGGAAGGAAGCCTTGAAGGAAGGCGATGACATCCGAATGAACGAACAGAACGTAATTTACGGGATCAACGGCCCTGTCGTTACCGTTAGAAATTCACACAGTTTTTCCATGACGGAAATGGTTTACGTCGGCAAGGAGCGCCTTGTCGGCGAAGTGATCGGCATTACCAGTGAGCTGACGACCATTCAGGTGTATGAGGAAACGACAGGTCTGTGCCCCGGCGAACCTGTCGTGGGCACGGGCAGCCCCATGAATGTAACGCTTGGCCCCGGCATCCTCGACAACATTTTTGACGGCATCGAGCGCCCGCTGAAGGCGATTGAGGAAGAAAGCGGTTCCTTTATTTCCCGCGGCAGCAGCGTTTCTTCCCTGGACGAAAACCGCGAGTGGAGCGTTACCCTGCGCGTCAAGCCGGGCGACAAACTGAACGGCGGCGATATTTATGCCGTGTGCCCGGAAACACCTATCATTGAGCACCGCTTTATGGTGCCGCCTGCCCTGAGCGGCGTGGTGGAGTCCGTGAAACCGGACGGCAGCTACAAAATTCACGACGTCATTGCGGTGCTGCGCGATGAAAACGGCAACACGCATGACTTGACCCTGTGCCAGAAGTGGCCGATTCGTACCCCCCGCCCCGTGAAGGAGCGTCTGCAGACAACGCTGCCCCTGATCACCGGCCAGCGTGTCATTGACACGCTTTTCCCTGTCGCCAAGGGCGGCACGGCAGCCATCCCGGGCGGATTCGGCACCGGCAAAACCATGACGCAGCATCAGCTTGCCAAGTGGTGCGACGCCGACATCATTGTGTATGTGGGATGCGGCGAGCGCGGCAACGAGATGAGCCAGGTTCTGGAGGAGTTCTCTGAACTGGTTGACCCGAAGTCCGGGCGCCCGATGACGGACCGCACGGTGCTGATTGCCAACACCAGCAACATGCCTGTTGCCGCCCGTGAGGCTTCCATTTACACCGGCGTGACGCTGGCAGAATATTACCGCGACATGGGGTATCATGTGGCCATCATGGCAGATTCCACCTCCCGCTGGGCCGAGGCACTCCGTGAGATTTCCGGCCGCCTTGAGGAAATGCCCGCCGAGGAAGGATTCCCGGCTTACCTGCCGAGCCGCCTTTCCGAATTCTATGAGCGCGCCAGCATGTGTGTCAACCTGAACGGGTCCGACGGTTCCGTCACTATCATCGGAGCCGTTTCTCCGCAGGGCTCCGACTTTTCGGAGCCGGTTACCCAGAACACAAAGCGTTTTACTCGCTGCTTCTGGGCGCTTGACAAATCCCTTGCCTATGCGCGTCATTACCCGGCCATCAACTGGACGGAAAGCTACAGCGAATACTTCATCGATCTCGATCCCTGGTACACCGAACACCTTGGCGAAGATTTTGTGAAGTACCGCCGCCGTATCAGCCAGCTTCTGCAGGAGGAAAACAAGCTGATGGAGATCGTGAAGCTGATCGGCTCCGACGTGCTGCCGGATGACCAGAAGCTCATCATCGAGATTGCCCGCGTGATTCGAGTTGGGTTCCTGCAGCAGAACGCGTTCCACCAAGAGGACACCTATGTGCCGCTTGAAAAGCAGCGCGAGATGATGCGTGTGATTCTGCACCTCTATCGCAAGGCGCGCCAGCTCATTTCCGCGAGCGTGCCGATTTCCAACATTCTGCAGACCGGCTTGTTTGATAAGCTTGTGAAGATGAAGTACGATATTCCGAACAATCGCCTCGATCTGTTTGAGGAATACACGGCTGAGATTGACAAGCTCCTGGCCGATCTCGTGGCGGCATAACCATTTTGCAAGGAGGCGACTGAATCATGCTAATCGATTATTTGGGAGTCCGTGAAATCAACGGTTCGCTGATTGTTCTGGACGACGTGGAAGGCGCATCCTTCGAAGAAGTGGTTGACATCCGTCTGGATGACGGAACCATGCGTCAGGGCCGTGTTGTGCAAATGGAAGGCAAGCGGATTGTGGTACAGGTCTTTGAAGGCACGCGCGGCATTTCCCTTGACAATACGCGTACACGCCTGAAGGGTCATCCGATGGAGCTGGCCCTTTCCCCCGAGCTGTTGGGCCGCGTGTTTGACGGCGCCGGCCGCCCGATTGACGGGCTGGGCGATATCTACCCAGTTGCCCGTGCCAACATCAACGGCACGCCTATCAACCCCGTTTCCCGTGTGTACCCGAAGAACTATATCAACACGGGCATTTCTTCCATTGACACGCTGATGACGCTGATCCGTGGCCAGAAGCTGCCGATCTTCTCCGGTTCCGGCATGAAGCACAATGAGCTTGCCGTGCAGATTGCGCGTCAGGCCAGAATCAGCGATGAAGGTGAAGAGAAGTTTTGCATTGTGTTTGCCGCCATGGGCGCAAAGAACGATGTGGCCGAATATTTCCGCCGTTCGTTTGATGAGTCCGGTGTTCTGCAGAAGGTTGTCATGTTCCTCAACCTTTCGAATGACCCGATCATCGAGCGTATCTTGACGCCGCGCTGTGCGCTGACGGCAGCTGAGTATCTTGCGTTTGAACTCGGCATGCATGTGCTTGTCATCATGACGGACATGACCTCTTATGCTGAAGCACTGCGTGAATTCAGCTCCAGTAAAGGCGAAATTCCCGGAAGAAAAGGCTTCCCGGGTTATCTTTACTCTGATCTGGCTTCCCTTTATGAACGCGCCGGCATGGTGCGCGGCAAATCCGGCTCAGTGACGCAGATCCCGATCCTGACGATGCCGAACGATGACGTGACGCACCCGGTGCCCGACCTGACCGGCTACATTACGGAAGGTCAGATTGTGCTGGATCGCTCGCTTGACAATTCCGGTGTTTACCCGCCGGTTTCCATCCTCCCCTCCCTTTCCCGTCTGATGAAGGACGGCATCGGCGAAGGATACACGCGCGCCGACCATTCCGCGCTTTCCAACCAGCTTTTCGCATCTTATGCAAAGGTGATGGATGCTCGTTCGCTGGCCTCCGTTATCGGCGAAGAGGAGCTCTCCCCTACCGACAAGAAATACCTGGAGTTTGGCAGACTGTTTGAACAGCACTTTATCTCGCAGGGAGCGACCGAAAACCGCTCCATCGATGAAAGCCTTGACCTCGGCTGGAGGCTGTTGTCCACGCTTCCGCGTGAGGAACTGGATCGCGTTGACGAAAAATTGCTGGATCAGTACTATCGCCCCGGACAGAAGGAGGCGTAACCCATGGCGGTACAGACCGTACCTACCAAAGGCAATTTGCTTGCGACGAAAAAGTCGCTTGAGTTGTCCCGCACGGGCTTTGAACTGCTGGATCGCAAACGCAATATTCTGATTCGTGAAATGATGGCACTCATTGACCGTGCTTCTGCCATTCAGGACAAGATCGACCTGACATATGCGCAGGCGTATCAGGCGCTGCAGACAGCCAACGTTTCTCTTGGCATTTGCCAGGAAATTTCGCGGACCGTACCGCTTGACGATTCTTTGCGCATGGCATATCGCAGCGTAATGGGCGTAGAAATCCCCATGGTTTCCCTGGAGGAGAAAGGACAAACAAACATTCCTTATGGCCTTTCCAACACCAACTCCATGCTGGATCGCGCTTATGAACGTTTCAATGAGGTCAAACGCCTCACGGCGGAGCTTGCGGAAGTAGAAAACAGCGTTTATCGTCTGGCTGATGCCATCAAGAAGACGCAGAAACGTGCAAACGCTCTGAAAAACATTATGATTCCGCGCTTTGAGGCAACAGTGAAGTTCATTTCTGATGCCTTGGAGGAGAAGGATCGCGAGGAATTTTCGCGTTTGAAAGTGATCAAAAGCCAGAAAGCCAGAAAAAAAGAGCAGTAAAAGACTGCTTCATTCCACAAAAGGAGCGCACGGTTTTTATCCGTGCGCTCCTTTTGTCATATCAGGGGAAAAAATAAATCAGGGCCGAAGGAGAAAGACGCCTGCGCAAAAGGATATTTTGCGGAACAGGAGATGTGGAAATTCTGTTTTCCATTCCTGCGCGGCAGGATACCATTCCTCTTCATCCCACGCCTCCCCGACTGAACGCCGGCAGTTTTCCCGTTCCTCCGCTGTTTCGAAGGCCACATCTCCAATCAGGAGGACGCCGGAATCTGAGAGGTGTGCAAGCAATTCGTGCAAAAAACGGATCTGCTTTTCTGGTGGGAGATGATGAATCGCATATGTGCAGACAATGCAGTCAAATTGTTCCTGCTTCCAAACGGACGGAAGCCCTTCCGAAAAATCATGCCGAATCAGACGGGCTTTCGGCATTTTTCTCTGTGCGATTTCACACATGGTTTCGGAAAAATCCATGCCGGAAACCTCATACCCTGCTTCATAAAAACGCAGTGTCAGGGCAACGGTGCCGAAACCGGCATCGAGCAGCTTTTTTCCGGGGAAGGCCGATGCTGCTTGAAAAATGGTTTCCAGCACTTCGTCGTATCCGGCAAAGGGATAGGATTCTTCCTGCGCGCTTTCTCTCACGCTTTTGTCATAGGCCGAAGCCCACTCGTTAAACCCGTTTTCATTTAGCAAAAAGAGTTCCTCCTCACAGGCGGAACATGCAGTGGACAAAGGACAGCGGCTTGTTTTCACAAGCCGCCCAACCTTAGAAAAGAAATCAAAGTTTGGAATAACCGTAGCTGTTCACAATGGCGTCAATCCGGCGCTTTTCCTTGCAGTCGGGGCATTCCTCGAAGGAATAGGTGCGGTAATTCGGAATGTCTTCCTGCGTAAAGATGGCGTCAACAGGAATTCCCTGTTTTTCTCGAATGGCGCTGAACAGCGCGGCGATGCCCACGACATTGCCGCCGTAATATTTGATGCACTCCAGGGAGCGGTTGATGGTTTTGCCGGTTGTGGCGGAAGCCACAAGCAGCAGGACACGCTTTTCCCACACCATAGGCTGAATGTTGTCGCGAAAAATGATCTGGCCGTTCGAATTGAACTCAGGGGTAATCACACAAATATCATTTTTGCTGTTCATGCTGTGCATGGCGGAGCCGCTCAATGCATTCGCCATGAAGCCGCCGACGAGTTCACAACCGTCCATGCAGATGATGGTGTCGATGCTGGTGTTGTGAGCGTAATGCTCGGCCATGGTTTCTCCCGCCTGCTTTGCAATCAGGCTGTGGTACTTGATCCCGGTCATGTCAATGTAATAATTGATATGGGAATGGTTTGTTGCAAAATGCCCGGGGATTACCCGAAGCGAAATGTTTTTATTCTTTTTGCATTTGATTTGAATACTTCTACTCTCCATGGGATCAGCCCTTTCAAAATAGATTCAAAATGCCTATGCGGTGTGACTGTTTCTATTATAGCATTGTTATCCAAAAAATCAATACTTTGACGAATGATTTTATGAGAAGAAACACAAGTTTTTTCAGGGTAGGAAGGGCAGAAAAAAGGCCGCCCCGGGAATCGGGGCGGCGCTGGAAAAATCAATCAACCTGCCAGGGCGGAAAGGACGGCGCTTGCCACGGATCCGGCTGAACCGATGCCGGAGCTGCCTTCCTCCACTGCAACGGCAAAGGCATAAGGTGTGGAACTGTTGGAAGAGAAGCCTACCATCCAACCGGTGGGGGCTTTTCCCTCCCCCACTTCCGCTGTGCCGGTTTTGGCGCAAACCTCCATGCCGGCGGGAAACATGCCGTCCCCGTAATAGGAGGAAACGTTATAGCGAAGATACGTTTTCAGCCGTTCTGCCGTGGAAACTGAGAGCATGCGCTCTCCTTTCTTCCCATGGCCGGTTCCGGACGGCAATCCAAAGCTGGTGGTGATATCGCTGACGAAGTACGGCATTGTAGGAATGCCGTCGTTGGCAACGGCGCTCATGAGGATTGCCATATGCATCGGGTTTGCCAGATCGGTGAACTGTCCGATGCCGCTCCAGGCCAGCTCATCGTCCGATGCGCCGTCAACCTGGTACACACTTTTGGCCGTGGTAACGCCGCAGACGGCGTAACTGCTGTTGAACCCAAGGCGATTCGCCATCTCCGTCATCCTGTCCTCACCCAGCTCCACAGCGAGTTCGCCGAACGCCACATTGCAGGAATGCGCAAGAGCCGTTTTGAAATCGATCTGCCCGTGTACCCCTGTGCAATTGATCTGGTTTCCGTTGATGATGACGCTGCCTTCGCAGGTGAAGGTGCGGCTGTCCAGCTCGGGAATGGCTTCAATCGCTGCAGCTGTTGTGACAATCTTGAAGATGGAACCGGGCGTGTAGGTGGACGAGAGCACGTTGTTCAGGTAAACACCGTCATACTTTCCCGTTTCATCCGTGTCCAGATCAGCCGGTGGTGCACCAGGATCAAACGAGGGCGTGCTGACTTCGCACAGAATCTCTCCTGTCTGATAATTGTAGACAATGACGGCTCCCTTTTTCCCGGAAAGAGCCTGATAAGCCGTTTTGCAGAGGTTGGCGTCGAGCGTCAGCGTGACGTCGCTTCCCTTTATCTTGCCAAACGGAGAAACCAGGCCGGTGATGAGATTGTAACCGGAGAGCTCCGCACGGTACAGATATTGGGCGGAGGAAGAAATATAGCCGCGCGTGTCGCCCACGGTGTGGAGCATGGCGAGACGAATGGTTTGATCGTCATGGTATATGCGGCCCGTTTCGTCGCTGTAGGCAAGCAGCGTTCCGTTCCGATCGAGTACACGGCCGGAAAGCGACTGCCCCTGTGTGATGTGCTTATTGAACGGCTGGATGGCCCAGCTCCCGCCATCTGTCACATATTCACTGAGAAACAGAGCCATGCCTGCCACAAACGCAAGCGTGAGTAGCACAAGAATCAGCGAACGGGTTCCCGTCGTTTTCATACCGTGTCACCTCCTCTTACGCTTGGGCCTTCTGGCCGCATAGGTGCGCTCGTCCCCCGCCTTGATAAAGGCAAGCATACCCCACACAGAGACCATGCTTGAGCCGCCTGCGCTCACGAACGGGAGCGTGACGCCGGTGAGCGGAAGCACATCCACCACACCGAAGACGTTCAGGCAAGCCTGGAAAAGCAACGAGCCGGCAGCGGCACAGGCGGCAATGGAATAGAACGTGGAACGGCTGCGGGTGGCGTCTGACCGGGCGCAGAACACCAGCATGGCAATGGCGCATACGACGACGATCGCCATGATGAGGCCGAGTTCCTCCCAGAGCATGCCAAACACCAGATCGCTGTCCGCTGCAAAAACAGAATTTCCACTGCGGCCGCCGCCGAGCATACCGTTGCCGATTCCCATGCCGAACAGGCCGCCGCTTGCACCGTAGGAGAGAACGCGCACCTGCTGGTATCCCTGGCTTTCGTTCACATAGTCCCACACATGACGCCAGCCCTGAAAACGGCTCAGCACATACGGCCGGAACTGCAGGATAAGGAATGCGCCGAACACAGCCGCTGCCACTGCAAGCACAATGGTGCGGATGCTGCCGGAGCGCATAAAAGAAATGAACAGAAATGTGACAAAAAAGATACAGGCAGTGCCGAAATCACGCATGAGAAACAGGCTTACCAGGCAAACGCCTGTAAATGCCAGAAAAGCCGTGAGGTTCTGTTTCGTCTGCAGCCGATCCAGCGTGGAAGCGCCCACGAAAACGAAGGCAATTTTGATAAACTCAGAAGGCTGAAGGGAGATGGGCCCGATTTTGATCCAGTTTCCCGCGCCATAAGTTGCAGAGGCAAACACAAGGTTGACGGCAAACAGCAAAATAGCTGCCCCGGCAATCCAGGGCCGAAGCTTCATGACGCGGTCAAGATCCCCCATCAGCCAGATCAGCACGCTGAAAACGACAATGCCGAACAGCATGGTGAGGAGCTGCATATAGACAGTGCTGAGAGAAGAATCAAAAATGGCCCACATGCCGGGTGCTTCCGCTCCTTCCGGGAGACTGCCGCGCATGCCGCTCAGAAGCAGAACACCCGTCCCGCCAAGCAAAAAGCCGATGGTTTCCAGCTCAAAGCTGACATGATCCAGCATGCGCATGGAATACGCATACAGACCCCATTCCATAATTTGGAGCGCGACAAATGGAAACACGGGCAGGAGAGAAAATTCCCCGCCGCCAAAACAGGCCTCCAGCAGGAGAAAAAACTGAATGACACTCACAAGGAGCAAGAGACCAAACGGAGAAGCGGCATGACGCGCACGGTGAACCTTCTGCGGAAGCTTTGCCTCGCTCGTGCGCTGCAGCATCAGGGAGGTGGAACCGAGCGTGATGATATCTCCCGGAGAGACGGAGGCGGGCTGCTTGATGGACCGGCCGTTCACGCGGGTACCCGCCTTCGATCCGGTGTCCGTCACAATCCAGCCGCTCTCGCGCCGCATGAGAACAGCATGGTCACGGCTTGCAGTGGGATCTGGCAGCACAATATCACAGCTGCGGCTTCTGCCAAGCGAGTTTTCCCAATACAAAACAGGGACAATCTCTTTCGTCACCGTGTTTTGCAGCACGATCACCGGCTCTTCCCGCCTGCGCCCCGCCTTGATGGAGTGAAATGCCCGGGCCAGCACCACAATGGAGAGCAGCGGGATCAAAATGCGAATTACATAAAGGATTCCGTTCTGCAGAGCTTCGAGATCCGGCACCACGGATTCACCTCCCTAGTCATTTTACACGATGATGGAAAGCGCATGCAGATAGAACGGCAGCTCTTCCTCAAAATCGAGGCCGAAGCGGGGATCCGTCCCGTTCTGCTTCGTGCGCCAGACACAGCGGCTCACAAAGGATACGGCAGCCTGCATGGCTTCACGGAACTGCAGGCCGCGCAGCAAGCCGCCGAGCAGCGCAGCTCCAAAGAGATCACCTGTGCCGTGGTAGTGGCCCTCCATGCAGGGAGCAAAAGCAAAAGCCGTTTCATGGGACAATGCGTCGTAACAGGCGGCGCCAATTTTTCGCGGCGAAAAAGAAACGCCGGTAATTGCGACGCGGCGCGGACCAAGAGCGGCAAGCTTTTGCAGCAGCTCTTCCACCTCGGCACGCGTCGGCGAAAGATTCGGTTTCTCCCCCAAAAGAAGGGCTGCTTCCGTTAAATTCGGCAAGATCAGGTCGGCACGGCAGCAGAACCGCGCCATGGCAGATGCGGTTGCTTTGTTCACGCCGCTGTAAAGGCTGCCGTTATCTCCCAATGCCGGATCTGCCACGAAGAGCGTACCCGGTTTTCGCAATACGTCTGTCAGTTCGGCACAGGCTTCCACCTGTTCAGGGGAAGACATGTATCCAGTATAGATGGCATCAAAAGAAAGAGGAAGCTCCGTCCATTGCCGGGTAAATCCGTGCAGGCCTTCCGTGAAATCCTGTACATATACATTCGGAAGGCCGCCCGTGTGCGAACTGAGAATTGCTGTGGGCGCGGCGCTGCATGCAATGCCTGCGGCTGAAAGAACCGGGAGGATTACCGTGAGCGAACATTTGCCGAAACCGGAAAAATCATGGATGGCAGCAGCCGTTTTCTGCATGGCAACCCTTTCCCCCTTTCAGTGCTTCGGCACGACTTCGCCGGGACGCTTGAAAATATGCTGTTCCGGGACGACGCCGCGCACCATGGAGAGAGGGTATACATTGCTGTGGCGGCCGATAACCGTGCCGGGATTCAACACAGAGTTGCAGCCAACCTCCACAAAGTCGCCCAGCATGGCCCCCATTTTTTTTAGACCTGTCTCCACATGCTCCGAAGTCCCGTGTACCACGACAGGTGTTTTGTCTGATTTGACGTTTGAAGTGATGGACCCGGCGCCCATGTGGGAATGATAGCCCAAAATGGAATCCCCTACATAGTTGTAGTGGGGAACCTGGACGTTGTCAAATAAAATTACGTTTTTCAATTCCGTGGAGTTGCCGACGACGCAGCCTCCTCCCACAAGTGCACTGCCGCGGATAAAAGCGCCGGGACGAACCTCCGTTTCGGGCCCGATAATGGTTGGGCCGAGAATGGTTGCAGTGGGAAAAACCTTGGCGGACTTTGCGATCCAGACATCCGCGGAAGGATGATCGTATTGTTCCGCCGAAAGCGTTGCTCCAAGCGAGCGAATAAAATCGCCGACGCCGCGGAGAGCTTCCCATGGGTAAACAAATTGCTTCAAATACGGAGCGGCTGCCGTGTGGGTTAAATCATAGAGATGTTCAATCTTGGCTTCTTCCATCAGAATGTTCCTCCTAAATTCAAGCCTGCTATTTTTCTGCTGTGCGGCATTTCTCTTCCCTGCGTTCCTCTTTGGCGGGGAGGCATTGGAGCGCAAGGCTTTCCAGCCGCGACATGTGATATCGTTGAAGAACTGTCCTATCTTCCTCCGGCAAACGTGCGTTTTCAGGCGCCCGCAGAGACTGCACGCTGTTCAGTTCCTGTGTAAATTCTTTGAAATACGGTAAAATGCAGGATAGGCGGAATACCTCCTCATCACTGCCGCGCAGAAATTTACGCTGCGACACATAAGCCCGGATGCTGGCCGAGAGTTTTTCAATGCCGGATTCCAGCTCCTGCAAAGGCGCAGGACTTTCGGCCCGGGCTGCGTGAAGCGCCTGTGCCGTCAGGGCACGGAGAACGTTGAAATTTTCACGAATCTCCTCCACGGCGTGATGCGGCAGGATGACAAGATTTATTGCCAGGCCTACCGCGATTCCCAGCAGTGTTTCCGCCGCGCAAAGCGCGGCATTCAGCCAAAGCGGACCCCTTCCCGGTATCAGCATGACAAAAAGAAGCACTGTTTCTGCCAACAAGACGCTGCTGCCCATGCGAAGCAGTACACACAGGTATAAAACTGCGATGACGCCAATCCCGCACAGGGCAGCGTTTCCATAGGTCCATAGGGAAAGCAGAAGGCCGAGCATAGCTCCCAACAGGGAAGTGACCGCTCCATCCCGCGCAAGGCGCAGGGAATCATCTATCGTTTTTCCCATCACGGTTGCCGCTGCCAAAGCCGTCAAAAGAGGGTGGCCGAGCTGGGCTGCATGAGAGATGCAGACGCAGACGGTAACAGCCATGCCGGTTTTGATGACGCGCAGGCCTGGCCCCCAGTGGCGAATTCTCGCGGTGGGGATTTTCATTTGTCCCCCTCCACTCCGGCAAACGTGAGCAGGTCCTCCGGCTTTTGCGCAATAAAACAGGCATCGTGTTCCCGAAGCTCTGCCTGCCCGCGGAACCCCCATGCAACCCCCACCGTGCGCATGCCGGCGTTGCGGCCCGTGTCCATATCCACGCCGCTGTCACCGATATAAAGACAATCGGAAGGAGCTACGCCGAGTTTCTTTGCAATAAGAAGCGCACCGTCGGGGGCAGGCTTGCGCGGAATGCCCTCACGCTGGCCGTGATACACGTTAAACAAATCTGCTGGGAATAAGCCGCGCACCACGGCGCAGGCTGCGTCATCCGGCTTGTTGGAGAGAACAGCCAGAAGAATGCCCTCCTTCTTCAAGCGCTGCAGCACGGGAAGCAGCCCCGGGTATTCCGTTACATTTTTCATCGGGTCGGAAAGGTACAATGCATCGTATACGGAACGCAGTCTGGAGACATCTTCTTCCGAATACCGATCTGCCGTGTGCTCCAGCATTCTTCGAATCAGGCGGTCCGCGCCGTTCCCCACGAGGAAACGGTATTCAGATGTCGGCTCAATCGCTTTCCAACCGCACTGCGCCAAAGCTTCGTTAGCAAAGCCTGCAATGGACTCCAGCGTGTTTGCCAATGTGCCGTCCAAATCAAAGATACAAAGCCGAACCATAGGTTGCTACTCCCTTTCTTCCAGAAGGCAGGCTCAGCCGTTTTCAGCTGAAGCCTTTCCTCCTCTGTGCAGTATTTTCATAACGCTTTCCAGGATCTCCTTTGCGTTGAGCACAAGCATCAGCGCCGTGAGCAGAATTTCCCAGAGTATCCAAAGAGGAAACTCAAAAATCATAATCAAAGCCTGCACCAAAAGCAGCGCCGTGTTCACGCTCATGCGGAAAATGCTTACTCGGATGCGCACATAGCGTTTGGTGTCAGCCATGCGAATGAGGAATACGACAAAATAACTCACCAGCATGGCCACAACGGAGCCGTTGACACCCCAGACGGGGATCAACAGGAAATTCAGGCCCACATTCACACCAGCACCTACAATTGCCGTGAGCAGAGAATGCATGCTTTTCTTTTCCATCATGTACACACTGCCAAGGAAATTCACCAGGCAGGTGAATACGGTGGCAACGACGAGCAGCGGGATGTATTGCCAGGAAACATAATAATCGTCTGCCACAAGAATATGCGTAATCACCTTGCTGAACAGGATGACGCCGGAAGCAGCCATAAACATGAGCGCATAATAGGCGGTAAACACCCGGGTGAAGAACCTGTTTCTTCCCTTTGTTTCCGTGACAGCGCTCATCTGCCAGGCATCCATGAAAATGCCGGAAACGAGAACGATGAGATTCGGCACCTTATAGGCCGCCACATAAAGGCCGGCATCCGTCTGGCTCATGAGTGCTGCAATGAGAAAACGATTGGCGATATTTGTGATCCACCAGAAAATCGTGTTGGGTACCATGGGAATCGAATAACGCAGCATGGCGCCGGGGACAGCCCGATCGATGCGCAAAGGCTGCAGATAGCGCAGGTTTTTAGAGGTAATGGCAAGGAAAATCACAGAACAGGTGTCGGATGTGATAATGGCGGAAATGTATCCTACCACACCCATATGGAATACCATCACATAAAGGCATGAAAACAGCACAGTGGTGAACGTGCTGATGATTCCGTCCACAGCAAAGAGGCGAACCAACCCCCGCGCCCGTGTGAACTGAGAAAACAGGGAACGCATGGAGGACATGCCGACAAAGCAGATGAGGTACATCATATACTGCGAGACGTACTTCGGCTCGATGTCCATAAGCTCCATAACAGGCGTCAAAACAGGGACAATGACGGGCTGCAGCACAAGCAGGAGAAGGAACCCGAACAGAATCGTAAAGAAGCCGGTGGAGAAAACATCGCTTTTCTTGACGCTTCTGTCAAGGCCAAAGCGGATGATGGAATTTACAATACCGAGTGTGACAACCGGCAGAAGCAGATTGCCCATATCCACTATCATATTTGTGATACTGAATTCCGCCGGGGACAAAGCATGCGAAAGCAGAGGCGTGAGCAGGAAGCTCAGCACCTTGGAGCTGAATGTTCCGATTGCAAAAATCAGCGTGTTCGAGAGAAGCCGTTTATACTTATTCAAGGCCATTCCTCAGTTCATCACATATTTTTTGGCGGGGAAAGCCGCAGCTTTTTCTCTTCCCTTTCGCCGGAAACGCCTTTATTATAGCCTTTTTTCGACGGAAATGCAATGCGGGTGCGGCAGCGTCATTCCATAATTCGGCAAACAGATTTATTTTACCGTTTTCTCATTTCCTTTCTTTCACGAAAAAATGACGAAAACATTAAATTTTTCCATGTTCTTCAGCATATTTTCGCAAGACCTGCAAAAAATCAAAACCGTAACGCTCACATTTTGCCCGCCCCACACCGCTCACTTCCAGCAACTCCTGTTCCGTGGTGGGAAGCAACCCTGCCATTTCACGCAGGGCACGATCGGTGAACACCACATAAGCCGGTACGCCGGCGCGTGCAGCCAGGCGTTTGCGCAGGGTGCGCAGCTCCTCGTAGAGCTCCGGCCGATTGGTGAGTTCTTCCTGTTTTTTTCGTTGGAAAAAATGCGGCCGGTGCTGCGCAAACTCTTGTCCCTGCTGTCCCGTTCCTAGGCAATTGCCGCAGTTATCGCAGCGGCGCGGCGCAGGTTGGCCGAAATACTGCAGGATATAAGCGCGCAGACACCCTTTTGCAGAACAGTAAAAGGTCATTTTTTTCAGGCGCTCTTCTTCCAGCCTGCGAACGCGGCGGCGATCTTCCTCACTCAGAGCCTCGTTCTCATCGGCACCGTGTTCGATCAGGAAACGGTTTGTGACGACGTCCTGCCCGGAATACAGGAGAATGCATTTGGCGGGCGAACCGTCCCGCCCTGCGCGGCCGGCTTCTTGATAATAGCTTTCCATGTTTTTCGGCATATTATAGTGCACAACCATGGACACATCCGACTTATCGATACCCATGCCAAAGGCGTTTGTCGCCACCATGACGGGAGCCCTGTCGTAAAGAAAATCATCCTGATTTGCACGGCGTTCCTCCAGCGTGAGGCCGGCATGGTATTGCACGGCGCAAATGCCTGCGTGGTTCAGTGTTTCGCAGACATCCTCCACTGCCTTCCGTGTAGCGCAATAGACAATGGCGCTCTTCGGATCCTCCCGGCGCAGGAGAGAAAGCAGCGCCATTTTTTTATCGTGCGGCTTGAGAACCTCAAAAAAGAGATTGGGGCGGTCAAAGCCAGTGCAGGCGATAACAGGGTTCTGCAGGCCGAGCAGGGAGACAATGTCACGCCGGACTGTGCTGGTAGCAGTCGCTGTGAAGGCACCCACCGGCGGGCGAACGGGGAGCGTTTCGAGAAACTCACGAATTTTCAAATAGCCAGGGCGGAAATCCTGCCCCCACTGGGACACGCAGTGTGCCTCATCCACAGCGACGAGGGAGATAGGAACGCTCCGCGTCACGCGGGCAAAGCCTTCCGTCAGCAGCCGCTCCGGAGCAATATAGATGATTTTGTACCATCCCTGCGCAGCACGCTCCTGTGCAAGGCGAAGCTGGCCCGGTGTGAGAGAACTGTTCAGATAAGCCGCTTTCACGCCGGACTGAATCAGGGAGGCAACCTGATCCTTCATAAGAGAAATCAAAGGGGAAATGACAAGCGTGACACCGTCCTGTGCGAGAGCGGGTACCTGATAACAAATGGACTTGCCTGCCCCCGTGGGGAGAATTCCAAGCACATCCCGGCCGGCAAGCAAGCCGCCGACCAGTTCCTTCTGCCCCGGCCGGAAGGAAGAATATCCAAAATAGTCCTGAAGAATCTGCATCGGATCACGCATGGTGTCTCCCCTTTTTCATCAATCTTATTTTTCCTGTTTTTTCATCTGTGAACCCATGGATTACCAGAATGAAACGGCACAGGCTGCCGCACAATAGAAAAGCGCGGTTAACCCCGCGCAAACGGTTTTTCAGGAAAGGAGAACGGCAAATGGCAAACGGATTCCCGGAAAATTTTTTGTTTGTGATTGCCGAAAACCCGGCAGCGGCTGAAGCGTTTCGCGCAATGGGCAGCCAGGAACGGCAAGCCCTGTTCCAGCGGGCCCGGCAGACAGACAGAAAAGAAGATCTCCGCCGCCTGGCAGACTGCCTTGCCGCCTCTGTGGAAGAACACCCCCAGGCATTTTAAGGCCGGAAAGGAGTTTCCCATGGAGTATCTGATTCCCCCGCTCATTTTGAACCAATGGTCAAGCGAGCATGAGCAGGCAAGAGCCTACTTCAATGCGCTTCCCGAAGAAAAGCAGCTCGAGCTGCTGCGGAGAGGCGCGGGAGAGGAATCGCTTGATCAGGAGATTGAACACCTGAAAATGCGGGAATAACGCCGCTTCCGCGGCAAAACCGGCGGCCGGGCATTCAGAGCCCGGCCGCCGCTGTCTTACAGAATCGGTTTTTCCTGCGGGGCAAGTTTCTGCGCAAAGCGGGCAAAATTGACATCTGCCGAAAAATTTTCCTGCCAGAGACGCCGGCAGTTCAAACGCAGGCGTTCATGCGCTTCCGGTTCGGCAAGGAACTGCCGGCGGAGCAGCTTCGCGAGATCTTCCGGTGCAAAATCGGCAGGCAGCAGATATCCCGTCTCCCCGCCGCGCACAATCTCTGATGTGCCGCCCACATCCGTTGCGATCACGGGAATGCCGAACGAACATGCTTCCATAATGCTCACAGGAAGCCCTTCCTGGCTGCTGACATTCAAAAACCAGTCCACCGGATGTGTCTGGTAATATCTCATCAGATCTTCGTTCCGAATAAAACCGGGAAATTCTGTTTTCATGAAGCCAAGATGTTCCTCCGCATATTTTTTCAGATCCTCGAGGCCTTCCCCTGTGCCAAAATGTACCCAGTGAATGGGGCGGTGCAG